>Ga0207851_100223_pt1 | contig 38297 bp, 35 predicted proteins | sample A23E3SouthBayCA_FD_187747 | JGI IMG/M metagenome (GOLD analysis project Ga0207851, IMG submission 187747) | Aerobic enrichment media microbial communities from Eden Landing Ponds, California, USA - A23 E3 (SPAdes) | ecosystem: Environmental > Aquatic > Marine > Unclassified | place: Emeryville... | reverse complement strand
CCCCCCGCAGTAAAAAGGTCCTATTGGAACCCGATGTGACCGCCGCGTTCGCGGCCGGCTTCGGGGGTCTGGCTGCCCTTGAACTGTTCTTCGACGCGGTCGTAGTAGTCCTCGAGGTCCTCCGTGATGGTCGGCCGGACGTGCTCCATGGCCTTCTGGAAGTGCCGCATCTCGACTTCTTCGGCGTCTTCGTCCTCGCGGAGCGCTTCGATGGCGGCTTCGCGGGCGATGTTCGCGAGGTCGCTGCCGACGTAGCCGTCGGTGAGTTCCGCGAGCTCGCGGAGGCTGACGTCGTGGGCCAGCGGGATGTCGCCGGAGTGGATCTTGAGGATCTGTTCGCGGCCTTCGACGTTGGGCTGGCCGACCTGCACGAGGCGGTCGAAGCGCCCGGAGCGGATGAGCGCGGGGTCGATGATGTCGGGGCGGTTGGTCGCCGCGATGACCATCACTTCCTCCATCTCCTCGAGGCCGTCGAGTTCAGTGAGGAGCTGGTTGACGACGCGCTCGCTGACGTTGTTCCCGACGTCCTGGCCGCGGCCGGGCGCGAGGCTGTCGAGTTCGTCGAAGAAGATGACCGTCGGGGAGACCTGGCGGGCCTTCCGGAACGTCTGCCGGATGGCCTTCTCGGACTCGCCGACCCACTTCGAGAGGAGCTGGGGGCCGCGGACGCTGATGAAGTTCGCGTCCGTCTCGTTGGCGACGGCTTTCGCCATGAGGGTCTTCCCGGTGCCGGGCGGCCCGTAGAGGAGGACGCCCGCGGGCGGGTCGACGCCCATGCGGGTGAACTTCTCCGGCTGGTTCAGCGGCCACTCGACGGACTCCTTGATCTCCTGTTTGGCGTCCTCGAGGCCGCCGACGTCGTCCCAGGAGAGCTTCGGGAGTTCGACGAGCACCTCCCGCATCGCGGAGGGTTCGACCTCGTTGAGCGCGCCCTTGAAGTCCTGGCGCTTGACGATCATGCGGTCGATGAGGCTCGGCGGGATGTCCTCCTCGTCCAGGTCGATCTCGGGGAGGTAGCGCCGGAGCGCGCGCATCGCGGCCTCCTTGGTGAGGCTCTCGATGTCCGCGCCGACGAAGCCGTGCGTGTCGTCGGCCAGCGACCCGAGGTTGACGTCGTCGCTCAGCGGCATGCCGCGCGTGTGGATCTTGAGAATCTCCTCGCGGCCGATCTCGTCCGGGACGCCGATCTCGATCTCGCGGTCGAAGCGGCCGGGGCGGCGGAGCGCGGGGTCGACTGCGTCCACGCGGTTCGTCGCCGCGATGACGATGACCTGCCCGCGGCCCTCCAGGCCGTCCATCATCGTCAGCAACTGGGCGACGACGCGGCGCTCGACTTCGCCGGTGACGTCCTCGCGTTTCGGCGCGATGGAGTCCAGTTCGTCGATGAAGATGATGGCGGGGGACTCCTCTTTGGCGTCCTCGAAGATCTCGCGGAGCTGCTGTTCGGACTCGCCGTAGTACTTCGAGATGATCTCGGGGCCGGCGATGGAGAAGAAACTCGCCGACGTTTCGTTGGCGACGGCTTTCGCCAGGAGGGTCTTCCCGGTGCCGGGCGGTCCGTGCAGCAGCACGCCCTGTGGTGGTTCGATGCCCAGTTTCTGGAAGATCTGGGGGTGTTTCATCGGGAGTTCCACCATCTCCCGGACGCGCTGGATCTCGTTCTCGAGGCCGCCGATGTCCTCGTACGTGATGCCCCCGCCCGTGCGCTCGAACCCGCTGATCGGTTCCTCGCGGAGTTCGACGTCCGTGTCCTCGGTGACGAGGCAGACGCCCTCGGGTTCGGTTTCGACGGCGATGAGCGGGATCGCCTGGCCGGGCGACCGCATGAACGGGTGGTTCGTGCTCGACATGACCGGGACGATGTCCCGGGAGACGACGGGCCGCTTCAGGATTTGACGTTTGACCATGCCGGCGGCGTCGCTGCCGAACTGGACGCTGGCGTCTTCCGGCGGTGCGAGCACGAGTTTGTTCGCCTTCTCGGCGTCTGCCTTCCGGATCTTGACGCGTTCGCCGATACCGACGTCGGCGTTCTGTCGCGTGAACCCGTCGATGCGGATGGTGTCGGTGTTCCAGTCCTGCCGGTCGGCGCGCCAGACCTTCGCTGCAGTCGTTTCGGCACCCTCGATCTCGATGATGTCTCCCGGACTCAGCTTCAAGTGCAGGAGCGTGTCGGGGTCGAGGCGGGCGATGCCCCTGCCCGAGTCGTTCGGGTAGGCTTTCGCCACCTCAAGTTGGACTTCGTTCATGATTGGAGACTGCGGGTGATGTGTCGAAATCCGACGCGGTGACGGAAGTACTTTCCGCCGCACCCCCCGCGGTTGTGAAAACGTAGCACACCTGCACACAAAGACGTGGTGCATTCCGCTCGTTCTGCGGGCCGAAGGAACGCCGGGTGGCGGCGACCTCACTCGCCGCTCTTTCGGTGTTCCGCGAGCGCCTCCTCGAGCGTGAGTTCGCCCGTCGCCACCTTTCGCGCGAGCGCCTCCGGAATCGTGCGGTTCTCCTCGCTGGCCTCCCGGGACCTGGCCCTGATGACCTCTAGTTCGCCCTCCGTGGGCTCGATGCGCCGCCCCTCGATCTCCTCGCCCGCCATCAGCGCGATGTTCGCCGCGGCGAGCACGTCACCCATGCCGCGGGCGCCCGCGCCGAGGAACGGCGTCGTCCCGGTTTCGTCGACCAGTTCCACGCGCACCTCGTCGAGTTCGTCGATGATGCGGGCGCCCTCCAGCCGGGCGCCGTCCCCGATGCGAACGACGGCGTCGTCGTCGCCGGCGACTTCCTCGGTCACCACCGACGCAGCCTGCTCGATGGGGACCTGGAAGGCACCGACGAGCATCCCGCCGCGCAGCACCGCGATGCCCGGCCGGGTCCCGGGGTCGACGCCGACGACCGTTCGCCCGTCCCCGCCGCGCGCGTACACCAGCGCCTCCTCCACGGTTTGCCGCGGATCCTGGGGGTCAGCGACCACCACCGGCGGGTCCGCGCTCACGTCCTCGCCGGCGGTGATAACGACGTCCGTCCGCTCCGGGAGCGGGTCGCCGGGTTCGACCGTGGTGAACTCCACGTCGCGGTCCCGGAGCTCTGCGACCACCTCGTGGTACACTTCGAAGTCCGTCGTCGCGACGACTATCACTAGCTGGACGTGCGACCGCCGGGAGCAAAACGCTTGCCCGCAGCGAACGGCCCTTCCCGGGTCGCCCAGTCCCGACCCGGGGGTCTTTTGCACAGGACCGTCATACGTCCGCCCAGTGAGCGACGACACCCACATCTCGACCGGTTGCGGCGCGCTCGACGACCTCCTGGGGGGCGGCGTCGACCGCGGCACCGTCACGCAGGTCTACGGGGCGCCGGGGGCCGGGAAGACGAACGTTGCGCTCTCCACCGCCGTCGACGTCGCCGCCGACGGCGGCACCGCAGTCTACATCGACACCGAGGGCATCTCCGTCGAGCGCTTCGAGCAGATTCTGTCCGCGCGCGCCGACGACCCCGAAGCGGCGTCCAGTCGCATCATCCTCACGGACGCCCACGACTTCGAGGAGCAGGCCGAGGCCGTCCGGGACGTCGAGGACTTCGCGGAGCGCGCGGACCTCGTCGTCCTCGACTCCGCGACCGGCTTCTACCGCCTGGAGCGCACCGACCAGGACGGCGGTGACGCCCTCCGCCGGGTGGCCGACCAGGTCACGCACCTGCTGTCGCTGGCGCGCAAACACGACCTCGCGGTCCTCATCACCAACCAGGTGTTCACCGACGTCGACAGCGACAGCGACCGCGTCCGGCCGCTCGGCGGCCACACGCTCAACCACTGGACGGGCGTCGTGGTACGGGTCGACCGGTTCCGCGGCGGCAACCGCCGCGCCACCCTCGAGAAGCACCGCTCGAAGCCCGAGGGCGACCAGGCGCGCTTCCAGATCACGGAACACGGCATCGAGGCCGTGACCCAGCACTGAACGCCGACCAGGCGACCGCGATCGTTCTCGACAGGTGCGAACGCTCCCCTCGACTTTTGGCGGTACTGACCCTGATACACGGATAGAGGCGGGAGAGATGGCGCCTGACATCGGCGGCGAAATAGAGGGGGAGGTCACCCGTGTGGAGGCCGTCAAATACCTGCAGGGCGCACTCGGCCACGCAGTCGGGAGCCTCACGTTCCTCCTCGCGGCAGTTGTCTTCCTCGTGCTCGGGTACCCCGCGTTCGCCTGGCTCGCCGTCCTTTCCGCGGCGCTCCTCTCAGCCAACGGGCTCTCCATCTGGGGCTGGGAGCGACTGCAGACGTACTTCGCAGCGCAGGCGACCGAATCAGAACCGACGCGAAGCCTCACAGCCAGCCCGCTGTCGACGGAATCCGTCGTCGAGATGAAGGCCGGCGCTGTCATGCTGTTCGCCTTCCTGGCGGTCCTGCTCGTGGCCGCGGCGGCGGTCAAGTACCTGGACCCACGCCCAGTTGGCGTCGCATCCGCGGTCTGTCTGGCTGTCGGGAACGGTGTGGCACTGTTGCGAGCGGTCCGGGACGGTGGCTGACTGGCTGTCGTCCCGGGGAACGACCCCGAACCGGTGGCTGGGTCGGTGGCGGGCTGCGTCGGTAGTCAGCGAGCTGCCCTGGTCGACGCCGTGGTCGACGTGCTCCAGTTGCGCGAGCATCACGTCACCGAGCACGTAGCCGATGAGCTGTCCAGCCGAACTGACCACGCACGCTACCTGCATTCGGAACGCAGCACGCGCTCGGAGTTCGTCCTGTTCGTCGCGTGACCTCGGCGAGAACCAGTCCGTTCGTCGCGTAACTCCGGCCAGAAACAGCCCGTTCGGCGCCAGCCGGCTACCTCGCTGCGCGGTACTCGCCGTGTTTCATGCCGAGGAAAAACGACACGACTGCGAACGCGACCATCGACGGCAGCACCATCATGAACACCGTGTCGGTCCCCATCACGTCCGACGACGCGAGGCCGACGACGCCGAGTACTACGATCGCGACGAGCAACCCGACCGCGCGCGTGAAATCGTACTCCATACCTCGTTGTTGACACGCCCACCGCAAATAGGTTCCCGAACGCGTGCCAGCCGCTCGCTCGAACCGACGAGCATCCGGGAGCCACAGCCCGCAAAAGCCCGAGGCGAGCGGTTCACCGCGCGAGTGGGCGACGCGCGGCGCGGAGCGTTCGAAAATCGCGTCGCGATTTTCGCAGCCCACCAGAACCGCAGCGCGGTTCTGGGGACGCCGCGATTTGCGCGAACGATCGAAGATCCGCGAGGGCTGCGAACGCCCTGCGTTCGCCCGCTCTCGAAAGAGCGCTGCGCGCTCCCACGAACGACAGCGCGAAACGTGCGTTCCTAGAGTTCGTTGAGTTTCCGGAGGAGTTGGCCCTTGTACTCTTCGTCGCGCTCGATGCCCTTCTCCTCGAGGACGTTGCGCTCCAGGAGGTCCAGCGCCATGTAGAAGGCGTTGTCCGCGCCGTAGCCTTCGCCGGTGCCCGCCATCTGGCCTTTGTTGGTCCGGAGGCGCAGCTGGCACATGATGAGCGGGGTGCCGCGGAGCTTCTCCTTGTGCTTGTGGAGGCGAACGTGCGCGTGGTGGACGCGCATGTCGCCGTACTTGCTGGCGACCTGCTCGATGCGCTCGACGACCTCCTGCCGGGAGAGCGTGTCCAGGAGTTCGACGTTCGTGATCTGGACGTCCATGCGGTCCTCCTCGGTGTAGGTGAGCGCGCGCAGGACGTCCGTCTTCGTGAGGATGCCGCCGACGACGCGGTCGTCGCCCGCGGGCGTGACGACGAGCCCGGAGTAGTCGTTGTCCAGCATGGTCTCGACGGCGTCGTCGACGCTGGCGTCGACCGTCACGGTCTCGACGGGGCTGGACATCGCGTCGTAGACGGGGAGGTCGAGCATGCGCTCGACTTCGCCGCGTCGGTCGCCGCGCGTGGTCTTCGAGATGTCCCGCACGACGAAGTCGACGATGTCGTGGACGGTGACGACGCCCGTGAGGAAGCCGTCCTCGTCGACGACCGGGAGCCGCGAGATGCCGTGTTCGCGGAGGCGGTTGATGACCGTCCCCATGTTGTCGTCCTCCTCGATGGTGACGACGTTCTCCGTGTAGATCTGGCCGACGGTCAGCGCGTCGAGGTTCTCGAGGACGGCCTCGAGGATGGCGTCCTCGTTGACGATGCCCCAGAGTTCGCCGGCTTCGAACACGGGTGCGATTTTCGTGCCGCCCTCGACGAGCATCCGTGCGGTGTCGCGGACGTCCTCGGTGCGATCGACCTTCGGCGCGGGTTTCGTGAGCGCCGCCACTCGAGTGTCGTCCTCGATGTGGGAGCCGATGAGCTGTCGTTCCGTGATGACGCCGTCGTACTGGCCGGCTTCAGTGACGATGATGCCCTTGGGGTTCTTGTCCTCGAAGATAGACCGAACCTTGCCCAACCGTTCTTCGCTTTCGACTTCGATGTAGTCGTTCGTCGCGATGTTAGAGATATCCATGGGCCTACGTATTGAACGAGACGGACCAGCGTCTTCAACTTTGTTGCGACCCCAAGGTGCTCGGGACGCCCTCGTAGAGTTTTAAGGCCCCGGCGTCAACTGTTCGCCGTGCTTCCCGCCGGAATCCCGGACGTCGGGGCCGTATTCGGCTCGTACACCTACCTCGCGTCGGAGGTGGCGTTCGGGGCGGTGGCGTTCGCGTTGCTGTACCGCGCGGACGCCCTGCGACGCGCTGGCGTGACCATCGCCGCGCTCTACCCGATCGCGTACGTCTGGGACTGGTACACGCTAACCATCGGCGTGTTCACCATCGAACTGCGGACCGGCGTCGACCTGCTCGGGATTCCAGTGGAGGAACACCTCTTCATGGTCGTCGTCCCGGCGCTCGTGCTGGCGTTCCACGAGACGCTGCACGGGGAGCCGTGAACGGACGTCCTCGACTGCGACGGTATACGCCGACCGCGCGACTACGGCCACGCATAAGTCGCTGCGTGGGGTAGACCATCGCATGGGTGACCGCGCCTGCTGGCTGGACTTCTGCCCGTCCTGTGACGCCCAGGTCACGGTCGTGGACGACGAGTGCCCGGACTGCGGCGCGCCCCTCGATGGGACTGGCGCGTCCCGAGAGCGCCGCAGTCCGGGTTCGGACTAGTGAAACACCGGCGGGGCGCGGAAGCGCCCGCGGCGCACCAGCGCTACGCCGGCATGCCCTCGAGCAGGGCTTCAGTTTCGTCCTCGGGGAACGCGCGCAGGGTCTCGGTTCCTACGTCGTTCTCCCTGGCCAGCGTCATGACGAACTGCGCCGCCGTGTCGTCGTCCGGTGCGTCGATGATGCCGACCGCTTCGAACCGGTCGAACGGCAGATAGCCGTCGTGTAGCTCCCACCCCATCTCGTCGAGTATCGCTTTCCCGTCCGCCATCTCTGTTTACAGGTGCTCCAGGTTCTCCTCGGAGAGTTCGTGGGTTACGACGTACGTTGGCAGTCGCGCTCCCTCCCTGTCGCGTACCATCTAACGCCGGCGGCGGCACCCGCGAGGCACAATGTGGAACGCACCACGAACTTCGAGAACTGGTGTGTTAACTATTATCACGGGATTCTGGGTGCTGTCCAGACAGGTGGCTCTATCGGATTTCGCACTCACAGATGTGCCGGAATTCCTGGTAGTCCAACGAGCTGGGAACGCCCGATACCACTATACACACCTAGCTGTAAGTAGGGGCAAACTGACAGCGTCGTCTCCGAGTCGAGACGAACTGGCGGCTGCGACATTCGAATGACCGAGGAATTCGTCGACCCAGACCGGCTTTCGCTCATCCCGTCACGGTCGAACGCGACCGGGACAGCCACCGACACGGTTGCGGAGTCCTCGGAGGACGACGACGGCCCGGCCGTTTCGGCAATCCTCCAGTCGCTCGAAGACGACAAATGCAGAGCGATACTCACGACGCTACGCGAACCGAAATCCGCAACTGAACTCTGTGCCGAATGCGAGCTGCCGAGTTCGACGGTGTACCGGAAACTCCAGCGGCTCCGCGAGGCGGCCCTCGTCAAGGAATACACCGAAGTCCGCCGTGACGGTCCGAACGCCACGCTGTACGAACGAGACTTCACGGACATCTCGATTACCATCGACGACGCCGACGAGTTCGCCGTCTCCATCGATCGACCGGACGACAGTGCGGAGGACCGCATGGCGACGTTCTGGTCCGAGATGAAGGAGGAATCATGACGGACGCTCTGATCGTCCTGCTCGGCGTCGTCAAAATCAGCGCGCTCGTCCTCGGCGGGATCGTCTCGGTGTTAGCCTATCGGGCCTATCGGCGTACGCAAATCGAGGGGCTCCAGTTCTTCGCGGTGGGGCTTCTGGTCATCACCATCGGGACGGTTCTCGTCGGGATCCTCCATCACGTCTTCGGCATTCCGAGCGTCCAGGGAATGCTCTTCGAGAGCCTCGTCGCCTGTGGCGGCTTCCTCGTCATGATATACGGCCTCTACGGGCAGTAGCCGCTGTCACTCGGTTGGCCGGCGTCGCTCAGACGTCGTCTCACACAACCCGCCCGCGCGGTCCGTTTCCGGCAACGCGGTTGCTTCGGGTGTCGATTGGCGAAATCGTTCCCCAGGCACGAACCGGCGTTAGTGGTTGTCCCACGTCGTGGGAGGCCTCCATCGTTCCTTATGAGGGAGACACGGAGACTGTGACAATGAGCGATCCCGCCACTCCGTCCGACCGCCTCGAGTCCCCAGCCCACGCGAACGCGAAGCGGTATCGGTGAGCGATGAAACGGACTGTACCGTCTCGATACGCGGACGCGCTCGTCTCGCGGAGCAAACTCGTCATCGTCCTGTTGCTCGCCCTCACAGCGGCCGTCGGCGCTGGCGCGGTGGTCGGCAGCAGTGACGACGGTACGATCGGTCGGGCAGCCATCGATTCCGAAGCGCAGGCAGCGCTCGAGGAGATCGAAACGACCTACGGCTCGGACGATGCGGTGGTCACACAGGTCGTCGTCAGGGCCGAGGGCGGCGACGTCCTCACCCGCGAGTCACTGCTGCAGAGCCTCCGACTTCAGCAGGAGATTCGTGAGACCGAATCCATCAATGCGACGCTCCAGACGGAGTCGGGCCTCCGCGGTCTCGAGAACCTCGTGGCGACGACGGCATACTTCGAAGGCCGAACGGCCGGAAACGGGACAACCGACACAGCCACTACCGGCCGGAACGGACAGCCGCCAGCGCCGACACTCGACCAACAGATAGCGGCGCTCGAGTCGCGCTCGGACAGTTCGGTCGATGCGGTAGTCGCGCGGGTGCTCGACCCGGATTCGACCGCTCCCGGCAGTGACCCGACTGCGTTCCTGCCGTCCGACTACGAACCCGGCGCGACGAGTGCCGACGCGAGACTCACGCTGGTCTTCCAATCCGAAGAACGCGGCGGCGCTAGCGAAACGCCCCAGGAGGCCTCTGATGCGCAAGTGGCTATCGCGTCTCTGGTCGACGAGCGCTTCGACGACGCGTTCGTCTTCGGTCAGGGCATCATCGACGATGCGTCCTCGCGGGCCATCGGCGACAGCTTCCTCATCATCACCCCCGTCGCACTCGTCCTCCTGCTCGCCGTCCTCGGTATCGCGTACCGCGACGTGGTCGACGTGCTCGTCAGCCTGTTCGGGATCGGCGTGGTCATGGTGTGGCTCCAGGGGATCCAGGGCTGGCTCGGAATCCCGTCCAGTTCCATACTCATCGCGGTGCCGTTCTTGCTCATCGGACTGAGTATCGACTACTCGCTCCACGTCGTCATGCGGTATCGCGAGGCGCGAGCGGCGGACCGCGACACCGACCCCGGGTCCGACGGCCGGCGAAATCCGGCTGCTGCGATGCGGGCGGGGGTCGCCGGTGTCGTCGTCGCGCTGGCGGCTGCCGCGTTCACGACCGGAATCGGCTTCTTCTCGAACTACGTCAGCCCGCTCGCGTCGATCCGGGACTTCGCGCTGCTGAGTGCGGCCGGCATCGTCGCGATGTTCGTCGTCTTCGCGGCACTCGTCCCGGCCGTCAAACTCGAAGTCGAACGGCTCCTCGCTCGACTCGGGCGTGACCGCCAGCAGCCGGCGTTCGGAGTCGGCTCGGGGCCGATTCGCCGTGTGCTCTCGCGCACTGCGGCCCTCTCACGCCGAGCACCGGTCGCCGTTCTCGTCGTCGCACTGCTGTTGGCTTCGGCGGGAGCCTACGGTGCGACCGGCCTGGACACTGAATTCAATCAGGCGGACTTCCTCCCGGAGGACGCCCCAGCGTGGATGGAATCGCTTCCGGAACCGTTCGCCCCGTCCGAGTACGACGTCCGGGAGAATCTCGAGTACCTGAGCGGCAACTTCCGTCAACGCGGGCAGGGGTCGGAGGCCCAGATACTGATACGCGGGAACGTGACCGCGCCGGCAGCGCTCACTGCGACCGACGACGTGTCGCAGTCTACGAGTCGAACTGGAACGATCGCCGTCCAATCGGACGGCACAGCGGCCGTCGATAGTCCGGCGACTGTCCTCCGGTCTGTGGCGGCCGAGAATCAGACCGTCGCCGCCGCGATTGACGAGCGAGACTCGGACGGTGACGGCCTCCCCGACGAAGACGTCGCAACAGTCTACGACCTCGTGTACGACGTCGCTCCCGACCGTGCGTCCACAGTACTCTATCGAACCGAGACCGGGTCGTACGCGACGGGTCGGTTGCTCGTCGGTGTGCAGACCGACGCGTCCGCCCAATCGATTGCCGGCGACGTGCGACAGGTCGCAGCGGGGATCGAAGCGAATGCACCGGTGACAGCTGTTGCGACCGGTGGCCCGGTCAGTACCGCTGTCGCCCAGAGCGCCCTGTTCGAGACGCTCGTCGAAGGATTCGCCGTGACGCTGGGCGTCATCTTGACGTTCCTCCTGGGACTGTACTGGTGGCGGTACCGGGCGCCGGGGCTCGCCGTTGTGGTGCTCGTCCCCGTCCTCCTCGCGCTCGCGTGGCTCCTCGGGACGATGGCACTGCTCGACATCCCGTTCAACAGCGAGACGGTCGTCATCACTAGTTTGGCGATCGGGCTCGGTGTCGACTACAGCATCCATCTCGGCGAACGGTTCGTCGACGAGCGCGAGCGCCGGGAGTCGCTCGACGAGTCGCTGGTGGCTGCAGTCACCGGGACTGGCGGCGCGCTGCTGGGGAGTGCGGCGACGACGGCAGCTGGCTTTGGCGTCCTCGCACTCGCACTCTCCCCGCCGCTCCACCGATTCGGCCTCGTGACTGGGTTGAGCATCGTCTTCGCGTTCGGCAGCTGCGTGACCGTCTTACCGTCTCTCCTGGTGGCTCGAGAACGATACCGCCGCTGAAATCGACGCACTGGAGCTCGGCTGTGCCGGTCGGGTCCTCGCGCTGTCCCAGCCTGACGGAGTGCGAGGGTCTCCGGGCCGCAAATCGGTTCAGGTACAACTGGGGTACGCGGCAGGGGGATTCTGATCCGGCAGAAACTCAGTCCGCCTCACCGTGCACTCCTCGTCCGAACACCACCCCGTGCTGGGTCCGGCAGGTGCCAGCAGACCCGTCCGTCGCCGAACTCGTCCGGCTAAATCCGGGTGCCGTCCGGGAGTTCCGGGTCCGGTGGTCGGCCGACCGTCAGGAGGCGCTCGGTGAGCGTGAGTTCCTCCGTCCCGGGGCTCGGCTTCTCGACGGCCTCGAAGTCGACGACCACGTCCCCGTCCGTCGCCGCGATGCGGACCGCGCACAGCTGATAGGACGGGTAGAACACCGGCGGAACGAGCCCGATGACGCCCTCGCGGCGGTGGAAGCGCTTCAGCCACGTGCCGCTGTTGACGACGCAGCCGCCGTCGACGGGCTGCAGCTTCGGCTGGTGCGTGTGCCCGTGGCAGAAGATAGCGGTCTGTGGGCGCTCGGCGAACACTTCGCGGGCGGCGTCCTCGTAGGGAGCTTCGGCGTCGACGGTGAGGTCGGTCTCGAAGACGCCGAAGCGGTTGATCGTCTGCTTGATGTCCCGGCGGATGAGGTGGACGGGAATCGCGACGAGCAACACGAGCCCGACGACGACCACGTTGATCGCGAGCAGGAACCAGACAGCGGTCCCGGCGGTCCCGAACTGCCCGAGGAACGCGGTGGTCCACTCTATGGGGGGCTCCCAGACGCCGGTCACGCCGAGTCCGGCGAGTATCGCCAGCACGGCGCTGATGTTGAACAGCAACAGGAACGGGACGAGCGCGTACCGCAGGAACGGGTTCATCTCGCGGTAGAAGTACTTCGAGAGCAGCCACACCGGCATGCGCTCGGTCGGTGTGATCGCCTGGACGTCCTTCAGCCAGTTGTACCGGCCGCGGTCGGAGAGCTGGCCCGCGCGGCTGGTCACGAGGGTGTTGTAGTAGTAGCCCAGCGGCGTCGCGTTGGGGTTGCCCCACTCCTCGATCTGGTTGTTCGGGTCCTGCTGGTGGCCGTGCTCGAAGTGGATTTCGCGGTCGCCGACCGGCCGCGTGAACGACTGCTCCTGGAGGACAGTGACGTTGTACTCGGCGAACCGGTCGACGTACTCGTCGTAGGCGGCGAGTTCGTGGTCGTGGTTGCCCGGCAGCAGCGTTATCTGGACGTTCTCGCCAGTCGCGCGCAGTTGCTCGAACAGTCCCGGATACCGCTCGGTGAGGATGTCGAACTTCTCCATCCCCTCGGCGGTCGTGAACTCCCAGAGGCCGAACGCGTCCCCGTTGATGACGAGTTCCGCGTCCTCGTCCGTCTCCTCGAGGTCTTCGAGGAACTCGAGTAACTCGTCGAGGAACGCGACCTCCTCCAGTTGCTCGTCGCCCCCGATGTGGAGGTCGCTGATGACGTAGTAGACGCGGTCCTCGTCGGTGCTGGCCATCGCAAACGTTTGCTGAACCCACGGGCAAAGTCGTTGTGGCTCGGCCGGACGCCTGTCCGCGACCAGTCACGTTCGACCGGACACCGACGGCCGACAAACGGTAACCTCTCCGGACACCGACGGCCGGTGAACAGTCGCGTCCCGTTTACCGCCTGCGGCCGCTGAACGCGGCCTCAGGCCCACGTACCGTCTTCGAGACGCTGTCGACCACCTGAGAGTAAATCCCACTACCTCCGCGATAACACATACCGTGCGAACAATTAACAACATGAACGTTCATAATAAACCTATGGCCGAACGTGCTAGCGAGCAGGGAGTCGAGGACCCGGTACTCGGAGAACACGAGGAACCGCTCACGCCGCGCGCGGTCCTGAGCAGCTTCGCTGGCGGCATCGCCGGCCTCGTCGTGATGGCGCCAGTCATCGCCGGCATCCCGATACTACTCGGCGTCTTCCAGATGGAACCCCTCGAACAGTTCGCGAACCTCGTCATCGCCGACGCCAACGGCACTCTCGGCATCGCGTTCTTCGTCGCTGGCGGGGCGTTCGTCCTCCCGCTGTTCTTCCTCGTCACCGCGACGTTCCTCCCGCCGCGGGAGCCACGCTACCTCCGGGGAGCGACCATCAGCACGCTGTTCTGGGCGAGCTTCGTGTTCATCTTCTGGCCCGCCGCCAGCATGTACGTCAACGCGGTTTTCCTCGTCGTCACGCTCGTCGCTCACTGGCTGTACGGCCTCGTGCTCGGCTCCGTGATGCAGCGCCTCACCGGCATTCCGGAACACCAGGTCTGACTGCGCGTAAAATCCACACTGGACAGTTCGGAATAATGCAAAACTTATTGGCCACCCCGACAGATAGTCGTGTGATAACGTACCATGGCTTCAGGGGACCTGCTGGTCGGCACGGCTGTGATGGGGCTCCTCCTCGTCGGGGCCGGCGTCGCTGTCGCGCGGCTACGACGCCGTGAACAGTACACGCCGAAACTTCGCTCGTACCGTCGCGAGCTCGCCGCGCTCCCCGGAGAGACGGCGGACGCCAGGTCCGTTCCGACGGACACGCTCGCCCTCGCCGCGGCCGTCCTCATCCTGGTCGTCGCCGGCGCGGCAATCGCGATGGGCGCCGGGACGATGGTGCTCGCCGCCGTCGCGCCACTCGTCCTCCTCGCGTACTTTGCGTGGGGGATCTACAGCATTGCACGCGCCCGCGGCCTCCCACGCGCCCACTCCGTCGGGCTGAGCGCGTGGCTGTTCGGCGTCGTCCTCGCCGCCGTCATCGGCGTGAAACTCCTGCTCTGATGGTCGACCGACCCTCGCTCGCGCCCGCTCGATGACTCGCTCACCAACCAGCAGACCGCTCGACGCCGTCTCCGACCGCGTCTCCAGCGCGTCGGTCGCGTTGCTCGTGGCCGTCGTGCTCGCGGAGCTCGCGCTGGTCGTCGGCTACCTCGGCGCCACCGCCGCGGAAGCCACGAGCATTCGCTACCTCCTCTACCCCTTCGTCTGGATCAACGTCGCCGTCGCCGCGGTCTTCGCCACGGACCCCCCGGACGCCGGCCCCTGGCTCCGTCGCGGGGTCCTGGCGGTAGCAGGCGGCTACCTGCTCGTGCTCGCGTACTTCGGCGGCGTCCTCGAACTCACGCACCTCGGCCACTCCCACACCCACGGCGGCGCGAGCGGCCTCACCGTGTTCACGTCGCTCCCGCCGGGATGGGGGCCAACGGTCGTCTACGACCACGCGCTGTTCTCGCTCACGCTCGTCCCCTACCAGTTCGTCGGCTACCTCGCGCTCGCGTACCTCGTCTACGTCGCGCTCCTCGACACCGCGTCGGCGGCGTTCAGCGGCGCGGTCGGCCTGCTGTCCTGCGTGAGTTGCTCGTGGCCGGTGCTGGCGTCCCTCCTGGCGGGCGTCCTCGGCGGGTCGGCGGTCGCCTCGACCGTGTACAGTTTCTCGGTCGACCTCTCGACGGCCGCGTTCGTCCTCGCCGTCGTGTTGCTCGTGTGGCGGCCGGGGGCGAGGTGACGCCGCGTGACGCTGGCTTCCGCCACTGTCGCTGCCGTCGTCGACGCGTTCCTCGTCGTCTGGGAGGCGCTCGCGCACGTCGGCGGTCTGAGTGACGCGGTCACCGCGACCGGCGTCCCCTCCTGGCTCACCGTCCTCACCGGCGGCGTGCTCGTCGGCGCGTCGTTCCTGTTCAACAGCCTCCTCACCGATCACGAGGCCATCCGCGCCGTCAACGCGTGGCGCACCCACCTGCCAGCTCCCGCCACTGTCTACCGGGCGGGCGCCACTGCACTCTCCGCCGTCGGGGTCGCCGTGCTCGCGCTCGTGCTGGCCGCGAGCGTCCTCGGCCCCGCGGAACCGACGCGGAACTTCGCGATTCTCGTCGTCTGGGTGGGGTGGTGGGCCGGCTACGCGATGTCCACGTACGTCGTCGGGAACTCCTGGCCCGCCGTGAACCCGTGGCGGACGCTCGCCCGATTGCTTCCGACGTCCGGGCACCGAGACGTCCCCGAGTCGTACGGCGCGTGGCCGAGCGTCGTCGGCCTCGTCGTGCTGGTGTGGGTCGAAGTCGTCAGCCCGCTCGCCGCCGACGCGGCGGCGCTCGGCGCGCTCGTCGTCGCGTACTCCGCGCTCACGCTCGCCGGCGCCCACCAGTTCGGGCCCCGCACGTGGTTCGAGCGCGTCGACCCCGTCTCGCGCGTGTTCCGCCTGTACGGCCGCGTCGCGCCCGTCCAGCGCGACGACGACGGCATCCACGTCCGCCTCCCTGGCACCGCGCTCACCGAATCAGACGGCAGGGAGGAGCGCGGCGCGACGGCGTTCGTCGTCGCGCTCCTCTGGGTCACGACGTTCGACGGCCTCGTCGCGACGCCCGCGTGGAACTCGCTTGCGACCGCCGTGCTCGCGCCAGTCGCACCAGACACCGTCGTCGGCCGCCTTGCCGTGTCGGTGTTCTACCTCGTCGCGCTCCTCGTCGGGTTCGGCGTCTTCCTGGGCATCTACCGCGTCGCCGCCGAGCGCTCCCGGAAGCGCGTGCAGAGCTTCCTCGCGCCGTCCGTCATCGAGCGGTGGTTCGCCCCAGCGCTGCTCCCCATCGCGGCCGGCTACCACGTCGCGCACTTCATCGGGTACTTCCTCACGCTCTCTCCCGCCCTGGCCGCCGTGCTCGCACACCCCCTGGGTGGGGTCGGCGCCGTCCAGGTCGCGGTGCTGCCGTCGTGGTTCGGCACGCTCCAGTTGGCGTTCGTCGTTGGCGGCCACCTTCTCGCGGTCTGGATCGCCCACGCGCTCGCCATGGACGTCTTCCCCGGGGTCCTGCGCCCGATCCGGAGCCAGTACCCGTTCGTCGTCGTGATGATGGTGTACACGATGACCAGCGCGTGGGTCGTCGGCCAACCCACGGTCACCCCCGCTTTCTTGTGAGCCCACCCCCGAGTACCACGTAGATGCAGTCCACCGCGGGCCCCGGCCGTCACGACGCGCGCGACGCGGACCCGACCACCGCCCTGGAGACGTCGGTCCGCGACGACGAGACGGCGGCGGCAGTCTGCCCGCACTGCGGCCGGCCGTTCGCCGAGGCCGCGGCCCGCGACCTCCACGTCGGCGAACTGCACGCCGACGACTGTTCGGATGCGGAGCGCGAGGCCTACGAGGCAGCCCACGAGTCCGAACGGGACGACCTCTTCTACTTCCACATCAAGGTGGTCGCGGCACTCGGCGTGCTCTACGCGGTCACCGTGTTACTGTACATGCTCGCGCTCGGCAGCAACCTCATCTAGGCGGCGCTTCGTCGGGCAGCCCATGATTTCGACGGCCTGCCGCCACCGCGGTGGATTCGCCGCCCCGTCCAGCCTCACTGTCGCCGCCTCAGTGTTCGCTGGCGGCATCGGCCGGCGGCTCTGCCCGGGCGATGGCGGCGGTGATGCCGCCAACCGCGAGCAGCGCGACGGCGCCGCCGACGGGGAGGAGGAACTCGACGCCGTGGAAGTACTCCGCCGAGAGCATCCCGGCGACGCCCGCGACCAGCGCCACGAGGAGGCCGACGTAGACGGCTCCCGATTGGGTCATGGTAGCACGCTACTCGGTCCCCCGACTTAAAAGTATGCGGCGCTCACCCGCCGGTCGCCTGCCGGTCGCCTGCCGGTCGTCTGTTGGGTCCCTGGGTCTACTCGACGTCCGGCGCGCCGTCATCTGGCTGGTTCACGCTCGTCACGCCGAACAGCAGGCCCGCGACCGCTGCGGCGAATCCGACCGCCGCGCCGACCACCAGCGGGTCTGCGAGGCCGGCGCCGCTCATTCGCGCCGTCGCGAGGCCGACGCCAGCGCCCACCGGGAGACCGAACACCAGCGCCCAAACCACGCGCTCTCGCGTGGACGTCACTGGCGCTCCCTCCGGGGTGGCAGTCGCTTCGCACAGCGCCCGCAGTAGTCGTACTCCGCAGTCACGTGCGTTCCGCAGTTCGGACACACCGAGCCGTGGCTCCAGCCCTCGGGCAGGGCGGACTCCGTGCCGTAGGTCACGTAGCCGCGTCCGGGCGGCGGCAGGTCTTCGTCCGGGTCGAGTTCGACGTACCTGGAGAGGTACGCCACTAGGGGCACCTGTGCGAGCGGGATGCCGACCAGCGCCGCGAACGCGAAGACGTCGAGCATGAGTCCTGGGTTCGGGCCGTCTGTCGAGGCTGGGTTCGGTCCGTGGGGTGGTTCCGGGTCTGGGCTGTCGAGTGGTCGTGTGTCCGGCGGGTCACGTGATGGAGTACGTCGAGGCGACTGTCAGTGCGACGACGGCGAGGAGGCCGATGCCCATGAGGTACGTCAGCGAGCGCGGCTCCCACCGCAGGTGCTGGTAGTAGCCCGCGACGATGGCGGCTTTCACGAACGACAGCACCATGATGATCGCCAGCGCCGCGGTGTACTCGAGGCCGGCCTGCTCGACGAGCACCTGGACTGTCGCCGAGACGAACAGCACCACGTAGATCGCCGTGTAGAGTTTGAGTCGTGTCATTGTCTTAGAGGATGTAGAACAGCGGGAACAGGAACAGCCACACGATGTCGACGAAGTGCCAGTAGAGCCCGAACAGCTCCACCGACGAGTTGTCGTCGAGGTACGCGCCGTTCCACGCCCGCGGAATCATGTACGCGACCATGATGAGGCCGATGATCACGTGGGCGGCGTGCAGTCCCGTGGTCAGGAAGAACGTCGACGCGCGGACGTTCGTCGACAGCCACAGGCCCTCGTGGAACAGGTGCTGCCACTCGATTGCCTTGTTCCCGAGGAACCCGAGGCCGAGCACGAGCGTCGTCGCGAGACTGGCGATGACGCCCCAGCGGCTCTTCCGCTCGGCGGCCTCCAGGGCCAACACCACGGCGAAACTGCTGGTCAACAGCAGGTACGTGTTGATGAGCCCGGGCATGATGTTCTCCGGAATCGGCTCCCAGCCGGTCCAGCCGACCGAGTACCGCATGAACACGTACGCGCCGATGAACGCGCCGAACAGCACCACGTCGGAGGCGAGGAAGATCCACACCCCCGTCTTGGTGTTGTCCACGCCGTCGAACGGCCAGCTCTCACCGAACGGCCCGCGCGGGCCCGTGAAGCGCTCGCTGGCCATTCCCACGAACGCGCCGAGTGTCGCGACCAGCCCGACGATAGTCGACGCCGCGTACACCGTGCCCATCGTGCCGCCGCCGAACTCACCGTTCTGGAACCCGGACAGCCCGAAGAACACGAGCAGGACGGTCCCGCTCACGATCACCGGCCACCAGCTGGCGTGGCTCTCGTGGTGGTCGTCGTCGGCGCTCTCCAGTTCGCCCGCGCCCGCGGCGACGCCGCCATCGGCGACGCGGTCGGTCCCCCCGCCGTCCGCCGCCGGGTCGGCCGCTTGTTCCGTGCTCCCGGCCTCTACCGCGCTCTCACCGTCGCCGGTGAGGAACTCCAGGCGGCCGCTCCCGTAGCTCGGCAAGCCCGGGAAGTTCTCCAGCGGCGGCGGCGACGGCACCGCCCACTCGGCGGTCGAGGAGTACTCCCACGGATTGTCGCCGACCACCTCGCCCGCGTACGCGGACTTCACGAAGTTGTAGAACATGATGACGAACGACGCGCCGAACACCACCGCGCCGATGGTCGCGAGCTGGTGCCAGGTCGTCATGCCCGCTTCGTACGCGAAGTTCCGGCGGGGCGTCTCCCACGCGACGAACATCGGGAAGTACAGCAGATTGAACCCGACGAAGTACACCGCGAAGTGCAGCTTCCCGAGGAACTCGTCGTACATCCGGCCCGTGATCTTCGGGTACCAGTAGTAGAGGCCGCCGACGAGGGCCGTCGCACCCCCCACCATGACGTAGTGGAAGTGCGCGACGACCCAGTAGGTCCCCCGGAACTCGTAGTCGAGGACGACGGCGCCGAGGAACACGCCGGTGATGCCGCCGAGGATGAACAGCAGCAGGCCGCCGAAGGAGAACAGGAACGGCGTCTTGAACCGGATTCTGCCCTTGACCATCGTGTAGATGAGCGCGAACACCATCAGGTCGAACGGCAGCGAGATGCCGATAGTGGTCGCCATGAACAGCGTCTTGATCTGGAGGTTGATGCTCGTCAGGAACATGTGATGCATCCAGACGATGAAGCTCTGCAGCGCCACCAGCACCATCGCCGCGATGAACCACTTCCGGCCGACGATGCGCCGGCCCGTGAACGTCTGGAACGTCTCCGCCATCACACCCACCGCCGGGAAGAACACGATGTAGACCTCCGGGTGGCCGAAGAACCAGAACAGGTGCGTCCACAGCAACGCGCCGTTGGCGGCCTCCGTCGCGAAGTACGTCGTACCGAGCAGGCGGTCCGCCGACAGGATCATCAGCGCCGCCAGCAGCGCCGCGAACGCGAACAGCATCATCCACACAGTCAGCAGGATGGTCCACGTGAACAGCGGCAGGCGGCGCAGCGTCAACCCCTCGGCGCGCATCCGGTGGATGGACGTCAGGAAGTTCACCGACCCGACGGTGACGGAGACGACGAACAGCGTCAGCGCGAGGATGGCGGAACTGCCGCCGACGCTCGGCGTGAACGTCGGGAGGTTCAGCGGCGCGTACATCGTCCACCCGCCCGCGAACGACCCGCCCTGGAAGAACGACACGCCGAGGAGGACGCCCGACGCGAGGTACAGCCAGTAGCTCAGCGCGTTCAGCCGCGGGAACGCGAGGTCCTTCGCGCCGATCTGGAGGGGGACGACGTAGTTCGCGAACCCGAACGCGAACGGCGACAGGAACCAGAACACCATCACGAGGCCGTGGATGGACACCGCCTGGTTGTACGCCAGTTGCGACAGCGGCCCTGTGCCGGGCGCTCGCGGCACCCACAGCTGGGTGCGCACCAGCAGCGCCAGGATACCCCCCATCGCGAGGAACAGGAGCGACGTGACGAGGTACAGCAGGCCGATGTCCTTGTGGTTGGTCGTGACGAACCAGCGCTTCACCGTGCTCGTCGGCGGGAACGCGTGGTCGTCGTGGTCCTCGGCGGCGTCCTCGTGGGCGACGCCGCCGTCGGTCTGTACTCGCTCGCCCGGTTCGTCGGCGGTGCTCGCGTCGTCTCCTGGTTGTGGGTCAGTCGTCATTCGTCACACCTCCGCGAGCGCGACGCTCGCGCTCGCCGTCTCGTCGGCCGCCGCGCTCTCGTTGCCCGTGTCGGCGTACCACTCCTGGTACTCGTCTGGCTCCATCACTTCGACTGTGGCGTCCATGTATGAGTGCCCGGAGCCACACAGCTCGTAGCAGTGCGCCTGGTAGGTGCCGGTGCTGTCAGCCATCATCCAGGTACTGGTCTCCTCGCCCGGGATGGCGTCGGCTTTCGCGCGCAACTCAGGTATGCCGAAGTTGTGGAACGTGTCCTCGGAGGTCACCGTCAACTGCACGCGCCTGTCCTCGGGGACGCGCAGCGTCCCGCGCTCGGTGTAGCCGTTCGGGTAGACGAACTCCCAGTAGAACTGGTTGCCCACTACCTCGATCTCCAGGGGTTCCTCCTCGGTGGCGTCGTCCGGGTTCTCGACGTACAGGAGCGTGAAGTACGTCCACGAGATCAGTGAGATGACGACGATGGCGCTGAGCGCGAACGACACGAACAGTTTGCGTCCGCCCCCGCCGCCCTCGGGTAACTCACCGACTTCCGGGCGGTCGTAGTCGTCGCCGCTCGCCCGGGACGCCCGGTACTTGTACGCCTTCTGGAGCATGTACGCGATGACGACGATGCCAACGAGCGTTCCCAGCAGGAGGAACACCGTGTAGATGCGGTCGAAGACGTACGCCCGCGTCCCCCTGGGGACTACCTGCGCCAGCGCGTTCGCCCAGTGCAGGGCACTGTCAATAGGTATCATACCGCGTATTGACGGGTCGTTGCAGTTACCAGTACGTAAATATTTGGTGCGGAACATCATCGGGTCCTCTCCCGGACCTCCGCACTCGTTGCGGCCGCTTCTGGGGGCCAGTGCGTCACTCTGGGCCAACAGGCGATACGGGGAATCAGCCGCGAGCGCGTTCGCTACGCTGTCGTCTCATCGCGAACCACGTAGCCACTCGCCACGCGTCCTGGCCGTCAGTCGACTGCCAGAATCTCCAGGTCGAAGACGAGCGTCTTCCCCGCGAGTTCGTGGTTGAAGTCGACGGTGACGGCGTCCTCGGAGACGGCGACCACGTCGCCGTGCCGGTCGTTCTGGGCTTCGACGTGGAGGCCCACCTCGGGCGGTTGTCCGACCATCCCCTCGAACGTCTCGGGGTCGTACTCCCGGACGCGCTCCGGGTCGCGGTCGCCGTACGCCTGCGCCGGCGGAACCGTCACGGTCGCTTCCTCGCCGACTGTCATCCCGACGACGGCCTCGTCGAGGCCCGCGATGACCTCGCCGCGCCCGACGGTGAACGACAGCGGCCCGTACTCCTGGGGATCCTTGCCCTGTGCCGCTGTCAGGCCGTGTTCGCTGGCGACCTCTGGGTCGGACGTCGCGAACACGCTCCCGCCCTCGAAGCGCCCGACGTACCCGAGTTGCACTCGGTCGCCGTCTTCTATACTCACACTCGCCATTGCGACAGTGAACAAATACGTGCTTCGGTGGCGGCGCTGACAGGACTGGACGGGTCGGGCTAAGGGCCGTATGTCCCTGTCGCTACTGCTGGAGGTCGTAGAGCCGCCGGAACGCCGTCGGCGAGAACCGGAGTTCGACGCGACTCGGCGGCCGCCCTTTCCCCGCACCAGCGTCCGCCTGCACGCGCTCGACGACGCCGGTCTCGGCCATCTCGTAGAGGTAGCGCTTGACCGTGCCACGCGAGAGGTCGACGTCCGGCGCCCCGCTGATTGCTTCCGTGGTCGCGGCGACGGACGCGCGGTCCTCGTCCTCGAGGTCGACGAGCGCACGGAGGACCAGTTGCTTGTTCTCGGGGAGCGCGAGCACGCGTCCCATCGAGACGGACGGCCGGGGAATCTCCGCGAGCGCCGCGGTGACGTCCGCGTCAGTGAGCCGCTGTCGCTCGGCGGCGTTCGCGTGGTCAGTGGCGACGAACAGCGCAGTGAGCGCGTCGTGAGCGTTCCCGTCTGCCCAGTCGGCGATCCGGCGCGCCAGGTCGTGGTCGAGCGCTCGCTGCGAGAGCCCCGCCGACGCGCGCGTCATCAACACGTCCACGAGCATCTGGCGCTGGTAGGGTTCGACGCCGATGGTCCGCGCGGTGTACTCGGTCAACGCGACGTCCTCGGGCGGCTCGCGGCCGATTGCGAGCCAGCTGACGTTGCTCGGCAGCCCCGCGAACAGGCCGACGAGGTCGTCGGTGTCGAGGCCGTCGGGGTCGCTCACGTGGTCGACGCCGACGACGACGCCCGCTCGCGACGCCCTGAGGACGTCGTGGAGTCGGGTTCGGATTTCCGTCGTCCCGATGCCGTGTTCGGGCACGGACTCCTCGACGAGCGCGTCGAGGACGTTGTGGTAGAACGCGAACTCGCTGGTCGTCTCCCGCACGTCGACGTAGACGAACTCCGGCGCGCTCGTGGACTCCGCGCGCGTACTGGTGTAGATTACTGACTGCGCTCGCGTGGACAGCTCGGTGAGGTGGCTGAACAGCGCCGTGACGATGGCGGTCTTGCCGGAGCCGAACGGGCCGTGGACGTAGGCGTTCGGCGGCAACCGCCCGTCGAAAACCGGGTCGAGGTGGTCCAGCAGTTGCTCGAGGACGGGCCCGCGGTCGGACGGCTCCTCGATGTGCGCGACCGGGGACAGTGACTCGTAGTCCTGCACCAGACGGGGGCCTTCGTCCCGGCGTCGTCGCCGCTCAATCCTCGCGTCGATGTCCATGTGGAATCGGGGCGTTCGTTATCAGCGGTACCAGCCACACAGTAAAAAGGCCCGGGGTCGTTCCCACCGGCCCACCGTCGGAATTGGCACGTTCACGGGCGGGTCGGCCGTCAGCCGTCGGGGTGAATCCGCGTGTAGCGGTCGACCGTGAGCACCAGGGTGGCCGGTCCACGTCAGTCCTCGCGGGCCCAGTCCAGGGACTTCTCGACGGCGTCGCCCCAGCGGCTGTACGTTCTGTCGGCCTCCTCGGCGTCCATCTCGGGTTCGAAGGACTCGTCGACCTGCCAGTTCGAGCGGAGTTCGTCGAGGGTGTCCCAGTAGCCGACCGCCAGCCCGGCGGCGTAGGCCGCGCCGAGCGCCGTCGTCTCGTCGACCCGTGGTCGCACGATGTCCGTCTGGATGATGTCCGACTGCAGCTGGCAGAGGAAGTTGTTCTTGACTGCGCCGCCGTCGACGCGCAGCGACGTGGTCTCGACGCCGGAGTCGGCCTCCATCGCCTCCGCGATGTCCCGGGTCTGGTAGGCGATGGACTCCAGGGTCGCGCGGACGATGTGCTCGCGCTGGGTGCCGCGGGTCATGCCGACGATGGTGCCGCGCGCGCGACCGTCCCAGTGGGGCGCGCCGAGCCCCGTGAACGCCGGCACCATGTAGACGCCGTCGGTCGACTCCACGGAGCGCGCGAGGCTCGCGGTCTCGCCGGGGCTGTCGATGAGGTCGACGTCTTCCAGCCACTCGATTGCGGCGCCCGTGATGAAGATGGCGCCCTCGAGGGCGTACTGCACGGGTTCGCCGGACCGCTGGAACCCGATGGTGGTGAGGAGGCCGTGGTCGGACTCGACGGCGTCCGCGCCCGTGTTCATGAGGTAGAACGAGCCGGTGCCGTACGTGTTCTTGGCGTCGCCCTCGTCGAAGCACGTCTGGCCGAACAGCGCCGCCTGCTGGTCGCCGAGCGCGCCGGCGACCGGCACCTCGGCTTCGAGGAAACCGTCGGGGTCGGTGGTCCCGTACGTCTGCTCGTCGGAGGATGGCCGGACCTCGGGCAGCATCGGGGCGGGGACGTCGAATTCCGCGAGCAGGTCGTCGTCCCACTCGAGGTCGTGGATGTTGAACAGCATCGTCCGGGAGGCGTTCGAGACGTCGGTGACGTGGTTCCCGGTGAGCTTGTAGATGAGCCAGGAGTCGATGGTCCCCATCAGGAGTTCGCCGGTTTCGGCGCGGTCGCGGACGTCCTCGGGCCGCGTGCGCTGGAGCTTGATGGGGTCGGCGTTGTCCAGAATCCACTCGGTCTTGGTCGCCGAGAAGTACGCGTCGGCTTCCAGCCCGGTCTTCTCGCGGATCATCTCGACATCGCCGTTGGCTTCGAGTTCCTCCACCCGCTCGGTTGTACGGCGGTCCTGCCAGACGAGCGCGTTGTAGACCGGGCTGCCGCTCTCGGCGTCCCAGACGACGGTGGTCTCGCGCTGGTTCGTGATGCCGAGCGCGTCCAGCTGGGACGCGTCCAGGCCCGCGTCGACGAGGCCGCTGGTGACGACCCGCTTGGTGTTCTCCCAGATTTCGACGGGGTCGTGTTCGACCCAGCCGGGCTCCGGGTAGATCTGTTCGTGTTTCTCGTAGGCGTTCGCGACGACCTGGCCGCTGTGGTCGAACACCATGAAGCGGGTGCCCGTGGTCCCCTGGTCGATTGCCCCGACGTATGTGCGTGCCATGTGCGGTGTTCTCTCGGCGGCCACTTTATGCGTTGGCCGCCTCGCCAGTAGCAACCGAGCCGACCCTCATAAAAGTTACCGATACTTGGGGTATACCAATAAAGAAGTCGGGGGTTCGGGGACACCGCCGCGAGGCCCGCGTCTACTGTTCCCTGTGGCCGTCGACTCCGTCGAACGCCCCCGCGACACCGGGGAGCGAGCAGGACCACGACGCGGTCATCGTCCTCGAGCTCGCGCCGATGCCCGGGTGCACAGTCGAATATTTACTATTGTCTGGGGGGTGTCGATAAAATAAAGTGGGTGGCCGCAGAATCCGTAGAGAACAGATGGCATCGCCACCACACGTCGCCGTCGTCGGCGGCGGGTCGACGGGAACGGGCATCGCCCGCGACCTCGCGATGCGAGGCTTCGACGTCACGCTCGTCGAACAGGGAAACCTCACCCACGGGACGACGGGCCGGATGCACGGCCTCCTGCACAGCGGTGCCAGGTACGCGGTCTCGGACCAGGCCAGCGCCGAGGAGTGCATCGCTGAGAACCGCGTGCTCCGCGACATCGCGAGCCACTGCGTCGAGATGACCGGCGGCCTGTTCGTCAAACGCCCGGAGGACTCCGAGGAGTACTTCCAGGAGAAACTGGCCGGCTGCCGGACCTGCGGGATTCCCGCGGAGGTCCTCACTGGCGAGGAAGCGCGCGCGATGGAGCCCCATCTCGCGACGGACGTCGAGAAAGCCATCGCCGTCCCGGACGGCGCGGTCGACCCGTTCCGACTCGTCGTGGCGAACGCCGCCAGCGCGCAGGAACACGGCGCGCGCGTCGAGACGCACTCCACGGTCACTGACCTGCTCGTTGAGGACGGCGCGGTCGTCGGCCTCGAGGTCGCTCACGAGTCCGGGCCCGGCACGCACGTCCACGGGACCGAAAGCGGCACCGAGCAAATTCGGGCCGACCACGTGGTCAACGCGACCGGCGCGTGGGCCGGCCGCGTCGGCGACATGGCGGGCGTCGACATCGCGGTCCGCCCGTCGAAGGGCGTGATGACTATCATGAACGTCCGACAGGTCGACACCGTGGTCAACCGCTGCCGGCCGAAGGGCGACGCCGACATCGTCGTCCCGCACGAGACCACGGCCATCCTCGGGACCACCGACGAGGAGGTCGACGACCCCGAGGACTACCCCGAGGAGCAGTGGGAGGTCGACGCCATGATCGACACGCTCTCCGAGCTCGTGCCGATGCTCGAGAACGCGCGCACGATTCGCTCGTTCTGGGGGGTGCGGCCGCTGTACGAACCGCCGGACGTCGGCAGCGACGACCCCACCGACATCACGCGGGACTACTTCCTGCTCGACCACGAGGACCGCGACGCACTCCCCGGACTGACGAGCATCGTCGGCGGGAAGTTCACGACCTACCGGATGATGGCCGAGACCGTCACCGACCACGTCTGCGCGAAGTTCGGCGTGGACGCCGACTGCCGGACCGCGGACATCCCGCTCCCCGGCAGCGAGGAGTTCTCGGTCCTCCGGGACTACATGGACGAGTTCGGCCTCCGGTCGCCCATCGGCCGCCGGAGCGTCGAGCGCCTCGGCTCCCGTGCCGACAACGTCCTGGACACGGCGGCTCCGAACCCGACAGTCTGCGAGTGCGAGGGCGTCACGCGAGCCGAACTCCGGGACGCCATCGGGCAGGCCGGGTCGGACCTCAACGCCGTCCGCATCCGCACCCGGGCCTCGATGGGGAACTGCCAGGGCGGCTTCTGCTGTCACCGGATGGCCAGCGAACTCCACGGCGACGCGGCCGAGGGCGCGGGCGCCTACGACGAAGCCACGGCGCGACGCGCCTGGGACGACCTGCTCCAGGAGCGCTGGAAGGGTCAGCGCCACGCGCTCTGGGGCGAACAGCTCTCCCAGGCGATGTTGAACTACGCGCTGCACGCGACCACGCAGAACCGCGACCACGACCCCGCGGACGGAGACGGTGTCGACTTCGCCAGGTTCGACAGCGGCCCGCCCAGCGCGGATTCGACGGGAGGAGGCGAGGGCGGCAGCGTCGACGGCAGCGACGACGGCAACGTGGCCACCGACGGAGGGACCCGGGATGGCGATTGAGTCGGACGTCCTGGTCGTCGGCGGGGGCCTCGCGGGCCTGACGAGCGCGCTCGCCGCCGCGCGCGCCGGCGCGGACACGCGGCTCGTCTCCTACAAGCAGAGCACGCTCCGGAACGCCTCGGGGCTCGTGGACGTGCTCGGCTATTCGCCGGACGGCGACGGCCCGCTGGTCGACCCGTACGCGGCGATTCCGGACCTCCCGGCCGACCACCCCTACCGGACCGTGGGCGTCGAGACGGTGCGGGACGCGATGGCGCTGTTCGACGACGCCGTCCCCGGCTACGAGGGCGCTCATACCGACGCGAACGCCCTCATGCCGACGCACGGCGGCACCGTCAAACCGACGGCGCGCTATCCGGCGGGCGCCAGCGCGGGCGTCGCCAGCGACGGCCGCGACGTGCTGCTCGTCGGATTCGAATCGCTGGTCGACTTCGACGCCGGCCACGCGGCCGCGCACCTCGAGGCCGCCGGCGTCCCGTTCGACGTCCGCGGCGTCACACTCCGCTTCCCGGGGGACCTGCGCGCCGACGCGAAGGTGACGCGGTACGCCAAACTCCTGGATACGAATGGCGAGGTGACCGTCGACGGCGGCGACCGACCGGTCCGGGCGGCGCTGGCCGACCGCGTGAGCGCCGAACTCGACGGCGAGGAACGCGTCGGCTTCCCCGCCGTCCTGGGCGACGACGACCCAGCGGGCGTCCGGGCCGCGCTCGCCGACGAACTCGGCGCGGACGTCTTCGAGGTGCCGATGGGGCCGCCGTCGCTGCTCGGTCTCAGACTCGAGGACGCGCTGTTCGACGCGCTCGACGAGGCCGGCGCGAGCATCGAGACAGGCAACCCGGTCACGGATTTCGCTGTCGCTGGCTCCGACTCCGTGGGCGCCGACACTGCGGACTCAGACGCCACGGCCGCCAGCAGTGGGGGCAGCATCGAACGCGTCTACGTCGAGAAGAACGGCGCGGAGATTCCGAACAGCGCCGACCAGTACGTGCTCGCGACCGGCGGCCTCGTCGGGAAGGGCGTGGAGTCCGACCGCGACGGCGTCTCCGAACCGGTCTTCGACTGCCACGTCGCCCACGACGCCGACCGCTACGAGTGGTTCGCGGACGACGCGTTCGGCGACCACCAGTTCCCGCGGTTCGGCGTCGCGACGGACGACGACCTGCGGCCGCTGGACGCCGCGGGCGACGCGGAGTTCCGGAACCTCCGGGCCGCCGGCGCGGTCCTCGGCGGCTACGACTTCGCCGCGGAGAAGTCCGGCAGCGGCGTCTCGATCGCGACCGGCTACGCCGCCGGCCGCCGCGCGGCGGAGGCAACACGATGAGTGACAGACAATCCACCACCCCGACGTTCGACCCCGAGACGCCGAACACCGGCGACGACTTCGAACCCGTCGACGTGTTCGAGGACAGCGCCGACTTCGACCTCCGCCCGGGAGCGGACTCCTGCTACAAGTGCTCGACGTGCGACACCAACTGCCCGGTCGCGGAAGTCGACGACGACTTCCCCGGCCCGAAGTTCCAGGGGCCAGAGCAGTGGCGGCTGAAGCGCCGCGACGACGACCACTCGGTCGACGATTCGGTGATGGACTGCTCGAACTGCATGCGCTGCGACAACGCGTGCCCGTCGGGCGTTCCGCTCTCCCAGATGCACAACACCGCCCGCGGCGAGTACGTCAGCGAGGAGATGAGCAAGTTCTCCGTCGAGTACGTCCGCAACCGCCTGCTCGCGAACTACCGGACGTCGGCGTGGCTCGCCAGCAAGGTGCCGCGGCTGGCGAACGCCGCGATGAACTTCGGGCCGGCGCGCTGGCTCATCGAGAAGACGATGGGCGTCACCAGCGAGCGCGAGTTCCCGGCGTTCGCGACGGAGACGTTCCGCGAATGGTGGGCCCACGAGGGCGGCGCTGCCGGCTCCAGGGAGCGCGCCCAGGTGCACCGCGAACGCCGCGGCGACCCCCTGGACGCCGACAAGAAAGTCGCGTACTTCCACGGCTGCTACGCGAACTACAACACCCCCGAGGTCGGGAAAGCGATGGTGGGCGTGTTCGAGCACTTCGGCTACGAAGTCGTCGTCCCCGAACAGGGCTGCTCCGGCACGCCGATGTTCGCCAACGGCATGCTCGGCGACGCGCGCCGCGACGCCGAGGTGAACGTCTCCTCGTTCGCGGACCTCGTCGACGAGGGCTACGACGCCATCGCATCCTGTACGTCGTGCTCGATGGCGCTCCGCCAGGAGTACCCCGAACTGTTCGACATCGACGGCGTCGACGCCGTCGCCGAACACACCTTCGAGAGCATCGAGTACCTCCGCATCCACGAGGACCTCTCGGGCGCACTCGACGACGTCGAAGTGGACGGCGACCTCGCCGCCGAGTTCGCGTACCACGCGCCCTGCCACGCCCGCAACCAGGGGCTCGACCGGCAGGCCGTCGAACTGTTCCGGGACGTGGACGGCGTCGGCGTCGAGGACGTCGGCGACTCCTGCTCGGGCATCTCCGGAACGTACGGCTGGAAAGCCGAGAAGTACGAGACGTCGATGCAGATCGGCGCCGAGATGCTCGACCACATGGCAGACGCCGACGGCGAGACCGGGATGACGGAGTGTCCGACGTGCGCGATGCAGATGGAACACGGCACGGGCTACGACGTCCGCCATCCCCTGGAACTGCTCGAAGCGGCGCTGGTCGAGTGACCCGCGGTCACGCTCACCGGGAGCCGTCGACCGCCTCACCTGGGACGAGGAGGCTCGCTCAGCGAACTGCCGTCACCGGCACGGGACACCGCCGGAACACCTTCTCCGCGACGTTCCCCGTGAACAGGCGGTCCGACAGCGACCCGCTGTGCGTCCCGATGACAACCGTGTCGAACCCCTCGGCGTGCTCGACGATGGCGCGCGCTGCGTTCCCGAACGCGAGTTCCGTATCGATCTCCCGGTCGTGCTCTTCGGCGATCTCGCGAGCGCGGTCGAACACCACGTTCGCGTGCTCCCGCGCGTTCTCCTCGAATTCCTCGGAGAGCGCCACCGACGCCGCCGCCCCCATCATCGGCGACGGCCCGCCGACGACGTGCAGGACGGTGATCTCCGCGGCCGGATGCTCGCTCAGCGCGTACTCCAGCGCCCCGCGCGCCATCTCGGAGTCGTCCATCGGCACGAGAACTCGTGAAACCATGGGACTAGGAGGAACGGCGAAGATAAAGTCCCTCGGCTGGCCCGGTCCGTGGCGCTGGTCTCTCTCGGCGGCGGACCTGGGTTGGTGGTGGATTGTGGACCGATGCAAGACGCGCTCACTTCGCCGCGCGCGCCTTGCAGGGCTCACAATCCGCCGAACGCCATTCACTCCGCGACGACGCACTCAGCGACACACGCGTCGCTGAGTGGCATCGGTCAACTAAGAAGTGGGTTGGAGCGGATTTGAACCGCCGGTCTCCTCCATGTCAAGGAGGTGTCATAGCCAGACTAGACCACCAACCCGCGTGGCCTTCCGTTGCACTCGTTCGTAGTCCGGGGGTATAGTTGAAGGTTTCGAATCGCCACCTCGCCGCGGCCGACTTCGTCACTCCGTCCCACGATACACTTAAGTCTCTGTACAGACTTGTACACTATAACCCGAAAGAGTACATTGGTGTCCACTATGCAGGAATACATCGAGCGCGTCACGGCCGGGGAGGACCTCACACTCGCGGACGCACGCGATGCCGTCACCCAGGTGTTCGAGGGTGCCAGCGACGCAGAAATCGGCGCGCTGCTCGCAGCGCTGCGCGCGAAAGGCGAAACAGAGGCCGAAATCGCGGGCTTCGCACAGGGCATGCGGGAGGCCGCCCACACCATCGACCCGGACCGCGACCCCCTCGTCGACACGTGCGGCACCGGCGGCGACGACTACGACACTATCAACGTCTCCACGACGTCCACGGTGGTCGTGGCCGGCGCCGACATTCCGGTCGCCAAACACGGCAACTACTCCGTGTCCTCGTCGTCTGGGAGTTCCGACGTCCTCGAGGAGGTCGGCGTCGACCTCGACGCCAGCCCCGACGCCGTCGAACGCAGCATCGAGGACCACGGCATCGGCTACATGCACGCGCCCGCGTTCCACCCCGCGATGAAGGCCGTGGTCGGCCCGCGGCGCGAACTCGGCCTCCGCACCATCTTCAACGTCCTCGGCCCGCTGACCAACCCCGCGGCCGCCGACGCGCAGGTCGTCGGCGTCTACGACCCCGACCTCGTGCCCGTGCTCGCTCGCGCGCTCTCCCACATGGGCGTCGACCGCGCGCTCGTCGTGCACGGCGACGGCCTCGACGAGTTCGCGCTCCACGGCGAGTCCACGGTCGCGGAACTCCGCGACGGCGACATCGAGGAGTACACTGTCACCCCCGAGGACTTCGGCCTCGAGGACGCCCCAATCGACGCCGTCTCCGGCGGCACCCCCGAGGAGAACGCAAGCGACCTCCGCGGCATCGTTACCGGCGACGTCACGGGCCCGAAGCGCGACATCATCCTCGCGAACGCCGGCGCGGCAATCTACGTCGCCGGCGAAGCCGACTCGCTGGCCGAAGGCGCGGACCTCGCTGCCGAAGCAATCGACTCGGGCGCAGCGGCCGCGACCCTCGAAACGCTCAGGACCACCGCGACTGCGACCCAATGACGCGCGCGAAGGTCTGTGGCATCACGACCGAACGTGACCTGCAAGCGGCCGTCGACGCTGCCGCGGACGCCGTCGGGTTCATCGCCGACGTGAACGTCGACACACCACGCGAAGTCGGGGTCGAACGGGCCGCAGACCTCGTCGCCGTCGCGCCACCGTTCGTCACCACCGTGCTCGTGACGATGCCTGAGACGCCCGAGCGCGCTGTCGAACTCGTCGACCGCGTGAACCCGGACGTCATCCAGATCCACGGTGAACTGACAGTCGACGAGGTCGACACCGTCGGGGCGACCGCCCCAGTGAGCGTCGTCAAGACCGTTGACGCGGCAGCCCCCGACGGGAAGCGCTTCGACGACGTCGTCGACGCGCTGCTCGTCGACTCCGTGGACAGCGAGGGCGCTGGCGGCACCGGGCGCACGCACGACTGGGACGCGACCCGGGAGTTCGCCGATACCGTTGACTCACCGGTCGTGCTCGCGGGCGGACTCACCCCCGAGAACGTCGCGGAAGCGGTCGCCACCGTCGAGCCCTTCGCGGTCGACGTCGCCTCTGGCGTGGAACGCACTGGCGGCGAGAAGGACCACGACGCGGTCCGGGAGTTCGTCGCGAATGCCACTCGGCCACCTGGGGTGGAACTGTGACGGACGCGGACTCCGCGAGCGCCGCGCGCCTGGACACCACGCCCGAGGAGTTCGCGGACCTCGCGGCCGACGGCCCTGCCGTCGTCCGTGTCGCCGCAGACCTCGACGTCGACGTCACGCCGCTGACCGCGTACGCCGCGCTCACCGAGGGCGAATACGGCTTCCTCCTGGAGAGCGCGGAGAAGACGTCGGCCAGCGACCCGGACGGCGCGTTCCGGCCGTCGGACGCCACCGAGGACCGCCACGCCCGCTACTCCTTCGTCGGCTACGATCCCGCCGCCGTCGTCACCGTCCACCCCGACGAAACCGTGGGACAGTCGCTGTCTGACGACCGCGTGACGGACTTCCTGCCGGACGCCGAGCGCGGTCCCGGGAGTGACGACACGGAGGACGCTGACGGGACGGAGGGAGCCGAAGACGCGGCGGGCACCGACGCGCCAGCCGGCAAGGACGTCCTCGACAGACTCCGCGACGCGTTCCCGGGCGTGGAGCGCCGCGGGTTCCCGAACGAGGACCGCCAGCTGCTGGACGGCGGCCTCGTGGGGTTCCTCGCCTACGACGCGGTCTACGACCTCTGGCTGGAGGAAGTCGGCGTCGAGCGCCCGGAGACGCCGCTGCCGGACGCGGAGTTCGTGTTGACGACGCGCACGCTCGTGTTCGACCGGGCGACGAACTCCGTCTCGCTCGTGTTCACGCCGGTCGTCGGCGCGGACGACGACCCAGCGGCGGTCTACGAGTCGCTGCGCGCGGAAGCCGACCGCGTCCAGCAGACACTCGACGACACCGAGACTCCCGAGTTCGGCGGATTCCGCGTCACCGACGAGCGTGCCGGCCCGCGCGAGCAGTACGAGGACGCCGTCGCGAACGCCAAGGAGGCGGTGCTCGACGGCGAAGTGTACCAGGCCGTGATTTCCCGCACCCGGGAACTCGACGGCGACATCGACCCCCGGGGCCTGTACGCCGCGCTCCGGGACGTCAACCCGTCGCCGTACATGTTCCTGCTGTCGCACGGCGACCGCAGCGTCGTCGGCGCCAGCCCCGAGACGCTCGTCGCGGTCCACGACGACACCGTGCTGAACAACCCCATCGCGGGCACCTGCCCGCGCGGGTCCAGTCCCGTCGAGGACCGCCGCCTCGCGGGCGAGATGCTCGCCGACGAGAAGGAGCGCGCCGAACACACGATGCTCGTGGACCTCGCTCGGAACGACGTGCGCCGCGTCAGCGAAGCCGGGAGCGTCCGCGTCCCCGAGTTCATGCGCGTGCTGAAGTACAGCCACGTCCAGCACATCGAGTCCACGGTGACGGGCACGCTGGCCGACGACAAGGACGCCTTCGACGCGACCCGGGCGTCGTTCCCCGCGGGCACGCTCTCGGGCGCGCCGAAGGTGCGCGCGATGGAACACATCCACGCGCTGGAAGCCTCGCCGCGCGGCATCTACGGCGGCGGCGTCGGCTACTTCTCGTGGACGGGCGACGCCGAGTTCGCCATCACTATCCGGTCCGCGACGGTCGAGCACGGCGAGGCGCAACGCGCCGCGGAACGGGCGAGCGGCGAGCAAAACCAGCCGCGAGCGACGGACACGCTCCGCGTGCGCGCCGGCGCGGGCATCGTCGCCGACAGCGACCCTGCTGCGGAGTACGACGAGACGGAGGCGAAGATGGACGGCGTGCTCGCCGCAGTCGACCGGATCCGGGAGGACGGCGACCAGCGACCCGGAGACGATTCGGACTCCGACCGCGAGGCGGAGACACCGGAGGTCCAGCAGTGAACGTCCTCTTCATCGACAACTTCGACTCGTTCACGTACAACCTCGTGGAGTACGTCTCCGAGCAGACTGTCGACGGGGAGCGCCCGGAGACGACGGTCCTGAAGAACACCGCGAGCCTCGAGGACGTGCGCGCGGTCGACCCGGACGCCATCGTCATCAGTCCGGGCCCCGGCCATCCGGAGAACGACCGCGACGTCGGCGTCACCGCAAACGTCCTCACGGAGGTCAGCCCCGACGTGCCGACGCTGGGCGTCTGCCTCGGGATGGAGGCCGCCGTCTACGAGTACGGCGGCGAGGTCGGGCGAGCACCGGAACCGATGCACGGGAAGACCAGTCCAGTCGAACACGACGGCGAAGGCGTCTTCGAGGGCATCGAACAGGGGTTCCCGGCGGCGCGCTACCACTCGCTGTCGTGTGCGTCGATTCCGGACAGCTTCGAGGTGTCCGCCACCGTCGCGGACGACGACCTCGCGATGGGCGTCCGCCACCGCGAGCACCCCCTCGAGTGCGTTCAGTTCCACCCGGAGTCGGTGCTCACGGCTGCCGGCCACGACGTCGTCGAGAACTTCCTCACCGCGGTCTGACGGTCGAGTTCGTTCAGACCCGCTTCGTCGAGGTCTCTCCGTCAGAACCCGCCGAGCACGGTGGACACCAGCCACAGGCCGGCGACGATGATTGTCGCGACGACGAGCAGCTTCCAGGCGACGCTCAGCACGACCCGGCCGACCAGCACGATGACCGTGATGGCGACCAGCGCGACCAGCAGTTTGCCCAGCGGCGTGGCTAGCAAGCCCTGGAGTGCCAGCGGTGCGGCCGCCAGCGGCGATGCCGCCAGTCCGCTCGGGATACCAGACAGGTACATACTCGGTGGCACGCAGACCACCTCCTTAAGCGAGGTGGCAGTTTCGGACGGGCCACGTCGGCCGCTCCTGTGCCGATCCGGCCGCCGTTCCCCGTCGATTAGACGCTGGTTTCGAGGCCGGATTCGACCCGTGGTGTGGCCACTCGAGCACCCCGCGCCCCGGTCGAAACTGAAACCCCAGTACGCCGGCGACGCCACCCGAGAAATTGCGTCACTTTCACCGCGCTTTGGATATCATTATATCCGCCCGAGCCCAACGGTTCATCCACGCCCAAACGGGCCGGTTCGGGGACCCAGGGCACGGGGTACTGGAAGCACAACTACTAACGTCCCGTGCCGGCTACCACGTTGTCCCCACCGACACCCCGAATTCGACAATCCATGATACACCAACCATCCACGCCAACGACTGTACTGCGGAGGGACTGCCGATGAGCACACCGAACCTCTCTGCGGGCGAACTCGAACTCCCCGTCAAACGCACGACCGGCGACACGCTCGAGGAGCGTCTCACCGCCAACGCCTACCACAACATCCTGCCGGCGCGCTACCTCCGGAAGAACTCTGACGGCGAACACATCGAGGAACAGGAGGACCTCTTCGACCGCGTCGCGAAGAACATCGCGCTCGCGGAAGTCGTCTACGAGAGCGACGACCCCGTCACTGTCACCCCCGCTCAGCTCAAGCCCGACCACCCGCGCCGCGACGAACTCACCGCCGAGGTGTTCGGCGAGGACGTCGACCCCGACAGCGACGACGCCGAGATCGAACTCACGGAGTCCAACGTCAACAAGTTCGCGTACGAGACCGTCGTCCCCGAACTCGAGGACGACGAGGTGCGCGCGCACGTCGAAGCACAGCGCGAGGAGTTCCAGGACCTGATGGAACAGCTCTCGTTCATGCCGAACTCGCCGACCCTGATGAACGCCGGCGACGAACTCCAGCAGCTCTCCGCGTGCTTCGTCGACTCCCCGGGCGACGACATCACTGACATCCACCAGACCGCCAAGGAAGCCGCTGAGGTCTTCCAGTCCGGCGGCGGCATGGGGTACGCGTTCTGGAAGCTCCGCCCGTACGGCGACACCGTCGGCTCGACCGGCGGCATCGCCTCCGGCCCGCTCACGTTCATGGAGACGTTCGACCAGATGTGCGAGACCATCGCGCAGGGCGGCGCGCGCCGCGGCGCACAGATGGCCGTCATGCGCGTCAGCCACCCGGACGTCGTCGAGTTCATCCACGCGAAGAACAAGGACGTCAGCCTCGCGCAGACGCTCAAACTCAACGACCCCGACGACTACACGTACACCGAGTTCTCGGAGGCCCTCGAGGAAGCCCGCGAACTCATCGACGAGGACGGCCGCGTCCCCGAACACCTGCGGAACGCCGTCGAGGGCCACCTCTCGAATTTCAACATCTCCGTCGGCGTCACTGACGGCTTCATGGAGGCCCTGGAGAGCGGCGACGAGTACACGTTCACCAACCCCCGCACCGAGGAACCGCACGTCGCCACCGAGGAGACCAAGGAGATGTACTCCCGGTACGGCCTCGGCGACTACGTCACGGTCGGCGAGGAGCTCTCCATCCCGGCGGAAGTGCTCTGGGAGCGCATCGTCGAGGGCGCCCACGAGAACGGCGAACCCGGCGTCATCTACCTCGAGCGCGTCAACAAACAGCACTCCTTCGACGTCGAGGAGCACCCCGAGCACCGCATCCTCGCGACCAACCCCTGCGGCGAACAGCCCCTCGAGGAGTACGAGGCCTGCAACCTCGGGCACATCAACCTCTCGACGCTCGCCGCCCATGACGCGCCCGACTGGCGCGTCTGGAGCGAGGAGCACGACTTCGACAGCCTCGAGGACGGCGTCGACCAGTTCCTCGAGCACGCGCTGGACACCGAGGAGTTCGACCACCGCATCGAGATGGGGACGCGGTTCCTCGAGAACGTGGTCACCATGTCCGACTTCCCCGTCGAGGAGATCGAGGAGAAGGTCGCCGCGATGCGGAAGGTCGGCCTCGGCGTCATGGGCCTCGCGCAGCTGTACATCCAGCTCGGCGTGAAGTACGGCAGCGAGGAGGGCAACGAGATCGCGCGCCAGGTGATGCGCCGCATCAACCACGGATCGAAGGCCGCGAGCCACGACCTCGCACAGGAGCGCGGCAGCTTCGACGAGTGGGACAAGTCCAAGTACGCGAACCCGACGGCGTACCCCGAGTGGTTCGAGCACCACACGGGCGAGGACCCCGCCGACTGGGCGGACGGCTTCCCGATCCGCAACCACAACACGACCACCATCGCGCCGACGGGCACGACGTCGATGGTCGGGAACACCACGGGCGGCTGTGAACCCATCTACAACGTCGCGTACTACAAGAACGTCAGCGACGACGTGCAGGGCGACGAGATGCTCGTGGAGTTCGACGACTACTTCCTCCGCGTGCTGGAGGCCAACGACATCGACGTCGACGACGTCAAAGAGGAGGCCCAGGAGCAGATGGCGAACAACGACTTCGACGGCGTCGACGGCCTGACGACGGTGCCGGACGCCATCGGCGAACTGTTCGTCGTCACCAGCGACCTCTCCGGGAAGGACCACGCCGCGGTCCAGACCGCCTGCCAGGAGGGCGTCGACTCCGCCATCTCGAAGACGTGCAACTTCCCGAACGACGCCTCGGTCGAGGACATGGACGAGGTGTACCGCTACATCTACGACAACGGCGGGAAGGGCGTCACCGTCTACCGCGACGGCACCCGCAGCAAGCAGGTCCTCACGACCCGCGCGGACAACGCCGAGTTCTCCCAGCTGGACGAGGACGAGGCCGCAGAGGCCATCGTCGAGACCATCGAGGAGACGTTCGGCGGCATCGAGGGCTTCCTCGACAACGACGACGTCCAGGCCGCGTTCGGCGAGGACCTCCGCGAGATCTTCGCGGGCGCCCAGGAGGACTTCGACGGCGAGTTCGCGGAGAAGCAGTCCCGCCCCGACCTCCTGCACGGCGTCACGCAGCGCATCGACACGGGCTACGGGAAGCTCTACGTCACCATCAACGAGGACCCCGAACGCGAGCGGCCGTTCGAGCTGTTCGCGAACACGGGCAACTCCGGCGGCTTCACCGGGTCGTTCACGGAAGCGCTCGCGAAGACCATCTCGGTGGCGCTGCGCTCCGGCGTCGACCCCGAGGAGATCGCGGACAAACTCCAGGGCATCCGGTCGCCGAAGGTCGCCTGGGACAAGGGCGAACAGGTCAACTCCATCCCGGACGCGTTCGGCACCGCGCTGCGGCGCTATCTCGACGGCGACGTCGACCGCGCGGCCTACCCGCAGCAGCAGCACCTCGGCGAGATCACCGACGGGGAGGCCGCGGCCCACCACGAGACCGACGGCGG
>Ga0207851_100221_pt1 | contig 38538 bp, 42 predicted proteins | sample A23E3SouthBayCA_FD_187747 | JGI IMG/M metagenome (GOLD analysis project Ga0207851, IMG submission 187747) | Aerobic enrichment media microbial communities from Eden Landing Ponds, California, USA - A23 E3 (SPAdes) | ecosystem: Environmental > Aquatic > Marine > Unclassified | place: Emeryville... | reverse complement strand
GAGCCGGTCGGCGGCCGCGTCGTCGTCGAACTCCCGGGTGATGGCCGCCTCGAGACCGTCGCTCTCCTCGAAGGACACCGAGAGCACGGGTCGCTGGACGGCGTCGTGGACGGCGTCGAGGTCGACGACGTTGAACCACGCTGGCGCGATACCCGCCACGAACACGTACTGGACGTCCTCGCGGTCCAATTGCTCGTAACAGTCCACGACGGCGGCGGTGCTGTCCGTGCCGCCGACCGTACACGAAGTAAACGAGAATCCGTCCGCGACGCGGGACGCCCGTACCACTGCCCCTGCGAACGTCGACGCGTCTCCGTCGTAGGACTCCGCGACGCCCAGCGCGCGCGTCCCGGATTTCACGACGCTACTCGCCCTTGATGTCCTGTAGGCGGTCGAGCAGTTCGTCGTTCGACGCGCCGATCTCGTAGTTCACGTCTCCCGAGTGCTCGTATTCGGCGGTGTCGAGTCCCTCCTCGGCGTCGATGTCCTCCGAGTCCAGAGACTGGTTCTCCTGTTCGGATTCGTCGTAACTCCCGAAACCCATGCCTACTTCGAAGTACGCGTTCCCACACCAAAAATTCCCCGCTAAATTAGACCTCGATACTCAAAAACCCCACCGGTTTTACGACGCCGCGGGCCGTCGCGGTACGTATGGACGTAGTCCACGTCACGCGCGCTGCTGAGACGTTCACGTGTAACGCCTATCTGGCGGCCGAGGGGCACTCGACCCTGGTCGACGCCGGCGCGTACGACGGCGTCGTCGACGAACTCCGCCGCCACGTCGACGACCTCGACGCCGTCGTCCTCACCCACCAGCACGGCGACCACGTCGAGCAACTGGACGCCGTCGTAGACGCCTTCGACCCGTCCGTGTACGCGTTCGCCGACCACCCGCTGCGGACGCACGAACTCGCGGACGGCGACACGGTGACCGTGGGCAGCGACGACTTCGAGGTGGTGTTCACGCCCGGGCACGCGCCCGACCACGTCTCGCTGGTCTCGGAGACGGCGCTGTTCTCCGGGGACGTCGTCATCCACGACGACGGCGCGTTCGACGACGGGAGTTTCGGCCGCACCGACTACCCCGGGCAGTCCCGGGAGCGACTCGTCGGCAGCATCCGCGAACTCCTCGAGCGCCTCCCGGACTCCGTCGAACACATGTACTCGGGCCACGGCGACGTGTTCCACGGCGACGTCCGCAGCGTCGTCGAGCGCGCGCTGGAACGCGCGGAACGCCGCGAACCGAAGTACCCCGGGGAGTGACGAGCGCTCTCGTCGCTCGAGTCGGCGCGTGCCGAGGGAGGTTCTCGCGCACAGAATCAGGCAGCGGGCACTGAGTGGGCTTGACACACCACGAGAACCCTTTTCTCGGTCGTTCTCGTTGCGTCTCGTATGCCCGGCAGGCCCTTCATCGAGGGGGAGACCGTCGACCTCTGTGCCGTCTCGGAGGACGACGTCGACTTCCTCTGCGAGACCGTCAACGACCCCGCAGTCTGGCCCACCATCGGTGCCCGCACGCCCGTCACGGAGAAACAGGAACGCGAGTGGTACGAGGACCACGCCAGCGAGGACGACGGCAACGTCAACTTCGTCGTCGCCGTCGACGGCGACCCGGTCGGCAGCGTCGGCGTCCACGGCGTCGACGACGTCAACGGCAGCGCTGAGATTGGCATCTTCCTCGCGGCGGACTACTGGGGCAACGGCTACGGCACCGAGGCCGGCCGCCTCGCTACCGACTACGCGTTCGCCCAGCACCGCCGCCACCGCGTCGTCGCGCGCGTCTTCGAGGGCAACGACGCCTCTGCGCGCATCTGGGAGAAACTCGGCTTCGAACGCGAGGGCACGCACCGCGACGAGGTGTACGCCGACGGCGAGTACCGCGACGTCAGGTACTACTCGGTGCTCGAAGACGAGTGGTAGAAGTGTCGGCGCCGTGGGACCGCGTTACGTCGAACGGGACTCCTTGGCTTTCGGGCGGAGGCGCTTGTAGCCGCACTTTCGGCACTCACTGGCGCGCTTCGGGTTGCGGGCGTTACACCGCATACAGATCTGCTTCTCGAGCAGGCGTTCCTCGATAGTCTGGCTCATGGCCACCCGTTCGCCCGGGGCGCGTTTAAGCGGTTCGGAACACCGGCGACGCCGCCTGTACCCCGTACGCCGCCGTCAGTTCGCCGAACCCGTGGGCTGTTACCCCGTCAGTCGGACAGTCTGTCGGCGAGCCGGTCGCGGAGAATCGTGCGGTGACAGCGCTTCTCGTCGGTGTTCTCGAAGCAGACGAGCGCCAGGGACTCGCCACCCGCGAGTCGTTCGGCGAGGACCTCGACGGCGGCCTGGGCCTCGTCGTCGGCGTCGAGGTAGTCCCGGTAGCGCGCGGCGAAGTCGACGTCCGCCCACGCCCGCCGGTTCGCTGCCGCGTCCTCGACGCCGTCGTCTGCGAGTTCGGCTTCTCGCGCCTTCGCGTCGTCGAGCAGCCCTTCGGGCGGCCCCACTTCGGGGACGTTCTCGTCGACGGCCGCCGAGAACCAGCCGGTCGGTCGACGCACGACGCCGACCAGGGTCGCGTCCGCCGGGACGTCGGCGGTGTCGTGCTGGAGGGCCGCGACGTACGTGTCCGACAGGTCCCCGGTCACGCGCCCTCACCACCCGACTCGGGCGACGATTCGTCGACTTCCGCTCCGTCGACTTCCGCCCCGTCCACAGCCGCCGGTTCGTCCGCGAGATAGTCTTCCTGGACGGCGACGACGTCGCTGGAGTCCTCGCACTCGCTGTACCGCCGCAGCGGCTCCTCGTTGAGCTCCAGGAACGTGTGCCCCCACGTGAACTTCGAGAGAATCCGCTCGGCGTGTTCGCGCTCCCCGAGGATGGTGAGGCCGGCCGCGAACGCCTCCACGGTGTTCAGCTGGAACGGCTGGCCGTAGTTCACGGGGTTGGCGGCGACGAGGAACGGGAGCGCGCGGTGCTCGCCGGCCAGTTCGAACATCGCCTCGCCCGCGGTCTCCCACGAGCAGTCCAGGGCGACCAGCCGGCCGTGGTCGGCGTCCGCCGGCGACAGCGCCACGTCCGCGTGCGGGTTCAGGACGACGCCGTACGGCGTCGCGCGCGACGATTCGTGCAGGACAGCCTCGTCGAAGCGCGCGAGCTTCCGGGCCGTGCACTTCTCGGGGTCGTCGTCGCCCTCGTACCGGACGTGCAGTTCCACACTCGCAATTGGGTGCGGCCGTGCAAAAACGCCCCGTTCGGGCGTCGCGGTGTTCTCGTTCGGGCGACGCGTCTGTCGCGGCGTCCTCGTATAGGTGACGCGTCTGTCGCGGCTTTCTTGTCCGGGCGACGCGTTGCTCGCGGTATGGACGCCGCCGCCCTCGCGCAGACGTACTACGAAGCCATCGACGACGGCGACTACGAGGCGCTGCGGGACGTTCTCGTGCCGGAGTTCACGCACGTGCGGCCGGACATGACTCTCGACGACCGCGAGGCGTTCGTCTCGTTCATGCGCGACGACCGCCCGAAGACGGACACCCGCCACGTCGTGGACGCGGTCTACGAGGGCCGGCGCGGCGTGGCGGCCAGGGGCCGCGTGCTCGACGCTACGGACGGCGGCGAACTGTTCGCGTTCGTCGACGTCTTCGACGTCGGCGAGGAGCGCATCGAGGGCCTGGAGACCTACGCGACCTCGGAGTCGACCGCGGGCAGCACTTCGTCCTCGTAGAACTCGAAGAACGACTCCTGGTCGGGTCCGATCTGGTGGACGTAGACGTGGTCGTAGCCGGCGTCGACGGCTTCCTCGATGGCCGCGACGTGCGCCTCGGGGTCGGGGCTGGTGACGATGGAGTCCGCGACGTCCTCGCGGGACACCATCTCGCAGGCCTGCTCGAAGTGCGCCGTCGTCGACAGCTGCGAGGACAGTTCGCCGGGGAGCGCGGTGTTCGGCCACCACTCGTAGGCCGTCTCGATTGCCTCGGCCTCGTCCTCGGCGTAACACACCGAGAGCTGCGTGTACCGAGGGCCCTCACCGCCCATCTCTTCCCAGGTCTGGACGACGTCTTGTGGGCCGACCGACCAGAGGCCGTCGCCGTAGTCGGCGGCGATGCGCGCCGCCCCGGGGCCGTACGCCGACACGATGATGGGTGGCTGTTCGTCTGGCCGGGTGAACAGCCGCGCGTTCTGGACAGTGAAGTGGTCGCCGTGGTAGCTCTGCTGGCCGCCACCCCAGAGCGTGCGGATGATCTCGATGGCCTCCGCGAGCATCTCCCGGCGGACAGCGTGCTCGGGCCAGTGCTCGCCGACGATGTGCTCGTTCAGGAGTTCGCCCGTTCCGACGCCCAGGAAGAACCGCCCCTCCAGCATCGACGCGACGGTCGCGGACGCCTGCGCGACGATGGCGGGGTGGTAGCGCATGGTGGGGCAGACGACGCCGATACCCACCGGGATGTCGTCAGTGGCGTGCGCGACGCCCCCGAGCGTCGCCCACACGAACCCGCTCTCGCCCTGCTGGCTCACCCACGGGTGGAAGTGGTCCGAGATCGAGAGGAAGTCGAACCCCGCGGCTTCGGCGCGCGCGGCGTGTTCGACGAGGTCGTTCGGCGCGTGCTCCTCGCTGGACAGCGTGTACCCGAGGTCGGCCACTCAGGCCCACCTCCGTCGCTGGCGGGGCTCTGGCATCGTGGTGGGTGTTCGCACGGCGCGAGCAAAAACCTAGTCGCCGATTCGAGGACGCCATCGCTGCCGACCCCCTTCTCGTGCGCGCAAATCTCAACTGACAAAGGACACTTCCGGCAGGGGCCCGAAACGCCCGCAGCGATGGCAGGCACTCGCAGGGAGTTCCTCGCCGCGGCCGGGGTGACTGCCGTGGTAGCGGGCTGTAGCGCCCGAGCGCCGCACGGCGAGCCAGAATACCGGCTGTCCGTACGTGTCGTCGAGAGCGCCGCCGACCCGATGGCGTACACCGCGACGGTGCTGCGCGAGACGGCCACGCTCGGCGAACCGATGGTGCTCCGGTCGACGTTCGAGAACCCGGGCGGCGGCGAGGAGACCGAGGAGTCGACGATGCCGCGGTCGCCGACGGTCTTCAGTCGCGACTCCGGGGCGCCCGGGGACGCCCCCGACATCGCCCTCATGGACCCTGACACCGGCTACGACCAGCGGCATCCGGGCTGCTGGACGCCGGACGTGGACTCGATCACTGTCCTCCTCGGGAAGCTCGACCTCTCGGACCTCCCGCAGGGTACGACAGTTCACATCGACCACGCGGTCTGGCAGAACCCGCGCGCACCTGACGACCCGGAACAATGCCTCCAGCCCGGAACGTACGCGGTGCCCCTCCGATTCGGCCTGGGCGTCGAACTCGAAGTCGCGGTCGAAGCGCCCTAACTGGGTCGTCCCCCAAGCGACGTGACTACTCGCGTTCGCCGGCGCCGAGCGCGCTCTCGCCGACCTTCCCCGACCCCTCGATGACTTCCTGGCCGTTCATGTACGGCTGGAGCGCCTCGGGGACGTCGACGGTGCCGTCCTCGTTCTGGTAGTACTCGAGGATAGCGACCATCACGCGCGGAATCGCGAGCCCCGACCCGTTCAGCGTGTGGAGGTACTCCGCGCTCTCGTGGCGCTCGGGGCGGTACTGGATGCCCGCGCGCCGCGCCTGGAAGTCCTCGAAGTTCGAGACCGACGAGACCTCCAGCCAGCGGCCGCCCTCCTCGGGGCCCTCCTCCATGTCGTCGCCGGGCGCCCACACCTCGACGTCGTACTTCTTCGCCTGCGTGAACCCGAGGTCGCCCGTGCACATCTCGAGGATGCGGTACGGGAGTTCGAGTTCCTGGAGGACCGACTCGGCCTCCGCGACCAGGCCCTCGAAGCGCTCGTAGCTCTCCTCGGGTTCCACGAAGTTCACCATCTCCACCTTGTTGAACTGGTGGACGCGCACGATGCCGCGGGTCTCCGTGCCGTGTTCGCCGGCCTCGCGGCGGAAGTTCGGCGTGTACGCCTGGACCTTGTGCGGGAGGTCGTCGCTGAGCAGAATCTCGTCCCGGTACATGTTCGTCACCGGGACCTCCGCGGTCGGCAGCAGCCAGAGGTCGTCGTCGTCGTACTCGTCGTCGTTCTCGCCGCCGACGCGGTAGGCGTCCTCCACGAACTTCGGGAACTGGCCGGTGCCCTCCATCGCCTTCGAGTTCACCGGAATCGGCGGGAAGACGTCCTCGTAGCCCTGCTCGCGGTGGAGGTCGAGCATGAACTGCACGAGCGCGTGTTCGAGGCGCGCGCCCGCGCCCTTCGCGAAGTAGAACCCGCCGCCCGCGACCTTCGCGCCGCGGTCGAAGTCGAGAATGTCGAGGTCCTCGCCGAGGTCGTAGTGCGGCACGACCTCCTCGGGCAGGTCGCGAAGGTCGTCGAACAGCTCGCGGCGGCGCTCGACGTTCTCGGACTCGTCTTCGCCCACCGGGACGTCCGGGTGGGGAATCATCGGGAGCGTCAGCAGTTTCCGCTCGAGTTCGGCCTCGAGTTCGTCCGCGCGCTCCTCGACGTCCGCCAGCTCCGCCTTGAGTTCCTGCGAGCGCTCGATGGCCGCCTGGGCCTGCTCCTCCTCGTCCTCCTGCTTGAGCTCGCCGATCTTCGAGGAGACCTGGTTGCGCTCGTGACGGAGTTCGTCGCCGCGGGCTTTGAGTTCGCGCCACTCCTCGTCGATCTCCAGAATCCGGTCGAGGTCCGCATCCACGCCCTTCTTGTCGAGGGCCTCCCGGACCTCGTCGGCGTGGTCGCGGACGTACTGTCTGCTCAGCATTTGTGGAGGTTTGCGCGGGCCGCGGCAAGAACGTATCGCATCCTCGGGACGCCCTCACAGACCGCCGGGTCGGCGACCCGCCGGCAGTCCGGTCAGACCATCCCGGCGTAGTCCGCGGCCACGAAGACGACGAACGCCAGCAGGCCCGCCACCAGGGGGGTCGCCAGCCACGTCGACACGATGCGTTTGGTGACGCGCCTGTCGTAGAGGTCGAGGCTGTCCTCCTCCCAGGCGTCCCGTTCGTCGGCGTCGAGTTCCTCCCCGGACAGCGTCTCCTCCAGCGGGATGCGGCGGCTCGCGCGCCCCCACCCGAGGCCGATGACGCACATCGTCGCGGTGACCGCGAGGCTGGCGGGGATGCCCGCCCACGACAGCGCGGTGATGATGGTGGCGGCGACGACTTCGACGACGAGCGCGGCCTCGATGGGGAGGTTGGTGATGTCGTTGCCCACCGTCTCCATCGTCCGCGGGCCGAGCGCGAACGCGCCGACGCCGATGGCCGCCGCGCCGACCAGGACGCCCGGCGTCATCGTTAGTTGCCCGCTCCCGACCAGCGGTGCGACGGCGTTCGCGACGTTGCTCGCGCCCGCGGAGAACGCCATGTAACACCCGACGCCGACGGTCAACACCTGGCCGAGGCGTCGGCGTCCCTCGGCCTGGAAGTCGAGGACTGCGGCGATGCGGTCGTAGAAGTACCGGCCGACGACCGCCGCAATCCAGAACGCCGCGATGGAGGACACCACCCACCACGTCACGACTTCGCCGACGACCTGCCAGTCGAGGACGCCCAGCGCCGCGCCCATGCCGACGACCGCGCCGACCGCGGTCTGACTGGTGCCGACGGACACCCGGAGGATGTTCCCGAGCAGGATGCCGACGCCGATGAACAACAGGACGCCGATGGAGGCGCCGAGCGTGAAGTACTCCGCGGGCACGAAGTCCGTGCCGAGCGTGTCCACGACGGCGGGGCCGACGGCCAGGCCGCCCGCGAACACGAACACCGCCATCAGCGCAGAGGCGGCGCGCATCGAGAGCACACCACTCCCCGTCGCGGGGCCGAACGCCACGCCCGTCGAGGACCCGCCGACGTTCACGCCGACGAAGACGGCCGTCGCGAGTCCGACGACGAACAGCACCGACACCGACATAGCCGCCTCAAGAGACGCGGGCGCGGCAAGTAAGTCTGACCATCAGTCCTGTGTTCGACGGTCGGGACGGCCGTCCCGCTCACTCCCCGTTCTCCCTGTCGGGGTCTCGGTCCATCTCCGACGGCTGGACGACGAGGCGCTCGATTCTGGCGTTCTCGACGGCGTCGACGCGGACGACGTAGCCGTCTCGTTCGATCTCCTCGCCGACCTCCGGGACGCGGCCGAAGTGACTGAACACGAAGCCGCCGATGGTCTCGACGTCGTCGGTTTCGAAGCCGGCGTCGAGGCGGTCGTTGACCTCCTGGAGCGGCACGCCGCCGTCGACGACGTAGGTACCGTCGGTGCGCTGCTCGATGGTCGGTTCGTCGACGGGCGCGTCGAACTCGTCCTGGATGTCGCCGACGATCTCCTCGAGGATGTCCTCGATGGTGACGATGCCCTCGAAGACGCCCCACTCGTCGATGACGACGGCCATCTGGCCGCCGCCCCGCGTCTGGAACTCGCCGAGAATCTCGTCGATTCGCCGCGTCTCCGGGACGACCAGCACGTCCCGGGCGAGTTCGCGGGCGGTCACCGACTCGTCGTCGCCGGTCTCGATCGCGCGCAGCACGTCTTTCGCGTGCACGAACCCGAGCGGTCGCTCGCCGTCGTCGTCGAGGACGAGGTAGCGCGTGAACCGGCCCTCGGCGGCGAGCGTCCGGAGTTCCGCGAGATCGGTCGACGCCGTCACCGTCTCGACGTCCGGGCGCGGCGTCATCACCTCGCGGGCGTTCGTGTCACCGAGCTCGAAGACGCTCTCGATCATCTCGACCTCGTCGACGTCCACGTGGCCGGTCTCCTCGGAGTGCGTCAGGATCATCCGGATTTCCTCTTCTGTGTGGGTCTCCTCGCTCTCGGAGGCCGGCGACACGCCGGCGAGACGCGTGAAGTAGTTCGCCGTGCCGTTGAAGACGATGATGCCGGGCATGAACACGTAGTAGAAGAACTTCATCAGCGGCGCGACCAGGAACGCCACGCGCTCGGCTTCCTGGATGGCGAACGTCTTCGGCGCGAGCTCCCCGAAGACGACGTGCAGGAACGTGATGAAGCCGAACCCGAGCGCGAACGCCACGATGTGAACCGAACCCGCGGGGAGGAATTCGCCGAGCACGGGGTCGATGAGTGCCGCGACGGCGGGCTCCCCGATCCACCCGAGACCCAGCGAGGACAGCGTGATGCCCAGCTGGCTGATGGCGAGATAGTCGTCGAGGTTCTGGATTGCGTCCTGGACGAGCGCCGCGCCGGGCTTTCCGTCCTCGACGAGCGCGTTCACCTGCGTCGGCCGGATCTTCACGAACGCGAACTCCGCGGCCACGAACACCCCGTTCATCACCACGAGAAAGAACGCCAGGAGCAGCCCACCCACGGAAACGAGTTCAACCATACGTGACGCAGGACCCCACGGAACTTGTAGGGGACGGTACAGTCTTCCTGGTGCGCGTGGTTGGGGTGGCGCCGCTGGTCGTCGAACGCAGTGACGCCGCCGGTCCTCGGGGACGCCTGCACGCGAAGGCTTTTGCGTTCCGGAGTGCCGCTTTCCAGTATGGCTCCCGGCGACGTGTTCGACGTCGAACAGTGCAGCGACATCGCGTACGTGGACACCGGTATGTACGACACCGGCGAGTACGGTTCGGTCTACGTCGTCGACGCCGACCGCCCCGCCATCGTGGACACGGGCATCGGCACGAACTACGAGCGGATTCTTGGCGCGCTCGCCGAACGCGGTATCGCGCAGGACGAACTCGCGGCGATTCTCGTCACGCACGTCCACCTCGACCACGCGGGCGGCGCGGGGTACATCGCCGAGGCGTGTCCGAACGCGGACGTGTACGTCCACGAAATCGGCGCGCCCCACCTCGTCGACCCCGAGCGCCTCGTCGAGGGAACGAAGAAGGCGGTCGGCGACCAGTGGCAGCACTACGTCGAACCCAAACCGCTCCCGGAGGACCGCATCGTGGAACTCGAAGACGGCGACGAGGTCGACCTCGGGTCGCGGACGCTGACCGCGCACCACGCACCCGGGCACGCGCCCCACCAAGTGGTCTACGAGGACCACGCGGACGACGCCGTGTTCACGGCCGACGCCGCGGGCATCTGGGTGCCCAGCCAGGACCGCGTGCGGGAGACGAGTCCACCGCCGAACTTCGACCTCGAGCAGGCCGTCACGGACGTCGAACTGATTCGGCGCCTCGACCCCGACGTATTGCTGTACGCGCACTTCGGCCCGGGGCCGGACGACGTCGACGCCGTGCTCCGCCAGTACGAGCAGGTGCTGCGGGACTGGGTGGAGACGGTGAAACACGAAGTCGTCGAACGCGGCAGCGAGGAGGCCGCTATCGACCACCTCTCGGCGACTACGGACGTCGAGACTGTGTGGGGCGAACAGAAGGCGCGCGAGGAAACTGCAATGAACGTCCGTGGAGTTCTCCACTATCTTAAGACCCGTGAGAACGAGTGACGCGCATGGACTTCCGTGAAGCCGAACGCGAGTACGAGGACGAGGTCGTCGGGGAGACGACACTCCCGCGAATGTTCGAGGACGCCGCCGCGCGGTACACGGACCAGCCAGCACAGGGGTACAAGGGCGGCGTCTACCGGCGGACGCTGACTCCCGACGTCCTGCCGCCCGCGCCGGACGGCGACTACGAGAACGTGACGTACGGCGAGCTGCGCGACATCGTCCGCAACCTGGCCGCCGGCTTCCGCGACCTCGGCGTGGGCGAGGGCGACCGCGTCGGCATCTTCGCGCACACCCGCATGGAGTGGGCGCAGTGCGACTTCGGCCTCCTGGCCGCCGGGGCCGCGGTCACCACTGTGTACGCCAGTTCCAGCCCCCGGCAGGTCGACCACTTGCTCGGCGACAGCGAGGCGACGGCGGTCGTCGTGGAGGGCGAGGAAGAACTCGCCCGCGTCCGCGAGGTCGAAGATCACCTCGACCTGGAGTTCGTCGTGACGATGGACCAGGTCGCCGACGAGAACGCCATCCCGCTCTCGGACGTCTACGAGCGCGGCAGGGACGCCTACGACCGCGAGACCTACGAGTCGTGGCTCGCCGACCGGGACCTCGACGACCTCGCCAGCCTCATCTACACGTCGGGGACCACGGGCATGCCGAAGGGCGTCGCGCTCACGCACGCGAACTTCCGGGCGAACGTCAACCAGTGCCGGAAGCGCTTCGGGCCGCGCCCCGACAAGACCGGCCTCCCCGCAATCACCGAGGACTCCCGCGTCGTCTCCTACCTGCCGCTCGCGCACGTCTTCGAACGGCTCTCCGGACACTTCCTGATGTTCGCGTCCGGCGCCCACGTCTGTTACGCGGAGTCCCCGGACACGCTCCGCGAGGACTTCACGCTGTGCGAACCGACGTCCGGGACGAGCGTCCCCCGCGTCTACGAGAAACTGTTCGACGCGGTCCGCGAGCAGGCCACCGAATCCCCGACGAAAGAACGCATCTTCGAGTGGGCGACCGAGGTCGGCCGCCAGTACCACGAGGCCGACGACCCCGACCTCTCGCTGCGCGTCAGGCGCGCTCTCGCCGACAAACTCGTCTTCGAGAAGGTCCGGGACGCGCTCGGCGGGAACGTCGAGTTCTTCATCTCGGGCGGTGGCTCCCTGTCGGCGGAACTGTGCGCGCTCTACCACGGCATGGGCCTCCCGATTCTGGAGGGCTACGGCCTCACCGAGACCAGTCCCGTCATCTCCGTGAACCCGCCGGAGCGCCCGCAGGTCGGAACCATCGGCCCGCCGGTGCCGGACACCGAAGTCCGCGTCGACGAGTCCATCGCCAGCCCCCAGCAGCGCGACCGGGCCGACGGCGACGTCGGCGAACTGCTCGTGCGCGGCCCGCAGGTGTTCGACGGCTACTGGGGCCTCGAGGACGCCACGGAGCGAGCGTTCACCGAAATTGACGGCCAGGAGTGGTTCCGAACCGGCGACGTCGTCGAGATCCGAGACGACGACTACGTGCGGTTCCTCGAGCGCGCGAAACAGATTCTCACCCTCTCGACGGGGAAGAACGTCGCTCCCGGCCCCATCGAGGACGCGTTCGCCGCCAGCCCGCTCGTCGAGCAGGCGATGGTCGTCGGGAACAACCGGAAGTTCGTCTCCGCGGTCATCGTCCCGAACTTCGGTGGCGTCCGCAAGTGGGCGGACACCGAGGTCGTCGACATCCCCGACGACAAGGCCGCCATGTGCCGGGACGACCGCGTCGAAGCGCGCATCCAGCAGGAAGTAGACGACGTCAACGACGACCTCGAGGACTACGAACAGATCAAGCAGTTCCGCCTGGTGCCCACGGAGTTCACCGAGGAGAACGACCTCCTGACGCCGACGATGAAGAAGAAGCGCCGGAACATCCTCGACGCGTTCGCGGACGAGATCGGAACCATCTACGCGGAGTAACTCGCCTCGGTGCCAGCGGGTTCGGCCGCGACCCGGGTTGTTTAAGGACTGTCACACAGAATCACGGGACGATGTCGGCACTGGAGGCGGTCGCGTGAGCACTGAACTCATCCCACTGGTCGCGACGATCATCGCTCTCGGCGTAGCGGCGCAAGTGCTCGCCGACCGCCTGCAGGTGCCGAGCGTGCTGTTCCTCGTCATCGCGGGTATCGCCGTCGGGCCGGAAGTACTGGGCATCGTCACCATCGAGACGTTCGGCGGCGCGGAGACGCTGTCGGGCATCGTCGGCCTGTCGGTCGCGATCATCGTCTTCGAGGGCGCGTTCCACCTGAAACTCCCGAAACTCCGGGAGGCGCCGGGCGCCGCGATCAGGCTGACGACGCTCGGGGCGGCCATCTCGCTGGTCGGGACCGCCCTCGCCGTCCGGTTCATCCTCGGCGCCGGCTGGGACATGTCGTTCCTCATCGGGAGTCTACTCGTCGCCACGGGCCCGACGGTCATCACGCCGATCCTGAACATCGTCCCGGTGCGAAACCGGGTCGCCGCCGCGCTCGAGACCGAGGGCGTCGTCAACGACGTCACCGCGGCCATCCTCGCCATCGTGGTCTTCGAATTCGTGAACAACCCGCGGCTGACGGAACTCCAGATCGCCGAGGAGTTCGTCATCCGCCTCGGCATCGGCGTGGTGTTCGGCCTGTTCGTCGCGGCCGTCGTCTGGTACCTGCTCCGGCACGTCGACCTCTCGCGGGGGAACGCCCCGCAGAACGCCCGCCTCATCGTCCTCGCGGGCGCACTGGTCGCGTACGGCGGTGCGGACTTCGTGCGCGGGGAAGCGGGCATCGCCGCGGTCGCCACGGCCGGCATGGTGCTCGGGAACGCCAAGCTCCCGTACGAGGCGGAGATAGAGGCGTTCAAGGGCGACGTGACGCTGGTCGTCCTGTCGTTCGTGTTCATCGCGCTCGCCGCGCTCCTGTCGTTCGAGAACCTCGTCCAGCTCGGCGTGGCCGGGCTGGTCGTCGTCGCGCTCGTCGCGCTCGTCATCCGGCCGCTGGGCGTCTTCCTCTCGACGCGCGGCAGTCGATACACCACGGCCGAACGGACGTTCATGAGCGCCGTCGGCCCGCGCGGCATCATCCCAGCCTCCGTCGCGACGCTGTTCGCCGTCCAGTTGCAGGGCGCCGGCATGGACGACGCCGCGAGCCTGCTCGTCGGCGTCGTCTTCCTCGTCATCCTCCTGACTGTCGTCATCGAGGGCGGATTCGCCAGACACATCGCACAAGCACTCGACGTCATACCAATGCGTGTCATCATCGTCGGCGGCGGCACCGTCGGTCGCGCGCTCGCAGAGCGCCTCGAGGACCGCGGTGAGAACGTCGTCCTGGTCGAAGCGGACGAACAGATGGTCGAACGAACGCGCAACGAAGGCTTCACCGTCCACAACGGGGACGGCACGGACACCGAAGAGTTGCGCGCCGCGGGCGCGGAGAACGCCCGCATCGTGGTCGCCGCGACCGGTGACGACGACGTCAACCTGCTGGTCGCCCAGCTCGCCGACTCGAAGTTCGACGTCGACACCATCATCGCTCGCGCGAACAACCCGGACAACGTCGACGCGTTCGAGGACCTCGGCGTTCGGACGGTGTCGTCGTCGATGGCGACCGCGTGGGGTATCGACAACATCATCGAGCGCCCCGCGCTCGCCAACTGGATGACCGAGATCGGGCGCGCGGGCGACGTTCAGGAGGTCGAGGTTACCTCCAAGGACCTCGTCGGGAAGACCATCGACGAAATCGACGAGGAACTCCCGAACGGCGCCATCATCGGCCTCGTCGGCCGCGAGGGCGAAAGCGAGGTGCCCTCGGGCGACTTCACGCTCCAGCACGGCGACCACCTCACGTTCCTCGGCCGGAAGGACGCGGTCCGCGAGGCCCTGGAGTGGTGTCACCCCCACGACTGACTGCTTGCGTTCTGACTTCGGCTGATTGCTGACTTCGTCCAATCCACGACTGACTGCTGGCGACTCGCTCGCTATTCTCCGGGGTCGTCGTGGTGGACGCGCCACGTGAACAGGCTCTCGAAGACGTAGTTCACGAGCATCGCGACGCCGATGGCGCCGCCCTTCACGACAACCAGCCAGAGGTCGATGCCCGCGACCGCGAGGTCCACGGTCACCGTGTAGAAGACGGCGACGAACAGCACGTACTGGATGGTCGACCCGCCCGCGCGAACGAGGTGCGACCGCAGCAAGCGGCGGCCGACCGAGCGGACGTCCATCGCGCCCTCGCCGGCGAACGTCCAGTGCTCGTTCACCGCGAACATCACGAGAATCGCGGTCTCGATGCTGGCGACGTTCGCGATTGCGGCGGACAGGCCCGCGACCTGCGTGAGCAACACCAGCGTCGTCACGTCGAAGACGGCGCCGACCGCGCCGACGGACACGAACTGGCCGAACCGCACGGTCGACGCGAGCTCCTCGAAGCGGTCGGGTACCACCGCCTGCAGTCGGTCGTCCAGCGTCATCGGTGCCGGTCGACGAGCGCGGGTGGTTCGTCGCGGCGCGCCGCCAGCGCCTCGTGCAACTGGCTGTCCCGCAGGCGCTTGGACCGGTGGCGGGCCGCCAGCAGCGCCCGGAACAGCGCCAGCGGCGTCCGCACCGGCGACACGGTCGACCCGGGTTTGTCCTCCCACTCGATGGGGACTTCCGCGACCCGCAAATCGAGGGCGCCGGCGATGGCGACGAGTTCGACGTCCCACGCGAACCCCGCCTCGTAGAGGTGGCTGCGCACTTGCTCCCAGGCGTCGGCGCTGATGGCTTTCGCGCCGCACTGGTAGTCGTAGAGGTCGACGTCCAGCAGGCGGCCGGCGAGCCACGCGAACCCGTCGCCGAGGAATCGGCGTGCGAGCGTCTGGTGGCTGGCGACCTCGGCATCTGGATGGCGCCGCGACCCGACAGCCAGGTCGGCGTCGCCGTCCCGCACGCGGTCGACGACGGTCCCGAGATAGACCGCTGGCGTCGACCCGTCCGCGTCCGCGAACGCCAGCACGTCCGTGTCCAGCGTCTCGAACCCGGCGGTGACGGCAGCGCCCTTCCCGCGGCGCCGGTCGGCGTTGTGCACTGTCGCAGGCGACGTTTCGATTGCCGCCACCGCCTCCGGGGACCCGGCATCGAGTTCGACGTGGAGCCGTGCGGGCTGGAGCGTCGACTGGAGGGCGTCGAGGTACGCGACGAGCGCCTCGACGTCGGGGTCGAAGGCGGGGACGACGATACCGACGGAACGCATCGCGTGGAGAGAATCGAGGCTACGGTATCAATTTCGTGGTATCCGGGCGAGGAAACCCGGGTCCCAATCCGGGCCTCTACGGAACCTATCGCCGCTCGAACGTGATGGCCGCGCCCTGACCGAACCCGACGCACAGCGTCGCGAGGCCCTTGTCGGCGTCGCGCTTCTGCATCTCGTGGATGAGCGTCACCGGGAGCCGCGCGCCGCTGGCGCCCAGCGGGTGGCCGATGGCGATGGCGCCGCCGTTGACGTTGAACTTGTCGTTGTCGACGCCGAGTTCGTCGCGGGAGTACACCGTCTGGGACGCGAACGCCTCGTTGAGTTCCACGAGGTCGAAGTCCTCGATGTCCTGGTCGGTGCGCTCCAGCAGCTCCCGGGTCGCCGGGACCGGGCCGATGCCCATCACTTCGGGATCGACGCCGGTTACGTTGTGGTCCCCGACGTACGCGAGCACGTCGAGGTCGTGCTCCTCGGCGAACGCCTCGCTCGTGACGAGCGTCGCGGCCGCGCCGTCCGAAATCTGGCTGGCGTTGCCGGGCGTCACGGTGCCGTCGCTCTTGAAGACGGTCGGTAGCTGGCTCAGCTTCTCCATGGAGGTGTCGGGGCGGATGCCCTCGTCCTCGTCGACGACGCCGTCATCGGTCTCGACGGGCACGATCTCGTCGTCGAAGCGCCCGGACTCGGTCGCCTCTGCGGCGCGCTGCTGGCTCTGGAGCGCGTACTCGTCCTGTTCCTCGCGGCTGACGTCGTGGCGTTCGGCGACCTCCTCGGCGGTCATCCCCATCTGGAGCTGTGGGACGTTGTACAGCTCCGAGAGCTTCGGGTGCAGGTAGCCGTAGGACTCGCCGTCCATCGGCACCCGGCTCATGTTCTCGACGCCGCCCGCGATGATGGCCTGCCGCTGGCCGGCGCTGATGGAGTCGGCGGCCCGCATGATGGCCTCCATCGAGGACGCACACCACCGGTTGATCGACGCCGCGGGGACGTCCTCACCGAGTTCCGAGAGCAACGCGACGACGCGCGCGACGTTGTTGTCCTGTTCCGTGCGTTGCTGGGCGACCCCCCACTGGAGGTCGTCGATCTCGTCGCTGGTGAGTCCCGTCTCCCCGAGGAGGTGGTCGATGACCGTCACGGAGAGGTCCTCGCTGCGCGTCTCCGCGAACGCGCCGTCTTCTTTCCCCTGCGGGGTTCGGTAGGCCGCTGCGATGACCGGGGTGGTGTCGCTTGCCATACCACAGTATCCCGCGCGACGAACCATAAAGCTCCTACAACGCGGCGCAGTCCGCTCCGCGTTTACTCGCCGTCCAGCGGTGCCGTCGCCACGTTGCCGCCGTCGCTTCGCTGCACCGACGAGCGTTCAGTGACCGTGGTAGTCATCGGAAAGCGTTTATCGCATCCGGCGCAACGCCGTGGTATGTCTCGGTCCCGCGGCGGCCAGACCGCCCGACGGCGGGTCGCCGTCGCGCTCGTCGCCGTCGCCGCCCTCGCCCTCCTCGTGCGCCTGTGGAGTCTCGGCTGGCGGGTCGCCCACCAGGACGAGGGTCGCGTCGCGCACTGGATCCTCTACTACATGGAGTCCGGGTCGTGGCAGTACCGCCCCATCATCCACGGCCCGTTCCTCCCGCACGTCAACGGCGTCGTCTTCGACCTGTTCGGGGCGACGGACTTCACGATGCGACTCGTCGTCGCCGTCGTCGGCAGTCTCCTCGTCGTGACGCCGTGGCTGTACCGCGAACACCTCTCGAACGCGGAACTGGTCGCGACGTCGCTGTTCTTCGCGGGCAACCCCATCCTGCTGTACTACTCGCGATTCATGCGCAACGACCTCCTGCTGGCGGCGTTCATGTTCACCGCCTTCGGGTTGTTCGTGCGCGCCATCGACACCGGGAAGGCGCGGTACATCTACGCCGGCGCGCTCCCGTTCGCACTCGCGTTCACCACCAAGGAGAACGCGCTCCTGTACCCGGTCTGCTGGCTGGGCGCGCTCGCGCTCGTCTTCGACGGCCGCATGCTGCTCGCGTCAGCGAGCGACGAGACGACCCGGTACGGCGTCGTCAGGGGGTACGTCGGTCGGATCGCCCGCGCGGCGTGGCGGTACAAACTCCACCTCGGCGCCGCGCTCGCCGAAGCGGCCGCGGTCGTCGTGGCGTTCTACGCGCCGAAACCCGACCTCTACGAAGCCCTCTCCGAGCCAGCGCTCCTCCCCGGCGTGCTCCGGGAGGCGACGCTCGGCTCCTGGGGCGAGTTCATGGACCTCTGGGGGTCGACGGGGATGCAGCAGCACTCCTACATCGAGTTCCTGAAACACGACCTCACGGTGTTGTCCATCGGCGCACTGGCGCTGGTCGCGTTCGCCCTCGTCGGGTTCCTCCACGAGCGGTACGCCGCCGACCGGCCGCGCGCGGTGGTCGGCGTCTGCTTCTTCTGGGGCGCGTTCTCCGTGTTCGGCTACCCCGCTGTCGCGGACATCTCCTCGGCGTGGACTGCGATCAACGCCATCGTCCCGCTGGCCGTGCCCGCGGGCGTCGGCGTCGGTCTCGTGTTCGAGCGGGGTCGCGCCGCCGTCGCCACCGGGAACGCGCCCGCCGCTCGCGCCGTCGCCGTCATCCTGATCGTCTCCGCCGCGGGCACGGGCGCCGTCGCCGCGCAGACCACGTACGTGAACGCGCAGGGCCCCAACAATCCGCTCGTGCAGTACGCTCAGCCCTCGGGCCAGATGCAGTCGACGCTCGGCGACGTCCGCGAGGTTTCGGCGAGCAACGACGGCGTCGACGTGATGTTCTACGGCTCCGAGTTCCACACCCCCGACGACCTCACGACCGAACAGTCACTGAACCTCACGCACGGCGGCTACCAGGGCTGGTTCGACCGCCTGCCGCTCCCGTGGTACCTCGAGCGCTACGACTCGAACGTCTCCAGCACGCTCACGACCACGACGATCGACGAGCACGAGCCGCCCGTGGTCATCATGCTCGAGGAGGACGAGGACAACCTCGACATCGACCTCACCGAACGCGGCTACACGCGGACCGTCCACGAGGGCTACCAGCACAGCCGACCGCTCGTGTTCTACGTCCGCGCGAACGCCACGAACTGACGTGACTCCGGCGGTCCGTCGCGGCTTCGCCACGAACTGACCTCGTTCGAGCGTTTCAGTATCGTTTCGTCCCGCACGCCGCCGATTCGAGGCCTCGAGCGGGCCAGTTCGGTGCCGCTATCCCCGCCCGAATCGCTTCGCCGCGACTGCGGAGGCCTTATGCGCCCCCGGTGGGTAGATTACGGTTAGTGACTGAGGCGCTCGACGTCGTCGAATTCCTGCTCACGGCCCGCGTCTACGACAAACACCAGGAACTCGACGAGAACGACTTACCGCCGGCCCACCGGATCGCGCTGTGGGCCGACGACGGTGTACAGCGACCACCGAAGACCACCGAGGACGCCGTCAGCGAGGGCTCCGGCGTCGACGACCCGTGGGACGCAATCTCCGAACTGATGTTCACCGACCGGGACACGTTCTCGGGCGGCATCAGCCTCGTAGACGACGAGATGGCCTTCGACTGGTTCGTGGAGCGAGCGGACGACGACCGCATCCACGACAACCCGGCGCTGGCGTTCGCGCTGGACGACGAATTCGACGTCGACTACGAGGCCGCGCGGGAGGACAACCGCCCCGTGCAGGCCGACCCGCAGTGGATCGACGGCCTGCTGACGGAGTACTTCGACGAGGACGACGAGGAGATGCTGGACCTCGTGGAGGTCCGGTCGCCCTCGGAGATCGACGTGACCCTCGACGACATCGTGCTCACGGAGGAGCAGGAGGCCGAGATCACGAAGGTCGCGAAAGCCATCGAGCACCGCGACTACCTCGCGACCATCGGCCTCAGCGAGATCGGGAAGCTGCTGTTCGTCGGGCCGCCGGGAACGGGGAAGACGTCGACGGCCCGCGGGCTCGCCCACCAGCTGGACCTGCCGTTCGTGGAGGTCAAGCTCTCGATGATCACGAGCCAGTACCTCGGCGAGACCGCGAAGAACGTCGAGAAGGTCTTCGAGGTCGCCAAGCGGCTGTCGCCGTGCATCCTCTTCATGGACGAGTTCGACTTCGTCGCCACGACGCGGACCGGCGACGAACACAACGCGATCAAGCGCGCGGTGAACACGCTCCTGAAGAGCATCGACGAGGTCAGCCTCGTCAACGACGACGTGTTGCTCATCGGCGCGACCAACCACCCGGACGAACTCGACGCTGCGGCGTGGCGGCGCTTCGACGAGATCCTGTCGTTCCCGCGCCCCGACGAGGGGATGCGCGCGGAGATCCTGGAGGTCGTCACCCGCGAACTCGCCGTCGACGACTTCGACCCCGCGGAACTCGCCGCCGAGACCGAGGGCCTGACCGGCAGCGACCTCCGCCTCGTGCTCCGGGAGGCCGTCCTGGACGCGCTCGTGGAGGACCGCACGACGCTCACGCAGGACGACCTCGTCGCCGCCGTCTCGGACTTCGAGGACCGCGACCACCTCCGCAACCTCGACACGCTCGAGGAAGCCATCGACGACCCCGAGAACGGTGACCGCGGGACCACCAGCAACGACCACGGCGACCACGACCACAGCGACCACGACCACAGCGACCACGACCACGGCGAGACCGCAGACGGCGACGACCGCGCTGACGCGCCCCACGCCGGCCACGACCACGAATGAAGGTCACGCTGCTCGGCACCGGCGACACGACGGGCACCCCGACGCCGGGGTGTGACTGCGACACGTGCCGGGCGGCCCGCGAACGCGGCGTCGAACGCACCCGTTTTGCGGTCCACGTCGAGGACGAGGCCAGCGGCGACGCACTTCTGTTGGATTTCAGTCCGGACTTCCGCTACCAGTTCCTCCGCGAGGGCGTCTCCCTGCCGGACGCGGGTGTCGTCACCCACATTCACTTCGACCACCTCGACGGCCTCGGGAACGCGTACCGCTTGTTCGACGACCTGTCCGTGTACGCCGCAGACGAGACGGACCCGGAGACCGGCGAGAGCGTCGCGGAGACGGTCGCACGGAAGTACGACTACCTCGACAACGTCCACCCGCAGGCGGTCACGCCCGGCGAGACGTTCGAGGCCGCGGGCTTCGACGTGACGCTGGTGCCAGTCGACCACCCGCCGCTACTGTGCTACGGTGTCGTCGTCGAGCGCGAGGGTGCGAAACTCGTGCTCTCCGGGGACACCACCTTCGACGTTCCCGACGAGTCCATCGCGGCGATGCGCGACCCCGACCTGTTGCTCGCGGACGGCATCGTGCCCGCGCACCTCGCCGACTACCACCCCAGAGGTGGTCGCCACCCCGACGAGGACGGCGTCCCGCGCACGTTCGGCACGAAACACATGACCATGGAGGGCGCGCTCTCGCTCGGTGACGAACTCGACGCCGACGAGACCCGCGTCGTCCACGTCTCGCACTTCTTCCCCGCCGACGAGGCGTTCGCCGACGAACTCGCCGTCGACGGCGAGACGTTCCGGCTGTGATCGGCACCCCACCACGACCGACTCCGCTTCGGTCGTAGCTACTGCGTTTTCTTCCCTGGCGTCCGAGGGCGCAGGACTGGCGTGGTCAACTCGAGTCTCACGGATGGAATATACGCACCATCGCTATTCATCACACGGTCAATGAATCACCAGCGATCTCCTGATCTATCTTCCCGAACCCCCGAATCGTTCCAGCGGAATCGTAACTCGCCGAGAGGGTGACTGACGTTCTGAATCGACTGTCGTCCTTCCGGACCCGCCATCCCACGTCAGTAGCCGTTCCCTCGGCTTTTGCGGTCTCGATCAGCTGGTCGGGGAGGCCGCGTACGCGGTCTTCTTCGGTGAACATTTGGTCAATGTGTTCGCCGATGATCTCAGTGGCCGGGTACCCGGTGAGCCGTTCAGCGCCGCTGTTCCAGCGAGTGATGTAGCCCTCGTGGTCCAGCGTGTAGAACGCATGGTCGTCCATGGCATCAACGAGGAGTTCGAATCCGGTGGTTTGCTGGGTTCGGGCCGTTCGCTCCGGTGTGATGTCCTGTGCCGTGCAAATGATGACGCCCTCAGCGGTGTGCGCGAGCCGGTGGTCGGTTACCAACCGGTCGCCGTGTTTCGTCAGACGGACAGTCTCGCCCGACCAATACCCTTCCTCCGCGACGGCCGGAAGGATGTCGTGCTCTAGCCGCTCCGCCTCTTTGTCGTGATACAGCACCGTCCAATGTTCGTCGACCAACTCGTCGCGCTCGTATTCGAACAACTGCGCGAACGCCGGGTTCACGTACGAGAACGTCCCGTCCGGCCTGACCAGACTCAGTCCCTCGTTAGCGGTGTCCATCGCCCGGTGGCTCAGGTCGCTCTGGCGTTTTGCCTGATGTTGCTCTACGGCGTTACTGATTCGATTGGCTAAAATCGTGTACTGACTAGCGCCCGATTCTTTCTGAATGTAGTCCGTCACTCCGGCAGAGATGGCTTCGCTCGCGATCTGCTCACTCCCCTTCCCGGTGTACAGGATAAACGGAATGGAGTATTCCGCCTCCCGGACGGCCTGAAGGAACTCTACCCCGTTCTGCCTTGGCATGTCGTAATCCGAAACGATACAGTCGAAACGTCCCTCTCGAAGCTGATTGAGTCCCTCGGCGGGGCCCGATGCCGTGGTTACAGCAAAGCGGTCGTCCGCACGGGTGAGAAACCTTGTCACCAGGTCCGCGAAGTTTTCGTTGTCGTCCACGTGGAGGACTCGGATAGATTCGAGAGGGCCCGCCATGCGCGCGTCAACCCGTTCCAGTGGGAAATATTTTATGGCGGACTTCGAGATGAAAAAATACCGCGGATGCCAGGGCTCCGTGCTGATTCGGCCGCAACCACTGTCCCCGACTACGCCTGAACCGGCAGTTCGTCGAACGGACACGTCGGCGGCGGCGACCCGGCGTTGAGTTCCCACTCGACGCCGTACGGGTCCGCGACGAACACGACGTCCTCTCGCTCGTCGACCTCGCAGCCGAGGCTCCGCGCCGCCTCGGCGACCTCGCCGACGGTGTCGTCGCTGACGGCGAGCGCGACGTGGTTGAGCCGGCCGTCCTCGCTGGCGTCGACCGCGGTCAGCGCGAGCGCGAACCCGTCCCCGCGGAGGAACGTCATTTCCGGTTCGACGCCCGCATCGGCCGCCGCGGGCCAATCGAGGCCGTCCGGGACTCTGCCGTACTCGTCGCCGTACTCGCCCTCGCGGAACGCGACGGCCAGTGCGAACAACTCCTGGTAGAACTGCTCGGCGGCAGCGAGGTCACCGACGTCCAGGACGACGTGGTGGAGGCCGTCCACCTGCATGCCGGGACTGTCGCAGGTGTGATACTTCTGTATTTCGCCGCGCGCAGTTACCGGTAGCCGAGGTGCTCGAGTTGCGCTGCGGTATCGGCGTCGACGCGGTCCTCGTCTGGCCTGTCGTAGTGGGGTTCGTAGCTCCCGGTGTCCGTCGCGGACGTCTCCGCCCACGGGACGCGCCGGAGACGAGGGAGCGGGACGCCGGTCGGGTGGCTGTAGAGGCCGAGGTGGCCGAACAGTTCGCCGTGGTCGGCGGTGACGACCGCTGTGTCGGCGTCGACGTTCGCCAGGAGGAGTTCGACGTCATCGAGCACCCAGCGGAGTTCCTCGAGGTAGGCGTTCCAGACGACCGACCGGTCGCCGCCGTCCCGCAGGTAGTCGAACGGCCGGTACTCGTAGTCGGCGAGTTCGCGGTTCTCCCGGAGCGCGTTCGCACGGTAGGGGTTGTGCGGCGGGATGTAGTGGACCAGCAGCCTGTCGGCGTCGTGGTTGCGAGCGACGTCGATGGCGCGGTCCGTGACGACGCGCGGCAGCAGGATGCCGCTGCGCGGTTCGGGCGGCGCGTAGTCGGGGACCGAGTCGAACACCAGGAAGTCGTCCGTTTCGACGGTATCCCACGCGGTGAACCGTCCCGCGAATTCGGTCTCCATCGCGTCTCTCGAGTCCAGCGTCTGCGTGACGCGCGCGTTCCCACAGACCACGGCAGTGCGCTGGATTTCGTCGCGGTAGGCGCCCGTGAACGTGTTCGCCGTCCACTCGCGGGTCGAACTGCCGACGGAGTACGCGGCCCTGACGTCGTCGAGGACGTCGACCTCGCGGGCGACTCGCGAGAGCGCGTCGTAGCGGCACGCGTCCAGGACGACCAGGAGGGTCCAGTCGCGACTGAAGACGTTCGTGCCGAATGGCCGCCGGGAGGACGCGCCCAGGAGCACTGCCTCCGCGAGCCGCTTCGTGTACGAGGAGACGTTGCGCGTGACTGGACGTGACACGCGTTAGCTGACCGCGAGTTCGGGCTTTGTTATGCAGCGCGTATCGGGGACGCGGACCTCAGAACTGGTCGAGGCCGGACTGCCGTCGGCGGCCGCCGGCGTCCGCGTCCCAGGCCGCGTTCCGCTCGCGCTCTGCGGCCAGGTCCGCGTCCGGCCGGTCCGCGGGGTCGTAGCCGGGGCACTCCGGCCCGCACTCCGCGGCGGCGTCCACGAGGCGGTCCTTGAACGCGCAGAACGGGAGCGCCTCGGCGGCCGCCTCGGTATCGCGCGCCGCCTGCGTGCACGCCGGGAGGTCGTACGTCCGCCAGCCCTTGCCGTACGCGCGCTCCGCGACGCGGCGGCGCTGGCGGGCTTTCGCGGCCGCCGTGACCGCCCGGACGTTGGTCTTGCCGGGTTCTGCGTCGAGGACTTCCAGCCCTGGCCCCGAAGTATCGAGTCGCGCCGGTGCCCGAACGACCTCGATCGGGTCGTCGCCCTCGAAGTCAACGCGCCAGACGCCCACTGCGTCGGGCAGGCGATTCAGGTGCGCTCGCGTGACGTGGGACTCGGTCGCCACGACGGCGTAGTCGAGCACGCCGAGGCTCGCGTCGTGGCGCATCTGGGCTTCGAGGCCGCCCGGCGTCCCGAGGTCGGGCTTGTTCTCGACGCCGACCAGGCCGCCCACCCACTCGGGGTACCGCGTCGTCTGCCGGACGACCGTCTGGCCGTTCCGCCGCGCGACGTCCAGAAAGCCGGTGTCTGCCCCGCGCTCCGCCAGCGCGTGCGCGCGCTCCGGCGGCCCGTCGAAGATTCTCGTCGCTCGCTCGAACTCGCCCACCGGAACCTCGGCGTCGAGGACGGCCGGCGGAATCGTGTCGCTCGTGAGGTCGACGCGCTCCTCGAACTCCGGGCCGGGCAGCACGCCCATCGCATCCACGATGCGGCCGCCCGCGGCGTGCACGCTCGTCCCCAGCTGCCGAGCGACCACGCCGACGTCGCCGACGCCGGGGACGCCGCTGCCCTCCAGGTGCGCGCACAACCGCAGTTCGAACCCGAACTCTCGCACTGGACTCCGGTACGGCGGCTATCTGGTTAAAGCTCGTGTTGCGTTCGTGGTCCGCCGGTTGCTCTCTCAGCTCAGACTACACTTCGCAGAACGCCCCGGCCGGCTACGCTCGCGCGGCTCTCACGGTTCCCTGCGGTCACCGTTCGAGAAAACAGGCACCTCCTTTCAGTCGGCCTCGCGCTCGCTGCGCGCTTCGCTCGTTCGCGTCGCTCACTCGCTGCAGTGCTTGGTTCTCCGGACTTCGCGTAGCCGGCCGCCCCGTTCATAGAGTCGAGGACCACGATGGCCCGACATCACTCATGTGCTGATTCACTCAAAAACGGACGACGGAGCCAGCGAGTCCGTAACAGTAGGTTTATCAGTCGTTCGGGGCGAAATTCACGCAAGATTACTCTGTGAACATGGCAGGAAATCACCGACAACCGGAGGTGAACATCGGGCTGGTTGGTCACGTCGACCACGGCAAGACCACGCTCGTCCGCGCGCTCAGCGGCGAGTGGACAGACCAGCACTCTGAGGAGATGAAACGCGGGATCTCCATTCGCCTCGGGTACGCCGACGCGACGCTGCGACGGTGCCCGGACTGCGAGGAACCCGAGTGTTACACCGTCGCCGAGGAGTGCGACGAGCACGGCACGGAGACGGAGGTCGAGCGCACCGTCTCGTTCGTGGACGCGCCGGGCCACGAGACGCTGATGGCGACGATGCTCTCGGGAGCGGCCATCATGGACGGCGCGGTGCTGGTCGTCAGCGCCAACGAACCCGTCCCCCAGCCCCAGACGGAGGAACACCTGATGGCGCTGGACATCATCGGCATCGAGAACATCGTCGTCGCGCAGAACAAGGTCGACCTGGTGGACTCCGAGCAGGCCCGCCAGAACTACGAGGAGATCCAGGACTTCGTGGCGGGCACGGTCGCGGAGGGTGCGCCCATCGTCCCCATCTCCGCCGAACAGGAGATCAACGTCGACCTCGTCATCGACGCCATCCAGTCCGAGATTCCCACACCGGACCGGGATCCGGACGCCGACCCGCGGATGTACGTCGCGCGGTCGTTCGACATCAACAAGCCCGGGACGAAGTGGGAGGGCCTCACGGGCGGCGTGCTCGGCGGCAGCCTCGTGCAGGGCGAACTGGAGGCCGGCGACGAGATCGAACTCCGGCCAGGCCGCGAGGTCGAGGAGGGCGGCCAGACTGAGTGGCGGTCGGTCGCCACGAACGTCCGGAGCCTCCAGGCGGGCGGCGAGACCGTCGACGCTGCGTCGCCGGGCGGCCTGCTCGGCGTCGGCACCGGCCTGGACCCGAGTCTGACGAAGGGCGACGCGCTCGCGGGGCAGGTCGCTGGGCCGCCGGGCACGCTCCCGCCGACCTGGAACTCCTTCACGATGGACGTGGACCTCCTGGAGCGCCTCGTCGGCGCCGAGGAGGGCGAGGAGATCGAGGAGATCAGCACCGGGGAACCGTTGATGCTCACCGTCGGCACCGCGACCACCGTCGGTTCGGTGACGAGTGCCCGAGACGGCGAGTGTGACGTGCAACTGAAGCGGCCAGTGTGTGCGCCCGATGGCTCGAAGATCGCCATCAATCGTCGGGTCGGCGCGCGCTGGCGGCTCATCGGCGTCGGAACGCTCACGGAGTGATGCGAGTCGCCATGGACGCCAACACGCTGATGTCGCCGGTCGAGTTCGGGGTTCGGGTCTTCGAGGAACTCGACCGCCTCGTCGGCGAGTACGAGGTCGTCGTTCCCGAGTCCGTTCGCGCGGAACTCGACAAACTCGCCGCGAGCGGCGGCGAGGAGGGGACGGCGGCGGGCGTGGCGGCGGACCTGGCAGACCGCGGTGAGACCGTGACAACCGAGGAATCGTACGCAGACGACGCGCTCTACGAGCTCGCCGCGAACGGCGACGTGGACGCAGTCGTCACGAACGACGGCCCCCTGAAGGAGCGCCTGCTCGACGCGGGCGTGCCGGTAATTCATTTAAGGGGTCGGAATCAACTGACTATCACTCAACCATAGATGTACAAGCGAGCTAGGCTGAAGGACACGATAGAGGTCCCTCCCGAGCACCTCGGGGACGTGAGTCCGGACCTTGTGAAGCGACTACTGCAGGACAAACTAGAGGGCCGCATGGACGAGGACATCGGCAGCGTCGTCACCGTCACTGAGGTCCACGACCTCGGCGACGGCGCCGTCCTGCCGAACCGTCCGGGCGTCTACTTCAAGGCGGAGTTCGACGCCGTCACGTTCGACCCCGAGATGCAGGAAGTCGTCGACGGCGAGATCGTCGAAGTCGTGAGCTTCGGCGCGTTCGTCGGTATCGGCCCGGTGGACGGCCTCCTGCACGTCTCCCAGATCAGCGACGAGTACCTCGCGTTCGACGAGGAGAACCAGCAACTCGCGTCCCGGGAGTCCAACAGCGTCATCGGTACCGGCGACTCGGTGCGCGCGCGCATCGTCACGAAGAGCATCGACGAGCGCAACCCCCGCGAGTCCAAGATCGGGTTGACGGCGAAACAGCCCGGCCTCGGGAAGCACGGCTGGCTGCGCGAGGAGCGCGAACGCGAACAGACCGAGGAGGCCGAGTAGATGGCGTCGAACCGCCTGGCGTGCCACGACTGCCACCGCATCGTCGAACCGGACGAAGAGATGTGTCCGTACTGTTCGTCGACGAGTCTCACCGAGGACTGGGCGGGCTACGTCGTCATCACGCACCCCGAGGAGTCCGAGATCGCCGACAAGATGGAAGTCAACGAAGCGGGCGAGTACGCGCTGAAGGTCAGATAGCGTGACGCGAGCGGCCGCCACCCTGCCGCCGGACGCTCGCGGCGCGTTCAAGGACCCGCTGGGTCCGGTCTACGAGGACGTCCAGCGACTGCTGGCGGACGCGGGGGACCCGATTATCGCGGTGGGCGACGTGGTCACGTACCACCTCGTCGAGGCGGACGCGCCGCCGAAGGTCGCCGTGGTGGACGGGAAGACCGAACGCGAAGCGGTGACGCGAGAGGTCGCTGGCGGCCGTCCGGACGCCGACCGCACCGTCGAGGCGGCCAGCGACCCCGGCACTATCTCCGTCGAACTCCTGGACGCGCTCGTCGACGCCATCTACGCGGAGGGGTCGACGCTGCTGTCCGTGGACGGCGAGGAGGACCTCGCGACGCTGCCCGCGGTGCTCGCTGCACCCGTCGACGCGAGCGTCGTCTACGGCCAGCCCGGCGAGGGGATGGTGCTGGCGAACGTGACGTCGTCGCTCAAGGAGCAGGCTCGCGACCTCTGCGAGCTTCTGGAGACGACCGAGGAGTTCTGGGCGCTCGTGAATCGCGGCGCAGCGAACTCGAAGTGAGGCGTCGCAGCGCGCTCGCGCGCTCTAACCAGGGCTTCGAAATGCTTTTACTGATTTCGCGTTCATACATAGACAACTGACCATGGAAATCGAGATTCTGTCGCAGGAAGACAACCCCCTGCTCCACCGGACCGAGGTCGAATTCGAGATCAATCACGACGACGCGACGCCGTCCCGGCTCTCCGTGCGGGACAGCCTCGCCGCGAAACTCGACAAGGACTCCGAAGAGGTCGTCGTGCACGAACTGGACACGAAGTTCGGGATGCGCCAGACCATCGGCCGCGCGAAGACCTACGACTCCCCGGAGGACGCCGCGGAAGTCGAACACGAGCACATGCTCGAGCGGAACAAGATCGGCACCGACGACGAGGCCGAGGAGGCGGAGGCCGAATAATGCCCCGGAGCGACTACTACAACGACGACGGCACGACGGACAAGGAGATGTGCCCGCGCTGCGGCGACACCTTCCTAGCGGACCACGGCGACCGGCAGGTCTGCGGGAAGTGCGGCTTCACCGAGTGGGAGTAGCGCGGTAGATGCGGGTTCTCGGAATCGAGGGCACTGCGTGGTGTGCGAGCGCGGCGCTGTACGATTCCGAGTCTGATTCTGTCGTCATCGAGTCTGACGCGTACGCCCCGGAGAGCGGCGGCATTCACCCGCGGGAGGCCGCCGAGCACATGCGGTCGGCGATTCCCGCGGTTATCGAGACGATTCTGGACGAGGCCGCAGACGAAATCGACGCCGCCGAACGACGTTCGGCGGGCCGACAGGCTGCGCCTGTCGACGCCGTCGCGTTCTCTCGCGGCCCGGGCCTCGGGCCGTGTCTGCGCATCGTCGCGTCGGCGGCACGCGCGCTCGCGCAGACCCTGGACGTGCCGCTGGTCGGGGTCAACCACATGGTCGCGCACCTCGAAATCGGGCGCCACCAGTCCGGGTTCGACGCGCCCGTCTGCCTGAACGCCAGCGGCGCGAACGCGCACGTGCTGGCGTACCGGAACGGCCGGTACCGCGTGCTCGGGGAGACGATGGACACCGGCGTCGGGAACGCCCTCGACAAGTTCACGCGCCACGTCGGGTGGAGCCACCCCGGGGGCCCGAAGGTCGAGGCGCACGCGAAGGACGGCGAGTACGTCGACCTGCCGTACGTGGTGAAGGGCATGGACTTCTCGTTCTCGGGCATCATGAGCGCCGCCAAGGACGAGTACGACGCCGGCACGCCCGTCGAGGACGTCTGCCGCGGCCTCGAGGAGACGATTTTCGCGATGCTCGGGGAGGTCTCGGAGCGCGCGCTGTCCCTGACCGGCCGCGACGAACTCGTGCTGGGCGGGGGCGTCGCGCAGAACGACCGCCTCCGGGGGATGCTCGCGGAGCTGTGCGAGCAGCGCGGCGCCGACTTCTACGCGCCCGAACCCCGGTTCCTCCGGGACAACGCGGGCATGATTGCGGTGCTCGGCGAGAAGATGGCGCGCGCCGGCGACACCCTCGAAATCGAGGACTCGGCCGTGGACTCGAACTTCCGGCCGGACGACGTCCCGGTGACGTGGCGCGACCCCGAGCCGCCGGCGCGCCCCGACAGCGACGTCCTCCAGGGCGCGGAAGCCACGGTGCGCTTCGAGAACGACCACGTCCTGAAGGCGCGACTCCCGAAGGGGTACCGGCACGGCGCGCTCGACGCCCGCTTGCGTCGCGACCGCACTGTCCTCGAGGCGCGGCTGACCAGCGACGCACGCCGGCAGGGCGTCCCGACGCCGCTCGTCTGGGACGTCGACGTCCCGGAGGCGACGCTCGTCCTCCAGCGCGTCGGGGACCGCGACCTCCGGGACGCGCTCACCGAATCCCGCGTCCGCGACGTCGGCCGGCACCTCGCGACCATCCACGGGGCTGGCTTCGTGCACGGCGACCCGACTACGCGAAACGTTCGGGTGACGCTGGAGGCGTCATCGAACGAGCGAGCGGGGAGCGAAGGGACCCGCGAGCCCAGCGGCGACCGTCGGACGTTCCTCATCGACTTCGGCCTCGGCTACTACACGGACGACGTCGAGGACTACGCGATGGACTGCCACGTCTTCGATCAGAGCCTCGCGGGCACCGCCGACGACGCCGACCGCCTCGCGGCGGCGTTCGAGGACGCGTACGCGGCGGCGGGCGACGCGAGCGTCGTCGACCAGTTGCGCGCCATCGAGGGCCGCGGCCGCTACCAGTAATAGGTCTGGGCCGGCGCTACGTCCAGTTCCGGGTCGGGCCACGTCCAGTTCCGGGTCGGGCCACGTCCAGTTCCGGGTCGGGTCCACGCCCCGTTCCGTGGTCGTCCCATGGCTCGCGTTCCCCAAACTGATATCAGCAGTGGCGACCAACAGACGCGTATGGTCGAGAAACCGTCCAGTGGCGAACTGTTCGGAGTCCCCTACAACTTCGAGCGACCGAAGCTCAGCCGGATGCTGTCCTCGTACTGGCAGCCCGGCGAGGGGATGCTCGTGGAGAAGCCGTTCGGCATCGGGTACACGCTGAACCTCGCGAACTGGCGGTCGTGGATCGTGCTGGCGATCACCGGCGCGCTCCTGTGGCACCAGCAACAGGAGGAGGGCGTCGGGGAGGAGGCCGAGGAGACCGAAGCCGTGGAAGTCGTCGTCGACGACTGACGCCACCGCTTCTCGCGTCGAACTACGGTTTCCAACTCGCGTCGGACGGACGCCGCTGACTCGCGTCGAACCGACGCTTCCAACTCGCTGCGCGTCCAGGTCCGGGTATGCGCACGCTCCGGTTCGTGACGACCAATCCCGGGAAGGTGGCCGAAGCCGAGGAGTACCTCGCGGACGTCTACGACGTCGAGCGATTCGACTACGACTACACCGAGATCCAGAGCGACGATCTCGCGGAGATCGCGGCCCGCGGCGCCGAGGACGCCTTCGCGTCCCAGGACAGCGAGGTCCCTGTTATGGTGGACGACGCCGGCCTGTTCGTCCGCGCGCTCGACGGGTTCCCCGGCCCGTACTCGTCGTACGTCGAGGACACACTCGGCGTCGAGCGCGTCTGGCAGCTCTGCGAGGACCTCGAGAACCGCCGCGCCGCGTTCCGGTGCGTGGTCGCGTACGCGGACGGCGACACCACGGAGACGTTCACCGGGAGCGTCCAGGGCACCATGGTCGCGCCGCGCGGCGAGGGCGGGTTCGGTTACGACCCGATCTTCGAGCACGACGGCGAGACGTTCGCGGAGATAGACACCGCCGAGAAGAACGCGCTCAGCCACCGCGGCCGCGCGCTCGCGAAACTCGCGGACTGGCTCGCAGAACAGTAGCCAAGCGGCTTCGTCCCGATTCTGTCTGTCGCCGATTCGTTTCGGTTCGGGGGTTCGCCGGGTCGTTCTCAGTCCCGGGGGTCGCAGTCCGGCCCGGGGTAGTCGCCGCCGACCACCGTCGGGTAGAGCCGCTCGGGATCGAAGAGGCGCGCGAACGCGTCCGGGGACTTCACGCTGACGTCGACGCGTTCCTTGAGTTGCATGCCGGTGCGGGCGGACCGCAACTGCTCGTCGTACGAGAGGACGTGGGCGGCGTCGGCGGCCTGTGCGGCGGCCAGCGCCGGCTGGTCGCCCGCAGGATGCGTGACGACGGTCGCTTCTCTCTCGAGTTTCGCCCGCCAGTCGGCCGCCACCGCCTGATCCCCGAGGTCCGCGACGACGGCCTCCGCGTCGTCGAGCAGGGGGTCGCTGGCGACCAGGGTCACCCAGGAGTGCGCGCGCACCACGTCGAGAGCCTCGCGGGCGGCGCCGTCGACGAAGAGGTCCGCGGCGAGCACGTCGGCGTCCGCGGCGACGGCCCCGGGGTCGACGTCACTCATCCGTGCCGCCACCGTCGCGCTCCTCGTCGGTGTCGTCGCCCGCGTCCCGGTGCGCGGCGAGCGTCTCGCGGACGGCCGCGGTGTCGACGTCGAACGCCGCGCCGCGCTCGAAGAGCGCTGCCCAGGTTGTCATGTCGTCGCCGCCATCAGTCCGCGGACCTCCGCCTCGTAGTCGTCGGGCGTGAGACCGAGGTCGATGTCGATGGTCACCGAGATGGCCTCCGAGAGCGTCTTCTCCGTGGTCTTCTCGAAGTTCTCGGCGGGATACGCGCCCCCCGCGACGACGACGTAGTCGCCCACGTTCCAGACCGCGAGGTCGCCCGCCACCTCGATGGCGCCGACGTCGATAGCGAGCGTCTCGCCGCCCGTGTCGTACTCCAGCGTACCGACCGGGAACTCCGCGCTGTACGTCGTGAGACCGGGGCTGGCGCCGGAATCCGTCTCGAAGGATTCCTCGCCCGTCTCGGTGACGTTCTCCAGGCCGTTGTCCTCCATTTGCGCCTTGAACTGTTCGTTGGCCGCGGTCTCGACTTCGTCGACGACTTCCTCGCGGCCGACGCCGCCCGGGAGGTTGTTGAGGTCCGGGGAGAAGTTGATGTGGGACGCCGAGTAGATGGCGAGGCGACCGTCGATCTGGTCGAGGGTCTTCTCCGTGACTTCGGCGGCGAGTTCCTCGTCCTCGAAGGTCAGCGTCGTGGACTTCGCGGTGACGGTGACCGGTCCGTAGTCCTTTTCGAAGACGGTCTCTTCGCTGCGGTCGGTCTGCGCCCAGCCGCCCTCGTCGAGTTCGTCCTGTGGCACCTGCGGCGGTGCGACGGTACCCAGGGCGTTCATACAGCCTGCGAGCGCGCCGAGGCCGGCGACGCCAGCGACACCGAGGAATCTGCGACGGTCCATGCACCCACGTGGGGGACTGGTCGCTAAAGTGTCTTCGGGAGAGTGGAATCTGGTCCGTTCGCGGCGCTGCGCGTCAGGGGAGCGCGTCCTCGACGAGCGACGCCAGCTCCGTCGCCACGTCGTCGTCGACGGGTCGGTGGGGCGAGCGGACTGTGCCAGCGGGCATGCCGCGGGACCGCATCGCCGCCTTCAGGCCGGGGACCCCGTACTGCGCGGTGACGGCGTCGTTGAGTTCGAGAACGCGGCGGTTCACGGCGCGCGCTGCCTCGTCCTTCCCGGCGGCGTGCAGGTCACGAATCTCGCTCGCGCGCTCCGGGACGACGTTCGCGAGCGCGAGCACGCCGCCGTCGGCGCCCGCGTCCAGCGCCGGCGCGAAGAGGCCGCCGCTCCCGACGAGGAGGTCGAAGTCGGCGTCCGCGGTGTACTCGCGGGTGCGCTGGAACGCCGCGAGGTCCCCCGAGGAGTCCTTCATGCCGGCGACGTTCGGGTGGTCGGCCAGTGACTGGACCGTCCGGGGGGACAGCGTGACGCCGGTGTACTTCGGGACGCTGTACAGGTAGACCGGAATCGGGGCGTCGTCTGCGAGTTCCCGGTAGTACGCGACGATGGCCTCCGCGCCGTGGTCGTAGTAGAACGGCGTGACGACGAGCGCGGCGTCGGCACTCGCTTCGGCCGCGCGCTCCGTCGCCGTCAGCGTCTCCCGGTAGCCCGGACTCCCCGTGCCCGCCAGCACCGACGCGTCCGACGGCGCGGCGTCGACGACGGTCTCCACGACGGCCGCGCGTTCGCTCGCGGTGAGCAGTTCCGACTCGCTGTTCGACCCGCAGGGAACGAGGAAGTCCGCGCCAGCCTCTGTCACCGACGCAGTCAACGTCGCCAGGGCCGCGTGGTCGACACGTCCATCGTCGTCGAACGGTGTCGCCAGCGGCACGCCGAGTCCATCCATACCTTGCCCGTGGACGGCCCACACCGTAGGCGTTTCCGCTCGAGGGTCGCTCCGTCTGACGAATCTTTATAGGCCCCGAATACAGACCCATCGATTGGACGCGCGTCGACTTCTCCCATCCTCCCCCCGCGCGTCCGGCACTCCCCCCACTCCCGCGTTCCCGCATTTCACGCGAGTAGTAAATCCTTACACCGACGCTCCCGTACCGTCGTGGCGGAACAGTGACCGACGCACTGCTGGTGGGCGGGGTCCTCATCGCGTGTTTCGTCGCGTACAACATCGGCGGCGCGACCACGGGGCCGGCGTTCGGGCCGGCGGTCGGCGCCGGCGCCGTCACGAAGGCGACCGCGGCCGCGCTCATGTCAGTGTGTTTCTTCGCGGGCGCGTGGACGCTGGGCCGCCGGGTCGTCGACACGCTCGGCGAAGGCCTCCTCCACGACGGCGGCGTGTTCACGCTCCCCGTCAGCATCACCGTGCTGTTCTTCGTGGGCGCTGCGCTGCTCGTCGGGAACGTCTCCGGCGCGCCGGCGTCGACATCGATGACGGCGGTCGGCGCCATCGTCGGCCTCGGCCTCGCAGCGAACACCGTGAACTGGGCGGTTGTCGGCGAAATCGCCATCTGGTGGCTGGTCTCGCCAGCGATCGGGTTCTGGGTGTCAGTGATGATCGGCCGGTACTTCTACCCGCGCATCGAGCGGGCGTTCGCAATCGACCAGACCGAGGGGGCGCTGCTGTCCGTCGAGCGGTCGGGTGTGCTCCCGCGGCCGGCCTTCGGCCCGAACACGACGCGACGCGAACTCGTCGGGACGACCGTCGTCGTCGCAATCGGCTGCCTGATGGCGTTCAGTTCCGGGACGAGCAACGTCGCGAACGCCATCGCGCCGCTGGTCGGCAGCGGCGAACTCGGCATGAACGACGGCATCCTCGTGGGGTCGCTGGCCGTCGCCGTCGGCGCGTTCACCATCGCGAGACGCACCATGGAGACGCTCGGCAACGACATCACGGACCTCCCGCTGACGGCCGCAATCGTCGTCGCCGTCGTGAGTTCCGTCATCGTCGTGGGGCTGTCCGCGGCGGGCATCCCCGCGAGTTTCGTCATCATCGCGACCATGTGCATCGTCGGCCTCGGGTGGGGGCAGGCCACGCGGACGTTCACAATCGCGGACGCCGTCCGCGGCCGAGCGGACCCGCGCGTTTCGGTCGGCGCCCTCACGAGTGACGGGGACGCGCCGACTGTCGGCGACCCCGGGATGGACGACGGCGACGTCGCGTCGAGCGACATCGGCGAGGAGTCCCCGGAGGAACTTCCGGACGCCTCGGAACTGTTCGACCCCGCGACGACCGTTCGCGTCGTCGCGATGCAGAATCTCGTCCCCGTCGTCGCCACCGTCGGGTCGTTCCTGGCGTTCGAACTCTTCTTCTTCGGGTGACGCCGCCGCCTCGAACGCCACGTACGGTCACCCTACAAGCGGGAGGGCGCAGGGAATTTGTACGAACGAGCACGTAGGTTGCCGTGATGCCAGCGCTCAGTGGACGGCAGACGCAGTTCTACATCGACATCGTCTACGGCGCGGCGTTCAGTCTCGGGTTCGGCTACCTGCTGGTGTTCGGGATGGACGCCCGCGTCGCGGCGCTCCAGGGCGGCCTCGTCTTCGGGTACTTCCTGCGCGTCTGGGAGAACATGAGCATTTACGAGCAGATTCTCGAGGAGGAGGTGGCCGAGGAGGTCGAGGACCAGGTGTCGGGCGCGGTCGAGAGCGAGGTCGACGAGCGCGTCCCGGGCGAGGTCCACGACCAGGTACAGACGGAAGTGGAGGAACAGGTTCCCAGCGAGGTTCACTCCCAGGTCTCCGAGGAGGTCGAAGAACGGGTTCCCAGTGAAGTCCACGAGCAGGTCTCCGAGGAAGTCGCGGGCCGGGTCGAGCAGCGGGTCGAGACGGAGGTCGAGGAACGAGTGGGTGAGCAGGTGGAGGAGACGGTCGAAGAGCGGGTGGAGGAACAGGTCGAAGACCAGGTCGAGAAGCACGTCGAGGAGACCGTCGAACAGCGCCTCCCGGAGTCAGAGGGCGAGGCGGACGGGGGGGTCGAACACGGTTACTGACCAGACGACCTGAGGAGACCGCGGGATGACGAGGCGTCCCGCGGACGTGAGTCGGCAACCGTTCGTTCGGGCGGTGCGTCTTCCGGGGAGTGTGGTATGGCTATCCGGGCCAGCCGTGGGGGACGTCGTCGGTGATGGTTTCCCGCCACGCTTCGAACTCCTCGTCGCAGTCGGGGTTCTGGTCGATGTGGTCGACGAAGCCGCTCCCCGGCGATGGGAGGTCGCCGCCACAGAACGGGCACTGGTACACGCCTGCCCAATTGCTACTAGTTGCCATGCTACTATATGGCACACGAACCTGGATAAGTACTCTCTACATACTCTCCCCTGGAATATTACGTCCTAGAACGTCCTACAGGCGCGACGCTCGAACTGCAGTCGAGAACGGGACAGTTCACAACCCCATCACGGTCGAACGGCCCAGCGTGCCCAGGGCGGCGCAACGGCCGACAGTATGCCCCATTTCAGGCCCAGCTAGCTCAACACGGCTCAGAACGGTTCAGAACGTGGCTGCGGACCACCAGATGTGTCCCGCCAGACGACCCTCTATCGTCCGGATGGCTAGGTTTTTGTCGGGTTCCGAACACTGTCTACTCGAGAACGAGCGGCTGAAGCAGTAGCGGGCGAACCGAACACGCCGGAGGCCCTGCGAATGACGCAAGACGAGGTGACCGTCGAGACCGAGGAGTTGAGCCCGCTCCAGACGTTTCGGGAGTTCTTCGCGCTCCAGCGGGACGTCCTGGTGTTGTCGCTGGCGATGTTCGCGTTCAGCCTCGCCTTCCAGATGACCAACCGCTTTCTGCCCGAATACCTGGTGGCGCTCGGCGCCAGCGGCTTCGTCGTCGGGCTGTTCGGCACCGTCGGCAACGTCATCTCGGCGGTCTACCCGTACCCCGGCGGCGCCATCTCCGACCGCATCGGCTCGCGGTACTCCCTCACGCTGTTCGGCCTCGTCTCGACGCTCGGATTCGTCGTCTGGCTGGCCGCACCCGCGCTCGGCGCGGTGTCGCTCGCGGGCGTGACGGTTCCCGCGTGGATCTGGATCTTCGTCGGCCTCCTGCTAGCGCAGGCCTGGAAGTCCTTCGGCCTCGGCGCGACGTTCGCCGTCGTCAAACAGGCGACCGACCCGTCGCGGCTGGCGGCCGGATTCGCCAGCACCGAGACGTTCCGCCGCACCGCGTTCCTCGTCGGGCCGGTGCTGGCAGCCGTCCTCATCGGCTTTCGTCCCGACTTCGCCGTGAGTTTCCAGTACGTCCTCGCCGTCGCGGTCGCGTTCGGCGTCGTCGGGACCGTCACCCAGCACGTCCTCTACGACGCGAGCGAGGACACCATCGGCACCTCCTTCGCGGGCCTCGAACAGGTCCGGGCCGACCTCCGCGAGATGCCGTCGGAACTCCGGCCGCTGCTCCTCGGCGACACCCTCGTCCGGTTCGCCAACGGCATGGTCTACGTGTTCTTCGTGCTCGTCGTCACGCAGTTCTACGAGGCCGGCTTCCAGACCACGGTCTCGCTGGCCGGCGCCACGTACGCGGTCGACCTGTCGCCGGAGGCGTTCTTCGGTTACCTGCTCGGCGTCGAGATGCTGATCGCGTTGCTCGTGATGGCGCCCGCCGCGAAAGCCGCCGAGTACGTCGGCCTCAAACCCGTCGTCGCCGTCGGCTTCGCAGTCTACGCCGTCTTCCCCGTCGTCCTCATCGGTGGCCCCGCAGTTCTCTCCCCCGTCCTCACCACCAGCGGCGCCCTCATCCTCATCTTCGCGTTCTCCGGCCTGCGATTCGCCGGCCTCCCCTCCCACAAAGCGCTGATTGTCGGGCCCGCCGAACAGGGCGCCGGCGGCCGCGTCACCGGGACGTACTACCTCCTCCGGAACACCATCGTCATCCCGAGCGCCGCGCTCGGCGGCTCCCTCTGGGAGTTCGTCAGCCCGGAGGTCGCGTTCACCATCGCCGCCGCAATCGGCGTCGTCGGCACCGGCTACTTCCTCGTGTTCGGCAAGGAATTTGAGGCGTACGTGTAGGCGCGCCGCTGTCGACGACTGCTTGGGGTCGGTTACAAACGCCGTTCTCGGTTGGAATTGCGGCGATGAAACTCCACGGTCGACCGCTCGCGAGAAGAGCCTAGGCCGGAATTTGAATCCGGGGTCTCGTCCTTACCAAGGACGCGCTTTACCGCTAAGCTACCCAGGCACGCATTCGTTAGAAGGCACGGCGACTTCTTTAGGCGTTTCGATTCAGTGGTCGCCAGCGGACGTCGGACTGACCCGTTCGTCGGGGGTAGTCGTGCCGACGCGTGCCATCACGTCCTCGACTTCCGCGGGGAGCGTGTCGCGGGCGTCCGGCAGCGGGATGTCGGCGTTGTCCGCGAGGCCGACGACGTACTGCCGGAGTGCCACGGGCGTGTCGCCGCCCGCGGCGGT
>Ga0207851_100219_pt1 | contig 39004 bp, 34 predicted proteins | sample A23E3SouthBayCA_FD_187747 | JGI IMG/M metagenome (GOLD analysis project Ga0207851, IMG submission 187747) | Aerobic enrichment media microbial communities from Eden Landing Ponds, California, USA - A23 E3 (SPAdes) | ecosystem: Environmental > Aquatic > Marine > Unclassified | place: Emeryville... | reverse complement strand
GCCATCGTCCCGATGGGCGAGGAGACGTTGTGCATGGCGACGGGGATGTAGTACATGTCGGCCATGTTGGCGATCTTCTGGCCCTCGCGCATGCCGCCGACCCGCGGGATATCGGGCGCGACGATGTCGATGGCTTCGTTCTCGATGAGGTCGCGGTTGCCGTGAGTTCGGTAGACGTTCTCGCCGGTGGCCAGCGGCGTCGCGGTCGACTGCGTGACCTCGCGCTGTGCGTCGTGGTTCTCCGGCGGGACGACGTCTTCGAGCCACCAGACGTCGTACTCCTCGAGTCGCTGGGCCAGGCGCTTCGCACTCCCCGTCGCGTACGACCAGTGACAGTCGAAAGCGACGTCGGCTCGGTCACCGACCGCTTCGGTCGTCGCCTCGACGATAGAGGCTTTGTGCTCTATCTCACCCGCGCGGAGGTGGCGATTGGCCCGGTCTTTCTCGTGGCCCGAGGGCACGTCGAGGTCGAACTTGATTGCGTCGTAGCCGAGATCGGAGACGACGCGGTCGGCTTCCTCGGCGCAGGCCTGAGGGTCAGCCTCGTTTTCCGTGTGCAGGTCGCAGTAGACCCGCACCTCGTCACGGTACTTCCCGCCGAGCAGCTGGTAGGCGGGGAGGTCGACGAGTTTTCCCGCCACGTCGTGGAGCGCGATCTCGATGCCGGAGATAGCGGAGATCGTCTTTCCGGATATCGACCCCTCGCCGGACATCTTCTGGACGAGGTGTTCGTAGAGGCGGTCGATGTCGAGCGGGTTCTCGCCGACGAGGAACGGTTTCATCCGCTCGATGATAGCGGTATCGCCGCCGCCCCAGTACGACTCGCCGGTCCCGACGACGCCCGCGTCCGTGTACACGCGGACGAGGATCCACGGGTAGTTCCCGTCGACCATCGTCGTCTGAACGTCCGTGATCTCCGCGTCGCGTGTGCCGCCGCGCTCGTTGTCGATTCCCATCGTCGACGCCGAGAGGTCGCGCATCGTGTACTCGGCGTTCGGGTCGTGCAACTGATCGAACTCGACCATTTCGTCTATGCCTGGCCGACAGTCTCACATAAACGTTCCCACATCACCGCGACCGTCTCATCGCACAGGAACACTCGCTCGTCGATGTCGAGTACGCCCTCAGTACTTTCAGTCCGCGCGCTCGACGGAGCGGACGTGAACGACCAGTCGTCGACGCATCCGGAGCAGCTTCTCTGCCATCTATCACGGCCACCCTCGCCGCGAGCCCGGGCGCTTCCGACACAACACTCTCCCGGCCCGTTCACCAGCAGATCCGTAGACACCGCTGTATCGATTCTCGCCATGCGGAATACGGCCCAGTCAGGGTCGAATACGATCGAGTGTTCGGCTCTTCGAAACACACCGATCGAGAATGAGAACAACCCACGTATAAGATGTCTGGTACGACTGACTGACGCGTCAGATTACACCGATAGTGGTGTAATCTGTCTCGAACCGTCCGATAACTGTATAGATACTTCGGTCGAACACTTCCCGCCAGAGGATCTGTGCCCAAATATATGTGATATGGTAGTAATCATCTCACTCGCTTTCGAGTCTATCTCGGTTGTCCATAACGCAGTTCCTCCCCGTGGAATCGCGTTCTGGGCCCGTGAAGCAACGCTCCCTGTATTCTGCAGCCGAGTTCTGAAGATCGTATTTCTCGTTCGATATTTCCGAACAGTTTCCTCGCCACCCGGCTTTCCGTGTCAGAGTCGATCTCTCGCGGACCTGAGCCGACGAGGCGCCAGGAGTTTAGTATAGCGATATATGATTTATCCGTTCGACCCTGGTCAGAGATCGTGTTGCCCCGATCACAACAGTTTGTAGATGTGGTCGCGATACACCTCGCGAACTCGGTCTCCCCAGTCGTGCGTGTACGTGTCGATGACGTCCTGTGCGACGTCGCCCCGGAGGTATTTGACGACGCCCCGGTCGCCGGTGCGGTCGCGGAGGTGGGTCGTGAAAAAGTGCCTGAAGTAGTGCGGCGTGACGTTCTCTTCGGGACCGCCGCCGGAGCGATACCACCCGCGACGACGGGCGTGAGACTCCACTCGGTGATGGACCATATCGGGTGTGAGTCGGCATCCCCACTCGTCGCTCGTACTGAGAAAGAGCGGGTCCGCGTCCGACTGCGGATCCGGTCGGATGGCCAGCCACTGTTCGAGGACTGTTGAGAGCTCCGGGTCTATCGGTATCGTCGTGGCGCGTTTACGCTTGTTCGATGCGGTTCGACGTTCGCCGTTGTACGACTGGCCCTGTTCCGGGCTGTCGTCGACGTACACCGAGTTCGGTCGCCCCTCCAGCTGCGCTCGGTGTGGCGCTCCGTCTATCGCGACATCTAGATGGACATCGCGAACGTCGAGATTACAGAGTTCGCCGGCTCGCATTCCGGTTTTCAGAAGCGTGAGAACGACAGCTCTGTCGAGCGGGTGTCCGATCGTCGCGACGAACGACCGCATCGCCGGGACGGACACGTCGCGCCGTTGCGGGTCCGTGTTGATCGACTCGTCGATCTCCTCCAGAACGAGCGTCATCGGGTTGTCTTCGAACGCCCCGACCTGACTCATGTAATCGTAGAACCGGTGGAGATAGGACGCGTACGTGGCGACCGTGCTCTCCCCGACGGAGCTCCGGAGCCGATGGATCCACGCCATACAGTCCCGGTGGTTCGCGGTCCGAACGTCCAGACCTCGCTCGTCGAGATACGCTTCGAACTCCCGCAGGACGCGCTCGTACGCGTCGTGCGTCCGCTCGCTTTTCCCCTGGAAGCGAACGTCTTCGAGGAAGTAGGCTACCGGGTCGTCTTCGATGGCGCTCGAGCGGTCGGGTTCGCTACTCATCTATCGTGTACCCCCCGTTGGGCCCGCTGTATCGGACCCGGTCGTCGGACTGGAGATCTTGCAGTGCGCGTTCGAGTCGCGACTCGAGGTCGCCGGTTAGTTCTTCGACCAGTTCCTCCCACGACAGATAGTCGTCTTTCGCGAGAACGTCGAGAACCTGCTCTTCGAGCCCGTCACCCCGGGGGTTCGACCCCGGATCATCCGCCTTCTCGCCCGTCTCCGTTTCCGGGCCTGACGAGCCGTCTCCTCGGCTCGCACCGAAGCCCCTTCGCCCGGCCTGGACCATCGCTTTGACGAACTCGCTGCGACTCATGTCGAGTTCTTCGGCGTGGTCGTCCCACTCGTCTCGCTGGTAGGCTGGAACGTACGTCCGGACCGTCGTGCGCGACGTGTCGACTTCCTCGGCCATCGATCCACCGATCACGTCGGCAGTACTTCAATATTGCCCATACTCACGGATAAAAGACCTTAGTTGTGATTGTAGTGCGGAATTGGTGGCCGATGGGTGATTATTAGGTGTATATTTAGTCCCATCCAGGAGATGAATATCCATGTCCACATCTAAACTTCAGAGTCAGCGCGCTATCGCATGTGATATAATATATGATATGACGGGTTCCGGACTTTGGAGGCGCAGATCCATCGGTCGGCCAGGTGATCTGGCGAACTGGCTGTCGCTGTACAGAACGAAATCCTGGGCGACTGCGTGTACTCGAGGGGTGCTCACGCTCTTTCGCTCACCCCATACTTCCGAGTGAACTGCACGACGCTGCTGGCGCACACGGACTCCTGGCCGCTGCATTTTCGAGAGTCCATGATCGGGTAGGCCCCACTCCTCCGAAAACTCGAATCGCTTCTCGTGCCTGTCGCAGTTACGGCCCAGGCGACGCTCAGGCCTCTGTCGAAACTCGGTCCGGAAGCCGTGCTCGCACTCACACGCGGACTCCGTTCGAACGCTCTCGCTCCCGGATAGTAGACCTCTCACGCAGTCTCCTCCCGAAATTCGATTCGATCCTGTCTGCGAGTCCAACCTGCCGCCGGGACTTATCACGACGTTTCGACGGCGTCTCGTGGGGACAGATCCAGACGGCATCGGACGGACGTGCCCTGTCCCGGGAGCACGATACCGGTCACTCTTGCTCTCCGAGATACCGATCCCACCGCGAAATCCCGCTCTGTTCGTCGCGCTCGCGAACCCACTTCCGGTCCCGGGGTCGAAGAGAACGAACTAGGGCTCGAGAGTCCCCACGAGGATCTCGTGTTCAATCACCTGCCCCGAGTGAATCCGACCGGGCCCGATGTACATCGTGACGTGAACTGCTGAGTGGCCAAGAGAGATGCGATGGTGCAGTGGCGCGGTCGGATATCCAGTACGGTCGGTCGACCGACGAGAGCGCGCACGCCACAGGTAAAGTCCTCGCTCAAAGTCCGCCCGGGGCCGAAACTGTTCTCCACGGACCGCTCTCCTCGGAAAAAGAGAGAAGCGGTCTATGCGGACGTGAACGGGCCGTCAAGCAACCGAATGGGGATTTCCGGGCGCCGGGAGATGTCCCCTCGCGAGGCGGACCAAGCGTCTTCTGGGCTCTTGTTGCCAGCCGCTCTCCCGGGGATGGGGTCCGAAACGCAATTCTCCGACCCGGTACGGGATGTGCGAAACCGACGGCGACACCCGCTCGCCGCACGAGGTGTATCCCAGTGGCTCACCTCTGAGCAGATGGCCCTCCGGGACGTCTGTTCACTGTCGACTGCGATCCCTGTCGTCAGCCCGACTGTCCCGCTCGTTGCCACCGTCTGGTTCACCGCGGCCGGGCGCGATCGGTTCTCCATCGCTGTCTCGAGAGGACTCTCTCACGGTCGCCACCCCATGGGGTTCGACCCCGAAAGTCGTCCCTCTCGACGAGCGGGCCGGTGCTGTTCAGGTGGCCGGTTTTCGGGTTGCGAAGCCTCTGGTGGAGACGAGCGCCGGATCGTAAATGAAGGGCTGGGCCGATCTGCTCACCTCGATCGCCACAATATGTAATACGAAGTGTATATCGGCAGATCCTCCTCGTCGGTTATCGATCTCGTAAACTACATAGCGCTATACGGAAATGACTGAATGAGCTCGCTGTCGGGGTCGGTGATAGAGCACGCGAGCCGATGGGATTCGGCGAAACGAGCCGAAACAGACTGCTCTCCTGGCAAGTCCCGTCGAGCAGTGGCGGAGGGTTCGTCACGGCTCGGCCGCCACGCTCCCGGTGTCACGTGCGGACGTGCGGGTTCGGTATCGGACACGGAATCGGGACCGGACGAAATCCGGTGAGGGGTGCTCGGAACGTCGTCGTCGAAAAGAGACGGCAGTCGGGAACGGACTACTCGCCGCCGTCGCCGGCTGACGACGGGTCGGGGGAACTCGCGCCGGTCTGGAAGACGAACTCGTGTTCCTCCTCGGTCTCGAAGTTGCCGAGGCCGTCACCGAGATACTGCGCGTAGCGGGTCAGTTCCTCGGCCCGGGCGGACACCTCGTTCAGTTCCGCGGCCTGCTCCTCGGCGGCACCGGCGACGTTCTCGCTCTCGCTCATCGTCTGCTCGCCCAGTTCGACGGCCTCCTCGATCGTGCTCGCGACTTCGCGGATGTTCGAGAGCGCTTCCTCGAAGTCCAGATCCGGGTGGTCGTCGGCGAGCGTCTCGAGGGCCGTCGCCACTTCGTCCATCCGCTCGGAGATGCGCTGAAGGCGCTCTTTCTGGTCGTAGGCGTCGTCGGAGATCTTCTGGACGGAGTCGGCGACCTGCTCGCTCGCGTCGCGCACTGTTTCGGCGCTCTGCTGGAGCGACTGCCCGCCCTCTTCGACCTCGTCGGCGAAGGTCTTGAGCTGGCCGGCCGTCATCTCGAGTTCAGTGATCATCTCGTTGAAGTCGGCGGCGATCTGGTCCATCGCCTCGTTCTCGCCTTCGGGTTCCATCCGGCGAGTGAGGTCGCCGCGGGCACACGCCTGCATGATCTCGGAGTACTCCTCGGCTTTCTCCTGGAGGTAGTTGTTCATCTCCATGGCCTCGGCGCGGGAGACCTCCGCCTCTTTGCGGGCGGTTTCGGCCTCCTCGATCTGTCGGCGCAATGCGTCGCGCATGTTGGCGAAGCCGTCGTAGAGCCGGCCGATGTTGTCGATCCGGCCCGACGAGATGTCCACGTCGAGGTCGCCTTCCTCTATCTTTTCGGCCTTGCCGGTGAGCCGGTCGATAGACCGGGACGTGTTGAACCCGAGGACGGCCCCGATGAGCACGATCACGAGCCCGAGACCGGCGCTGACGAGCAGTCCGGTCTGGGAGACGCTGTTGGCGAACCCGAACAGCTGGCTCCGCGGGGCGTGAACCATGAGGTGCCATTCGAAGTCGTTTCGGCTCTGGCCCGAGACGAAAACCGGCGAGTACCCGACCGCGTAGGCCTCGTCCATCACGCCGGTCGACGCCGGCTTGTTGGTCTCGACCCCGCTCTCGGTCTGGAGGTTCCCAGACGCTTCGACGACCGACATATCGCCGTACTGCTCTGTCGTTCGGTGGGTCTGAACCGACTCGTTTGCGATCGCGGTGTCCAGCATTATCGCACCGCTGCCGTTGACCACGTACGAGAAGCCGCCGGACACGCGGTCGGACGAGAGCTGCTCGGCCAGCGGCGTCAGTTGCATCTCGGCGACGAACGTTCGGTTGCCGTCCGCGGTCGGACTGGCGAACGCGACCACGTACTTCCCGGTGGTTCCGGCCCGGTACGTCGGAGAGATGGCCACGTCGTTCGGGCCGTCGAACTCCGCATCGGCGACCCACTCGTAGCGCGACCCCTCGATGGGGAGGTTCTGTCCGCTGCTCGAACTCGCCACGAAGACCGTCGCCCCGACGTCGGACTCACCGATGAGGCGAATCTCGAAGGCGCTCTCGGAGAGCGTGGGCATCGTCTCGTCGGTCAGCGTCGACGACATCAGCGTCGTGTTGTTGCTCGTCCAGACCGGGTCGTCGGAGATGGTCCGCACGACCTCCTGTCGACCGTCGGCCCACTGGCTGACGAGGTTGCCCTGCTGCGCCGCCAGGGACTCGTACTCGTCGACGGTCCGGTCCTGGGTCTGCGCCGAGATGGCGCTCGTCGCCATGAACCCGACGGCGACGATGACCACGCCCATCACGAGCAATACGATGACGAACTTGAGCGCGAACCGTCGCCTGATCGCGTCCGGAACGACCGTCCGCAGTAGTCGCGTGCCTGTGCCTGCGCCGTCTGTCGCCCCCTGGGGAGCAGTGCTTTCGTCGTCACTCATCTCGTCTCACACCCTGTTTTCCACCGCTGTCTGGTAGCTGTCCCATAGTCTGTCTCTCGCGTTTCCTCGGCACGCGCGTCGGTAGGCCGACCCTACCGTGATAGGCCTCCCCCGATCGTGCCATAGCAAGCCATGTCTGTACATCTATAATAAAAATTTGGGAGCGAGACTGTTCCACAGGGTACTGCTCCGTATCCGTGCCGGTTCTGATGGGTAGATATCGACTGAATGTCGCGCGTCTACCCGGGCGGATCCACGCGGATTTAAGCCCGCCGGGGGCACACTCCCGGCCATGACCGACCTCGTCACGTTCGGCGAATCGATGCTGCGACTCTCTCCGCCCGACCAGCAGCGCCTGGAGACCGTCGACCAGCTCGACGTCCACGTCGCTGGCGCGGAGAGCAACGTCGCCGTCGCCGCCCAGCGCCTCGGCCTCGACGCGACGTGGATCTCGAAACTGCCCGACTCCCCGCTGGGTCGCCGGGTCACGAGCGCCCTGTCGACCCACGGCGTCGACGCCGACGTCGTCTGGGACGACGACGGGAGACAGGGCACCTACTACGTCGAGTTCGGCGGCAAACCTCGGGGCACGAACGTCATCTACGACCGCGCGGACGCGTCGGTGACCACGGCCACGCCCGAGGAACTCGACACCCGCCGAATCGCCGCTGCCGACGCCTTCCACACGACTGGGATCACACCGGCGCTCTCGGAGACGCTACGCTCGACGACCGAGTCGCTCCTCGAGGTCGCACAGGCGGAAGACACGACGACGGTCTTCGACCTCAACTACCGCTCGAAGCTCTGGTCGCCCGCGGAGGCTCGCGAGACGCTCGAGGACCTGTTCCCGTCGGTCGACGTGCTCGTCGTCGCGGAGCGGGACGCCCGGGCGGTCCTCGACCGCGAAGGCGATGCCGAGGCCATCGCTCGCGGGCTGGACGAGGAGTTCGACTTCGAGGTGACGCTGATCACTCGCGGCGGAGCGGGGTCGCTCGCGCTCTCGGGCGACATGGTGTTCGAGCAGGGCGTCTTCGAGGCCGACGAGACCGATACGGTCGGGACCGGCGACGCCTTCGTCGGCGGCTTCCTCGCGCGCTGGCTCGACGGCTTCCCGGTGCCCGACGCGCTGGAGTACGGGGCGGCCACGGCATCGATCAAGCGGACGGTCCCCGGCGACATCGCCGTGGTCACTCCCGAGGAGGTCGACCGGGTCGTCGAAGCGGGCGAGCAGAGCGGAATCTCGCGGTAGTCGGCGTCGAAACGGACCCGAGCGAGACGGGGAGAGAGGGGTCGTGCGTGCGCGTCTGTGAACAGAGCTTTATCCCTCCCGAGAGAAGCCCGAGCCATGATAGCCGGACGTAACACGCGGAGGGGAGTGGACTGACATGCGGAGCGCGAAGATCGTCTGTACGCTCGGGCCCGCCTCGGAGAGCGAAGAGCGGATCGAGGCGCTCGCCGAGGCCGGGATGTCCGTCGCGCGGATGAACGCGAGCCACGGCTCGACCGAACACCGCCGGGAACTCGTCGACCGCATCCGCGCCGTCGACCATCGGACCGACGAACCGGTCGCGGCCATGCTCGACCTCCCCGGCCCCGAGGTACGGACCGCGCCGATCCGCGAGCCGATCCGGCTCGAAGGCGGGTCGTCGGTCCGCTTTCTCGAAGGCGAAGAGGCCACCCCCGAAGAGGTCGGCCTCTCACACGACATCTCCGCGGTCGAACCGGGCGACGTTGTCCTGCTCGACGACGGCCGCATCGAGACGATCGTCGAGTCCGTCGACGACGGCGTCGTCACAGCGAGAGTCGGAAACGGCGGCAAACTCGGCGCCCGGAAGGGCGTCAACGTCCCCGGCGTCGACCTCGACCTGCCGGTCATCACCGAACAGGACCGTCGGGAGCTGGAGGTCGCGGCGGACAAAGAGGTCGATTTCGTCGCGGCGAGTTTCGTCCGCGACGGCGAGGACGTCTACGAGATCGGCGCGGTGCTGGAGGACCTCGGGGCGGACATCCCGATCATCGCGAAGATCGAACGGGACGTGGCCGTCGAGAACCTCGACGGGATCGTCGACGCCGCCTACGGGGTGATGGTCGCTCGCGGCGACCTCGGGGTCGAGTGCCCGCTCGAGGACGTGCCGATGATACAGAAGCGGATCATCCGCCGGTGTCACGAGGCCGGAGTGCCCGTGATCACCGCGACGGAGATGCTCGATTCGATGATCCACGAACGTCGGCCGACGCGAGCCGAGGCCTCGGACGTGGCCAACGCCGTCCTCGACGGGACTGACGCGGTCATGCTCTCGGGCGAGACGGCCATCGGCGACCACCCGGTCCGCGTCGTCGAGACGATGGACCGGATCGTCCGGGACGTGGAGAGCGCGCCCGAGTACGACGAGAACCGCGAGCAGCGAGTCCCGACTGCCGACGAGACCAGGACCGACGCGCTCGCCCGCTCGGCGCGCTTTCTCGCCCGCGATATCGACGCCTCGACCATCGTCGCCGCCAGCGAGTCCGGCTACACCGCGCTCAAGGCGGCCAAGTTCCGGCCGTCGATCCCGATCGTCGCCGCGACGCCCAGCGAGGCCGTCCGCCGCCGCCTCGCGCTCTCGTGGGGGATCATCCCGAAGACCTCACCCTACACGGCCGACGGGGCGGACGCGGTCATCAACAACGCCGTCCAGTCGGCGCTGGACACCGGCGCGGCCGAGAGCGGCGACACCGTCGTCGTCCTCTCCGGGATGATGACCGAACTCGACGGCGTCAACACCGCGAACACGCTGAAAGTCCACGTCGCCTCCGAGACCATCGCGACGGGACGCTCGGTCGTCGAAGGGATCGTCTCGGGCGAACTCCACTGGACCGACGACGGCGACCTGACGGACGTGCCGGAGGGCGCCATCCTCGCGGTCCCGGAGGGCTTCGAGGGCGAGTTCACCGGCGACGTGAAAAAACTCGGCGGCATCGTCGACCGACACGAGGGGATGACGAGCTACGCGGCCATCGTGGCGCGCGAACTCGAACTCCCGATGGTGACCGACGTGTCCCTCTCGCGAGACGTGGAATCGGGGACGGTCATCACGGTCGACGCCGAGCGGGGCATCGTCTACGACGAGGCGATCCGGAACCGCGCGGCCGAGCGGTTGGCCGAGCGCGAGGGCGAGCGACCGGGCAGGTAGGGCGAGCGCGAGGGCGAGCGACCGGGCAGGTAGGGCGAGCGACTGGCAGGTGGGGCGTGCGTTCGGTCCGTTTCTCGGGACACTCCCGAACGGCGCACTCGGTCGCGAGTGAATATGTGTAGTTAAGTAGCCGAACGCACTCACCCAAGACAATGCCCACCTACGCAGGGGTCGACCTGGGCGCGACACACGTCCGCGCCGTCGTCGGGGACGAGTCGGGGCGCGTGATCGCGTCACGGCGGTCGGAAACGCCGCAGGGGCCGAACGGAATCGCCGTCACCGAAGCGGTCCTCGAAACGCTGCGGGGCGCCTGTACGGAAGCGGGGATCGAGCCCCCGTCGGTCCGCGCCGTCGGCGTCGGGTCGATCGGTCCCCTCGACCTCGCGGAGGGGGCCATCGACCACCCCGCGAACCTGCCCGACACCATCGACCGGATCCCGCTGACCGGTCCCATCGGCGAACTGGTCGACAGCGAGAACGTCTACCTCCACAACGACACGACCGCGGGCGTCATCGGCGAGCGCTACTACAGCGAGCGCAACCCGGACGACATGATCTACCTCACTATCTCCAGCGGCATCGGCGCCGGCGTCTGCGTCGACGGCAACGTCGTCGGCGGCTGGGACGGCAACGCCGGCGAGGTCGGCCACACCGTCGTCGACCCCAACGGCCTCATGACCTGCGGCTGCGGCATCGACGGTCACTGGGAGGCCTACTGCTCGGGCAACAACATCTATCGCTACGCTCGCCGGCTCCACGACGAGGACCCCGTCGACACGTCGCTCCCGATGGAGAGCCCCGAACTCGACTCCGCGACGGTCTTCGAACACGCGAAAGAGGGCGACGAGTTCGCCGTCTACGTCGTCGAACAGGTCACCCAGTGGAACTGCATCGCGTTCGCGAACATGATCCACTCGTTCGCCCCGCTGGTCATCTACGTCGGCGGCGCCGTGGCGCTCAACAACCCCGACTGGGTCCTCGAACCGGTCCGCGAGGAACTCGACGACATCGTCTTCGGGAACGTCCCCGACGTGCAACTGACGAATCTCGGCGACGACGTCGTCGTCAAGGGCGCGCTCGCCAGCGCCATCACCGACGGCACCGGCGACCGGTCGCGGGCGCCGACGTAACGCCTGCCCTCCGATTTTCCGCCCCGCTCACTCCTCGCGCGCCCAGTCGAGCGACCGCTCCACCGCGTCGCCCCAGCGCTCGTAGCGGGCGTCGGCCTCGTCGGCGGGAACTGACGGATCGAACTCGCGGTCGATCTGCCAGTTGTCCCGGAGCTCGTCGACGGTGTCCCAGTAGCCCACCGCGAGTCCCGCGGCGTAGGCGGCGCCGAGGGCGGTGGTCTCGTCCACGCGCGGGCGAACGATCCCCGACTGAAGCGAGTCGGCCTGCAACTGACAGAGGAAGTCGTTTTTCACCGCGCCGCCGTCGACGCGGAGCCGCCCCATCTCGACGCCCGCGTCGGCCTCCATCGCCTCGACCACGTCGCGGGTCTGGTAGGCGATGGATTCGAGCGTCGCGCGGACGACGTGCTCGCGGCGCGTCCCGCGGGTCATGCCGACGATGGTGCCGCGGGCGCGGCCGTCCCAGTGGGGCGCGCCCAGGCCCGTGAACGCGGGGACGACGTAGACTCCCCCCGTCGATTCGACCGAGCGAGCGAGTTCGGCCGTCTCGGTCGGGTCGTCGACGAACCCCACGTCCTCGAGCCACTGGATCGCGGCGCCGGTCGCGAAGATCGCGCCTTCGAGGGCGTACTGCACCGGTTCGCCCGACCGCTGGAAGCCGATCGTGGTCAGGAGGCCGTGGTCCGAATCGACCGCCTCGTTCCCCGTGTTCATCAGCAGGAACGATCCGGTGCCGTAGGTGTTCTTGGCGTCGCCGGCGTCGAAACAGGTCTGGCCGAACAGCGCCGCTTGCTGGTCGCCCAGCGCGCCGGCCACCGGGACTTCCGCGCCCAGGAAACCGTCGGCGCCCGTGGTGCCGTAGGTCTCCTCGTCGGAGGACGGACGCACTTCGGGGAGCATGGCGCGCGGGACCGAGAACTCGTCGAGGAGGGCGTCGTCCCAGGCGAGGTCGCGGACGTCGTACAGCATCGTCCGCGACGCGTTTGTCACGTCCGTCACGTGCGCGCCGGTGAGTTTGTAGATCAGCCACGAGTCGATCGTCCCGAACAGGAGGTCGCCCGCCCTCGCTCGCTCGCGCAAGTCGCTCGCGCGGGTATCGCGGAACTCGAACGGTTCCGCGTTGTCGAGTATCCACTCGACCTTCGTGGCGGAGAAGTAGGCGTCGGCCTCGAGGCCGGTCTTCTCGCGGATCCAGTCGGTTCTGTCCTCGGCCTCGAGTCGCTCGACGCGGTCGGTCGTCCGGCGGTCCTGCCAGACGATGGCGTTGTGGACGGGCCGGCCGGTCTCTTCGTCCCAGACGACCGTCGTCTCGCGCTGGTTGGCGATACCGAGCGCCGCGAGCGCCGCGGGGTCGAGGCTCGCCGTCTCCAGCCCTCGCGAGACCGTGCGCTTCGCGCTCTCCCAGATCTCGACCGGGTCGTGTTCGACCCACCCCGGCTCCGGGTAGATCTGCTCGTGGGACTCGTAGGCGTTCGCGACGACGCGGCCGCCGCGGTCGAACGCCATGAAGCGCGTCCCCGTCGTCCCCTGGTCGATTACGCCGATGTACGTGTCTGCCATAATCTGGTGAACTCGCGGTCCGTTCCGACCCGTAGGGGGCGACGTGTGATAAATTATTACCGAACGTCCGTGATGGATCCGGGCACCGGGTCGGTGAAAGATCCGGCGCGAAGGCGTCTGTGAAGGGTCCGACTGGAACGCGTCAGTGCCGCAGGTCGTAGAGGCGGCGAAGCGCCGTCGGCGGGAAGCGGAGTTCGACGCGACTGGGCGGGCGGCCCTTGCCGTCGCGTTTCTCGGCCTGGACGCGCTCGACGACGCCGACCTCGGCCATCTCGTAGAGGTACCGCTTGACAGTGCCGGGCGAGAGGTCGACCGACGGCTCCGAGCTGATGGCTTCGGTCGTCGCCGTGACCGACGCTCGGTCGTCGGGCCCGAGGTCGACGAGTTCGCGCAGGACCAGTTGCTTGTTCTCGGGGAGCGCGAGGACGCGGCCGAGCGAGACCGACGGGCGAGGGACCTCCTCGACGGCGGCGGTCACGTCGGCCTCGGCGAGTCTGGTGCGGTCGTCGCGGTTGGCGAGGTCCGCGGCGACGAACAGCGCCGCGAGCGCGTCGTGGGCGTTGCCGTCGGCCCACTCGGCGATCCGGCGCGCGAGGTCGTGGTCGAGCGCCTGCTGTGAGAGCCCGACCGACGCCCTGGCCATCAACACGTCGACGAGCATCTGCCGACGGTAGGCGTCGATCTCGATCGCGGTCGCGGTGTACGCCGTCAGCGGCGTCTCTCCCGGCGGATCTCTCCCGACGGCGATCCAGCTGACGTTGCTCGGGAGCCCGGCGAACAGGTCGACGAGCCGGTCGGCCCCGACGGTGTCCGGCTCCCCGACGTGGTCGACGGCGACGACGACGCCCGTGCGGGTCCGCGACCCGCGGAGGCGGTCGTGCAGTCGCTCGCGCAGTTCGCCGGTACCGACGCCGTGTTCGGGAACGGACTCTTCCACCAGCGCGTCGAGGACGGCGTGGTAGAAGGCGAACTCGCTGGCCGTCTCGCGGGTGTCGACGTAGACGAATCCCGGCGATGCCGGTGCGGCCGCGCGAGTGCTCGTGTAGATGACCGACTGCGACTCCGCGGAGAGCCGGTCGAGGTGCGTAAAGAGCGCGGTGAGGATGGCCGATTTGCCCGATCCCGCGGGGCCGGAGACGTAGGCGTTCGGCGGGAGGTTCCCGTCGAACACCGGGTCGAGGTGGTCGAGCAGCCGCTCGAAGACCGGCCCGCGGTCGGACGGTTCGTCCACGTGGGAAACCGGCGACAGGGCCTCGTAGTCCTCGATCAGCCGGGGGGCGCCGTCGCGACGCCGTCGTCGTTGGATCCTGGCCTCGATGTCCATGTGAGTTCCGGGCGGTTCGCGTTGTCGTTCGGTCTACGCTGCAGCATAAAAAGGGTAGGTATGAGCGGGCGGCGTCGGCGCGTCGTCGCGCCGTGGCCGCCCTCGGGAGTCGGCGTCCCGGGACCTCAGAGGTAGCCGGCGTTCGGCAGGACGCCGGCGATCGACAGCACCGCGACCCCGACCATCGCGATGGCGATGGCCATCGCCGGTGGGTCGACGTGCGTGCCGGAGTGCGCGTAGAACATCCGCTGGGTCACCTCGCCGAGGAGGCCGCTGACCGCGCCGAACGCGCCGGCCGCGAGCAATGCGACGACGGGGCTGGCCTCCGGTAACACGACGACCGCGCCGACGGCACCGATGAGCGTGATGTGGTGAGTCACCGGGATCTTCTCGACGCCGAGCTGGAGGAACAGGAGGCTCATCGCCGAGATGGCGTAGCCCATGAAGATGCTCCCGGTCTTGATGTAGATGTAGCCGCCGAGGATGCCGCCGACGAGGCCGATGGCAGTGACGCCCGCCCACTTGTACTGGTGAGGGAGCCACGGCTCGGTGGCCAGTCGGCCCTTGTGTTCTTCGGGCACTTCACCGCCGTCGGTGGCCGCGCGCGGCTCCTCCCGCTCGAACGGCGTCATGTCGAGCAGGCTCGACCCGGCGGCCTTGCCGACGATGGGATAGCCGAAGACGACCCGCGCGAGGAAAGCGGTCGCGACGACCGACAGGGCGATCGTGTCGGTGATGGTGGCACCGTCGGCGACCAGCACCGCGGCGCCGAATCGGTTGATGAGCATCCCGACGACGCCGAACAGGGCGCCGACCGCGAGGATGTCGGGTTTCGTCCCGAACGCGTAGAGGATGTTCTTCCCGAAGTGGTAGTCCCAGCCGTCGGGCTCCATCTCGGGGTACTTCTTCCCGGCGTACGCGGTGGCCGCGACGCCGCCCGCGAAGGCGATGTGCGGGCCGGTGATCGCGCCGAAACCGATGACGCCGGTGATCCCCGCGGCGAGTTCGCCCTCGCCGATATCGGGGGTGCTCCCCACGATCTCTCGCTGGAGGACCGCGATACCCTCGCCGAGGAAGACGACGAAGCCGGTGAAGATGAAGGCGGGGAGCGCGCCGATGGCGGCGCCGAACGCCCCGCCCGCGAGCGCGGTGATGAAAAGCAGGGCGAAGTCCTCCCACGGCATGTCGATGACCGGAACCTGGAGGACGACGTCGTACATGGATTATTCCTCCCGCGCCCAGTCGAGCGAGCGCTCGACGGCGTCGTCCCAGCGCCCGTACATCCTGTCGGCCTGGCTCGCGTCCATCTCCTGTTCGAACTCGCGGTCTATCTGCCAGTTGTCCCGGAGCTCGTCGATGGTGTCCCAGTAGCCCACCGCGAGACCGGCCGCGTAGGCCGACCCGAGCGCGGTCGTCTCGTCGACCTCCGGGCGGGCGATCTCCGTCTGGAGGATGTCCGCCTGGAGCTGACAGAGGAAGTTGTTCTTGACTGCGCCGCCGTCGACGCGGAGACTCGTGGTCTCGACGCCGGAATCGGCCTCCATCGCTTCCGCGATATCGCGGGTCTGGTAGGCGATGGATTCGAGCGTCGCGCGGACGATGTGCTCTTTCCGGGTGCCGCGGGTCATGCCGACGATGGTGCCGCGGGCGCGTCCGTCCCAGTGGGGCGCGCCCAGGCCGGTAAAGGCCGGCACCATGTAGACGCCGTCAGTGGACTCGACCGAGCGCGCGAGTTCGGCGGTCTGGGCGGCGTTGTTGATGAGGTCCACGTCTTCGAGCCACTCGATCGCCGCGCCCGTGATGAAGATCGCACCTTCGAGGGCGTACTGGACCGGCTCGCCGGACATCTGGAAGCCGATCGTGGTCAGGAGTCCGTGATCGGAGTCGACCGCCTCGTTCCCCGTGTTCATGAGGTAGAACGAGCCGGTGCCGTAGGTGTTCTTGGCGTCGCCGGCGTCGAAACAGGTCTGGCCGAACAGCGCGGCCTGCTGGTCGCCCAGCGCGCCGGCCACCGGGACTTCCGCGCCCAGGAAACCGTCCGGGTCGGTCGCGCCGTAGGTTTCCTCGTCGGAGGACGGGCGCACCTCGGGGAGCATGGCCTCGGAGACACCGAATTCCTCGAGAAGTTCGTCGTCCCACGCGAGGTCGTGGATGTTGTACAGCATCGTCCGCGACGCGTTTGTCACGTCCGTGATGTGGTTGCCGGTCAGCTTGTAGATCAGCCAGGTGTCGATCGTCCCCATCAGGAGCTCGCCGGCCTCCGCACGGTCGCGCACGCTCTCGGCGCGCGAGCTCTGGAGCTTCAGCGGTTCGGCGTTTTCGAGGATCCACTCGGTCTTGGTCGCCGAGAAGTAGGCGTCGGCCTCGAGCCCGGTCTTCTCGCGGATCCACTCCACCTTGTCCGCCTCCTCGAGTTCCTCGACGCGGTCGGTGGTGCGACGGTCCTGCCAGACCAGCGCGTTGTGAACCGGTCGACCCGTCTCCTCGTCCCAGACGATCGTCGTCTCGCGCTGGTTGGTGATCCCGAGCGCCTCGAGCTGGGTGGCGTCGATGCCCGCGTCGTCGAGGCCGCTCGTCACGACCTCCTGAGTGTTCTCCCAGATCTCGACGGGGTCGTGTTCCACCCACCCCGGTTCCGGATAGATCTGTTCGTGGTCCTCGTAGGCGTTCGCGACCACCTGCCCGCCGTGGTCGAACACCATGAACCGAGTCCCCGTGGTTCCCTGGTCTATCGCGCCGATGTACGTGTCTGCCATTGTTGCGTGCTCCGTCCGGCGGACAGTTTATCGACTGCCCTGCCTTGCTCGTAAACAATATAGGGAATCGTTATAAATCTTACTGTCGCATGGGTGGCCACCGGTAAACATAACGGTATCCTGTTGGTTCCCTATCGTTTGTTCGATACCGATTCGATAACTTCACAACAGCGAGATGCGCAGTTTCAGGTCGGAAAGGTGTCGAAATCACAGTTGCACTTCCATCTGGTGCGATCCGAGTGGCGTCCGGCACTGTGCCACTGAGACCAGAGTCACCACTCTGATTCGGACGCGACTCCGGCTCGGACACGAACGATCATAGTATTTACTGTCTATTCGATGGCGTCGATGAAGTAAAGTGGGTGGCCTCCGAACGGGGCGGTAAGGGATGGCATCGGTACCACACATCATCGTCATCGGCGGTGGATCGACGGGGTCGGGGATCGCTCGCGACCTCGCGATGCGAGGGCTCGACGTGACGCTCGTCGAACAGGGAAATCTCACGCACGGGACGACCGGGCGGATGCACGGCCTCCTCCACAGTGGCGGCCGCTACGCCGTCTCCGACCAGGCGAGCGCGACCGAGTGCATCGAGGAAAACCGCGTCCTCCGCGATATCGCCAGCCACTGCGTCGAGATGACCGGCGGCCTCTTCGTCAAACGCCCCGAGGACTCCGAGGAGTACTTCCGGGAAAAGCTCCAGGGCTGTGAGGACTGCGGGATCCCCGCCGAGGTGGTCTCCGGAGAGGAAGCGCGCGCGATGGAACCCCACCTGGCGACGGACATCGACAGGGCGATTACGGTGCCGGACGGCGCCGTGGACCCGTTCCGCCTCGTCGTGGCCAACGCCGCCAGCGCGCAGGAACACGGCGCGCGCATCGAGACTCACTCGAAAGTCACCGACCTCCTCGTCGAGGACGGCGAGGTCGTCGGCGTCGAGGTCGAACACGACTCGGGACCCGGCAAACGCGTCCACGGCGTCGAGGGCGGCCGCGAGGAACTGCGCGCCGATTACGTCGTCAACGCGACGGGCGCGTGGGCCGGCCGCATCGGCGACATGGCCGACCTCGATATCGAGGTCCGCCCCTCGAAAGGGGTGATGACTATCATGAACGTCCGGCAGGTCGATACGGTGATCAACCGCTGTCGCCCGAAGGGCGACGCCGACATCGTCGTGCCCCACGAGACCACCGCTATCCTCGGCACGACCGACGAGGAGGTCGAGGACCCGGAGGACTACCCGGAGGAGGGCTGGGAGGTCGACATGATGATCGACACGCTCTCCGAGCTCATCCCGATGCTGCAAGAGGCCCGGACGATCCGGTCGTTCTGGGGCGTGCGCCCGCTGTACGAACCGCCGGGCGTCGGCAGCGAGGACCCGACCGACATCACGCGCGACTACTTCCTCCTCGACCACGAGGAGCGCGACGACCTGCCCGGAATGACCAGCATCGTCGGCGGGAAGTTCACCACCTACCGGATGATGGCCGAGGAGATAAGCGACCACGTCTGCGCGCAGTTCGGGATGGACGCCGACTGTCGAACCGCCGACGTCCCCCTGCCCGGCAGCGAGGACTTCGACGTGCTCCGGGACTACATGGACGAGTTCGGCCTCCGCTCGCCCATCGGCCGCCGTAGCGTCGAGCGTCTCGGCTCGCGCGCGGACGAGGTTCTCAAGACCGACGCGCCGAACCCCACCGTCTGCGAGTGCGAGGGCGTCACCCGCGCCGAGGTACAGGACGCCATCGAGCAGTCGGGATCGGACCTCAACGCCGTCCGCATCCGGACGCGCGCCTCGATGGGCAACTGTCAGGGGGGGTTTTGCTGTCACCGCCTCGCCAGCGAACTCCATCCAGACCACGACGAAGCGGCCGCCCGGCGCGCGTGGGACGAACTCCTCCAGGAGCGCTGGAAGGGCCAGCGGCACGCCCTGTGGGGTGAACAGCTCTCGCAGGCCATGCTGAACTACGCGCTCCACGCCACGACGCAGAACCGCGACAACGACCCCGCCGACGGCGAGCCTGTCGACTTCGCCGCCTTCGACAGCGGTCCCGCCGCGGGCGACGCGGCGAGTCGCTCCGGCGTCGCGACCGACGGGGGTGAGCGCGGTGGCGATTGAGTCGGAGGTGCTCGTGATCGGCGGCGGGCTCGCGGGGCTGACGAGCGCCATCGGGGCCGCCCGGGCCGGCGCGGACGTGCGACTCGTCTCCTACAAGCAGAGCACGCTCCGGAACGCCTCCGGGCTCGTCGACGTGCTCGGCTACGCACCCGGGGGTGACGGTCCGGTCGTCGACCCCTACGAAGTCATCCCCGACCTGCCGGACGAGCACCCCTATCGGACGGTCGGCGTCCAGCGAGTCAGAGATGCGATGGCGCTGTTCGACGAGGTCGCCCCCGACTACCGCGGGTCCCACACTGACGCGAACGCCCTCCTCCCCACGCACGGCGGGACGGTCAAACCCACCGCCCGCTACCCGGCCGGCGCTCGCGCCGGCCTCGCCAGCGACGACCGGGACGTCTTGCTGGTCGGCTTCGAGTCGATGGTCGACTTCGACGCCCCCCACGTCGCCGCCCACCTCGAAGCCGCCGGCGTGCCCTTCGACGTCCGCGGCGTCACAGTCCCTTTCCCCGGTGACCTGCGCGCCGACGCCAAGATCACCCGCTTCGCGAAACTGCTCGACACGAACGCCGACGTATCGGTCCGCGGGCGCGATCGGCCCGCCAGGGACGCCCTCGCCGAGCGGATCAACCCGGAACTCGACGACCAACAGCGGGTCGGCTTCCCGGCGATTCTCGGCGACGACGACCCCGCGGGCGTTCGGGCCGCGCTCGCCGACCGTCTCGGTGCGGAAGTCTTCGAAGTCCCGATGGGACCGCCGTCGCTTCCTGGACTCCGTCTCGAGGACGCGCTGTTCGAGGCGCTCGACGAGGCGGGCGCCCGGTTCGAGACGGGAAATCCCGTCGTCGAGTTCGACGGCGACGACCGGATCGAGCGCGTCTACGTCGAGAAAAACGGCGCGAAGATCCCCCAGCGCGCAGAGCAGTACGTCCTCGCGACGGGCGGCCTCGTGGGGAAAGGCGTCGAATCGGACCGCGAGTCCGTCTCCGAGCCAGTGTTCGACTGCCACGTCGCCCACGCGGACGACCGCTACGAGTGGTTCGACACCGACGCGTTCGGCGACCATCCCTTCGCCCGCTTCGGCGTCGAGACGGACCACGAGTTGCGGCCGCTCGACGACGGAGGAAGCGTCGAGTTCGAGAACCTCCGGGCCGCGGGTTCGGTCCTCGGCGGCTACGACTTCGCCGCCGAGAAGTCCGGCAGCGGGGTGTCTATCGCGACGGGCCACGCCGCCGGTGAGGCAGCCGCGGAGGTGGCCCGATGAGCGACGCAGAGTCGCCGGTCGACGACACCGCGGACCACGACATCGACGGTGGGGACGAGCCGACGTTCGACCCGAACGAGCCCAATACCGGCGAGGAGTTCGAGGCCGTCGACGTCTTCCCCGACAGCGACGACTTCGACCTGCGGCCGGGCGCGGATTCGTGTTACAAGTGTTCGACCTGTGACACGAATTGCCCCGTCGCCGAAGTCGACGACGACTTTCCCGGGCCGAAGTTTCAGGGGCCGGAACAGTGGCGGCTCAAGCAGACCGACGACGACTACGGCGTCGACGACAGCGTGATGGACTGCTCGAACTGCATGCGCTGCGACAACGCCTGCCCCTCGGGCGTCCCGCTCTCGCAGATGCACAACGCCGCCCGCGGCGAGTACGTCAGCGAGGAGATGGACAAACTCTCCGTGGAGTACTGGCGCAACCGGATCCTCGCGAACTACCGCACCTCCGCGTGGTTCGCGAGCAAGGTCCCCCGGCTGGCGAACGTCGCGATGAACTTCGGCCCGGCACGCTGGCTCATGGAGAAGACCATGGGCGTCACCGCCGAGCGGGAGTTCCCGACCTTCGCGACCGAAACCTTCCGCGAGTGGTGGGCCAGCGAGGGCGGTGCCGACGGTTCGCGAGAGCGAGCGCGTGCCGCTCGCGAGCGCCGCGGCGAGGACCCGGACGCGGACAAGAAGGTCGCGTACTTCCACGGCTGTTACTCCAACTACAACTCGCCGGAGGTCGGCAAGGCGCTCGTCCGCGTGTACGAACACTTCGGCTACGAACTCGTCGTGCCCGAGCAGAAGTGCTCGGGGACGCCGATGTTCGCCAACGGCATGCTCGCCGACGCGCGACGCCACGCCGAGGTCAACGTCTCCTCGATGAGCGACCTGGTCGACCAGGGGTACGACGCCGTCGCGTCCTGCACCTCCTGCTCGATGGCGCTCCGTCAGGAGTACCCCGAACTGTTCGACATCGACGGGATCGACGAGGTGGCCAGTCACACTTTCGAGTCCGTCGAGTACCTCCGCATCCACGAGGACGTGCGCGACGCCATCGCGGAGGCGGACGTCGACGGCGACCTCGCGACCGAGTTCGCGTACCACGCGCCCTGTCACGCCCGCAATCAGGGCCTCGACCGACAGGCCGTGGAGCTGTTCCGCGACCTCGAAGACGTGGGAATCGAAGACGTCGGCGAGTCCTGCTCCGGCATCTCCGGGACCTACGGCTGGAAGGCCGAGAAATACGAGAAGTCGATGGCCATCGGCGAGGAGATGTTCGAGCACATGGAGTCCGCCGAGGGGCAGACCGGGATGACCGAGTGCCCGACCTGCGCCTCGCAGATGGAGCACGGAACCGGCTACGAGATCCGTCACCCGATGGAGCTGCTCGAGGCCGCTATCGTGGAGTGATCGACCGGCCGACCCGAACTGGCTAGCGAACAGGCGACACTGACTCCTCGCGGGCCGTCGTGTCGCGCTCCCGCTGTCGGCCCGCGTCGACGTTCAGGACACGAAACGAGGTGGCCGCGCTCTGTCTGATAAACGTTCGTTCGTCAGCGGGCACAGGACGACAGTGGAGAGCCGGCGGGTCCGCGGAGCATCACGGCGTCGAGAGGTGCGTAACGAAGTCAAAGGAGCGCAGCGTCGGCGGATCGTTGCAACGGCAGCGGTGCGCTGCAGCGTCACCGGGGGACGGGCTGGGACGGGCGGTTATCCGGTGTTTTTCATCCCGGCGGCGATGCCCTGGACGGTCAGCCGGAGCGTCCGCCGCTCGTCCTCGGTGAGGTGGGACTGCGAGAGGAGTTTGACCTGGAGGAGGTTCAGCGGGTCCACGTAGGGGTTTCGCCGGTCGAGGTTCTCCTCGAGCCAGTCGCGTTTGATCAGGCTCTCGCGACCGGTGATCGAGCGGACCACGTCGACCGCGCTCTCGTATTCGCCGCGGATGTCGGCGAAGATACGCTCCTGCAGGTCCTCGTCGGCGAGACTCGCGTACTGCTGGGCGATCTCCATCTCGGAGCGAGCCAGCGCGAGCGTCGCGTTGTCGAGGATCGTCTGGAAGTAGAGCCACTCGTCGTACATCTCCTGCAGCGTCTCGATATCGCCGCCGTCGTCGAGATACGCCTGGAAGCCCGTGGCGAGGCCGTACCAGCCGGGGATGATACACCGGGCTTGCGTCCACGAGAACACCCACGGGATGGCTCGCAGGTCGTCGACGCTGCGGTCCTCGCTACGGGAGGCCGGCCGCGAGCCCATGTTGAGGTTCTCGATGACGGTGATCGGGGTCGCCGTCTCGAAGAACTCCACGAAACCGTCGGTCTCGAGGAGGTCGACGTACGCCTCGCGGGCGGCCTCGGCGGCCGTCGAGATAGCCTCGACCCACTCGTCGGGGAGGTCCTCGGTGGGCTGTTCCATCGCGTTGTGGCGCGCGCGGACCTGCGCGTTGAGCATCTGCTCGAGGTTGCGCTCGGCGATCCGCCGGTTCGCGTACTTCTCCGCGATGGCTTCGCCCTGCTCGGTGAACTTGATCTGCCCGGAGACAGTCTCGTTCGGGAGCGCGAGCATCGCGTCGTTCATCGGCCCGCCGCCCCGCGAGATGGAGCCGCCGCGGCCGTGGAACAGGCGCATCTCGACGTCGTAGTCGTCCGTGATGTTGGCGAGGCGACGCTGGTTGCGGAAGAGGCTCCAGTTCGCGGCCAGGAAGCCGTTCTCCTTGTTGGAGTCGGAGTAGCCGAGCATGATCTCCTGGACGCCGCCGCGGGCGTCGAGCGCCTGCTGGTAGGCATCGTTCTCGAAGAGCGTCCCCATGATCCGGCGCGCGCCGTCCAGCGCGTATTTCGACTCCAGGAGGGGGACCACGTCAAGCCCGCAGTAGCCGGGGAGATCGACGATCCCCGCCTGGTCGGCGAGAAAGAGCACTTCGAGGACGTGTGACGGCTCCTCGCACCAGCTGATGCAGTAGGTGTCGATGGCGTCGACGCCGTACTCGCGTTGCCAGTCGGCGGTCTTCTCGAACCGACGGAGCACGCGCTGGGCGTCGTCGGAGAGGTCGTCGGTCCCCTCGACGTCGATGACCGACCGCTCCTGGAGGATGGCATCGGTGAGGAAGTCGACGCGCTCGTCCTCGTCCATGGCCTCGTAGTCGATGCCGTCTCGGTCGACGGCCTCCGCGATGGCGTTGGTGTGTTTCGCGCGGTGGTCGCGCAGGTCGAGGCTCGCGAGGGTGAACCCGAAGGTGTCGACCGTGCGGGCCAGCGGGTCGACGTAGGCCTCCGCGATCGACTCCGCGCCGTTGGCTCGCAGGCTCTCGGCGATGGCGTCGATGTCGGCGAGCAGTTCGTCCGCGGACTCGTAGCCCCCCGACCGAACGTCGTTGACGCGGAGGACGCTCTCGCGCATCAGCTTCAGTTTCTGTCGGTACGGTTCGTGCGGGTAGCGCTCCTCGGCCTCGCTGGCGACGCCCGGGAGACGGTCGCGGTGTTTCTCGAGGCGCTCCTCCAGGCGCTCGCCGGCGTCGATCTGGCTCGCGTCCTGGCTGAGCACGCCCGAGAGGGTCTTGAGGCGATCCCGGTAGAGCGGGAGCGCGACCGACTGCTGGCGGTCGAGCGTTTCCTCGGTGACCTCGGGCGTGACGAAGGGGTTCCCGTCGCGGTCGCTGCCGGCCCACGAGCGGAACTCGTAGAGTTTCGGCACGTCGATATCTTCGTCGAACTCGTCGTCGACCGCCCGTTCGAGCGCGTCGTAGACCTCGCTGATGACCTCGAAGAGGACGTTCTCCATGTACCACTGGACGTTGAGCGCCTCGTCGGTCACTTCCGGTCTGCGGTCGCGGACCTGCGGCGTCTGCCAGAGGCTCGTCACCTCCGCCTCGAGGTCGCGTTCCACGTCGGCCGCTTCGTGGTCGGTGAGCCTGACCTCGTCGAGTTTCTCCAGGTGCATCGACACCGACCGGAGCTTCGCCTTGACGGTCTTCCGTCGCGCCTCGGTCGGGTGAGCCGTGAACGTCGGCTGGATGAGCACGTCGTCGAGCACCCGCTCGACGGTTTCGGCGTCGAGGTCCCGCGCCGCCAGTTCCTCGACGGCCTCGCGGACGCTGTCGTCCAGCGTCCCCTCCTGGCTCCCCTCGCGGATCTCCCGGACCCGCTGGCGCTCCTCGGCGAGGTTGATCAGTTCGAAGTACGTCGTGAACGCGCGTGCGACGACGTCCTCTTGCTCCGGCGACAGACCGTCGAGCGTCTCGTGGATCACCTCCCTGTCCTCGGCGTCGCCGCGACGGTACGCGATCGCCGCGTTCCGGATGCGTTCGACGATGTCGAACGCCTCTCGCGAGGTCTGCTCGGTTATTATCTCCCCCAGAAGCGTTCCCAGCTCCCGAACGTCTTGGTTCACCTCTCTGGCATGTAATTCCATAACAGCCACTGCACGTGCGAGTCCTAAAACCCTAGCGGAATCGCTTATCTGTCAGGATCGTACACCCGAAATTCCGTGGACGGTCCGACGGCGTCCAGACCGTCTTTTCGAGCCGGAAAGCCCCTCTGAGCCCGAAATATGAGTGTTCGTCCCACTACCCGAAAGCGTTCCCTAAAGCCGATCAGAATCGGCGGCCGTAGCGAATTTCGAGAGATCGTTTCTCTCTGTGGGACAGGGGCGCCAGCACGTCGGTTCCGGGCGGTTCGCATCACTTATGGCGAACCCGTCCACCTATCCGTCCATGGATTTGCACGAGTACTTCGAGGATTTCACCGGGCGCGACTGGCCGCAGGCGGACGACGGGGTCGTCCGCTTCGCCATGATCGGTCTCGGCTGGTGGACTCTCGACCACGCGATCCCGGCGACGAACGACCTCGACCACCTCGAAACGACCGTCGTGGTGAGTTCCTCTACGGAGAAAGCCGAGGGAGTCGCGGACCAACACGAGACGATCGACCACGCGCTGACCTACGACGAGTTCCAGGACGGCGCCGCCGTCGACGCGTACGACGCCGCGTACGTCGCGACACCGAACGCGCTGCATCTCCCCTACGTCGAGACCGCCGCGGAGTACGGCAACGACGTGTTCTGCGAAAAGCCCCTCGAGGCGAACGCCGAGCGCGCCGAGAAACTGGTACAGGCCGCTGAGGATGTCACCCTCGGCGTGGAGTATCGGATGCACGTCCAGCCCGCGGTCAGGATGATGCGGCGCCTGATCGCGGACGGCTTCATCGGCGAGCCCACGCACGTCCACGGGAACATGTCGCAGCTCCTGCTCGACATCAACGACGACCCGAACCAGTGGCGGCTCAACCCCGATCTCGCCGGCGCGGGCGGTTCGATCACGGATCTTGGCGTCTACTCGATCAACACGACGCGGTTCGTCCTCGGCTCGGACCCGATAGCGGTCTCCGGCGCGACCTGGACCGGTACCGAGGAGTTCGAGTCCATTCCGGACGAACGCGCCGCGTTCACCGTGGAGTTCCCCGACGGCGTCCTCGCCTCGTGTACCGCGAGCCAGAACGCCCACTTCGCGAGCAGCCTCAGAGTGATCGGTACCGAGGGCGAACTGCTCCTCGAAGACGCGTTCCTCGGCGGGGAACGCGAACTGACGGTCACGCGCGGGGACACGACGATCACGACGAACTTCGAACAGATCGAAGAGACCAGGGAGTCGTTCCGGTACTTCGGCGACCACGTTCTCACCGGGACGCCGATCGTCGGCGACGGCGAGCACGGACTCGTCGACCAGCGGGCGATCGACGCCGTCTACGAGGCCGCCGAACGCGGCGAACGCGTCGAACTCTGAGCCGGCCGACAGGCTTGTCTTCCCTCGATTTGAAGTGCTTCCCCGATGAACCCGCGGAACGCATCACGATGACGAACACGCTAGCCCTGATCGCGGGACTGGTCCTCCTCGTGGTAGCCCTCTTCGCCGGCGTGTACGGCCGGCGGCAACACCGCCGTCAGTCGCTCGTAACCGGGACGCCGACGACGGAACTCAGACAGCTCTCCGAGGAGGGGCTGATCGAACTCAAAGGAACGGTCACGGCCGAGGAGACGTTCGAATCGCCGATCGGCGGCGAGGAGTGTGTCGCCTCGGTGTGGGAGATAGAGGAGTGGGACGAACGCGGCGACTCGGAGATGTGGGAGACGCGCGCGTCCGGTGTCACCGCGGCACCGTTCGCCCTCGACGACGGAACCGATGACGTCCGCGTCGACGTCGGCGACCACGTCAGAGGCGAGTACGACGGTCGGATCGAAGTGTCACTCCCCGGCGTCGACGTCGACAGGCTGCTCGCCACGGGCGTCTCGGTCGACGACGTCTACTGCGCGTTCGAGCGGTTCCCGGTCGAACTCTCCGTTCCGCCGGACGGCGACCCGCCGGAACGCATCGAACGGTTCGTCGCCGGCAACGCCGACGTGCCGGGTCAGCGCGACTCGATCACCAACGTCGTCGACCTCGGTACCAAACACGGCGAGCGTCGCTACTACGAGCAGACGATCACGCCCGGCCAGGAAATATACCTGCTCGGGGAAGCCAGCGCCGTCGCCGACGCGACACACCCGCTGGGCCCGGACGACGTGGTCGTCGAACCCCACAGCGGCGAGGATCCGATGATAATCTCGGACCAGTCGGAGGAGGAACTCGCCTCGGAGCTCGGGCGATACAGGTGGGCCTACGCGGCCGCCGGAGTACTCGGACTCGCCGGAATCGCGTTGGTCGCGTACGGCGGTTTCGTGGCGTAGTCGGTCCTCGGCTCTCGACTTTCTCTCGCAAGCCACGGAGCGAAAAGGCTGTAGCGACAAGTACGGCGTGGAGGGCCGAACTGTCAGCGGCGACCGGCTCGAAGTCCGCGGCCGGGGTGGAGAGCCGGCCGGACTTCGACTGTCAGAGGCAACTCCCCCGAAGGGAAGGCGCGAGCCGGCGCCGCGAACGCCCGGTGAAGGGCCGTGACACGGGGACCAGCCGTGACACCGCCGCACCGTCGCGGCCGCCGACTGCGCGCAGTATCTCGTACACCCGGATGGTTTGTAGCTTCTATCGAGATACTATCGAAACTATCCATAGTACCGCTACTACCTTTACTATCGAAACCACGTCCGGTTCTAGTACCAAATCGATTCACGTACCCGCAGAACCCGACCGGATCCCGTCAGTCACGAGGTCGACCGACCGACTCCCGCCCGGAATCGGGGCCCGCTCAGAGCTTGTGGCGGAACGCGTGGAGGACGTTCTCGCCAGTCTCGGTCAGTTCGATCTGTTTCTGCCGGCCGACCGACCGCACGTCGATGTAGCCGTCCTCGACGAGCGGGTCGATGACGTTGGCGTTCAGCAGCGCGAACTTCGCTTTGTCGTTGGCGGGGTCGGCGTCCATCATGAACGAGAGGCCCGCCTCCTCGGCGAACGCGATGAGGTCGGACTTCTTCGCGGTGTAGGCGGCGGTGTTCTCCTCGGCGAGGTAGTCGAGAATCGCGACCTGGTCGCGGGAGACGGCCTCGATGGGGTAGGAGGGGAGCACCTCGTCGGTCGTCATCCCGCGCGTGCGCGGCGTGGCTTCGAGGTCGGGGACGTGCTCTTCGACGTGGACGTAGTATGCGGTGGCCGCCGTCGCCATGCACGCGATGGCGGAGCCGATCGCCGCGAGTTTCCCGCCGCTGGAGACGTTGACACGGACGACGTCGTCGTCGTGTTCGGCGGCGACGGTCGTCACGACCGCGAGCACGTCGTAGAGGTCTTCGAGGTCGACCTCCCGGAAGCGGATCCGCCGGCCGTCCGACTCGAGTTCCTCGACGAGCGCCTCCTGATAGGGAGTCAGTCGGTTCTGCCCGCCGTTCTCGGTGAGGAGATAGACCACGTCCGCGTCGTGTTTGCGAACGGGCTGGAGGATCCGGTCGTGCTCGTACCCCAGCGGCACGACGTGGACTTCGTCGATCGTACGCATACCGGGTTCCCGCGTGGCTCCGTCTACCCTCTTTCGGTCTCAGCGAAGCGAACACTGCCGGCGGCGACTCGTTGGGGGTGTCCTCCGCGACCGAAAACAGAGCTATCGATCCTCAGTCGTCGTCTTCGTCGTCCTCGCTCTCGTCGTCGTCCGCTTCTTCCTCGTCGTCTGCGTCCTCGTCGTCTGCGTCCTCGTCTTCCGCCTCTTCGTCGTCTGCGTCCTCGTCTTCCGCCTCTTCCTCGTCCTCGCTCTCGTCGTCCGTCGACTCGTAGTCGATCTCGACTTCGGGGGTCTGGACGCCGTCGTCCTCGTCTTCCTCGTCCTCGTCTTCCTCGTCCTCTTCTTCGTCGTCCGACCCTTCGATCTCGACCTCGGCTTCGACCTCGATCTCGAGGCCGGGGACCTCCATCTCGGCTTCGAGTTCCCGGACGTCCTCGGACTCGACTTCGAGTTCGTCGGTGTCCACTTCGACCTCTACCTCAACGTCGACTGTGACGTCGTCCGTCATGGCCGTCGATTCGACCGGGTGACACATATACGCTCGGGCGGCGGCGAGGAAAGCAGGGTTGCGGCCGCTCGGACTGTTGCTCCCTTCGGTTACGCTTCGCCGAACGAGTCGATGAAGATTCGCCAGTTCGACGCGTCTCAGGCCGCGTCGAACAACGTCTCGCCGCTGACCATGTGCTCTTCGACGGTGTCCAGGTCGAGGGTCAGGCCCAGCCCCGGCTTCTCGGGGATGTCGATGTAGCCGTCCTCGATGACGGTCTCCTCGACCAGGTCCGACCACCAGCCGAGCTCGTAGGAGTGATACTCGACGGCGAGCGAGTTCGGGATGGCGGCGCCGACCTGTGCGCTCGCCATCGTCCCGATGGGCGAGGAGACGTTGTGCATCGCGACGGGGACGTAGTACTGGTTCGCCACGTCGGCGATCTTGCGGGTCTCGCGCATCCCGCCGACTTTCGGCATGTCCGGCGCGATGATGTCGACGGCCTGGTCCTCGATGAGGCGGCGCTCCTCGGTGACGCGGTAGCGGTTCTCGCCGACGCAGATGGGCGTCGTCGTCGAGTCGCTGACCTCCTTCTGGACCTCGAGGTTCTCCGGCGGAACGGGGTCCTCGAGCCACCAGATATCGTAGTCCTCGACGGCCGCGGCGAGACGCTTCGCGGAGCCACCGGAGAACGTCCAGTGACAGTCGAAGGCGGCGTCGGCCCGGTCCTTGACGCGTTCGGTCACCTTCTCGACGATCTCGGCCTTGTGCCGGATCTCCCCCGGCCGGAGGTGGCGATTGGCTCTGTCCTTCTCGTGGCCCGAGGGCACGTCGAGGTCGAACTTCAGGGCGTCGTAGCCCAGTTCCTCGACCACCCGCTCCGCCTCGTCGGCGCAGGCGTCGGGGTCGGCCTCGTCCTCGGTGTGACAGTCGCAGTAGACGCGCATCCGGTCGCGGTACTTCCCGCCGAGCAACTGGTAGGCGGGCACCTCGATGATCTTCCCCGCGAGGTCGTGCAGCGCCACGTCGATGCCGGCGATGGCCGAGACGGTGACGCCCTCGATAGACCCCTCGCCCGACATCTTCTGGATGAGATGCTCGTAGAGGCGGTCGATGTCGAGCGGGTTCTCGCCGACCAGGAACGGCGTCATCCGCTCGATGAGTTCGGGGATGCCCGCGCCCCAGTAGGCCTCGCCCGTGCCGACGATGCCCGCGTCCGTGTAGATGCGGACCAGCGTCCAGGGGAAGTTCCCGTCTATCATCGTGCACTGGACGTCGGTGATCTCGACGTCGCGACCGCCGCCGCGTTTGGCCCGGACGCCCATGGTCTCCGAGGACAGCTCCCGCATCGTGTACTCCGCGTTCGGGTCGTGCAGATCCGCGTAGTTACGTCCCATGGCTCCCGGTTCTGCGCGCCACTACAAAAGAATGGCTGGATCGGCGCGATAGAGTACTCGGTCGCGAGTAAATGGATCCGCGGTCGCTGTCAGAGGGGTCCGTTCGTCAGTGGTCGAGCGGCGAGTCGATCTCGTCCTCGTCGATGTCGTCGCGCTGACGGAGTTCCTCCATGCGCGCGACGAGTTCGTCGTACTCCTCGCTGGCGTCGAGTTCGGCCGGGTTCTTCTGGACCCGGAGCGTCGCGACCTTCGATGCCAGTGAGAGGTACTCGCGGACGGCTTCCTGGTGGTCGAGGCGGTCGATGGTCTCGGCGACGACCGCCTCGAGTTCGTCCCGTTCGACCGGCTTGAGGAGGTAGTCGTCGAACCCCATGTCGAGGATGTCGAACCCGGGGTCGACGGCTGTCACCATCACGACGCCGCAGGTGATGTCGCGGTCGCGGATCCGATCCAGGACCTGCCGACCGGAGAGCCCGTGCATCCGACGGTCGAGGAGGACCACGTCGATATCAGCTGTCAGACCGTCCAGCGCTGCACGTCCGTCGTACGCCGTCTTCACCCGGTACGTCCCGGAGAGCTGACTCGCGTACACGTCCGCGACGGCTTCGTCGTCGTCGACGACGAGTACCGTCTTCGACCGACCACTTCCCATGTCCGAATCATTGCCGCGATTCAGGTTTAGCCTTTTATCTATTCGTTTGACACGATCTCGGACGAACAGGAGCAGCGAGTGATCTCTCGGATGTAGAACACCGAGGAATGCGCCGATATCACTGACGAGTGATTATCCGGAACACAGCGCTATCCGGAACACAGCGAGGTGGGGTGGCGACGGCAGAACGTATCGCTATTCGGACCACTCGGCGCGGCAGGCCTCGTCGCAGAAATGCGTCGTCGCGACGCTCCCGTCCTCGATCCGGGTGACGACCCGATGGTCCGGGTTTTCGACCAGCGGTTCGTCACAGACCGCGCATCGCGGCGCCTCCTCTTCGGGTACGTCCTCGTTCAGATCCGATGTCGGGTCGACCATCCTGTCCGTGGCGTAGAGACCGACCCACTTAACGGCATACATCGACGTCGAATGTCGCCTCGAACGGACCGCGGCGGCGGATAGCCGAGAGTCGGTCACCTGTCCCTCGAGATCGAGACGCCATCCGCGACGGATCCGCTCCTCGCGACCGGATCCGCGCCACGCGGTCGCTACCGACACCGCGCCGCGCGGTTACCGGTCGCGGGTGACCGACTCACCGGGTTCGGACGTCGCGCCGGCCGTGAGCTTCACACCGGGGTTCAGACTGGTGTTGATGCCGGTCTTGACGCCGTCGCCGGCGACGACGCCGAACTTCCGGCGACCGGTCGAAACGCGGTCGCCTTTCACGGTAAAGCGGACCGGCTCGCCGTCGTGGCGGAGGTTCGCGACGTTCGTCCCCGCGCCGAAGTTGACGTTCCGACCGAGCACGCTGTCGCCGACGTACGAGAGGTGCGGGACGTTCGTGCCCGCCATGATCACGCTGTTTTTGATCTCGACGCCGTTGCCGACGTGGGTGTCTTCTCCCAGCAGAGTCGCGCCCCGGACGTACGCGTTCGGCCCGAGTTCCGCGCCGGACCGGATCAGCGCGGGCCCCTCGACGACGACGCCGGCGTCGACCGTCGCACCCGACTCCACGACGACGTCCCCGCGGAGGTCCGCGTCGGGGTGGACCTCTCCACCGATCTGTCGGTCGAGTTCGCCGATCTGCCACTCGTTGGCTTCGAGCAGTTCCCACGGACGGCCGCAACCGAGCCAGCGGTCGACGGCGACGGTCCCCACCGACCGCTCCTCGATGACGCGCTGGAGGACATCCGTGATCTCGTACTCGCCGCGCTCGCTCAGTTCGACGTCGAGCCAGTCGCGCGCCTCGGCCGGGAAGACGTACGCGCCGACGTTGACGAGATCCGTCGGCGGGTCCGACGGCTTCTCGACGATGCCCGTGACCACGTCGTCGTCGAGTTCGAACACGCCGTAACTGGTCGGGTCCTCCACGCGGTAGGTTCCGACCACCGGTCCGTCGGCGTTCAGGAGCGCGTGGACGCTCGCGGTGTCGTAGAGGTCGTCGCCGTTGAGGACGGCGAAGGGACCGTCGAGGTACTCGCTGGCGCAGTCGACCGCGTGTGCTGTACCGAGCTGTTCCTCCTGAACGGCGTATTTCACGGGGACCCCGCGATAGGACTCCCCGAAGTACTCCCTGACGGCGTCGGCCTCGTAGCCGACAACGACGATCAGTTCCGACGCGCCGCCGTCGACGGCGGCGTCGGCCGTATGGGCCACGAGCGGCTTGGTCGCGACCGGCAACATCGGCTTCGGGAGCGAACTGGTGAGCGGGCGCATCCGCGTCCCCTCACCGGCCGTCAGCAGCACTACTTGCATACGTCCCGAGTGTGCCGCCCGACTCAAAGACCTACCGCCAGCGGACCGAACGTCTGTCGGTCTCGCTGTCAGTACCGCCGTGTCGAATGCCACCGCGACACATACTTGTGCCGTGCAGTCGTAGGTCGACGACAGTAATGTCCGGGCACGAACACGCGGATCCGGCTGCGAACCGTGACAGCTCTAGGGGTCAGCTGCCGGCCGACGCCGTCGCCGACCTGCTCGCGAACGAGCGTCGCCAGCGGCTGTTCGCGGTACTGAGAGACACGCAGGGGCCGATCGCGGTCACCGACCTCGCGCGACGGCTCGCCGAACTCGGGGGATCGGACGACGGCGAACACGGTGATGCCGCCGAGCACGGCGACGCTACCGACGACCGCGTCGAATCCCTCCGCGAGGAGATCTATCAGGACCACCTCCCGAAGCTGACCGCGACCGAGGTGGTGACCTACGATTCGCTCGTCGGTACGATCGAACTCGCGACCGACGACGAGCGATTGCTCGACTCGCCGACCGCCGAGAAATAGACCGGGGCGAGCGCGCGCCGACCGGGTCGTCGGGGTATCGGCCGGCAACGGAAAGAACAATACGCGCAGCTACCCAACGCCGGGACACAGTGACGAACACGCAGGTCACGCACATCCAGATCGACAACTACGGGCCCTGGACCGTCACGCCCGAGCCCAGACGCGAGGTCGACCTCCAGACGCTGCAATCCCGGCTCTACGCGGATCTCTCCCAGCTCGTCGGGAACCGCGGCGGCTACGTCTTCTTCTCGCGGTTCGACAACATGATCGCCGTCACCAACGGCCTCGACGTGACCGACCACGAACTCATCCAGGAGTCGGTCGGTAACCGCTACCCCGTGACCATGAGCCTGAGCGTCGCCACGGGGACGACGCCCGCCGAGGCGCTCGGTACCGCCACCGAGGAACTCCAGGAGGCCGGGAGCGCGCAGGACGAACACCGGCGGGAGATCCTGCGCGGGCGCACCATCGACGACGAGTTCCGGACCGACGACGACGTGCAGATCGCCCACTTCGACGTCAACGACGCGACCGGCAAGTACACCGACGAACTCAACGAGTTCGACACCTTCATCCACATCGAGCAGGGCTACGCGGAGCTGATGCGGTACATGCGCGAGGCCCACGACTCGCTGTCGTTTTTCGTCGGCGGCGACAACGTCATCGCCGTCTGCCCGGACCTCGACACGGACGCGTATCGGGACGCCATCGACCACGTCCGCGACGAGGTCTCCGTCGAACTCAAGGTCGGCGTCGGTCGCGGCAAGGTCGCACAGGACGCGGGCATGGACGCGAAGCACGCGCTCGAGGAGTGTCGCGCGACGGGCGCGGACGTCCGACTGGCGTGGTCCGAAGCCGACGCGGAACCGACCGCCTGACCGCGACAGTCTAATCGCGAGCGGCGGTGAGAGAAACAGATCCCGGTGAACCGACTTCTAGGATAGACCGGAGACCGTCTTAAGCGTGGTGCAGGTACACTTTAGGCGGCGTGTGTGAAAGGTGTTGACATGGAACGCGACGTAACGGTTCAGGAGGTCATGGACCGTGAGTTCGTCGGGGTGACCGAGTCCGACGACTTCACCGAGACGGTCGAGTTGATGCTCGAGGAGGGCGTGGAGAGCGTGGTCGTGTTGCGCGGGACCGAACCCGTCGGCGTGGTGACCGAACGTGACGCGCTGTCCGCGATGGTCGCGGACGAAGAACCGGCGACGGCCGCCGACGCGATGACCGAGACCGTGCCGACGGTCTCGCCGGACCACACCATCGCCGAGGCCGCAGACGCGATGTCCGCGGCGACGACGAAGCGGGTGCTCGTCTCCGACGGGTCGGAACCGGTCGGCGTCGTCTCGGAACACGACCTGATCACCACCTCGCCGTTCGCCCCGGCGGTCGGAACCGACCACACGTCACCGGAGGCGCGAGCGGAGCGACAGTCCGTCGCAGCCACCCAGGGCGGCCCCGGCGACCTCGGCGAAGGGGGGACTCGAGAACTGGAGTACGAGGACCAGTCGATCTGCGAGGCCTGTGGGTCGCTCGCGCGGGATCTGCGCGCGTTCAACGGTCAGTTGCTTTGCGCGGACTGTCGCGATATCTGAGACGGGCTTCGGCTCGGGCACGTCTCGACTCGGGCACGTCTCGACTCGGGCCAGGTCCCCGGTACCGCCGACGGCCGAAGACCTTTGCCGGTCGCACTGTTCTGTCCGGTGAGCGAATGGAGATCGGACTCGCGACCGTGTCGGAGGCCGAGGCGCTGACCGACATGTGGGTCGACCTCGCGAGCGAGCAGATCCGGTACGGGTCGCGGGTGCTCCCGGAAGCGAACCGCGGGGTGATCCGGGACGAACTGACCCGACACGCGGTCACGGACCGCTTGGCGGTCGCTCGTGACGAGAGCACGGCGGCTCGCGAGGACGGCATCGTCGGGTTCGTCATGTTCACCGTCGACCGCGGCAGCTACGAGATGGGGGTCACGCAGGGCATCGTCGAGAACCTCTACGTCCGCCCGGACCGGCGAGACGAGGGCATCGGGAGCGAGTTACTCCGGACGGCCGAGCGACGGCTCGAAACCCTCGGCGCCGAGACCGTCGTTCTCGAGGCGATGGCCGACAACGAGCCCGCCCGACGGTTCTACCGCCGCCACGGCTACGGATCGTATCGGGTGCAACTGGAGAAACCGCTCGACGACGATCCAGGAGGCCACTCCGGGGAAAACGACGGGCAGGCGCGGCGGCGAAACGACAACCACACAAAGGAGGGGGAGTAATCGTCGCCTGCGCCAGGGGAGCTTGGGTGGTTCAAGCACTCGACTTGTAATCGAGATTCCCGGGGTTCGAATCCCTGCCCTGGCTTCTCAGTTCTCCGAGCCCGATACTCACGGGGTCACGTCACCGCCGAGGGTTCAAATGCGATGGAGGGACCACACCCGGTGTGACCTTCGTACTCGGACGCGACGGCGGGCGCGACTGCGGCCCCACGGGTCGGATCGGCACGTACCGGGCGCTCGACGGGAGTGCGGGTGCGCCGCTCCACCTCGACCTCGACGGGCCACACGCGGCGCTCGTGGTCGGGAAACGCGGCTACGGGAAATCGTACACACTGGGCGTCCTCGCCGAGGAACTCGCCCGGACGGACGGAGTCGCGCCGGTCGTCGTCGACCCGATGGGCGTCTTCGCGTCGCTCGCGGAGGTGTCGTCGGGGAGTCCGGTCCCGGCGACGGTGGAGCGGAACCCGACAGTGAGGGCGAGCGCGGTCGAACCGCGGTCGTGGTGTCGACTGCTGGGACTGGACCCCGAGGGCAGCGCCGGGAGTCTCGTCTGGCGGGCCGCCGCGAGCAGCGAGACGCTCTCCGGGATGATCGACCGCGTCCGCGCGTCTGACGCCCCCGACGCGGCGGTGCGCGCCGCCGCGAATCACCTCCGACTGGCCGAGACCTGGTCGGTCTTCGCCGCGGACGGGCTGGGACCGACCGACCTCACGGGTTCGGAGGCGACGGTACTGGACGTTTCCGGACTCGAGGCGGCACCGATAAACGCCGTCGTCCGCGGAGTCGGGGCGATGCTGTACCGTGCACGCGTCTCGGCGTGGGTCGACCGGATCCCGTGGCTCCTCGTCGACGAGGCGCACGTCTTCTTCGACGGCGTCGCGGCGCCGGCGCTCGAGCGGGTCCTCACGCGCGGGCGCGCACCGGGTGTGAGCCTCGTTCTGGCGACGCAGCGACCGGGGGTCGTCCCGCCGGTCGCCGTCTCGCAGTCCGACCTCCTGCTGGCTCATCGACTCACCGCGGAACCCGACATCGAAGCGCTCGCGCGGGCCCAGCCGTCGTACCTCGACGCGGCGCTTCGGGAAAAACTACCGACAGAAACGGGTGCCGTGACGGTTCTCGACGATGCCACAGAGACGGTCCACGCCGCCCGGATCCGGGAACGGGATACGCCACACGACGGAGAGACACCGAGCGTGCGCGCCCTCCGGGGAGAGTCCGGAGAGACCAGCGGCGATTAACTGGGGTGAGTCACAGGGCACTCGCCGTCGCGCGGCCACTCGCCGCCGGGGCGCGCTCAGGACTGGCCTTCGAGGGGGTTGTAGGCCCCGTTGATGTCCCACTCGTGGAGGCAGTGGGGCTTGCCGGCCAGCTTCTCGCCGTCGTCGTCGGTGGCGATGGTCCAGTTCTGGACCTCCTCGTCCCAGACGTCGCGACGGCCACACCGCTCGCACTCGCGTTCGGTCGGGGGAACGATGGCTTCCATACACCCCCCTCTGTCGCGGGGGATTATGAAGGCCGCGGGCTCGACGCGGGGCGGCTCACGGTCCGGCCGTCGATCTCCGGAATCGCGAGCGTGTGGGCGTGATCCGGCCGGTAATCCGACCCTATCCGCAGCGGTTCGCACGGAACGATCCATAGATCGTTATATTCCTAGTATCCCTTTGTGGTAACGCTTTACACGCCATACGTTCACTGATATCGGTATGCACGGAAAAGATCCGTACACTGCGACGAAAAAGCGATACGAATGTCCTGAATGCCTCGAACACGTTTCCACGGAGGAACCGCTCGAGGTGTGTCCGGAGTGTGGCGCCCGCGTGCGAAACATCGCGGTGCCGCGGGAGTGAAACCGGTGCGGCGAGAGTAGGTGATGCCGCGGGACCGGAACAAGCGGTGCTGTGTGCCAGCGGCCTCCGAAGGCGCTACTCGTCGAAATCCGGTAGCTCGTCGGGCGGTTCGTAGTCGGCGTCCCAGTCGATGTACTCCGATTTCAGCACGTCGCAGACGGTCTGGCCGAACTCGGTGAGCCCGGCGTTGATGGTCGAGACGGTCCCCCACGAATCGAGGTCGGGGTGGACGGTCCGTTCGCGCCAGTCTTCGGGAATGCCGGGCGCGTGATAGCCGACGCGGTCGGCGAAGTCGTCCCAGAAGAAATCGAACTCCCGGAACAGGTCGAGGTCGGTGACGATATCGAACGTCTCATCGTCCATGTCGGTGTGTTCGGCCCACTCGTTGAACGCTCGTTCCCACGCGCCCTCGTCGAGAAACGTCTGGAGTTCCTCGCGGCGGTACTCGTCGACGTCTACGTCCACGTCGTCGTAGTCCGCGGCGTCCATGTCCGGTTCCAGCTCGGGCGGTGCCGGCGCTTCGACGTCGAGTGTCATGCGAGCGGGTAGGTCGGGTCGAGGGATAAGTCCACGCCACGCCCCCGGCCCGGAAGCGGGGCGATCGATGCCGCGGCGTCGGTCAGTTCTCTTCGACGCCGTCGAGCGCGGCTGCGCGGAGTTCGCGGCCCCGGTCGGTCGAGACGGTGAGGTCGGGGACCGGTGCCGGTTCGTGGTTCTCGTCGATCCCGACGTATATCGAGTAGGACTCGGTCGTGAGTTCGGTCTCGCCGGTGCGCGGGTCCTCGCGGAACGCGCGCAACCGGACGCGGACGCTCGTTCGACCGGTCTCGTAGACGTACGCCTGGACGAGCGCCGTCTCGCCGACCGGGATGGGGCGCTTGAAGTCGACCTGGTCCATCCGGGCCGTGGCGCAGTCCCGGCCGGAAAAGCGCATGGCGGACATCGCGCCGATCTCGTCCATCCACTTCAGGACGTTCCCGCCGTGGGTCGTCCCGAGGCTGTTGGCGTGATTGGGCTGGACCATCCAGCGGTTCTCGAGGAAGGTGTCCGTCAGGTCGGGCATTGGTGTCGATCCGGCGGTCGGCGAGTTAGGTCTGGCTATCACCGAGTGGACGCGGCGGGCGCTGTCGGCGCGCTGAAATGAACGTCGGGCCACGAGCCCCTCGCGGCGGTTTTCGGACACAGAACGGTGATTTCCGCACGCGCGAAGGACGTGGATTTATACTGCCCGGCGGCAGGGGTAGGCGTATGGACCGCGTTGACGTTGCGATCGTGGGCGGCGGGCCGGCCGGCACCTCGGCGGCGTGGGCGGCCGCCCGCGAGGGTGCCGACGCGCTCGTCGTCGAGAAGGGCGTCCCCCGCGACGACCGCGACCGTCTCGGGCCGGACTCGACCGACGCCGCGGGGATGCTCGACTACTGGCTCGACATCATGGGCGTCTCCGTCGACGAGATCCCCGACGACGTCATCCTGAGCGTCCTCGACGGCGCCGAGTTCATCGGTCCCTCGGAGAAGCTCGTCCTCGACTCGACCGGGATCGACGCAAGCTACGACTCCTTCGGCTTCGCCTTTCACCGCGCCCGGTTCGACGACTGGCTGCGCGACCGTGCCGAACAGGCCGGCGGGACCTACCGCGTCGGCACCAGCGTCCGCAGCGTCGAGAGCGACCCCGGTGCCGGATCCGGCGGCGACCCTCGTCACCGGCTC
>Ga0207851_100218_pt1 | contig 39055 bp, 42 predicted proteins | sample A23E3SouthBayCA_FD_187747 | JGI IMG/M metagenome (GOLD analysis project Ga0207851, IMG submission 187747) | Aerobic enrichment media microbial communities from Eden Landing Ponds, California, USA - A23 E3 (SPAdes) | ecosystem: Environmental > Aquatic > Marine > Unclassified | place: Emeryville... | reverse complement strand
CGCGCGAAGTCGACGCTTCCTGGCTGATCTACGAACACGACGAACCCGACGACCCCGTCGCGTCTATCGACCGCGGTGCCGAGTTCCTGGCCGGGCTGTGACGCCTGTGAGTGACTGTCCGGGAGAATACTGACCCGACGTGGTCAAAACCGAACGACGACCGGTCTTCCTTCGGCAGAAAATTTCCGGGTTCCTCACAACCCCTGAATGACGCCAGCCAGCGGCCTCGATAGCCGTCACCGGTATCGAACGTCGACGTCATCGAGACAGTCCTGCAATGCGTGTGCAGCACATTCAAACGCTTCGGGACCGCTGAACCCGCCTTTCTCGTTCGCGTCGGCGAGATGAGGTTCCAGTGACGCGAAACCAGTGAAGCCGCGCGCCGCAAGCGCAGCGAGCGTCTCCGGGATGCGTCCGTCTCCCTCGCCCGCGGGGCGGATGGCGCCGCGTTCGCCGTGGACGGCGTCTTTCACGTGGAGGTATTCGACCGACTCGACCGTCTGGACGAGCGCGTCCGGAAACGGTTCGACGCCGACTTCCAGGTAGTTGGCCGGATCGAATACGGTGCGCAGACGCGGGGAATCGACGGTCGTGACGAGGTCCCTGACGCGACCCGGTGTCTCGCCGTAGATGTCTTTCTCGTTCTCGTGCAACAGCGTGACACCGGCGTCGGCGGCCAGTTCAGTTTTCCGCTGCATCCGTCGCATCACCTCGGCCCGATACTCCGACGGAGGCTCGTCGTCGGGCATCCAGTAGGAAAACAGTCGGACGTAGTCGGCGTCGAACCGCGCCGCTCGGTTCAAAGCAGTCTCGAACCGGTTCAGGTGAGGGTCGAACGGGTCAGTGATGTCGATCTTTCCGATCGGTGACCCAATAGCGGAGACGGCCATATCGCGTGCGGCGAGTTCGCGCTCAATCGTTGAGAGCTCGTCCGGTTCGAGGTCAAGAACATTCCTACCCCAGACGCTCCGGAGATCGAGATACGAAACGTCCAACGACTGCAGGACATCCAGTTGCGTCTCCAAGTCAGAGGCGATTTCGTCAGCGAATCCAGTCAGTACGAACGGAGGTGCTGTCATATCGATGTAGCCTGATCGCTACAACATGAAAGTATGGATCTGGACCGGAGTCGACGGTCAACCAATGCAACCTGGGAGAACTCGTCCCGTGCCTGGCGACACCCGGTGTTGCGCGTCTCGTTCCGTCAGTAGTTCACTTCGTAATCGCTACCTCTTCTCTTATTTTGGAACGAGTAGTCGACCGTTAGTTCAAGTGGCGTCGACAGCGATCAACCGGAGGCCAGCTGCGGTCTTCGGTCCCCGGTCCGGCGAATCTGATATCCCCGGCACTATCCCCGGAGAAGTGACATCGTGTTCTGTAGTAGGCGTTAGAAATAATTGCCCATTTGTGAAGGGAGATAGTCGAGACCGGTATCGATTGCCACCGTCAGTTCGTTGAGCGAGTCACAGAATCGGTCGCTGATGGCGTCTTGGAGTTGTCTCCAACTCTCTTCTACAGGATTGAGTTCGAGCGAATACGCCGGTAATATGACGGGGTGAAGTCGTCACAGGCCGCCAGCTCGGTGAGGGTCGACGCCTGGAAATACGGTGATCTGTACAGCACGGCGATCAATTAGTATTCTAAATCTTTTCATAATATATAACTGGAATTTTTCGCTTGATCGGCGGTGACGCACTCGGTGAATTGTGAGAAGAAGCACTCGCTGTCTTCGAGAATCGCACCGAACAGGCACGTCCAATCGCTTTGGCTGGAGAGTTCGACGCTCGGCCGCGTGCAGCGCGGAAACCACGCGGCACGTGGCTCGACCTGCACCGGTTTCTTGGTTTGGTCGATGCAGACTATTTTGGCGTCCATCTCCGCTCGGTTGTTTGATTTCGTCGTGGAGTTCTTCTCGGTCGGATTCTTCGGCTTCAGCAGCCACACGGTGTGGTTTTGCACCTCAATCCAGATTCTTTGAGTGATTGCCGATAACTCGGATAGGAATACTCGACATCGTAGGTTTCTTCGAGACGGTCCTGGACGAGCGCCGGATTTCATGCAGGCGCGCCGATCTCGACTTGTCCGAGAGGTTCGTGAACGGTATGTTCGAATTCGTATTACTGTAATACTGGTATATTTCACCTCCTACCGGAACAATGAATGTCAGCTACTGCTTGCTCAAGCGGTTCATCCGTCTCGAGTCACATGGGCCAGCTATTGATCGTTATTCGCCCGGTGCCGTGCCACTCCACGAGTTCGGTCTGTGTGACACCATACCTGTGCGCGATCGCCGCTGAGAATCGTTGTGTCGGCTTGCTTTCCCCGACCTTGTCGAAAGTGTCTTGAAGTTCTTCGATGGCATCTCATCGAGAGGGCCCACTGCATGGAACACCGAATTGCGAGCAAGTAATTCTAACGGATACTCTCGGTCGATCAGTTTGATTCGTCCCGTTGACCCACCTTCTTGTTTGTCGAGCAACGCGAAAACCGAGAAACGGCACCGGGGTTGAAAATCCGGCGAGTCGTATTCGTAGTTCGCATGGTAGCGGATGGCGTGTGGCTACCAGGGAGATCGCGGGGCCGCAGGGAGACTGGAGTGCTCCGACAGGGATCCGAACTCTGGTCATTGCCGTGAGAGGCCACGCTACCCTGCACGGAGGAGGTTCCGCTGTGACCTGATTTCCCTCTCTATATCCCGGGGTGAAACTGGTGCCAGGCGGAGAAGAACTGTGTAAGGGGTACGGCCACAGTCCGCGACTCTCGTGGGCGTCCGCAATCCGTGAGAGGGCCACGATGTACGCGGCATCGCGCCACGTGCACGAAGGTATCGTCGAGACGTACGTTCCGCCATGTTCTCCCCGAGCCACTCGCTGTCGGCCACCCACCAGTCGTCGTCTTGGTCAGGATCGTTCTCTGGCGATCGGAAAGAGACGAGGACTCGAACCGCCTGGTCCTCGCCGGTACCCGGATCGGTAGTATTGGCGTCGCGTCAGTCGGTCGATCCCATCAGTCGCCGGTCTCCGCGGCGATCGGATCGGGACTGTCGGTAACCGATGCGACTACCGATTCGAGCCACTCCTCGGTGTCCAGGGCGGCCATACTACCCATTCCGGCAGCGGTGACCGCCTGCTGATACTCGCGGTCCATCACGTCACCGGCCGCGAAGACACCGTCGGCGGCCGTCGCCGTCGTCACCCACGCGTCTCCGGTGTCGGAAGTTTGCACGTACCCGTCGTCGTCGAGGTCGACGGGTGTGTCCTGGAGGAAGTCGGTGTTAGGCTCGTGGCCGATAGCGTAGAACAGGCCGCCGACATCGACATCTTCAATTGCGACGTCCTCGCCGGCCTCGTACTTCTCCCTCGGGTACCCGTCAGGATGGGAGACGAGCGTCGCACCGGTCACGCCGTCCTCCTGTGAGCCCTGGATAGTGACGAGTTCCGTGTTCCGTGCGAACTCGACGTCGTCGTGGTCGCGGGCGCGGTCTACCATGATCTCCGAGGCGCGAAGCTCGTCGCGCCGGTGGACGATAGTCACGGTATCGGCGAACTTCGCGAGGAAGAGTGCCTCTTCCATCGCGCTGTCGCCACCACCGACGACAAGGACATCGTCACCGCGGTGAAACGCGCCGTCGCAGGTCGCACACGTCGAAAGCCCGTAGCCCATCAGCTCGTCCTCGCCGTCGACGCCGACCCAGCGGGCGCTCGCGCCGGTCGCGACGATCAGCGCGCGGGTCTGGAGCATCTCGCCGGTCGACAGCGACAGCTCTAACGGCTGTCCGTCAAGGTCCGCGGCTTCGATGCTGCCGTGCCGGAACTCGGCGCCGAACTGCTCGGCCTGCTCTTTGCCGCGCTGTATCAGCTCCATCCCGCCGACGCCCTCGGGGAACCCGAGGTAATTCTCGACATCGGTCGTGAGCGTCAGCTGGCCGCCGGGCTCGTCACCCTCGAGCACGAGGGGGGAAAGGTCGGCACGGGCGGCGTAAACGGCCGCCGAGAGGCCGGCGACTCCGGAACCGGCGATGACGAGGTCTCGCATCTCCGCGGTCATTTACTCGGTGTAGCTCCCGATCACGGAGCGCAGGTGCTCTTCGCCCTGCACCCCGACGATCTCTTCGACCTGTTCGCCGTCGGCGAACAGGATCAGGGTCGGGACGCCACGGACGCCGTAGGCCTCGGCGAGTTGTTGGTTGGCGTCGACGTCGACCTTGGCGATGGTCGCATCAGTCTCCGCGGCCAGGCGCTCGACAATGGGTTCGAGCATCTGACAGGGACCACACCAGTCGGCGTAGAAGTCCGTGAGGACGACATCGTGCTCAGCGACGACATCGTCAAGCTGAGTCTGACCGTTGATGTGGAGAGGGTCACTCCTAGCGCTGCCAGCGTCGGATGCAGTATCAGTTGCCATACGAATACGTATGCGACGGTATCAATTAAGAGTTTTGGAGAATATATACAATACTGCCCGATTCAAATTGTAACACGGATACTCGGGTGTCTCTGTGCCACGAGAAATATCAATTCACCGTCGAAACGGGGGAGATCTGATACGGAGAGAAGAGCTAGCTTTCGGCAGCGGGAGCCGAAGTGTCGGACTGTTCGTACTTGTTCTCGAACTCCTGGATAAGCTGGCCCATCTTCGCGTACCAGTCGTTAAGCATCCGCTGCATATCGTCGGTGATCTGCGACGGGTCCGTCGGCGAATAGACGTGGTAGTACCCGCCCTGATCGTAGTTGACCTGATCCTTCTCGATGAAGCCCGTCTGGAGAAGCCGCTGGACGGCCCGATACGCAGTGGACCGTTCACGGTCGACAGCGTCGGCGATCTCGTCGACAGTCAACGGTTCCTCGGTTTTGACGAGTGCCCGGAAGCACTCCTTATCGAGTTCTTTGAGACCGTGGAAGCACTCGAGTAGCCCCTCGCATTCCATGTCCCGACGGAGCTGTTCAGACATCGAATCTGGCATTGTTATCGCGTAATTCTACGCGCTGGGCTATTAAAAGACTTGTGTATGGATTACACAATCCTGTGCGAACCCGTGGTCAGGTCAAGGAGGAAACAGACCTCACGGACGAAATAGGGGGCTGTGAGACACAACGGAAACAGCAGGAGTCCCCATCGGTCAGCGGTGATCGTATCGGTGTCGGCAGACGTCGTCCGAAGCTCCAGAATGGAACTGTAGACGACTGCGCCACTGACGAGGAGTGCGGCGCCCAGGACGATACCGAGCGCGACCGTGCCGAGGACGGCCATCTCGATGACGGCACCGATCTTGCGCACGGCGGCAGCAATCGCCCCCAGCGGCATCCCACCGACGTACACCTTGATTTAATTCTCGGCGACGACACTCGTTCACGTCCAGTCGCTGCAAGACGAAGGCGTCGACGCCGAAGTCAACCCCCGCGAACAGTTGGCCGAGCACGCAGGTGCGCTCGAAAACTGGGGGCATCGAGACGCGGATCGAGGTCCGGCAAGCCACCCTGCCGACGAAATCTTCGCCATCGAGGAAGAGGAAACGCCGTCGCCGATCATCGGCGGGTCGAAGGGGCAAAGCCGCGTCCGACGGCGCCTGTTGGGCGGCGTCTCGGAGGAAATCGTCGCACAGGCAACGGGAAACGTCGTTCTCGTTCCGCCGCCTCGGGCAGTCTGAGGGGGGAGCCGACCGGCGGCACGCCGGTCGCGCGTTCGTCGGACGCAAGCAGCGCAAGTCGCGATTCACAGCAGGAGGAATGCGGTGGCGTACGCGAGGCCGAACGAGAGGAAGAACGATCCGGTCCACGCCCCCACCGTCACGAGAATTTTTTTGCCATCCACCGCCTCCCGACCGCCGACGGCGGCGCCACTCCCGATGATGGCGCTGACGACGATCTCGTTGAACGAGACCGGGACGCCCAGTAGAACTGCCAGTTGCGCGATCAGGAACGAGGGCACGAGCGCCGAGATGGAGCGTCGCGGCCCGAGCGATGAGTAGTCCTGGGCGAGCGACTTGATCATCCGCGGCGCACCCGTCCACGATCCGACGAGCATTCCGAGGCCACCACCGACGAGCACGCCGAACGTCGAAACTACCCCTAGCTCTCCGAGCAGCGGCAGCAGCGGCCCGACGGCGAGTCCGACCTGACTTCCGCCCGCAGAGAACGCCACGAGCGACCCGAGCGCCAGTAGTACCCGACGCAGGCCGCCGCGTTCGTCACGGCTGACGTCCCACCAGACGATGGCCGCGACGGCCAGCGCCGCGAGGCCGGTAATCCCGACCGCCGACGCGAGTCCATCGACCGCCAGCACCCGCTGTCCGAGACCGCGGACAGTTCCCGCCGCGCTCCCCTCACCGAGAAAGCTGAACTGGACGTTCACGAGGACGGCCCCGACGAGGCCGGCGAGGACGGGGATACTGTACCGTTCGGGGACGTCGGAACGCGGGAGGACACTCGCGATGGTGAACGCGATACCACCGCCGATGAACGGTGTTAACACCCAGACAGCGGCGATCTGCTGGTACTTCGACCAGACCGGCGTCCCGCCGATCGCGAGGCCGACGCCGATGACGGCGCCGGTCACGGTGAACGCGGTCGCGATCGGATAGCCGGTCGTGATGCCGACCGCCATCAGCCCCGCGCCCAACACGAGCACGAGTATAACTCCGCCGACGGGCAGGCTGATGCCGCCGACGAGGCCGCTCCCGATGGCTTCCGAGACGTTGCCGCCCTGGGTAACGGCACCGGCGAAGCCGAAAACCCCGACGAGCAGCGCGGCGCGCATCGTCGTGATGGCGTTCGCCCCGACAGCAGGGGCGTACGGCGTGGCGCCGCTCGAGCCAGCGCCGATGACCCACGCCATGAACAGGCTGGCAAGCGCTGCACCGGCGAAGAGGGCGATGAGAGCGGGGTCCATAGAAGTGGGTTAGTCTGCGCCCGTCGCGGCGGTGTCACGCGCTCGACGCCGGCTCCGCCAGTAGCCCTGGGCGTACGCGCCGAGGAACATTCCGGCTAGCGCCCAGAGGATGGTGACGTTACCGACGCCGAGGCTCGCGTACGCCGCGCCCGGGCAGATTCCGGAGAGCCCCCAGCCGACGCCGAAGACGGCGCCGCCGACGAGGACGTTCCGGTCGAACGGCTTCAGGCGCCGCTCGTAGGGGTCACCCGTGAGGGGTGCGGCGTCCCGGACCCGTGGCAGCAGGGCGAACGCGATTCCGGAGACGATGGCGGCGCCGAACATGACGAACGGGAGGCCGAGGTCGTCGAACTGGAGGAAGTTCAGCACCACCTCCGGTCGCGCCATGTGGCTGAACCCGAGCCCGAACCCGAAGACGATGCCGCCGACGAAGATCAGCGGCTTGAACAGCGGATGTCGATCCGCCATTACGGGCTCACCCCCAGTGCGGCGACGACCTGTGCGGTCCCAATCGCCACGGTCAGGAACGTCAGGACGCCGACCAGCGACGTCTTCGACGCCGAACCGACGCCGCAGACACCGTGGCCGGACGTGCAGCCCTTCCCGATGCGGGTTCCGATCCCGACCAGGGCGCCGCCGAGGAACAGCCGCCAGGGCTGGACGTCAGTCGTCCAGAGCGTCACGCCGGCGACTTCGTACAGCTGTCCGGTCCTTCCGGGTTCGTACAGCGCGCTCGTGACCAGACCGGACTGGAACGTCGCGGCGAACGCCAATCCTCCCAGGATGATGCCGGCCGTGAACACGACCCGCCAGTCACGCGAGGCGACGTACTGCTGGAACCGCGACTGGTCGGAGACGTACGACAGCGTCGACTCCAGGAACGTACTCGCACCTGCGGGGATTCCCGTTCCGACGTAGATCAGGACGGTCCCGAGGCCGACGAGCAGTCCGCCGACGGCGTACCGGCTGATCCCGTTGGGGAAGAGGTCGGCGGTCGCCTGGAGCAGTACTGGGTCAGCAACCATCGGAGTCGTCAGTCACCCGCGAGGGAGTCCTGGCTGGCCGCACAGTTGTTCGGCCCGAGCTCGAGGGTGAACGCTTCCTCGTCGTCGACGGCGTTCTGCCCGAGGTTCGTCGCGATGATGTCCTCGTAGTTGGCCGGCCGCGGCGGCATGTCCGAGAGGATCAGGTCGACGAACTCGTCCTCGTCCATCGTGAGCGCGTCCATCTCCTCGACGAGTTCGCCGATGGGCGCGGTGTAGGTGCCGTCGGCGGCGGGCTGGGCGGCGTCGCTGAAGTGCGCGCCACCGACGAGCGTGTCGTCGGGCAGCGTCAGCACGCGCTCCTGCAGGGACTCGTAGAGCATGCGCGCGGCGTCGGGCGCGCCGTCGTCGCCCTCTTCGAGGTCCGGGCGGGCGACGCTCTCGACAAAGAGTCCGTCGCCGGTCGCGAGCAGGCTGTCGTCGACCAGGTACGAGGTCATCCCGGTCGTGTGGCCGGGCGTGTGGACCGCCTCGATGGTCGCGTCGCCGACCTGGACGGTGTCGCCGTCCTCAGCCGTCGTCAGGTCGTCCGCGTAGGCGGCGCCGCGGTCGACGGCTGCCTCGGGGATGACACCCTCGACGCCCTCGTCGTCGAGGTCGCGCACGCCCGAGATGTGGTCTGCGTGGATGTGTGTGTCCAGGGCGTACTTCAGGTCGACATCGAGGTCGTCGGCGTCGTCGAGGTAGCGGTCGGTGAACGCCCGCAGCGGGTCGACGATTGCGGCTTCGCCGTCGTCGTAGAGGAGGTAACCGAGACAGCCCGAGGAGGGGCGCTGGTACTGGAGGAGCGTGCCGGCGCCGTCGTAGCGCTCGACTTCGACGGTCTCGTAGATGCTCGCCCAGCCGTTCATGCCGTCTTCGAGGTGGTTAACGTCGTAGCCGCGCTCCGCGAGCGCACCCGCGACGTACTCGCTGGCGCCGCCCTTCGCACACAGGACGGTCACTTCTCGGTCGTCGGGGATCTGGTCGAGAACGTCCTCGTCGATGTCGTCCTCGAGGAACTCGAAGTACGGGACGTTGATCGACGTGACGTTCTCGCCATCGATACGCCACTCCTCGTAATCTGATTGCATACGGGCGTCGAGGAGCGTGACGTCCTCGCCGGCGTCGATACGGTCCTTCAGCGATCCCGGGTCGACGGATTCCACGTCGACGTCCGGAGTCGGGAAGTCGTCGGCGTTCATGTTGTGCAGTCGCTCCTACTGGATTGACGCACAAAAGTATTTGCATAGTAGTTCCCTTTCTAAGCAATACTATGGCGGGTCGTTTCCCGAAATATCTCCCCCAATCCGGCGCAATAAGCTCTGAGATAAATACAACGACTGGCTCTGTCCCCGTAGTAGTTAGTAAATTCCACAAGAATCGACAATCTTTTACTTGGGAAGGAGGTATTGTGCGATAGCTCCAATACAGACCCACGGAGCAGATTACCAATGAGTGCTGAATTCGACATTACGGAGACGCTCGACGTGAAAGGCGCATCGTGTCCCATGCCAGTGGTGAAGACGAAGACGGCCATCGACGACCTCTCCGAGAGTGAAGTCCTCGAAGTGCTGGCGACCGACCCCGGAAGCATGAGCGATATCGCCGGCTGGGCGTCCGGAACCGAGGGCGTCGAACTCGTCGACCAGGAGGAAGGCGACGACGTGTACAAACACTACGTCCGCAAGACGGAGTAGCGATGAGCACGGACACACCCGACGCGTCGGCTGACGACGCACCCTCGCGTGCGGAGCTGGCTGCCCGCGTCGACGAACTGGAAGACGCGCTCGCCGAAGCGACAGCTGAGGACGACGGCAAGAAGATGAGCATCATCGCGACGAAGGGCACCCTCGACATGGCGTACCCGCCGCTCATCCTCGCGAGCACCGCCGCCGCGTTCGGTTACGACGTGACCGTCTTCCACACGTTCTGGGGGCTGGACATCCTCCACGAGGAGCGCTCGAAAGACCTCAAACTCAGCTCCGTCGGCAACCCCAACATGCCCGTGCCGAATGCCGTCGCGGCACTCCCGGGGATGGACCGTGTGACGACGAAGATGATGGAGAAGAAGATCGCGGACAACGACACCGCCACCATCGAGGAGCTCATCGAGACGAGCCTCGACATGGGTGTGGAGTTCCAGGCCTGTCAGATGACCATCGACCTGATGGACTACGACGAGGACAATTTCTACGACGGTGTCACCACGGGCGTCGGCGCTGCGACCGCCTTGCAGGACATGGCCGACGCCGACATTCAGCTCCTCGTCTGAACGCCGATGACCAAACTCGAGAACCCGGTTTCCCAGATCGTCGATGCCGTCGCGGAGGCAGAGGGCGTCGAGCAGTCTCTCGACCTCGGCGTGCGTGTTGACCGCGTGGGCCGACGCGCGGACGGGGTCCGGCGTCGGCAAGACACGAACGGCGATCCCCTCAGACGCGAGTCGGCCGACCGTCGCGTCGGTGTCTACGGCGATCGTCTCGAGAACCGCCTTCAGTCGTTTGCAGGTGCCACACCATTCCGTGTAGAACTCTACGAGCCCGACGCTACTGTCTTCGACGACTGCCCCGATGTCGCACTCGCCGAGAGAAACCGCGCTGTCCGTGTTGCCATTACCGGACTCTACGCACCTGGCGTCTAATAGTCTTGGTCCAACTATGAAATACAATCTGCGCAGTCAGACCCCGTCGGGATCGAGCGGTGGGGTGACCCGAATCGGGGATACCCAGTAGTGTGACTCCCCGGTGGAATACTCTCGACAACTCGCGCCTGCAAGCGTCAGCAAGTAGCCTATCCCGTCCTGGACATCCGGATCACGTGAACCAGCAGGCGGCGACCGCGGAATCACAGAGAGGGTTGCCCGTCTATCGGCCGAATACGAGCGCGTAGTGGTACGGCGGCAACTCGACCTGTCGGTCGAGCTCGAACGAAGCCGCCGAGAGCACGGCATCTTCGGTTTTTCCGGGCGTCATCCGAAGCCCTGACGGGGGTCCCCGGGGTTTACCTCCGACAGTCGTCGTCTCGCGCGGGCGCTCGTGCCAGTTGACGACGACCAGGCACCCGTCGGACTCGATGGCCTCGAACGTTTGCTCGACGAATCCCTGCCGGTCGTCGACACCGTGGAACGTGTTTGCCACGACGAGCGCGTCGACAGGGTGGGGAAGAACTGCAGTCAGGTTCCGGGCGTCGCCGCGGATCGGGACGACGTTCTCGATGTCCTGCCGCCCGGCGAGACGATCGAGTTCGTCGAGAAGTGTCTCGTCCAAGTCGATCGCATACACTGGCTCGGGATCGACGACGCGTGCGGCCGGCAGCGCAAAGTAGCCGCTTCCGCAGCCGACTTCGGCGACGGACTCGCCGGACTCGAGACCGAGTCTCCGGAGCGTCGCGCCGGGCGTCGGCCAGAGTTTGCTCCACCAGTCCCAGTCGGGCTGGCCGGTGTTCCGGAATCGGTCCATCCTACCGGGAGCCCGACGTGCCGACACCTAGCAGGCGGTACAGGAGACAGACCCGGACGAGCCCGGTCCCGACGAGCACGAGACCCAGCAGCGTCAGGGCTGCGCCGACCGTCACGCCGAAGCCGAGCAGGTCGCCGAGCGACGCGAGTCCCAGGGCCGCGAGTGCGATGCCGGCGACGATCCGGACCAGTCTGTCGGTGATACCAATATTGTTTTCCATACCCAATAATATACAATACAGAAACCTAAGTCTTACCCGGAACGCGCCACCCGCGATCCGCCCGGCGGACCGCTACCGCTCGGTCGCCGACGCCCACGCCACCGGCAGTCGCGAGTAGACGACAGCGTTGCCTGCGGGCCCGTCGCCGGGCGGGTTCGACGTATCGATCGCGAGTAGGTTGAGGGCGGGCGTGACCAGCCCCTCGCGGTATGGCCGGACGTATTCGGGGGAGTCGTCCCGCTCATTCGATCGCCAACTCCCCCTCGGGAACTTTCGCCGCCGCGAGAATCGGGTCCCAGACGGGGCTGAACGGCGGCGCATACGCCGGGTCGGCGTTCCGGAGTTCGGTCACCGTCGTGCCGGTCGTGAGTGCCGTCGCGACCCTGTCGATGCGCTTCGTGTCTTCCGGGCCGACGACGCTCCCGCGCTCGCCCGGTTCGCCAGGACATTCGTCGCCTGGGGCGCACAGATCGGGATCGCTGTTCCCGATAGTGGCACGGTCCCGCACAGGTGAGCGATCCCAAAACACAAGCGAGACCGAGCGGTAGCGGTACCCGAGAGATGACCGACGCGGACGGAAGTACCGAGTCGACGCGGTCGCACTGGTCGCTGGTCGGGATTGGCGGCGCGCTGAGCCTCTGCTGTCTGGTTGCAGCCCCTGCGGCCTCGGGTGCCGTCGGTGGCGCAGCCGGCGCCAGTACCGCCGCTCTCCTCGGTGGGGGACTGGTTCGGGTCCTCGTGACGGCCGTGACCGTCGGGCTCCTGGTCGGCCTCGTCCGACTTCGGACCGGCGACGAGTGCCGCGAAGCGTGACCCGTCAGCGTCCGCACGCCTCACAGCGCCGTCGCTGATAGTAGAGCAATCCGCCGAAGGCGACGACGCTCGCCGCGCCGAGCGCCGGTCGCAGCGGGTCGAAGTAGGTCATCAGCGCCGACGAGCTGAACAGCGCCAGCAGCACGGCGTTGCAGATCGGACAACCGAACGCCAGGAACCCCCCGACGATGCCGCCGGCGGCGTAGCGGTCTCCGATCGGGTCGTCGGTCAGCGACCGCTGATAGACGAAGACGGCGGCGAACGCTGCCGTGGCGAGCAGAAACAGGTAGTCCGTCGGGGTACGCTCCACCATGCGAACGTAGATGGGGTTCGGTAGCAGCCCAGTTACGACTCCGAATAGCAGGAACGTTCCAACGCCGACGCCGGCGCTCTTCACAAGCCGCAGGTGTGGGCGTCCGGTCACCGGCCCACATCCCGTCGACGAGCGACGCCGGTTCGTCTGCGCGGTGCGTCCCGGGTCTGGATCAGCTGTCGTCGATCGCTCCGTCGCATGGTCACGTTGGATCGATCGAACAGGTTCGCGGATCGCCAGCTCGCCCGAGGAAAATGGCGAGGAGGGCGATGCCACCGATCCGGAGCAGGTTCCCCTCGAACGGGAGAACCGCCATCGCACCGACGAAGCCCAGCGCCCCGAGGACGCCTGCGCCACAGCTCGCACAGCCGGCGGCGAGCAGACCCGGAACGATCCCGGCGAGCGTAGATGCACCCGTGCGCCGGGCGCGCCGGACGAGCGCGACGGCGTTCGTCACGGCGACCCCCGTCAGGAGCGCGTAGGCGGCGACGAGACCGATCCCCAGCCACCCGGTCCCGAGATACACCTCCCGCGTGAGTGCCGTCACGGCGTAGGCGAGATCGGTCGGGTCCCGGGTAAGCACCTGTACGGAGAACTGTGGAAACGTACTCAGTACCAGGACGACGTACGTTACTCCCGTTGCGATTCCGGTGGTTAGCAATCGCCCGTTCGAAGTGAGCGGATATACGAAGGCATCGCGGAGGTCGCGGAGCCACGCCCGATGGGCCGGTGTGTCCGTCCCTGTCATGCCTCTCTGATTCGGTCGAGTGCGTCGGCGAAGTTGTCGTAGGGTTGTGCACCGACGATCTTTCCGGCGGCGTCGCTCTCTCGGTTGTAGAGCACGAATCCGGGTGTCCCCCGTATCCCGGCCGACTGTGCCGTCGCAGCGTCAGTGTCGATGGATTCCCGGATCGCATCGCCGCGTTCCTGTCGACAGGCGTCCACGTCGGCGACAGAGACACTCTCCGTCTGTTCGGTGATGCTCGTGAACGTCTCCTCGTCCGCCCAATCGTGCCCCGACTCCGACTGGGCGTCGAACGCCGCCCCGTGCCACCGCCAGAATGCAGCCGGATCGTTGTCGGCGACTTGCTCCCAGACGCAGCGGCCCCAGACTGCCGACGGCGTGGAGTACTCGCCGATGTTCGGATACGAGAGAGTGATCACCCGCGCCTCGCCGGCGTCGACGTAGTCGCGTCCAACGTCCGGGAGCGTCTCCGTTTCGAACCTCTTACAGAACGGGCACAGGTAGTCTGTCCAGTAGTAGACGTCAACCGGGGCGCTGGGCTCACCGACGATCGGTCGGCCCGCGAGTTCCACCCCGAATCCCGTCGTCTTCTCGCTCGTGTGAAAGGTATCGGGAACGTATTCCTGTTCGTCCGACTCGGATCGGGACGCAAAATACGCGACAGCACCACCGAACGCGATGGTTCCACCGCCAGCGAGGAGTGCGCGCCGCCTCGTAATATTGTCCTCTGGCTCCATCAATACACAGTAGTATAAGAGTCCGACCAAAGGGCTTTACGACTGATGGGTCTCTATTTAAGAGTATATGATGCGGAGGAGTCTTTCACGGTGGCCTTAATATTGCGTATATGGAGCATCATACGTTCGACGCGTCCCGGCCCGACAGACTCGAACCGGCCGAGCGGCGACATCGGTTCCTCCCGTCCGAGGAACTGCTCTGGGCGCTCGACATCTCGTGCGGTGATGCCGTCGTCGATCTCAGAAGCGGCACGGGATTCTACACAGACGACGTAGCGCCCCAGCCGCGGACCGTGTACGGCGTCGACGTGCAGGAGGCGATGCACGATTCCTCTCGCGAGAAGGGCGTCCCCGAAACGTCGCCCTCCTCACCACCGAGGTGAGCGACCTGCCGGTCGACATGGACTCGATCGACGCCGCCTTCTCGACGATGACCTACCACGAGTTCGCGAGCGACGACGCGCTCGCCGAGATCGATCGCGTCCTCGCGCCGGAGGGGCGACTCGTCATCGTCGACTGGAGTGCGACGGGGTCGCCGCCCCACCCCTTGATGAGCGATTCACCGCCCCGGAATCGGCGGACGCACTGTCGAACGCTGGGTTCCGCATCGAACACGAAGCCGCCCGACGGGAGACGTTCCTTCTGTTGACGACGGCGGAGTGAGTGCCCGCAACGCCGACGGAACGATGTACGCGTATTCGTCCGACTACAATCGGGTAAACTCTCCGACGCCGGACGAGACGAGTTCGACGCCGTCTACCAGGTCGTCCGGAGTGACGTCGGTCCCATCCAACGTTTTTTCGCACTGTTTGATGTCGGTCACAGGCGAAACCGCCGGAAGGAAAGGGGGTGAAGTGCTCCGACAGGGATTCGAACCCTGGTCATTGCCGTGAGAGGGCAATATGATTGGCCGGACTACACCATCGGAGCGCGTACTTCTCTGTAGCGAGGTTTCGGGTTTAACCATTGCGCTTTCGGTCGGATTCGGCACCGAGTCACACGCTCACTCCTCGTCGAAGGGCGACCCCGCGGCCTCGGGTTCGTTACCGCTCAGGCTGATGATATTCTCCCGGCCGACGCGGAGTTTACTGATCTCGTCGTCGTCTTCCATCTCCGAGAGGAGCATGCTCACCTTCGACTTCGACCACCCCGTCTCGTCGACGATGCGGGCCTGTTTCATCCGCCCGTCGTTGTCGTCGAGGATGCTGACTACCCGCTCACGGTCGGTCAGTTCCTCGGGTTCGACCGGCTCCGGCTGTGCCGGCTCTCTCTCCTGTGCGGCCGATTGCTGATCCCCGATGGCCGCGGACTCGGACGCGTTCGCCGACTCCGGTTCGGTGGCATCGCTGTCGGAGGATCGTGACAGCAGCGAGGAGAGGTCCGCGCGCCAGATGGCGACGCCAGCGAGTCCGAGCGCGAGAAGCGCGATCGCCGCCATCACCATGCCGCCCACGTCACCGGAGGACTGCGCGAGCACGGCCGTCGCTCCGCCGTCGTCCACGTTCACCGGTCGGGTCGTCGCCAGAGCCCCGGCTCCCAGCCACAACAGCATCTAAGACTAACATGCCGAGGTCAGTATAAAAACGCTGTGAATACCCGACTCACCGCCGCGGCGACCGCAAGACGGCATCGGGGCCGGGGAAACGCTACCGCGCCCGCGTCGGAGACTCTCGGACCGTCGGTTCGGCCGTCGACTACGCGATCCCGGCGGTCGGAATCACGGTCTGAGTGAACACGCCGGCCGCGTCGAGTAACGCGATAGTGAGCGTGGTCACGAGGATCGACGCCGACGGCGGGTCGAAGTGCGTGTCGGCGTGCGCGTAGAACACCCGCTGTGAGAGTTCGCCCGCGAGCGCGCCGTAGAGGCCGAACGCACCGGCGACGAGGATCGCGACGGTCGGCTCGGCCTCCGGCAGTGCGAGCGCCGCGATACCTGCCGGAAACGCCATGTGGTGGGTGATCGGAGCGCGCGAGACGTTCGCGACCGGGAGCAGGAGTGTCACCGCCGCGATGCCGAACGCGAGCGCGAAACTCCCCGTCGCGACGGCGAGGAAGCCACCGACGATGCCGACGGCCAGTCCCAGGACGGACACGTTCGCCCACCGGTACTGGTGGGGCAGCCACGGTTCGACGAGGTAGCGGCCGACCGGACCGGACTGGCCGTACCCCTGTTCGGTCCCGCCCTGCTCTCCTGTCGCCCCGGCCCCGGTACGTTGTTCGCTCGTTGCTTGCGTCTCTGCGGGCTGGCCGCCGTCCGCGGTGGCGGGTCCGTTCCGGCGCTCGCCGCGCTCGAACGGCGACATATCGAGCAGGTCGGTCCCCAGCTTGCCGATCAGGGGATAGCCGAAGACGGTTCGGTGGAGCAGAGCGGAGGCGACGACGCTCGCCGCGACCGGATCCCAGGGGAGCGAGAACCGCACCGACAGCTGGGCGAGCCAGTAGCCGATGACGCCGAAGACCCCGCCGACGAGCAGTACGACGGGTCGCGACCCCAGCGCGGTCGACACGTGCTTGGCCTCGTGGTAGCCGTAGCCGGTGTCGAGGTACCCCTTTCGGGCGGCGAAGGCGGCCGCCGCGACGCCGCCGGCGAACGCGACGTGCGGGCCCAGGACCGGCCCGTAGCCGATCAGACCGGTCGCGTTGACACCGAGCGACCCGGTCGCGACGCCCCCGGTCGCGTTCGCGGCCGACGCGTTGACCGTCGCGTTCTCGACGAGCAGGTCGTTCCCGCCGGGACCGAGCGCGAGTCGGCCGATCTCGCCGACCGTGATCACGAGGCCGGCGAGCCCGTACGCCGCGTAGCCGCCGAGGGCGGCGCCGAGGACGCCACCGGCGAACGCCACCAGCAGCATCTCCGTCGCGAGCAGACCCGAATCGACTACCATCCGTCCGCCTCCGGTGCTGTGCGGGCGTCTATGAACTCCGCTCCGGTCGTCATGAACAGGCGTGTCTCACTCCGAGCGGGTAGTTAGTACTGACGGATGGGTTTCGACGTTGTCGCGAAAAAGACTGCGTGACCGCTCAGTGCCGGCGACCGACCGCGGCCAGCGAGACGACCCCGGCGCCGAGCAGCGAGAGGACCGTCGCCGGATCGACGCCCGTACCTGCCGGATCCGCGAAGTCACTGCTCGTGTTGTCGCCCGACCCGGTGTCCGAACCGTTCGGCGAATCCGTACCGTTCGGCGAGTCGGTGCCGTTGGGCGAGTCAGTCCCATTGGGCGAGTCGGTGCCGTTCGGGTCGGTGACGTTGATGTCCTGTGGCGGCGCGAGGACCTGCCGTTCGAGACTCACTTCGGAGACGGAGTCGTTCTGGCCGATGACCTGTCCCTCGGAGACGTCGACGGTGCCGTTGTACTGGATGACGGCGGCGCTCTCGTTGAACTGCCGGGCGGTCTCGACGGTGTACGGTCCGGTCGCGCGGACGCTGACGTTCGTGTAGCCGTTCTCGGGCCCGTACTCGTCGTAGCCCGTCGAGGAGTACGGCACCGTCATCTCGAACTCGCCGTCCGGGCCGGTCTGGACCTGCTGCCGGTAGGTGAAGGTCCCGTTCGAGGCGGGGACGAACATCTCGACGGAGGCGGTCACGGTCGCGTTGGCCGGGCCGTCGCCTTGGATGGTCCCGCCTTCGACGTGTTCGAAGGTCTTGACCCAGTTCGTCGTGCCGGCGCCCGGGCGGCGCGGCGTGGATCGGTCGCTGCCCTGGACCAGCCGGTAGTGTTCCATCGCGGGCACATCACCGGTCGGGTACGGGCCGAATCCGCCGACCATCGAGGTGCGGTCGTTCTCGACGAACTCGCGGGCCTGCTGCATCGTGTCGAACCGCTGGGTGCCGTTGACGACCGGGACCTGCCCGCCCTGCGCGGAGCGCAGTTCCCAGTCGAAGACGATGGGCTGGGCCTCGGCGCGACTCCCGTGGAACCGGTAGAGCCGAACCATCGTCGTGTTGTAGTACGGCGCTTCCTGGGTGAAAAAGCGGCTGAAGCCGCTCTGGCTCTGGGTGTACTTCGTCGAGACGTAGTCGCCGACGGAGATGTTCCCGTCCGAGTAGAACTGGAACGGCGCCGTGTACTTCGAGAACGGACTGGCCATCTGCCAGTCGACCATGACGTAGCGCGTCTCGGTGTTGTTGCCCTCGGACATCCGTTCGAGGACCTCGTTGGCCTGTTCCTCGTCGCCGGCGAGCAGGAAGTTCGCGGCCTGGTCGGCCCCCTGCTGGAACGGGTTGGCGTTCGGTATCCGCTGGCCCATCGTCGTGATCCAGTGGCCGTAGTCCCACCAGGAGAGGACGCCGTAGAACCCTTCCTCGTAGTCGAAGTTCTCGGTGCGCTCGAAGGTGCCGTAGTAGGGCATGTCGTTGCCGACGCCCGCGAAGTTACCCTCCTCGGGGGTGTTCTCGTCCATCCAGCCGAGGCTCTGGTTCCACGCGACGGGGCTCGGCCCCGGACCGCCGCCACTGGTCTCCATGAAGATGGCCGTCGGATACACCAGCGGCGCGAAGACCACGAGCACGATGGAGAGAATGGTCAGGAGCTGGTAGGTCTCGATGTCGCCCTCGAATTCGAAGACCTGCGCGAACTCGACGAACTGGCCGACGACCAGCCCGGTCATCACGGCGACGGCGACGCCGAGGTAGTAGTCGAAGCGCTGCTGGGTCAGCGTCGCCAGCAGCATGAAGACCGTCCACACTCCGAGCAGCGTCAGCTCCGCCCGGGGCTTGTCGAAGAAGTGACCGACGAGGACGTAGCTCACGCCGGTCAGCGCGATGAAGATGGAAAAGCGATACTTGTCGTAGAGCAGTTCGGGGTCGAGGGGCTGTGCCTCGCCGATGGTCGCCGCGGTGTCGGTCACGTCGAGGCCGACGACCCGCAGCGTCTGGTCGACGAAGAAACTGAAGATATTCGGGAGCGCGACGGCGGTGACGCCGGCGATGACCGCCAGAATGCCGGCCACCGCGAGGGGGTACTGCGTCCGCGTGAAGTCGCGGGCGTCCCACTCGCGGGAGAGCCACGCGAGGAACACGCAGCCCGCGGCGACGGCGAACGCGAGACCGGGCTGGACGAGGTTCAGGCTCGTCGCGCTGATGCCGATCTCCTCGATGGAGGCGAGCGTCAACACGCCGGTCGTCGCCAGGGAGATCGCGCCGACGATGGCCACGTGTTCGGGGCTCTCGCCGTGGGCGTACTGCGAGGAGAGTTCGATCAGGTAGTAGACGCCGAGGATACCGATGAGGAAGACGCCCGGCGGCCACGTCCAGACGTAGACGGCGGTGGCGAAACCGGCGACGAGCGCCCAGCCGACCGGGCGCCGCACTGCCTCGGCGTCCCGGGCCTGGAACAGCTCCCAGACGGGTTTCTCCTCCTCGGCGACGGACACCGCGACCATCGTTGCGAGGACGGCGATGGTCATGAACAGCGCCTCGGCGATCTGGTGGTCGTAGAAGCCGACTGTCCCGCGGGCGAGAACCGTCGACCCCGCGAACGCGAGCATCGCGACGGCGACGACGCCGCCGAAGCGGTTCGAGGCGCGCCGGCCGATGACGTACGTGGGGATGGCGACGGCGGTCCCGAACACGGCGGGCGCGAACAGCGCGACCATCCGGATCGTGTGGTCGCTCGGGTTGCCGAGGCCGATGACCAGCGCCGCAGTGGCGACGAGCTGGTCCATGACCGTCCCGAACTGACTCGAGTGGGCGCCGTACGGGAAGTACGTCCAGGGGTCGAACGGGATGGTCTGGGGCCAGTTCTGGACCGTGTACTTCGTCGCGCGGTAGTGGTACCACGGGTCGTTCCCGCTGAAGTAGACGGTCCCGTCTATCAGGAAGTTCTTCCAGTTTCTCGTTCGAGTCCACAGCATGAACCCGAGGAGGAGGACCAGCGACGGGACGTGGTAGTACGTCCCGACGAGGTCGACGACGTCCCCGGGCTCATCGATGTCCTCGATTCTGCCCCGCCATTGACTCATTAGGCGATGACAGTCCCATCGCGCGCATAAGCCTTGTCATCTCTCGACTTCGACGACCACACGCGAGCCGCGCGGATCAGCCGCGAGACGCCTTCGAGACGGGTTCGACGACCGTTCGCCGACCGCAGACGGAAAGCCTATGCCCGGGGCATGTCGAGGGGGCGGTATGCGCGTGTCGGTGGTCCTCTGTGCCCACACGATGGACCGCTACGACGCGGTCGTCGAGGCCGCCGAGAGCGCCCTCGCACAGACCTACGACGACGTGGAACTCGTCTTCGTCAGCGACGGCGACCCCGCGGTCGCCGACCAGTTCGAGTCCGACTTCGGCGACCGCGAGGGCGTCGTCGTCCACCGGAACGACGAGAACCGCGGCCTGCTCGTCAGTCGCAACAACGGCGCCGAGGTCGCCAGCGGCGAGGTCGTCGCCTTCATCGACGACGACGCCGTCGCCGATCCGAAGTGGGTCGAGCGTCTCGTCGCCGCCTACGAGGATCACGACGCGATCGCGGCGGGCGGGAAGATGACTCCCATGTGGGTCGCCGGGAAGCCCGACTTCCTCCCCGAAGAGTTCTACTACCTGATCGGCGTCACTCACCGCGGGTTCGAGGGCGGCGCCGACGAACCCGGCGAGGTCCGCAACACCAACGGCTCGAACATCTCCTTCCGACGCGAGGTGTTCCTCGACCTGGGCGGGTTCGAGCCGGACATCGGCGGCCGCAAAGGGGACAACAATTTGCAGGGCGGTGAGACTGAACTGTGCGCGCGTCTGCGCGACGAGTACGGACGCGGCGTCTACTACGACCCCGAGGCAGTCGTCGCGCACAAGGTGTTCGCGTACCGCACCGACCCGTACTGGCTGTTAGACCGTGCGTTCTGGCAGGGTTACTCCAAGCGCGGGATGGCGAAGTTCGCCCCCGAGTCATCGGGCGAGGAGTGGTCGTTTCTGGGTCGATTGCTCGGCGAGTACGTTCCCGACCGTCTGCGCGGGCTCGTCTCCGACCCCGAGGCAGCGAAGGCGAAACAGCTGGTCTGGCTCTTTTTGTTGACTGGTGCCGTCGGCGTCGGCTACCTGTACGGCGTCTACGAGTGGGGTTGAGCAGGCGGCTCCCGTTCGCGTCGTCGCAGGTGCCCCAGCCTCGCGGGACGCTCAGTAGAGGTGGGCTACATAGTGAAGCCGTACAGGGCGGTCGCAACGCCGAGAAGGACGAACACTGCATGGAGAGATTGCCATTTCAGCCTGCCAGCGTCACTGAGTTGCGGGGCGTCGTTTGTTTGACCCCGCTGACGGATTTCGTAGAAGCGCTGTGGGTTCAGAAACGCGAACCCACCAGTGGCGATTAACAGGACGCCCGAACCGATCATTGCGATGGAGGGCATACGAGAGGCATGTCCCACTCCTCGGAAAAATATTTGCCATGACCTGTTCGACTCACAGCGTTCACTGATCGAAGACGGCGGTCGGAACGAAGCAGCCCGCTCCATCCGCCATCGTTAAGCGCGCGCCGGGGCCAGAAGCGTGCAATGGCGGATTCGACGGACTCGCCGAACACGCCGGATGGGCCCGCCCTCCCGGACGTCTGCGTCGTGACCCACCCCCTCGCGGCGGCCGGCGAGAACGCGACGCGGAGCCTGCTCGACATTCTCGCAGCGATCACGGGCGTCGCGCTCGTGACCGCGGACCTCCCCGAGGACTCGGCGATCCGCGACCGGCACGAACTCGTCGAGATCTCCAGGGAGGGCGCCGGCGACTCGGTGCCAGTGGCGGCCGCGCGATTCCTCCTGAACCAGATCCGGATGTGCCTCGTCCTCGCGCGCCGTGACGAGGACGTGGTTCTGTTCTACGGTGCGACATCGTACCTCCTGCCGATCTGCTTCGCCCGCGCAATCGGGCGAAAAGTATTGATCGAACCTCGCGGCGACGTGCCGCTGACGCTGCGTATCCAGTGGGAGCGCGAGCTCCCAGGGCCGGTAGCGCGGGGGCTCGCGGGACTCGTCCGGGCGCTCGAACGCGCCGGCTTCGCCGCCGCGAACGGCGTCGTGACCTACACGCCCGAAATGGCCCGGCAGCTGGACCTGGACCCGGACTCGCCGCGGGTGTACCCGTGGGGCGCTCGCTACGTGCAGACCGACCGGTTCGACGTGCAGACGCCCTTCGAGGAGCGCGAGCGTCGGATCGGCTTTCTGGGGCGCCTCGACGAGGAGAAAAACGTTCGCGAACTCGCGGCCGTGGCGAAGCGACTGCCCGAGGACGTGACGTTCACCTTTATCGGCGACGGCGACCTGCGCGAGTGGCTGGAAGCGGAACTCGCGGACGAAATCGCGTCGGGGGGCGTGGAGATGCGCGGCTGGGTCGACCACGACGACGTGCCCGCCGAACTCAACAGGTTGCGGCTCGTCGTGTTGCCCTCGGAGCCGACGGAGGGGCTTCCGACCTCCATTCTGGAGGCGCTGGCCTGCGGGACGCCGGTCTACGCGACGCCGGTTTCGGGCGTTCCCGACGTGGTCCGCGACGCCGAGACCGGCTTCCTGATGGACGATACGAACCCGGACGCGATCTTGGGGGACCTGCGGTCGATCCTGGATCGGGAGGATCTGCCCGAAGTGAGTCGGAAGGGCCGCGACCTGATCGAAGCCGAGTACAGCTTCGCGGCCGCCAAGCGTCGCTATCGGGATATCTTGCTGGCCGCCGGCTGACCGCAACAGTGGGGGCGTCCGCCTCGATCAGGGCGTCCGGTTCGCCGACGCGGTCACGTCGACGCCCGCGCTGAACAGATGTCGCGGTTCGCTCTCGGGATCGGCGAAGCCGTTGGACTCGAAGACCTGGTTCTCGCGGACGTCGACGCGGGCCTCGTACAGCGGCCACCGCTCGTGACGGATCTGCGCGTACCGCAGGTCGCCGCCCGGCGTCTCGGTGTAGTAGCGATACCGTTCGGTGAGGAAGGCTTCGAGCGAGTCGGGGTCGGCGCGAAAGCGCTCGCCGACTGGCTCGTAGGTGGCGTCGAAGGCGTTCGGTCGCGCGCCGGGGTGAGTGCGGCGGTTCGTGAACCGGACCGCGCCGTCCTCGGCCGCGAGGTCGATGTCGGCGGCGTAGTAGGGGAGATGGTGAAAGAGGCGCGCGCCGGCGACGCCGAGCAGGCCGTCCGCGTCGAGGCTGAAGAAGTAGACGCCCCGCTCGTCGCCGTAGGTGACGTACGTTCGAAGGTTGAGTTCCGGGAGCGCGAAGCCGAGGCTCTCCGGTAGTCCTTTGGGTCGGACCGCGACGTTCGTGAACGGGACGACCGACAGCCAGGCGTCGCCGTCGTAGGTGTCGACCGCGAGTCGGTCGGGGAGGTGCGCGTCGACCACCTCGGGGTCGACCGGCCAGTTCGCGAACAGCACCGACCGCCAGCCCATCGCGACCGGGAGGTCCACCGTCGGGAGCATTCACTCGGGGCTACGGGTCGATCCGCCTTCAGGAGTCGGATCGAGAGATCTGGGAGGTGCTCGAGCGAACTCTTTGGACGCGCTCGCTAGCTCTGACCGTATCCGCAGACGACACCGCGACCGCAGACGATCCTGTGAGATGGAAGCCCTCGACGCGCTCGCGGTCGGTGAGCGGGATATCCGCGCTCTCCGCACCACCCGCGCGGATAGTAGCCCGCTCACCGACTGAAGTGGACGCGAGCCCGTCTCGCCCTTCCAGTCCGCCAGGGACCGCCACCGCACAGCACCGTGGCCGCAGACAGCCACACGCCTCCCCAACCGATTGCGTTACTCGTCCTTCGTCCTGCGTTACTCATCCCTCGCACGGAACGTCGCGCCACGGCGGGCGCGACGGCGCGCGCCACCGCGGGTGATCGAGCGGCACTACGAGTCGAGACGGAGAATTTCCATCGTCGGCATCTCCCTCACTCCATGTAGCCGAGTTCCTTCAGCCGGTCCGCGACCTCCTCGTCGTCGCCGCCGCCGCCCGCGCGGTCCGGATCGATCGGGTCCTGCGTCCCCACGTCGGGCGCTTCGTGGAAGATGTCGAGCACCTCTCCGTCCACGTCCGAGGGCGTGTCGACGCCGTAGCTCGCGAGAATGGTAGGAGCGATGTCGCGGATGTCGATCTCGCCGATGTCGCCGCGGTTCTCGTAATCGGGTCCGTTCGCGACGAAGATGCCGGTCGGGGTGTTCTCGGCGGCCCAGCGGTCGGGCCTGGTCTGTACGACGCGGCGTCCCATCCCGTCGTTGACGTGGACGCCGGGGCGCTGGTCGACGACCACGTCCGGGCCGATGTCGACGTACGGACCCTCGTAGACCTCCTCGGCCCTGTAGACGCCGGTGAAGAGGGGATCGCCGTTCTCGTCGGTGACCTCTTGGAGGTCGGCGATCAGGTCCTCGCGGACCGACTCGACGTCGAACGCGGGGTTGACGTAGATCGGTCCCTGCCCGCTGGCGAGCGCCTTCGTCTTCTCGGGAACGACGAGTTCCATCTTGCGCTCGCGCTTGGCGCCCGCGCTCTGGGGGACGAGTTCCTGCACGCTTTCCGGGACGGTTTTCGCGAGGAACTCCACGAGACCGAACCGTTTGGCGACGTCGAGGGCGCTCTCCCGCGTCAGTCCGACTTTCTGGAAGTAGTCCTCGACGCCGGTTTCGCGGGTCAGGTAGCCGTTTCGGGCGAGCCACTCGTTGACGTAGAACTCCGTCGTCGTCGGCGCGGCGCCGTGGTCGGACATGACGACGACGTTGGTGTCCTCCAGATCGTCGAGTTCGCCCAGCCACTCGTCGACCATCTGCCACGCGCGCTTCGTGGGTTCGTCGTCCCAGAAGAAGTGATGCAGGACGTTGAGGTAGAAGAGGGTCACGTGGACGAATTCGAGCTCCTCCTCGACGAACAGGTCGCGGGCGACTTCGAGGCGGAGCTCGAGCAGGCGGAGGATCTCCTCGACCTCGGCGCCGCGTTCCTCGTTCGAGGAGAGAAGCGGGTCGGGGTGAACGCTGTAGTCGTAGCGGTCGCGGAGTTCGTCTTCGAAGTCGGCGGGGGTGGTGAATCCGGTGTCGAGCGACCGGTACTCGCCCTCGACGGCGTCGGGGCCGCCGGAGACGACGTAGCCGTCCAGATCACGGGGCGGATACATAGAGGGCATGTTCACGACGCCGGTGCGGTAGCCGTCCGCGTTGAGGTAGTCCCAGAGCTCGGCCGTGTCGTAGTCGCGGCCCGACATGATGTCGATCTTCTCGTTCGCGAGGTCGATGCGCTCCCACCAGAAGACGCTGTGTTTGCCGGGGTTCTTCCCGGACGAGTAGCACTTCCAGTTCGGGTAGGTGACCGGCGGGAGACAGCTCCGGCTCGTGGCGTACGTCCCGGTCTCGCGCAGCGCGGCGAGGTTGGGCAGTAGTCCCTCGTCGATCCACGGCTCGGTCAGCAGCCAGCTGCCGCCGTCGAGCCCGACCACGAACGTCCGCGTCATGGATCGAACCCCGCGAGGCCCGCGGAAATACGTTACGCTCGCCGGGGTTCCGTGCTCACCGAGTTCCCGCGACAACGGATGGCACACCCGAACGACCGGTCCCACCTGACCGACCGGCGATCGACCGCCTCTTCTCGACCGATATCACTTGAGATAACGATGTATTCCGCCGCCTCCCCGCGGTCACGGTAGCGTTTCGTGAACTGCTAGAAGTGACACGTGGGGGGAACGACGCGCTAGTTATGATTTTTGAATGTCTCCCGCGACGCCGGCCTCCGTAAGTATCGACAGTGATATCGGTGAAACGTCTCCCCGGTTCAATACGGGTGCGTGCGAAGCGACGGGTGGAATGGCACAGACGAAGAGAGTCCTACGCAGGAGCGGCGTCGCGGTTCTTTCGGGCTGTCTGGCGAGCACGGTCGCCGTCGGGCCGGCGCTGGGGGCACCGGTCGGCCAGTCGAGCAGTCCGGACCTGTTCTTCGCGACGAGCGAAATCGCGCAGGTGATGCTGTCGATCGGCGCGGTCAGTTTCGCGGTGATGGCCGCGCGGCTGTACGGCGGCGAGATCGGCAAGGCGATCTACACGGTCAGCGGCGGCGTCATCCTCTTCAGCACGTGGCAGCTGCTGAACGGCGCCTCGCAACTCGCCCAGATCGAAGGGCCGCCGGCCGAGTTCGGCTCGACGATCAACCTCATGGTGACGATCCTCCTGCTCGCGGGCTTCTACATGCTGTACGAGACGCTGAACGGAGCGACGACCCCCTCATGAGCTACGAACACCTCACCGGTCGCCTCGTGGAGACACAGCGGTCCATGCTCGGCGGGTCGGCCATCGATATCGCGCGCTCGGTCGACGGCGTGACCGTCACCGACGACGGGAACGTCACCGGACTGGACGGCGACGGCCGCGAGGCCGTCGACCGACTGGTTCGGAAGTACGTCGACGTGCTGGGCGACCCCGCGAAACAGCGGCTCACTGCCGCGGCGCGCGAGTTCGAGGACGAACTCGTCTTGCCGCCGACGCTCGGCGGCCCCGAAGAGCCGGATCAGTCGCCGAACGGGGAACCCCGAGCCGACTACGGCCCCGCGGCGGCTCCGAGCACTTCCGGGGCCGTCTCCGACGGCGGCACCGTCACCCTCCACTCGCCGACGCCCTCCGCGGACGGGGAGTTCTCCAGCACCGTCGAACCGACGGGTGAGGGCGTCACCGGCGACGAGTCAACACCGGGCGCCGAGACGGACGGCGATGCGGCCACTGGCGAACATACGGACCCCTCCGACGGACACGCGGACGACGACGCCGACGAGACGGTCGATACCGACTCGGCGTCCGGCCCGACGATCGTGCGGTACTCGGTCGCGACGGATCTGGCGGCCGAGGGCCGCGCGACGGTCGGCCTCGAATCGGTGTACCTGTTGCCGACCGAGGGCAGCGGATGGCAAGCTCCCGTCTCCGTCGCCGACGCCGTCGTCGAAGCGGTGGCCGAGGCGACGGATCTGGACGACGGACAGCGCTACCGGCTGGTCGAGTCGATCGACGCCGATCGGCTGTTCGCGACGCTCGCCGGCGAGAACGGCGAGACCGTCTCGTTCCACGAGGCGGACGTAACCGTCACCTTCCACAGGAGCGGCTCGCTCGCGATCCACTGACCTCGGTGTGGCTCCTCCATATCCGACCTCTCCACCCACTCTTCACCTCTGACCCCTCGTCTCAGCTCTCGGTTTCGCCGGCGAGCAGCGACGCGAGGTCGAGGTCGGTCATCGGGATCCACCCCAGCAGCGCGGGGAGGTAGACGCCGAACGTTCGGTCGACGAGAACCACTGCGCCAGCTACCTCGGGCGCGACGCCGAGGCTCGTGAACACGAGCGTCGCCGAGGCCTCCGCGACGCCCACCCCGCCCGGCGTGAGCGGGAGGATGGTCACGCTGTAGGCCATCACGAGCACGAGCGGCAAGGCGATAGCGGGCGAGAACTCTCCCCCGAGTCCGGTCAGGAGCAGCCAGACGCGGAGGCCGGGGAAGACCATCAGCGTCCCCGCCCAACCGAGCGCGTAGGGGACGACCACAGACGGCCGCCCCGAGAGGTCGCGAAAGACCGCCGCCGAGTCCTCGGTGAACGAGGGGAGCTTCCCCGCGAGGCCGGCCAACCGACCGCCGATTCGGGGGACGCCCGCGGCGACCCGTTCCAGCCCGGTAAACAGCGAGCCCGCCAGTTCCAGCCGGCGGCCCGCGAGGACGATGACAGTTCCGGCGACGATATACAGCCCGGTCGAGAGCGCGATGACGACGAGGACGCCGTTCGGGAGTCGCGTCGCGAACAGACCGACGCCCGCGAGCGCGACCCAGCCGTACAGCGAGGCGTAGAGGCCGGTGTTGAGCGCAGCGACCGTGACCGCCTCGGACCAGTCGGTCTCCGCGTAGTGTCTGATCACCAGCGGCGCGACGGAGTGGCCCGCGGCCTTCGAGGGGATGACGTGGTTGACGAACTTGATCACGAGGTCGATCCGCGCTGTCGTTCCGAGCGGCGTCGCTTCCCGGGCGTTGAGCAGGACGTACCACATCGAGAAGCGCGACCCGAACTCCAGCACTGTGACGCCGAGAATCGCCAGCAGGATCCACGGTTCGACCGTCGCGAGCTGGTCAGCCGTGGCGGTCCAGTCCACGTCCCGGGCGACCCACCAGAACGCGCCCAGCGCCACCGCCCACTGGACGACCGTGAGCGCTCGTCGCTTCAGCCGGCCGGTCCCTGCGGACTCCGGTTCCGGGTCAGTTGCGGCGGACTCCGGTTCCGGGTCAGTTGCGGCGGACTCGCGCCCTCGATCTGTCACGGCGGTGGCCCTCCTCCGTCCGACTTCTCCGCTGTCGTCGCGGCGTCGGTGGCCGGCGCGTCCGCCGGGCCGCCGACGCTCTCGGCCAGCGAGCGGACGGTGACGAACTCGAAGTCCGTCGCGAGGATCCGCTCGACCGCCCGGCGCATGTACTCGCCCGACCGGTAGTAGACCCGCTTTGGCACCCCGTCGATCTCGGGGAGGTCGACGAGTTCCCACGGGTGGACGTACAGCACCGGCGCGATCCCCCGTCGCGCCAGCAGGCGCATGCCCAGCAGCGTGTATCGGATGCCGAAAAACCGGATCCAGGTGCCCGTCAGCGGGAGCCTGAGCCCGGGCATCACCGCCACGGGAACCTCGGTGAGGCCGGCGGGCGCGACCGGATCGACGACGCTCGCCGGCACCGGCCGCCGGGTGTCGAACTCGCCGCCGTACCAGCCGGGGATCGACCGACAGGGAACGACGCTGGAGTCGTACTCGTACCCGAAATCGGCGAGCGTGGCGAAGTGGTCGTCGGCGATATCGAACGAGGGCGCGCGAAAGCCGGTCACGTCCGCGCCGGTGACTCCTTCGAGTCGCCCCTTCGAGACGGCGAACTCCTCGCGGCGCTCGGCCGCGGTGAGGTCGGTGAGATGCCGGTGCGAGTGGGTGTGCGAGGCGAGTTCGTGGCCGCGGTCGACCAGTTCGCGGAGGACTCCGCCGTGCGTCGCGGCGATGTCGGAGACGGTGAAAAACGTCGCGTCGGCGCCCGCTGACTCGAAGGCGTCGAGCAGGAACTCGACGGCATCGATGCCGATGGCGGACTCGGACGCGGACCCGCGGGCGGTGCGGTAGGCGGGCGCGTGCTGGAAGAACTCGAAATCGACGGACAGGGCGGCTGGGACGCGTGACATCGCGAACTGACTCGTCACCTCGTAGCGGGGCGTCCTACTTGGATCCTCCGCTTCCCGCGTCGGGCGCTCGTCGGGGCTTGTTGCAGCGGCTCCTGCGCCAGATCGGTCGATACCGTGTCGCAACGGCTCCCGCGTTGGACCGGCAGATACAAACCGGCGAGGTGTCTGATTTCGACCATGCCCACGAGCGCGTTCGCTACCCTACAGCTGGGCTTTCTGCCGGGCCTGAGCAACGAGTACCTCTCGCTTCTGTTGCTCGGCGTCGCGGCGCTGGTCTTCCTCTGGGGCTTCGAGCGCTACCGGACGACGTTCTCGCGGGTCGAGTTCGGCCTCGCCGTGGCGGTGGCGCTCGGACTCGCCTCCGTCGCGCTCGCGCCCGGCATCTACGGTACCGTCGCGAACGCGCTCGACATCGAGAGCCGATTCCTCGTCGTCCAGATCCTCACCAACGCCGTTTTCGTCTTCCTCATCCTCTACCTCGTCTCGCAGGTGTACGCCAACCGGACCCTCGTCAACGACCTCACGCGCGGGCTGACGGTCCAGCAGGCCGCGCTCACCGAGGACGCCGCGCCCGACGGCGACTCGGTCTACGTCGTCATCCCCGCCTACAACGAGGCCGACACGATCGGCGCGGTCCTCGAGTCGCTCCCCGAGACGGTCCACGACCACGTCGTCCGCGCCGTCGTCGTCTCCGACGGCTCCGCCGACAGAACTGTGGAAGCCGCACGCGGCCACGACGCCATCGTCGTCGACCACCCCCTGAATCAGGGCCAGGGCGGCGCCCTCAAGACCGGCTTCGAGATCGCGCGCCGCCACGGCGCCGAGGTCGTCGTCACGATGGACGCCGACGGGCAACACCCCGCCGACCAGCTCTCGGAGATCGTCGGTCCGGTCGTCCGCGACGAGGCCGATTACGTGCTCGGCTCGCGCTATCGTGGCACCGACCAGTCCGACAACTCGCTGGCCCGCCGCGGCGGCATCCGCACGTTCACCTGGCTCATCAACCGCCTCGCGAAGACCGACATCACCGATTGCACGAACGGCTTTCGCGCCATCCGCGGCTCGCGGCTCCCCGAACTCACGCTCACCGAGGAGCGCTTCTCCGCCCCCGAACTCATCATCGAGTCGCGCAAGAACGGCCTGCGCATCCAGGAAGTCCCCGTGACCATCCTCGAACGCGAGGCCGGGGAGACGAAGAAACCGGGACTGGGCTACGCCGTCGGGCTCGCGCGGACGATTCTCGTGACGTGGATCCGGTGAGCGGTCGCGCGCCGGACCGCACCGGGCGGTCTCGCGACGCATCGACGGCCGACCGCGGACCAAAAACGTAAACGCCGGCCTCGGCGTTACGGCGAGCATGGACGACATCGTCTTCGTGACCGCCGACTCCGTCCGGCGCGACTACGTCTCCGCGATGGACCACATCTCCTCGCGGGAGATCCTCGACGGACGCACGGCGGCCCAGTACACCCGACCCAGCCTCGCCAGCATCCACGGGTCGAGCCTGGAGTCCGTGCTGACGGGCGAGGTCGAGCGGCCCACGCTCGCCGGCGTCCTCGGCGACGCCGGCTACGCCACGCTCGGGCTCTCGCCCAACCCCAACACCAACGGCGTCTTCGGCTTCGACGAGGGGTTCGACCGCTACGACAGCTTCCTCGAACCCGGTAACCGCGGCAGCGGCCTCCGGCAGTACCTCGCCAACTTCGACCTCCTCCGCCGGGTCTACTACAAGTTCTACCCGCCCCACGCGAAAAGCGACAACCGCCCCAGCGACCGCGAAGTCGTCGAGAAGGGCATCGAGTGGTTCAACGCCGCCGAGCCGCCCCGCTTCCTCTGGGTCCACCTGATGGAGACACATCGCCCCTACGGCCAGGGCGACGACGCCATCTCGAAGGAACTCGACCAGAAGGCCTTCTTCAAGCCGAACAAGCTCACCGACGCCGAAGAACGGGAGATCGACGCGAAGTATCGCAACTCGCTGGAACGCGCGGACCGCAACATCCGCGCGCTCCTCGAAGGCATCGACAGCGACCCGACGTTCGTCTTCACCGCAGACCACGGCGAAGGCTTCGGCGACGAGGGCTACTACTTCCACCAGCCCCAGCTTCGCCGCGTCGACGACTGTCTGGTCAGGGTGCCCGTCGTTTTCGACGGCTTCGACGTGGAGGGGCCGCTGAGTCTGCTCGACCTCGCGCCGACTATCGCCTCCTGTGCGGGGGCCGAGGTACCCGACGCCTGGCACGGCAACGACCTCACCGAGACCGACACGGAGTACACAATCACCATCGCCCCGTGGCACGAGCAGGCGACCGTGCTCTGGCAGGACTTCGAGCACAGGCTGGAGAGCCGCGACGCCGACGTGACCTTCGAGAGTTCGAGAACCGACGGCGCGACCGGGGTCGAGGGCGACGTGCCCGAGGAGCTGCAGGACCAGCTGCACGACCTCGGCTACATGAGCTGAGTCCCTTCGAGACGCACTTTCCGTCAGGATCCCGTGCGGCGCAGGATCACGATGTATTCCTCCTGTCCCTCCACGTCGGGCGAGAGCGCGGCGTCGCGGAAATCCTCACTCAGGGAGTCCGCGGGCGCCCACTCACCGAACTCGGCGGCGACGGTGTAGTCGTGATCGCCGTCGATGAGGCCGGAAACGAACGCGCGACGGCGGGGGAACTCGTCGCCGGCGGGGTTCGTCGGGTCCGCGTAGGCGAGTTCGTTCGCGGTGAGCTGGATGTACTCGGGCCGGCGCTCGGTGGCGTTGACCATCCACCCTGTGAAGGCCGCTTCGTCGAGGACGAGCGAGGAGCTGTTGGTCGCGTTCTCCTCCTGGAAGTCGTAGTGGACAACCTCGCGGCCGTGCGGCGTGGCGATATCGGCGATGGAGTTCTCGTAGACCTCGATTTCGGCGGAGCCGTTCACGTTCTCCGCGATCCACGCCGTCGCTTCGTCGCGGGGCTCGGTCGCGTAGCCGTACTCCGCGACGCCGACGAACGCCGCCGAGGTCACGAGCGCGAGACCGAGCGCGACCCGGACGCCGAGACGGAGTCTCTCGCGGTCGGACGCGCGCCAGCGGCTCGCGGTCGCACCGAGGAAAACGGCCAGAATCGGCATCGTCGGCACGAGGTGACGCGTCCGGACGAACTCCCACCGCGAGTAGACGACGAGGAACGTCGCGGCGGTGGCGACGAGCACGAGGACGAGCGGGTCGACGCCCTCCTCGCGGCGGAACTGATGGGCGAGGGTCGCGACGGTGCCGACCACGGTCGCCGGGAAGAGGACGACCCCCATCCCCTGGACGTACTGGCGGACGAGCCAGTAGGCGATGGGGGCGTCGAGACCCCCGGCGCGCCCGGTCTTGCGGCCGACCTGACTCGTGGCACGGGCGAGCAGTTCGTCCGGGCCCCCCACCAGGACGCTCGGGATACCGACCACGACCGCTGCGAGGCCGACAGCGGCGCCGCCGAGGACGACGCCGGGGTCGAGAAGGGTCCCCCACGGGTCGTCGCTCGCTCGCGCTCGATGGAGGTGCGCGACGCCGAGCGCGACGGCGGCCGCGCCGCCCGAGAGCTTGAACGCGATGGCGAGCCCACCGAGCGCGGCGCCCGCGAGGAAGACCCGGGTCGAGCCCGTTTCGGCGTAGCGGACGGCGAGGACGAGGGTGCCCAGGAGACAGGCGAGCATCGCCATTCCTTCGCCGAGGACGTGCGCCTGCGCGACGAAACCCAGCGAGAGCGCGAGCGCGACGGCGGCGACCTGGCCGGCGAAGCGGTCGCGCAGGCGCACGCCGAGCCGGTAGGTCAGGTAGACGCAGGCGACGGCGAGGGCGACCGAAACGAGCCGACCGAGCAGGACCGAGGCGGTCCAGAACCAGTCGGGAACCGCGTGCCAGAGCGTCCACCGCGACTCGATCCCGCCGAGGCCGGTGAACGTCCCGATCTGCCCCGTGAGGACGACGAGGACGAACACGGGGGCGAGCACGAGCGCGTAGAGGTAGAACGTCGCGCCGAGCGCCCGCCCGTCGAGCAGTCCCTGCCGGAAGGCCGCGAAGCCGGGGTCGCCGGCGACCCGGCCGACCGGTTTCATCGGGTGCAAGAGACGGGAGTACTCGTCGGGGCCGGCGAAGTTCGGCACCCTGAACCAGAGGCCGAACGCGGCCGTCGCGAGAGCGAGCAGGAGGACGTACCGCAGGCGCGGGTCCGCGGCCAGGTCCGCGCGGACGGCGGCGAGGGTCGCGCGGAGCGGACCGGTCGCGGCCGACGCGGCGGCTCGGACCCCTCGCCCGGCCCGACCGACCGCGTCCCGAACGCCGGTCATGCCCGCCGGTAGCGCGGTCGGGGGCGAAAAGGTTGCCGTCTCGGGGCGCGCGTCGCTCGCGGTTTCCCGCTATTCGCCGCCGACCGGCAGGAGCGCCCGCGTCTTCCCGCGAACGCGCCCGGAGACGGCGACCAGAACGGCGACGTAGACGACGGCACCGACGCCGACGACCGCGAGCGTCCAGACCCGGCCGCGGGGGAGCGCGGGGTCGAGCGGGAGGACGACGGCGGCCATGACGCCGCTCGCGAGCACCTGGCGACCGACCTCGCCGAGCGGGAGCGGTACCGACCCGATCTCGCTCGCGAGGACGCGATAGCCCAGCGCCGTCCGGAACACGGAGGCCGAGGCGGTCGCGGTGGCGGCGCCGTACCAGCCGTACAGCCACGTCAGCGAGACGGTCAGGACGACGCTGACGAGGACGAACGCGAAGTTGACCCGGTACGCGAGCGACGGTCGGTCGACGGCGTTGAGGACGCTGACGAACTGCGAGCCGTACGACTCCGCGAGGTACGCGCAGACGAGGAGGACGAGGATCCCCGCCCCCCGACCGAACTCGGGGCTGTAAAAGCGGAGCGCGCGCTGGCCGACGACCGCCGCGCCCGCGAGGCCGGGGATGGCGAAGACGCCGCTGAACGCGAGGCCGTCCTCGAGTATCGACCGGATCCGTCCGAAGTCCTCGCGCGTCGAGAGGTCGCTCACCTCGGGGAACAGCGTCCGACGGATGGCGAGGCTAACGATGCCCAGCAGCGCGGCGATCCCCCAGGCGGCCTCGTAGATACCGACGAGCGACGCGCCGACGAAAAACGAGAGGACGAACGTGTCGAACCAGCCGAACACGCGCGTCCGGAGCGTCCCGAGCCAGGCGTACTTCGCGTAGGCGTAGACGCTGCGGGCGTGCTCGCGGGTCGGTCGCGCCGCGCCGACGCCGACGATCCAGAACCCCACCAGCGAGGCGGCGACCATGGCGACGGCGTGGCCCGCGACGAGGACCGCGACGCCGTAGCCCGCCAGGATCGCCGCGACCTGTCCGCCCGTCCTGAGCACGCGGTCGAGCGCCTGCAGGAGGCCGCTCGTTCCGACGCGTTTGGTCCCTTCGAGGCCGCCGCGGACTGTGCGAAACGCCGCCGAGGCGACGACGAGCGCGGCGATCTCCGCGTCGTAGGTCGAGACCACCGTGACGATCTCGGCGGACGGAACGTCGAGCGTGCGGAGGCCGACACCGACCGCGAGGACGCCGCCGGCGAGCGCGACCGCGAGGACGCCGTTGGCGAGCAGGCCGACGCCGAAGAAGGCGCGTTCGTCGGTGCCCTCGCTGATCCGCTTTTTGACGGCCTCGGCGGTCGCCTGCATCGGGACCACGAGGAGAAAGCCGCCGAGCGAGACGGCGATGGCGTACTGCCCGAGGGCGGCGCTGCCCTCGAGGGCCGCGATGGCGAAGGTGGCGGCGAAGCCCGCGAGCGAGATGATCACCTGCGCGCCGACGTGGACGAGGGTGGTCTTGCTCAGGCGCACCCGCGACACCTCCGCTGGCGCACTCTCGACGCCTCGGCCCTCGACATACGCGATACCGTCGCCGAGTCCCGGTGAAAGTCTGTCGGTTGCGCGACTCTGTCGGTCGCGCTCTCGGCGGGTCGCGCGGCCGCGAGTCGACCCGGGTACCGCAAGGCGTATGAGCGCCACCGACGACCCTCCGGTCGAATGCGGCCGAACGTGTTGCTCGTGGTCCTGGACAGCGTGCGCGCCCGCAACACCTCGCTGCACGGCCACGTCGACGAGACGACGCCTTTCCTGACCTCGTTCGCCGACGACGCGACGTGGTACACGCAGGCCCGCGCCCCCGCGGCGACGAGCCTCACGAGCCACGCGAGCATCTTCACCGGTCTGTCGGTCCCCGAACACGGCCTGACGGCGACCGACCGATCGCTCGAACCCGGCCACTCCGTCTTCGAGCGACTGCGCGAGGACGGCTACCGGACGGGCGTCTTCTCCGAGAACACGTGGATCACCGAGGTCGACGTGGGGCTGAACAGGGGATTCGACGAGGTGGTCGGCCCGCAGAACCTCCCGTTCCCCGACGCCGTCGACCCGCGCGGGTTCGTCGCCGACGCCGGCCGCGGCGACTACGCCGGGTACGTCCGCGAGTCGCTCGCGAGCGACGCCCCCGTGCGCTCGCTGCTCAACGGCGTCGCGATCAAACTCGCCTACGACTATCCCGCGCTCCTCCCGGACGCGCTTCGGTCGCGGGCCCGCGGGGACACGTACGTGGACGCCTTCATTCGATGGATCGAAGGCGCCGACGGTGACGGCGGTGGCGGCGATAGCGGCGGTGGCGACGGCACGGGTCCGAGTGAGGTGCCCTGGGCGGCCTGCATCAATCTGATGGACGCCCACATTCCGTACGAACCGCCCGCGGAACACGACCGCTGGGGCGGGAAGCGCGCCCGAGCGATCCAGGACGACCTCGACGAACAGAAGTGGGAGTTCGCCGGCGGCCAGCGCCCCTGGTGGCAAAAGCGCGCGCTCGAAGGCCTCTACGACGGCGCGATCCGGCAGACCGACGCCGTCGTCGCGGACCTCGTCGACCGACTCCGCGAGCGGGGTCTCTACGACGACACGCTCGTCGTCGTCACCGCCGACCACGGCGAGGGCTTCGGCGAGCGGAGCCACGTCCGCCCGGACGTGCGCATCGCCGAGCACAACGTCGGCATCCACGATGTGCTCACCCACGTCCCCTTGCTCGTGAAGCGACCCGGACAGGAATCGGGAGAGCGCGTCGACGATCTCGTGTCGCTGTCGGCGTTCCCGGCGGCGGTCGAGCGGGTTCGAGATGGGGGCGACGCCTCGAACGAGAACAGTCCCGACCGCCCGCTGTTCGTCCGCGACGGCCCGGTCGTCAGCACGGCTGTCGGGCTCGACGAGGCCAAACGCCGGCGGGCCGCGCCGTACGTCGACGACCTGACGCCCTACACCGCGACCTCGCGGGCGGTCTACGAGCGCGGCGACGACGGCCGCGTCCGGAAGTACGTCACGTGGCGTGACGCGGCGAAGACGGTGGAGATCCCGGATCCGGAGACGAGCTTCGTCGCCGCCGACACCGACGAGGGCCGCGTCGACGCGGCCTTCGAGGGTCTGACCGACGCTGGCGTGACCGGCGAGGGGACGGCCGTCGACGACCTCGACGGCGAGACGAAGCGACACCTGGAAGACCTGGGTTACGTCTGAGACTGCCGACAGCGGTCGACAGTACTGGCCCGTCTGCCGGGGTCAGTCCGTTCCCGGGTACTCCGCGCGGCTCTCGTACTGCCAGATCAGGTCGAAGTAGCGCTCGAGCCCGGCGACGAACGCGCCGTTTTCCGTGATCGCGGCCTGGCGCATGTGGTTCGGGACCTCTTCTTCCTCGACGAGCAGGATCGCGGTCCCGGTGTCGTAGTCGAGGCTCGGGTCCGCGAAGGTGCCGCGGAACGGGAGCTTCCCGGTCGAGTAGCGGATCTCGACGGCGGGATAGTCGGACTCGATGCGCTCGACTATCTCGCGCTGGATCGCGGGCTCGTCGCGGGGGTCCGTCGAGAGCTGCGCGGGTTCGAGCATCAATATCGAGATGGCGACCCCTCGTTCCAGCGCGTCGGCGACGGCCGGTTCGACGGCGTCGAAGTATTCGAAGCTCTTGGTGACGACCCGCACCCGCTCGTCGGCCTCGCGGTAGAGCCGCCGAGTCTCCCGCTCCGACGGCGCGCCGACGTCGACGACGTGGAACAGCTCCTCGGCGGGCCTGATGTCCTCGCTCGCGCTCTCGAACCTCGGCCGGAACTCCGCGAGGAACTCCTCTCTGAGGTCGTCGACCGTCGCCGCGAACGACTCGTAGTCCTGCCGGTGGTTCTCGACGGCACGGTCGAGCACCTCTTCCGGCGGCTTCGGCTGGTACTCCTTCGGCCGCCCGGGGATGATCTTGATGAATCCCCGGTCCGAGAGCGACTCGAGCACGCCGTAGATCCGCGCTTTCGGGATGTCCGTCGCCTCCGCGAGGTTCGGGGCAGTGGTCCGCCCGAGCGACAGCAACTCGGCCAGCGCCGTCGCCTCGTACTCGGTCAGCCCCAGCGTGTCGGCCCACCCCGCCGGATCCTCGGCCATGTCACCCGTTCGTACCGCCGGCCGACCCAAAAGCCCCCCGAAAAGTATTTACTACCGGATATCATGGTTACTCACGAACTGAGTAACTATGCCACGCGCAGAGACCGCGGACGACGACCACCTGGACGACGTGGAAGACGGCTGTGGCTGTACGGAGATCTGGGAGCACCTCAGCGACCAGCGGGCCGACGACTGATAGTGATTATTGTAGATTATTTCCGGATCGCGCCGACAACGGGGTCGGCGCGTACCGGTAAATGGCTACAATAATCACTATGAGCGCCCGGCGGCCGTTCCGACCGACGAGTCTCGGGCCACACTCCCCGGCGGCCGAGCGGGACCTTTTTCTCCGGGAGGGGCCAATCGCCACCGATGACCGGCTACGACGACGTGTGCGTCCTCGTGCCGACGCTGAACGAGGCCGAGACCATCGGCGAGGTGGTCGCCTCGTTCCGGGCCGAGGGGTTCGAGAACGTCCTCGTCATCGACGGCGGCTCGACCGACGGGACGCAGTCGATCGCCGAAGAGGAGGGCGCTCGCGTCGTCCAGCAGCGCGGGAACGGGGGCAAGGGACAGGCATTGCAGGAGGGGTTCCGGATGACCGACGCCCCGGTCGTGTTGATGCTCGACGGGGACTCCACGTATCGGGCGGAAGACGCCGCCGCGATGCTCGAACCGATCTTCGAAGGGCGGGCCGACCACGTCATCGGTGACCGCTTCGCGGACATGGAGGATGGCGCGATGACCCGGCTCAATCAGTTCGGCAACGGGATCATCAACCGGGCGTTCGAGTTCATCCACGGCCGGAACTACCGGGACATCCTGAGCGGCTATCGCGCGCTCACCCGCGACGCCATCGAGCGGATGAACCTGACCGAGGACGGCTTCGGCGTCGAGACGGAGATGGCCGTCGAGTGCGTGAAACACAACGTCCGCACGGAGGTCGTCCCGATCCGGTATCTCACTCGCCCGGACGAGTCGGAGACGAACCTGCGGCCGTTCCGCGACGGCGGCGTCATCGTCCTCACGCTCTACAAGATGGCGAAGACGAACAACCCGCTCTTTTACTTCGGGAGCGTCGGCATCGTCTCGACGCTCGTCGGCGCCACGCTCGGCGTCTACGTCGCCGTCGAGTGGGTCACCCGGAACATCTCCCACGAGGTGCTCGCCGTGGTCGGCGCCTTCGCCATCGTCTTCGGCGTCCAGTTGCTGATGTTCGGCGTGCTCTCGGACATGGTCGTCACGATCAACCGCGAGCAGACCCGCCGGCTCGAGGACCTCGCCGAGCGGCTGAGCGAGCG
>Ga0207851_100216_pt1 | contig 39141 bp, 43 predicted proteins | sample A23E3SouthBayCA_FD_187747 | JGI IMG/M metagenome (GOLD analysis project Ga0207851, IMG submission 187747) | Aerobic enrichment media microbial communities from Eden Landing Ponds, California, USA - A23 E3 (SPAdes) | ecosystem: Environmental > Aquatic > Marine > Unclassified | place: Emeryville... | reverse complement strand
GTTGTCGCAGCCGTCCTCGGTGACCACGTCCCAGTCGAGCTCGTCGTAGTACCCGTACGGGTCGTCGCGGCGCAGGTCGTAGTCGACCCCCGACCCGCGAAGGACCGGACCGGTCGTCCCGTACTCCTTCGCGACCTCCGGCGGCAACACACCGGTGTCGACGGTCCGCATCTGGAGGATCTCGTTCCGAGTCAGGAGGTCGTGGTACTCCTCGAGGCGACGCGGGAGCCCGTCGAGATACGCGCGGATCGTCGAGAAGAACTCCTCGCGAGGCTCGGGGAGGTCCCAGACGACGCCGCCGAGCCGGAAGTAGTTGAACATCAGCCGCTGTCCCGTCAGATCCTCTAGGATCTCCTGTACGCGCTCGCGCTCCTGGATGGCGTACATGAACGTCGCCGTGAAGTCGCCGATCACGTCGAGCGCGTACGCCCCCAGCGCCAGCATGTGCGAGAGGATCCGACTGAACTCCGCGCCCATGGTGCGGACGATCTGCGCGTACTCGGGGACTTCGATGTCGGCGAGGTCCTCGGCCGCCCGCGCGTACGCCCACTCGTTGAGCAGGCCGCCGCCGCCCCAGTCCCAGCGGTCCGGATACGGCATGATCTGGTGACGGTACGTCCCCGACTGAGCCATCTGCTCCTCGCAGCGGTGGATGTAGCCGATGTCGGGCTCGACGCCGACGACGTCCTCCCCGTCGAGCGTGACCTGGAGGTGGAGCACGCCGTGGGTCGCCGGGTGGTGCGGCCCGACGTTGAGGAGCATCGTGTCGCTCCCGGTCGACGCCGACGAACCCGGCTCGATCGGCTCGTTCTCCGAGAGCGTGACGATCTGCGGCCCGTTCCCGTCGTAGTCCATCGAGAGCGGGTGGCCCTGCCACGTCTCGGGCAGGAGGATCCGACGGAGGTCCGGGTGGTCGTCGTACTCGATACCGATCAGGTCGTACGCCTCGCGCTCGTGCCAGTCGGCGGTTCGGAACACGGGCTCGGCCGACTCCGAGACCGGGGCGTCCTTGTCGGCGGGGACGACGACGCTGACCTCGCGGGTCGGATCGTCGAACGAGCGGAGGTGATAGATCGACTCGTACCGGTTCTCGTACTCCTGAGCGGTGACGCAGGCCAGGTGATCGTAGCCGGCCTCCCGTTTCAGCGTCGAGAGCGCCTCCTGCGTCGCGTCCGGGGGGATCCGGGCGGCGGGGGCGTTCAGGTGCGTCTCGCGTGCCGTGATCAGCTCCGCGATCGACGAGAACGGGTCCGTCTCCGCGTCGGGGTCCGTCTCCGCGTCGGGGTCCGTCTGTTCGATCCGCGCGTCGGTCGACATGCGTAGACGAACGCGACCGGGGGACCCGACGCTTCTGCCGGATCAAGACGGGTTTTTATAAGCTCTGAATCCGGATCTGGTCGACGTGAAGTACCTCCGGATCGAGCTTCGGTTTCCGCCGGATCTGATCCACCCGGTACACCGGCTCATCGACGAATCCGACGCGGTGGATCGGGACGTGCTCCTCCACGGAACGGTCCTCAGCGAACCGGACGACACGTTCCTGTTCTACGTGGAGGGGGACATCGACGTGTACGCCGACGCGCTCCGATCGGTCGACCGGATCCGGGAGTTCGAGGTTACCCGGATCGACGAGACGGGACACTACGTCTTCCTCACGCAGCGACGCGACGCGGTCGACGAGGCGATGTTCGCCCCGCTCCAGCGGCCCGGTATCGTCGTCGTCCCGCCGATCGATTTCCGCCCGAACGGAATCGCTCAGTTGACCGTGATCGGCACCGGCGAGACCCTGGGTGACGCGCTCGCGGAGTTCCCGGACCGGATCGAGACCACCGTGCTCCGGATCGGCGAGTACGACTGGCGACAGGACCTCTTCGATCCGGGGCTGACCGACCGGCAGTTCGACGCGCTCGCGGCCGCCGTCGAGAGCGGGTACTACGAGTCCCCGCGGGCGGCGACCGTCGAGGAGGTCGCCGACCGGATCGACGCCTCGCCGAGCACCGCGTCGGAGCACCTCCGCAAGGCCGAGTCGGCCATGATGACCGCGTTCATGGAGCTACGCGACCTGCCGTGAGAGCGCGGTGACTGACGCCGCCGAAACGCCCTCGAACGGGAGGCGTCCCTTTCCGCCGAACGTTTAAGCGCGCTGAGCCCTCCGATCTCCCCATGTCCGCCACGCCGCCCGGACCGCACGGCGACCCCCTCGTCGGGAGCGGTCGCCGGTTCGCAGACGACCCGTTCTCGTTCATGCACGCCTGTGCCGACAGCTACGGCGACGTGACTCGGTTCGATCTCGGTCCCCGCGAGACGTATCTGCTCGCGAACCCCGCCGACATCGAGCGGGTGCTCGTCTCCGACGCCGAGCGGTACCGCAAGCCGAAGTTCGGCGACGGCGCGATGGACCGCCTGCTCGGCGACGGGCTCCTCATGAGCGAGGGGGAGACGTGGCAGCGCCAGCGCAGGCTCGCGAACCCCTCCTTCCACAGCCGCCGGATCGGGGCGCTCGCGGGGACGATGGTCGGCCACACCGAGTCGCAGCTCGCCGACTGGGAGGACGGCGAGGTCGTCGACGTGCAGCTGGAGGTCGCCCGACTCACCGTCAGGATCATCGTCTCCGCGATGTTCGGCGCCGACATCACCGACGAGGAGGTCCGGACGGTCCAGGAGAAACTGGAGCCGCTCGGGGCCCGGTTCGAGCCGGACCCGCGCCGCTTCCTGATCCCGGACTGGGCGCCGACCCGCGAGAACCGCGAGTTCGCTGCCGCGGTCGACACCCTCGAATCCGTGATCGACGGGATCGTCGACCGGCGTCGCGGGACCGAGCGCGACCCCGCCGTCGACCCGGCGGGTCCGGAGGGCGTCGCGGTACGCGGCCCGGCGGGAGATGGCCCCGACGGAGACGGCTCCGGCGACCTCCCCATGGACCTCCTCTCGGTCCTGTTGCGCGCCCGCGACCGCGGCGAGCAGACCGACGAGAACCTCCGCGACGAGCTGGTGACGATGTTACTAGCCGGTCACGACACCACCGCGCTCGCGCTCACCTACACCTTCTACCTGCTCTCGAACCACCCGGAGGCCCGGGAGCGCGTCGCGCGGGAGGCCGAGGCGGCGACAGACGGCGGTCGCGCAGCGAACGACGCGACCGCCGCCGCCCTCACCGCCGCCGACGCCCGCGAGATGGCGTTCACCGAGCGCGTGCTCAACGAGTCGATGCGCCTGTACCCGCCCGTCTACACCCTCTTCCGCGAGCCGAAGCTCGACGTGAAACTGGGGGGGTATCGGGTTCCGGAGGGGACCACGCTGATGTGCCCGCAGTGGGTGGTCCACCGCTCCCCGCGCTGGTACGACGACCCCGACGCGTTCGATCCGAGCCGGTGGAAACCGGAACGCCGGAGTCAACGCCCGCGGTTCGCCTTCTTCCCGTTCGGCGGCGGGCCCCGCCACTGCATCGGGAAGGCGTTCTCGCTTCTGGAGGCCAAACTGATCCTCGCGAAGGTCTGTTCGCAGTACGACTTGGAGTACGAGGGCCCCGACCTCTCGCTGCGCGGCTCGCTGACGATGCACCCGGACCACCCGGTGCCGATGCGGATCCGCGAGCGCTGATCGGGATGGCGAGCGACGAACCGGGGTCGTACTGCCGGCGCTGCGGCGAGCGCCTCACTCAAGGAGTCATCGCGAGCCAGCAGCGCGCCTGCTGTCTCAACGCGACTCCGATCGCCGGGGTCTGTCCGACGCACGGTCCGGTCGGGCCGCACCACGCGGTCGACGACCGGAGGGAGAGCGACGATTCGGGTCGTAAACACGCCGAGCGAGAGTGACCGCGATGGCGACGTGGTATTTATAAACCGGTTGCGGTGGCGTGCGCCTGCGAGCGGGCCATCGGCCCGCGAGCAGCCCGCGCGAGGGACGCCGCGAGCGCTTTTAAGCGCGAGCGGCGAGGTTGGGGAGGTATGAGGTGCGGGGCGGTGCTGATCGGGGTGGGACTCAAAGGGGCAGCCGTGAGGCGGGCGCAGGGGACGCAAGGACCGCAAGGAGGGAGCGGTAGCGACCGACTGAGGACCGCAGCGAGCGTGCGCCCGCCTCACGGCTGGGGCTTTGGAGGTGTTCGTCGTCGATCCGTCATCAACCGTTTATACGCGAGCGGCTGGGAGCTTTGGAGATGGTCACTGTCGATCCGTTGACGATCCGTGTTCACCGGAAAGCGAGCACATACGCTTATTAAATTCGGATAGTGTGTTTGAGATATGAACTCCCGCGTGATACTGCCGCTCTCGATCTTCGGGGCCTTCCTCCTCGGATTCGGCCTTTCCTTCGTGATCTTCCCGGATCCGACAGGCGTCCTCCCACTAGCCGGCGGAGTCGTGCTGACCGGTGTGTTGAGTCCCGTGTTCTACGTCGGACTCCAGCGAATAGCCGCTTCGAACGAGAGATCGACCTAAGCAACGCGTTCCCGATGTCGAATACGTGACGATCGTCTCACTCCGACGACGATAACGAGGGGAGGTGTCTACAACTCGATCGACGCGGCGACCTCGCGAAACTCGGGATCGTACAGGTCGAGCGCGTGGACGCGCCACCGGATGGGCTCGAACTCGACGCCGACGAGATCGGCCACGATTCCGGGCTCGGGATCCCCGCCGCGAGCCACGGTAACGTGCGGAACGTACTCCTCTCCCTCGATCCCCTCGACCGCGCCGTACGCGGCGCAGAGCCGCCGGTGGACCCGGACGAGCGCGTCGCTCTCGACGGTCAGATAGAGCACCGGTCCCGACCCCGACACGGGCGCGTCGAAGACGTCGATTCCGGTCACCGCGACGTCAAAGGGGTCGGTCCCCGCGAGCAGCGGGCGGAGGTCCTCGCGCAGGGCGTCGAGCGCGTCGGGTTTGGGGGGAGCGGGCCCGTCGGCGGGAGAGCCGGGGGACGCGCTCGCGCCGCCCCCGGCCCGGTCGTCGCGCGCGACGCGATCGGGCACGTCGTCGACGCCGAACCGCTTGCAGACGAGCGTGCGGCGGTCGCGAATCCGATCGAACCCCGATCGTTTCGACTGGAGATCCGCCGCGAGCCGATCGACGGCGGGCGGGAGCGGGACGTTCAGGCTAAACATGTCTCAGATCCGATCGGTGAGCCGTAAGGCGATCAACACGACGATCGCGATAGCGAGGAGCGTCGGGATCGCGTCCAAGAGCGCGAACGTCAGATCGAGCACCGTGTCAACGATCTCCAAGAGAAGCCACGCGATCGCGAGCAGGAGGATCACCTTCAGGAGGTCGTCGACGTCGACGTCGGCGCGGTCGGCGTCTGTTCGGTCCATGGTGAGGTCGACGGCCCCCACGGGCAAAAAGACCACTGGGGAGGCGCCACCGTTGCGCGATCAGGTGCTTCAAAACCCCTCCGCGACGAACGAGTCCCATGAGTCTCATCGCGTTCGACTTCGACGGCACGCTCTCCGACTCCGAGATGACGGTCCTGCTCGCGGGCCGCGCGGGCGTCGCCGACGAGGTGGCCGAGATCACGGAGCGGGCGATGAACGACGAGCTCAGCTACGCCGAGAGCCTCTATCAGCGCGCGGAACTGCTCGGCGGGCTCGGCGAGGAGGAGGTCGACACCGCGTTCGACGAGGTGGCGCTCCGTCCGGGCGCCGGGGAGCTCATCGAGCGCCTGCAGGCCGAGGGGCATCACGTCGCCGTGCTCACGGGTGGGTTCGAGCGCGGGGTGGAGCGCGCCCTCTCGAAACAGGGCGTCGAGGCCGACACGATCGTCGCCAACCGCCTCCCGATGGCCGGCGGGAGGCTCACGGGCGAGGCCGAGGGGCCGCTCATCGAGGGAACGAAGGACGACGCGCTCGCCGCGCTCGCGGACGACCTCGGGGTCCCGATGGCCTCGACGGTCGCGGTCGGCGACGGCGCGAACGACCTCCCGATGCTGGAAGTCGCGGGTATCTCGATCGGGTTCGTCCCCAAGGACGCGGTCCGACCGGTGTGCGACGCGGTCGTCGCCTCGATGTTCCGGCTCGGGAAGGTGTTGGAAGGGTACGACGTGCTCACCGTGGCCGAGTGAGCCGGGGGAGCGGGGAAGTCGAACGGCCCCGGCGGATCCGGTCGCGATAATTTGGACGGTCCCTTCATGGCGACCGAGTCGAACCGTCCCCGTATGGCCGTCTCCGACCGGGTGGGCCGATGATCCCCGCGCCGACGTACCTGCAGTTCCACCTCGTCTTCAGCCTCCCGGTGCTGGCGGCGCTGTGGTACCTCGCGCCGCGACACGTCGGGCGACGACGGCGACGCGCAGCGGCCGGGATCGCGGTCCTCGTCGCGATCGCGTACGCGTACACGACGCCGTGGATTAGTTACATGATCCGCCGGGGCGCGTGGTCGTACGCCGACGGCGCGGTGGTGGTCCGCGCCCTGTCGGTCCCGCTCGGCGAGTACCTCTACTTCGCGATCCAGACGCTCGTCGTCGCGTTCGCGCTCCACCGACTCGGGTTCGATCCGACGTTCCGCGACAGCGACTTCGACCGCCTCCCGCGCGCCGCCGGCGTGCTCGCGGGAGTCGCGATGCTCGGCGGCGGACTCTGGCTCGCCAGCCGCGACGCCTCCCTGCTCTACCTCGGGGGGGTGATCGCGTGGGTCGGTCCCGTGCTGGCGCTCCAGTGGGCCGTCGGCGGCGGCTATCTCGCCCGCACGCCCCGAACGTGGCTCGCCGCGACGCTCCTACCGGCGGGGTACTTCTGGATCGTCGACCGGATCGCGATCGGTATGGGGACGTGGCGCATCGCTGAGGAGTTCACCACCGGAATCGCCATCCTCGGCCTCCCGATCGAGGAGATGATTTTCTTCTTCGCCGCCGGCCTAATGGCCGTCAACGGGCTCGTGCTGTTCGAATGGGTCCTCGACTGGAACGACCGCGGGACCGCGGCCGGTTCGCCCGCGGAGGAGGCCGACGCCGACACCCGTCTCGTCCCCGAACCCGGCGATGACTGAGGCGACGGCGCAAGCGGATCGGCTCTTCGCGCTGTACCCGGCGCTGGCGCTCGCCGCGCTGCTGCCGATCGGCGCCGCGACCCCCCTGTTTCCGGTCGAACTCGGCGTCGCGACGTTCGCGCTCGGCACGCTCCTCGTCGGGATGGCCCACGGCGCGGTCGATCACCTCGTCCCGCTGCGGGCGGCCCCGGGGGTGTCGCTCCGGCGGTCGATCGCGGTCGTCTCGGTCGTTTACGCGGTCCTCGGCGGGGCGGTCGTCGCCGCGTTCTTCTTCGCGCCGGTCGGTGCATTCGCCGGGTTCGTCGCGCTCACGTGGCTCCACTGGGGGCAGGGCGACGTGGCCGCGCTCGCGCTCGCAGGCGTCGAGCACCTCCCCACCTCGGCGGAGCGCTGGCTGAGCCTCGTCGTCCGCGGCGGGCTCCCGATGGGTGTCCCCCTGCTCTCGCACCCGGACGAGTACCGGCTGGTCGCGGAGTGGGTCGTGGGGCTGTTCCTCGTCGAGCCGGGCGCGGCGGCCGCCGCGGTCGACCCCCTCTTCGTCCCGGCCACGCGGCTGGCGGTCGGCGGAGTCGTGATCGCGGCGACGCTCTCGGCGGTCGGGGTGGGGTACGCGCGGGTCCGCCGCGGCGCCTCGCGACGCGGGTGGCTCCGCGATTCCGGCGAGGTCGCGGTGTTGTGGGCGTGGTTCCTGCTCGCGGCGCCGGTGTTCGCGATCGGGGTGTACTTCGCGCTCTGGCACGCGCTCCGACACGTGGGGCGACTGATGCTCATCGACCCAAACGCGGCTGCCGCGCTCGGGGAGGGCGGCGTTCGGCGGGCGCTCGCCCGGTTCGCCCGCGACGCGGCCCCGCTCACACTCGGGGGGTTCGCCGGGCTCGCCGGGATCGGGCTCGCAGCCCCCGCGGGCGTCGCCGCGCCGGGCGGCCTGCTCGCGGCGTCGCTCGTCGGCATCGCGGCGCTGACGCTCCCGCACGTCGTCGTCACCGCGTGGCTCGACCGGCGGCAGGGGGTCTGGCGGCCGGGGATCGGCGGATAGCGCGAGAGCAGTGCAGACACCGCACCCCTCTTGCCCCCGGGAGCCGTACCGCGTGACGAATGGACGAGATCGCGATCCGCGACCCGCGACCGGGCGACGCCGACGAACTGGAGGCGCTCATCACCGCGCACTTCAGCGAGGGGAGTTCCTACGGCGTCGACCTCGGGCTCGACGACCCGACGTACCACGTCCTGGTCGCGGTGGAGGCCGACGGGGGCGGCGACGCGGACGCCGGAAACGGTAGCGACGGCCCGATCCTCGGCGTGATGGCGCTCCGCGAGTTCGAGGAGCCGGGCGCGGTCGCCGACGAGATGTACTTCTTCGACGACCCGGAGCTCGTCCCCGCCGCGGAGCGGTACGGGCACCTGGAGATGGGATACGTCCGGGACGGCGCCACGGGGCGGGGGATCGGGAGCCGGCTTCTCGACCGGCTTCACGAGGTCGGGGCGGACGCGGGCGTGGACCTGTTCCTCGCGGACTCGTGGTACCACGGCGGCGACGACTCACCGGAGCGGCTGTTCGACCGCCACGGCTACGAGACGGTTCACCGGGAGCCGATCGATCGGCCCGCGTCGGAGTGCCCAAAGTGCGAGACCGAGTGCACCTGCGAGGGCGCGCTCGCCGTGCGGCGGATCGACGGGTGAGAGCAGGGGCGTCTCGCTCACTCCCACCCCGGCGTTTCCGGTGCGCCGGGGTCGTCCTCCAGCTCTCGGACCAGCCGCTCGCGGTCGTCCGGGTCGAGTCCGACGAGGTCGCCGTCGCCCGCGGTCCGCTCGTTCCACCCCCTGATCGCTCGGCCCGCCCACGAGTCGGCGTCGCGGGCGCGAGCCCTGGCCTCGGCCATTCGGTCGCGGTCGACGGAGAGCGATCCGGGGCTGGAGCCGACCGCGGCTCCGACGAACCGGGCGCGGTCGTCGGAGGTGAGCCGCTCCGCCCGAAGCCGGTCGATCACGCCATCGAGGTCGTCGGGGTCGGGGTACGCGAAGACGGTCGCTCCGGCGGCTCGGGGCCCGAACGGGAGCGGCGGGGTGTCGTCGGGAATCGCGTCGTCGAGGAGGCGGTCGCCGCCGCCGGCGGCCTCGACGCGCTCGCACTCTGTCTCGGCGTCCAGTTCGAGGCTGTGGGCGGGGTACGTCGAGCAGGTTCGCGGATAGCGGTCGTCGCCGTGGATCCGGCACTGGAGCGTGGTCGGATCCAGGAAGACGCAGGCGTCGAGCCACCGGTGCTCGTCGGTGCCGATCGGCGCGACCGGCTTCGGGGGTTTCCGCAGGCCGACCGCGAAGACGGGGCGGCCGCCGGCGGCGGCGACCGCGACGCCGTCGATCCGGACCGCGTCGTCGCCCTCCGCTGGCTCGAACAGACGAGGCACCAACACGTCGCCGAGACCGTCGTCGAGGAACCCGGCGATCTCGTCGCGCGCGAGCGGCACGAGGTCGTAGGCATCGTCGAGCGGCGGGCGGCTCCCGGTTCGGTCGGAACCCGCAGCCTCGGGCGCGAGCGGTCGCCAGTCGACGCAGCAGCCGGCGCAGCCCTCGCAACGGAGTTCCATGGTGATCGTGTGTGAGAAGAGTCCGCATGCGTAAAAGGGATCGCCGGACGCGAGGAGAGAGGTGAAAAGTCAACTGCGGTCGGCGCGCGCCTGCGAGCGGCCGCCTCTGGCGGCCGCGAGTCAGCGCGTGCGAGGGAGTCGGGCGCGACGAGGGCGACCGAAGGGAGCCCGCAGGACGCGCCCGACGAGGCTGGGGAGGCGTGAGGTGCAGTGCGGTCGCGGACGGGTGGGACTCAAAGGAGCAGCCTCGCGGGCTGGGGCTTTGGAGGTGTTCACCGCCGATCTGCTATCAGCAATTCACAGAGGGGTATCTAGAGAGTCGAACGCGTCTACCGCCGATCCGCCGACAGCGACGACGATCAATAACGAAACGACGGATTCAGGGCGAGACGCCGACGGTCAACAGCGTTCCCCACGTCCGGTACCGGTCGACCATCGCCTCGCGGGAGTCCCAGTCGTCGGTCGGGAACGCCGAGGCGTCCGGGATCTCGATCTCGCGGTCGGGGATCGCGTCCTGTGCGGCGACGTACAGCCCCGCCTCGCGGAACGCCTCGCGGTACTCCGCGCGGCTCCACAGCGTCATGTCGACCGAGATGTTCTCCTGCCACGCGTGGGTCTCCTCGCTCTCCGCGAAGTAGTTGACCGCGCAGTAGAAGGTGCCGCCGGGCTTCAGCACCCGGCGGATCTCTTCGAGCGTGTTGTGCGGGTCGGCCGCGTAGTAGAACGCCTCCATCGAGAAGACGTGATCGAGCGAGTCGGCGGCGAAGGGGAGCGCGTCGAAGTCGCCGACGAGGAACCCGACCGCGTCGTCGTCGGTGTAGCCACGGGCGTTGCGCGCCATCTCGGGCGCGCCGTCGAGCCCGTACGCCCGACCGATCCCCCGCTCGCGGAGCGCGCGGAGGGCGTATCCGGAGCCGGTGCCCAGGTCGAGGACGGCGTCGCCGTCTTCGACCGGCATCCGCGCGAGGACGTGTTTGGCGGTGTGCCAGTGCCGGTCCTCCATGCCGCGGTCCTTCCCCGCCGCCGCCCACTCGTCGAACTCCTCGCGAACGCTCATACGCGGGCGAACGTCCGGACGGGTGAAAAGCGTCGTCGTTTGGGCGGTGAAAAGCGTCGTCGTTTGGGCGGTGAAAAGCGTCGTCGTTTGGGCGGTGAAAAGCGTCGTCGTTTTATCGATCGGTACCGCTTCAGGGAGTATGAAACGCCCGCGGAGCCTCCGTCGACCGAAGTACCGGATCGCGGACTCGGCACAGCAGGCGGTCGGCGGATTCCTCCTCGCGGGCCCGTTCGTCGTCACCGCTGAGGTGTGGGAGCTGGCCGCGGGGATGAACTGGCTGCAGGCGGTGCTGACCGCCGGCGTCGTCGGCCTGATCGGCTACGCGGCGCTCTACCGCGCCGACACCGACCGCGACCCGGACGACGAGCGAGAGGTCGCCGGGATCCCGGTTCGGTTCGTCTCGCTGATGATCGTCGCGTTCGGCTCCGTCGCCGTGCTCGCGCTGCTGTTCGACGCGCCCGCGACTTTCCTCGTCGACCAGGGCGTGGCCGGCGCCGAGCTCTGGGCGACGACGCTCAAGGCGATCACGGTCGGGGCGGTGTTCAGCGTGGTCGGCGCCGCGACCGCCGACAGCGTGTTCTGAGACGGGCGAGATCGGTTCGGATCGGGATCGACCCTCGCCGGTTAGACGACCACCGAGACGACCGCGAAGAGGATGAGCACGCCGGCGACGTCACAGAGGTTGGTGACGACGGGGATGGTGGTGTCGTCGGGGTTGAGCCCGACGCGGTAGGAAATCTCGACCGCGGCGACGCTGGCGACGACGACGAGGACGGCGAGGAGCATCCCCGAGACGAGCGAGACGAGCAGCACGCGTCCGAGCCCGAGGGTCCCGCCGAGCGCGACGCCGATCCCCCACGCGGCGACGCCGACCGCGCCGAAGACGGTGCCCGCGAGTGCGAACACGGCGCCGACGTTGGCGCGGAGGTCCGGGTTCGACGGACTCAGCTCGTAGGTGCCGAGGTAGAGCTGGGTGGTGAGCCGCGAGCAGGTGATCGACGCGAGGTTGCCCGCGGTCCCGATCTGGACCGGCACCAACACGAGGAGCGCGGGGTTCGTCACGAGCGTCTCCTCGAACGTCTCCAGAACCGTGCCGGAGACCAGCTGGAGCACCGAGAGCGCGGCCAACAGCGGGATCATCGTCCGAACGATCCGGCGGATCGACCACTCGTCGACGTACTCGCGGTCCCCGTCGCCTCCGGAGTCGGTCGAGCTCACGGCACCGCCCCCACGACGTTCATAGGACCGCCCCCACGACGTAGATCCCGACGAGGAGGAAGAATATCCCGAACACGTCGCCGAGGGTGGTGACCACGGGGCCGATCACGTTGTCGGGGTCGAGCCCGCGCCGGTAGCCGACGAAGATGACGGCGATCAGCACCGAGATCATGAGCACCGCCGAGAGGAAGCCGGCGACGACCATGATCCCGACCAGTTCGAGGAGGTTCCCGGCGTTCCCGAAGAGCCGCAGCCAGAGGAACGTGATCACCGCGATGAACACGGAGACGGTCATCCCGTTGATGAAGGAAGCGAGGATCGCGTTCGTGAGCCGGCGGTCCAGCCGGAAGCGCGGCTCGATGAGCCCCTGGTGGAGCCCGGTCGAGAGCCGCGCGCCGAGCGAGCCGTAGACCCCGCCCCGGGTGGCGAGGAACGCCGGAAGCAGCAGGAGGAGGCCCGGAACCTCAGAGATGCCGGCCCGCATCGTCTCCGACCCGAGGATCGTCCCGGAGAACAGCCCCGCGACGAGGCTGACGAGGATCACCGGAAGCGCCTGTCGGTAGACGTCGCGGGCGGTGTCGTGACCGGGCATCGACCGTGCCGACGGAGGGGACGGTGAAAAAACCGGCCGGGAGCGGGTGGTCACGAAACGTGAGCGATGGGCGGAGCCGCGACGCGGACAACCGCCGACCACCGCCGACCGCCGTGCCCCGCATCGTTAAGTCGGTCGGGCGGTTTCCCGATCCCATGGACTACTCGCTCGCCATCGAAAACGGGCCGGAAACGATCCCGGGCGGAACCGGGCTGCTCCTCGTTCACCCGAGCATCGGCGAGACCGACCGGATCGACACGGACTTCCTGAAGACCGACACCGACGCCTTCCTCGTCGTCTCCACGCGGACCACCGCGCGCGAGGTCGAACAGAAGCTGGAGTACTACGACGTCGACGAGACGAAGGCGACGATCCTCGACACGCTCTCCGTCGAACGGGGATACTCCCGCCGCTCCTCGGACGACGTGTATTACGTCTCCGCGCCGGACGACCTCGACGGGGTCGTCGATCGGGTAGAGCGGTTCCTCACCGAACACGAGGGGAAGCGACGCGTCTCCGTCGACTCGCTCACGGAGATGGCGTACTACGCCGACGACAACGCGGTGTACGAGGCGGCCGCGGACATCCTCGACCTCCTCGACGAACACGACGCGGTCGGCATCTTCCACCTCTCCGAAGAGGTCCACGAGGTCGCGACGCTGGACCGGTTCCGGGAGCTGTTCGAGGGCGTCATCGAGCTCGACGGCGACGGGAACGTGACCGTCGACCTGAAGTAGGGATTTCCGACGCCCCGGCTACTCCGACGCCTCGACCATCGACGCCACCGTCTTCTCCGCCCACGCCACCGCGTAGGGAGCGCCGCGGTCGCGGTACGCCGCGGTGTCGAGCGCCGCGAACGGCGCGGGCAGATCGAGGCCGTGACGGACCGCCGAGCAGGCGTACTCGGTCGCGCTCGCGAAGTCGGTCTCCCCCCGAGCGACCTCGCTCGCAAGTTCGCCGAGCCGCCCTTCGAGGCTGTCGCCGGCGTCGATCCACGCGTCGAACAACCGGGGACGGGTGCCCTCCCACGACGCGAAGACGTCGCGGGTGTACAGCCCGACCCACGCGTCGAACAGCGCCGCCGCGATCTGAAAGACGTCGCTGGGGCCCAACTCGGTCGTGGAGGCGCCCGTTTCGGGATCGGGGCGCCGGATCGCGGCGTCGAGGTCGCAGTAGCGTTCGCCGAAGAACGGGAGGAAACTCTCAGGGAGCCGAGAGCCGGGGGCCCCCTCGGGCAACGAGTCGGGTACCGGCTCGACGCCGACTTGGACCAACCGGTCCGCGATCAGGAACGCGAGGAAGTCGTCTGGCGTCCCTTCGGCTCGGTGCTTGACGAGTACGGTCTGCGGGTCGGTCTGGGTGGTTCGAACGACGGTTCCGTCTCCCGGAAGCCCCACCGTGAAAGCCGGTCCGGCGTACTTCCGGAGCAGGTCGGGCGACTCGTCGGGGAGCCATTCGACCGGAAACGACGCGGGCGAGAGCCCGTCGACGAACAGTCCGAGATCCTCCGCCGAGGCCGGGGGGAGCGTCTCGAAGTCCGCGTCGACGTCGAGCACCGGCGAGCCCGGCGCGTGGGCCTCGCGAACCGCGTCGAGGTCGTCGTCGAGCGGACGGGTCGAGAACATCAGGCGAAGACGTACGAGAGAATGATGAGGACCGACAGGGCGGCCGAAACGCCGATCGTACCGACGACGATCTTGGTGGATTTGCTCATGGAGGTTCCTGCGTCCGCCGGTCGTTTAAAGCTATATTCTTCGGCGAGACCGCGGACGAGCCTCGTCGGTGAACTGTGATCGAGGCGCGCCGCGACACCCCGGCGTCGACACCGGTTTTATGTCTGAACGCCGGATACGCGTAGTATGCGAATCCGTGACGCGCTTGAGTCGGACGTCGAAGAGCTGGCGACGGCGACGGATCGGCCCCGAGGAGTCGTTAAGAACATGATCCACGACCGCTCGGTCCGCGTCGCGGTGGCGGGGAGCGGAGAGAGTAGTGCGGATAGCGAAGAGACCGCCGGCGACGATTCGACCGTCACGGGGTTCGTCGCCTTCGACGTACGCGGCGAGACCGTACACGTGACCGACTTCGAGGGAGACGAAGCGGTGATCCGCCGGCTGTTCGAGGAGCCGCGTCGGTTCGCGCGACGCGAAGAGATGGGCGTCGAGGTCGTCGTTCCGAACGACGAGCGAACCGGAGACGTCCTCGAAAACGCCGGGTTCTCGTCGGCCGGGCCGGGACCGCGGTTCGAAGGGCGACGGACGACCCGGTACGCGATCGATCCGTCCGAACTGGATCGATAGAGGAACCGAGACCTGAGCGAGTGGAAAAGCGATCAGTCGAGCCGATACCGAACGGCGATCAGTCGAATCGACCCTGCACGATTTCGAGTGCGTCCTCGCGGTCGTCCCAGTCGACAAACACCGCGACGGAAGTCGCGCTCGTGATCAGGTCGATGATGTTGATCCCGGCGTCGGCGAGCGGCGCGATGATCTCCTGGATGACGCCGGACTGGTTCGGGAGCTCGCCGCCGGTCACCCGAATGACCGCGATCGGGTCGGCAACGGTCACCGAGGAGAGCGTCTCGTCGTCGACGACCGCCTCGTGGAGCAGCGCCTCGGCCGTCTCGGCCCTATCGACATCGACGTAGAACGTGACCGAGTCCATCCCGGAGGCGACCGCGTCGATGTTGATGTCCTCCTCGCGGAGGGCGTTCGCGAGCTGTGAGAGGATACCCGAGCGGTTCCGGATCGCGCGGCCGGCGATGGTGAGACACGCGAGCGGCTCCTCGCGCATGTCGATCAGGCTCTCGAACTCCCCTTCGATCCGAGTGCCGCCCCTGAGTAAGTCGCCGTGTTGGTAGTGGACGACCCTGACCGCGAGCTCCTCGTCCTTGTACGAGAGCGCGGACGGAGCGACGACCTCCGCACCGCGGAAAGACAGGTTTCGGAGCTCGTCGACGGTGATTCGCCCGACGTTGCGCGCGCCTTCGACCACGCGCGGATCGCCGGTCATCACGCCCTCGACATCGGTGACGATCACGACCTCGTCGGCGTCCATGTAGTTGCCGAGCATGACGGCGGTGGTGTCGGAGCCGCCGCGTCCGAGCGTCGTGACGTTCCCGTCGTGATCCTCGGCGAGGAAGCCGGTGATGATGGGGACCACACCGTCCATCTCGGCGGCGATCTTTCGCGCGCGCTTCTTCGTCTCCTCGACGTCGACCTCGCCGAGTTCGTTCGTGACCACGGGCCAGTCGGGGTGACCGGGTTCGAGGAAGACGGCCTCGACGTCGCGGACCGAGAGCGCGGCCTTCAGCATTCGGACGCTGGTGCGCTCGCCCATCGAGACGATCTCTGCGCGGTCGGCGTCGTCCGTCTCGAAGGTGATGTCGTCGAGGAGGTCGTCGGTCGTCGACCCCATCGCACTCGCGACGACCGCGATCTCGTGGCCTGCCGCGACCGCGTTCGCGACCGAGTCCGCCGCGCGTTCGATCCGATCGCCGCTCCCGAGGCTCGTTCCGCCGAACTTGGCGACTACGCGCATACGAGCACCCCGCTACCGGCCGGTCGACTCGTCCGACTCGGTCGGGTCAGTCGCGTCCGTCGGCCCGGTCGACTCGTCCGACTCGGGAGAGAGAGCGAACGAGACACTGCACTGAGAGTGTGATCGATAGACATGGGCGCCCGTAACGGAGGAAGCCGCATAACTGTGTCTTCTTCGACAAGGGTCGCCAGAGAATTCGGATCGATCGCGAACTGGGTCGATGGGCGACCGAGATCGATCGACTGATCGCTGAACGGAGGGTCGAACGAGAACAGAACGGAGGGTCGAACGAGAACAGAACGGAGGGTCGAACGGGAACAGAACAGAGGGTCGAACGGGAACAGAACGGAGAGAGTCGTCAGTGGTACGGGAGGTTGCGGGAGCGGATGCGGGTGGGGTTACTCGTCGGAGATGCCCCAGGCGTCGGGCATCTCGATGACGTACCGACCGTCTTCCTGGAGCGAGATGATGTACTCCTGGCGATCGTACAGCTCCATCAAGTTGAGCTCGTACTTCCCGGGGCTCACGATACGGATACTCTCGAACTGCTCGTTGAGCTCGTCGCGGAGGTCGTCGATATCGGGGCGGGGGCCCTCCGGATCGTCCGATGCGTCCGGACCGGATCCGGTCGAGGACGAATCGCCCTCGACGTCCCGACTCGCCCGGTCGAGCTCGTCGGGCGAGACGACATCCGAGCGCGCGCTCGCCTGGGCCACGTCCTCTTCGCTCCGGTCGCGGACGTGTTCCGAGTCCGCGTTTCGGGCGTCTGGCGTCTGATTCCCGGACGATTTCGGGTCGGGTCGGCGGGAATCGGGATCGCGAGTGTCAGCGGCGGAGGCGTCGCCCTCGTCGGGGGCGCCATCATCGATGGGAGCAGGCTGGCGGTCAGCGTCGGGTGACTGGCGGTCAGCGTCGGGTGACTGGCGGTCAGCGTCGGGCGACTGGCGGTCAGCGTCGGGCGACTGGCGGTCGGTGTCCGACGGCTTCTCGCCGACGGGTGAGGGTTGTCCGTCGCTCGTCTCACCGGCGGGCTTGAACTGGAACTTGTTCCCCCCGCAGTCCGGACAGCCGGAGAGCATCTCCTTGGACCCGTCGGGAAACGTCCGACCGCAGGTGGTACACTGGTGTGGCATTTACTTACGGGAGACGAGCGTGCTGATGAGGTTCTCGTCTTTGTGCAGCGTTTCGATCTGATTGGCTGGGCCGATGACGGTGAGCTTCTGGGTCGAGTTGCGACCCATCAGTTTGTCGAGGAAGCTCTGATCGCCCGCCTCCGCCTTCGGATACGTCTCTATCTCGATGCCGGTGAAGTCGTCGGGGCTGATCTCGGTCATCGTCACCTCGATGAGCTTCGACTCCTCGTCCGGAGAGAGACCCTGCTCGAGGATGACGATGTTGCCGTCGCGGACGCCGTCGAGGATGAGCCGGATCTTCTCCATCCCGGTGAGCCCCTCCATCCGGGCTCCGCTTATCATGTCGATCCGGACCCCGTCGTCGGAGTCGTCAGAGGGGGCGTCGTCGCCGTCGACGTTAGGGGTTGGGCCCGGCATTAGCCGAAGTACTCCGCGATCTTCGTGTACACTTCGTCCATGTTCTCGCCCTCCAGCGCGGACAGCGGGATCGTCTCGTGTTGCGGGAAGGCGTTCGCGATCTGCTGGACGTCCGATCCGGGGAGGTCCGTCTTGTTCGCGAGGATGAGCGCCGGGAGGTCCTGCGACTCGATGATCCCGATGAGCATGGTGTTCACCTGTGTGAACGGGTCCGTCGTGGAGTCGAGCACGTAGATGACACCGTCGACATCCTCGCGGAGCCAGTGCATCGCCTCCGCGACGCCCTCGGTCGCCTCCCGCGACCGACGGACCGCGTCGTCTTTGTCCATGTCGTGGTCGAGGAACTCCTTGTAGTCGACCTTCGTCGTCACGCCCGGCGTGTCGACGATGTCGATGGTGACCTTTCGCCCGTTGCGCTCGATCTCCACGTTCTCCTTCCGGCGCGCCCGGCGGGTTTCGTGTGGAATGTGGCTCTCCGGCCCGACGGCGTCACCCGTCCAGTCGCGTGCGATCCGATTCGCGAGGGTCGTCTTCCCGGCGTTCGGCGGTCCGTAGATCCCGATCCGCTTGGGTTCGTCGGCCGCGAACAGCCCGTCGGTGACCCGTGATATGCTGTCTTTAAGATTCGTGAGCAGTCCCATCCTGACCTCCAGTCCTGTGTTCTCTCCCAAACACTCTGTGCGGTGTGGTAACGCCCGATACCACATATCCAGGGTGTGTTCGGGGAATTAAGATAGAATCCACGCCCCTCTCACTTAAGAACTGCGTCAGACAGTCCCGATCCGGTGATATTCGGGCCGTGAAGTTGTGACACGCTCGATATCGAGTATACGTTTATCTGTACTTATTTATACATTCTTAATGATCGAAGGCTGGATACCATCAATTGACGGAAAACGGCGGCAGAGAGCGGACAGATGAGAAATAGACGGACGAGACAGGCGAACGGATCAGACGGACGAGCCACCCACGACAGAGAAGAGGTTACCGACGATCGAGAGCTGATTGGAAGGCAACCCAACGAGAAGTTCGGTTCTTCCCCTCCCCCACCCCTTCGTTTCGGGTGGAGACCGTTATCGGTGTAGGGGGTGGGGGCGGGCGGTAGTACCCCGAGTGTAAATACCAGAGGTAAATCTCTTTACTACATCAAACAATAATAATAAAATAACTTGGGGTGCTTTGTCGAGGGTACTGTTGTGTTTCAACTATAATAAAACTACCGCTATACAATAGCCCCTCTCACCCCCTCCCCCCACCATTTTCGAGTTCCACACGAAACAAAGGGGTGGGGGGGTCATGGGATCGCTCGGAAGAGCTCGCGAAAGAACGAACACTCAGGAGAGAACGACCAAGGTCAAACCAGAACGAACTCATTATCCGGTTAAATAACCGGGACGACTGAACGGCCTCAAGATCGAAGCAGGAACGGTCTCAAGACCGAAGCAGGACAGAGTATGAAGACAGAGTATGAGGACAGCTCTGGGACGGCTCCGAAACGATGAGCGGATCGCGTTACAGTTGTCCGAGTTCGAACCACGGCTGTCCGGACTTGAATCACGGCTGCCCGGACTCGAACCGAGTTGCACTACCTCTCTTTCCTGTCCGCCGATTTCTGCCTGTTAACGGCCAGATTGACGACGATATCTGGTCGTTGACCCTCAACTGGGACGGTTGGTTTCGGGTCCAGAGAGTAACACTTTTGTTCCCCCTCTTCATCTGGTTCGACTGCATCAACTGGACGTATTCGACTTCGGTCTCAGTCGAATATCGATGTTTCAGGCCGGTATACGACATCTGTCGTTGTTGTTCGGTCGACTTCCACCTGAAACAGGGGGGTTCCAATGGACGAAGGAGAGAACACACCGCAGACCGGTGAATCAGGAGACGACAGCGGGATCGCTGACGATCGATCCGGGGCTGACGGGACCGGCGAAACCGGCGCATCTGACGAAACCATCGCTAACCTCGACGATCCGTCATCACCCGATTCATCGCGACCATCCGATCGCTCGACATCGCGAGCGGACGCGACGGACCCAGACTCGGATACTGACTCGGATACTGACTCGGGGTCCAATCAATTGAGTGACGCTTCGACGGACATCGATGTCGGGAGCGGCGGACGAGACCGCTCCTCTCCGGATGTCGATTTCGACGGCGTCGTCCTCGACGACGACGACGACAACCAGGGCTTGTTCGACGACCTACTCTCCGGAGAGCCGATATTCGAGAACAAGGAAGTCCTTCGTCCGTCTTACACCCCCCACGAGCTTCCTCACCGTAACGACCAGATCAACCGGATGGCGACGATTCTCGTCTCCGCGCTGCGCGGGGAAACACCCTCCAACATCCTCATCTACGGCAAGACGGGAACGGGGAAGACCGCCTCCGCGAAGTTCGTCTCTCAGGAGCTCGAGTCGACCTCACAGAAGTACGACGTGCCCTGCGAAGTCGAGTACATCAACTGCGAGGTGACGGACACGCAGTATCGCGTTCTCGCACAGCTCGCGAACACCTTTATCGAGGAAAATCAGGCGGTCATCGCGGACCGGCTCGACCGGTGTCGCGAGCTCCGATCCGACGCTGTCGACGATCCGACCGTGCTCGCCGACACCGAGTTCGGGACCCTCGACGACGTCGACGCGCGGATCGATGAACTCGAAACCGACGCCGACGAGATGGAAGAGGTCCCGATGACCGGCTGGCCCACCGACCGGGTCTACTCGACGTTCTTCGAGGCGGTCGACTACCACGAGCGCGTGGTCGTGATCATGCTCGACGAGATCGACAAGCTCGTCGAGAAGAGCGGGGACGACACGCTCTATAACCTCTCCCGAATGAACTCGGAACTCAACAGGTCTCGGATCTCGATCATGGGCATCTCGAACGACCTGAAGTTCACCGACTTCCTCGATCCCCGCGTCAAGTCCAGCCTCGGTGAGGAGGAGATCGTCTTCCCGCCGTACGACGCGAACCAGCTCCGCGACATCCTCCAGCACCGCGCCGACATCGCGTTCAAACAAGACGCGCTCACCGACGACGTGATCCCCCTCTGTGCGGCGTTCGCCGCGCAGGAACACGGCGACGCCCGTCGCGCGCTCGATCTGCTTCGGACCGCGGGCGAGCTCGCCGAGCGATCGCAGGCCGAAATCGTCGGCGAGAAACACGTCCGCCAGGCGCAGGACAAGATCGAACTCGACCGCGTCGTCGAGGTCGTTCGCACGCTTCCGACCCAGAGCAAAATCGTGCTGTTCGCGGTCATCCTCTTGGAGAAGAACGGCGTCCACAACATCAACACCGGGGAGGTGTTCAACATCTACAAGCGCCTCTGTGAGGAGATCGACGCCGACGTCCTCACCCAGCGCCGCGTCACCGACCTCATCAGCGAGCTCGACATGCTCGGAATCGTCAACGCCGTCGTCGTCTCGAAGGGACGATACGGCCGCACGAAGGAGATGGGTCTGTCGGTCCCCGTCGAGGAGACCGAGGCCGTCCTCCTGTCCGACTCCCGGCTCGGTGACATCGAGAACGCGCAGCCGTTCGTTCAGGCTCGGTTCGACAACTGAGACGGCTTGATCGCGGAGTTTCCGCCTTCCGTCGGATCCCCCGATTTTCCGTCAGCCGACCACGTCAGCGGTCACGCCTCCACCCGAAACGCTGGCCTTCGCGTCGGCCGTGTCTCCACCGTTGACTTCGTCGATGCCGACGCTCCCCGTCTGCATCGCGACGCTCGTCGCCAGCACGTCACTCGGCTCCGCCTGTCCGGTCGCGATTAGCCGCACGTAGCCGAGGTACGGTATGCGGACCCGTGCAACCCCCGTCACCCAGTCGGATCTGACCGGCGCGGCGAGTCCGCTCGCTTGGTCGTAGTTCGCGTTGTCGTCGCCGAGCGTGATGAACCCGTCGTGGGGTGCGGGACAGTGGTTGAGTTCGCCGCAGCCGGCGGCGCTGTGGTACTGATCGTCCGCGCGATCGTACCAGTTCTCACCCTCCTCCACGTGAAACATTGCCCGGTGGATGATCGGTGAGGCTGTCCGTCCGGGCGGCCGGTAGATCACGACCGAGCCGTAGGACCCGAACGTCCGGTAATCGACGGTCTCGCCGACTTCGTGGGTCACGACGCCGATGTCGTTGCCGGCGGCATCGGGCGCGAGCCGCCCCGGCTCCGTGACGAACACGAGATCGCCGACCTCCATGTTCGGCTCCATACTCCCGGACTCGACCGCGACCATCGGCGGCCACACGCCGCTGACTCCGAACAGGATCAGGCCGATCAAGAGCACAATGGCGACGCTGGTGAGCATCTCTCGAACCCACATCAGCGGCCCCACCCTGTCGTGACGGAACCGGTGCAACAATCCCTCGTCGGAAGCGCCTCGCTCCCGACTTGTTCCGGTCCCGGTTCGACCGGTTTCGCTCCGATCACCGGAAGCTCGGGCGCGTTTGTCACCCGATGTCTCCGCGACGGCCACTGGACCCGTTTCGGGGGGCGTCTCGTCGCTGGTGTCGCTGTCGCCCGCCCCGTCGCCGGTGGGGTCGTCGCCGCCGAAATTGTCTCCGGTAGGATCGCCAGTGCCTCCAGCAGGATCGCCAGTGTCTCCGGTAGGATTGCCGTCGATGGGATCGTCGTTCCCAGTATCGTTGTCCGCCGACCCGGTCTCCCGGTCGGGTTTGTCGCCGCTGCCCGACCGATCCCGTTCGTCCATTACATCCGGGTTGACGGGTTTCGGACATAAGCTTCCGGGTCCCGGTCGCCGATGGTCGCGATCGATCTCGGGAGACCGACGGGCTCCGGAACCGTTTTGAGCCGTCCTCCCCTCTCGGATGTCGTGCCGCTGGAGTCGAACGCCCGGATCGCCAAGGAACTCGCCAGACACGGATACAACGCCGAACGGGAGGCGATCACCCTCTTGGCGAGCGCGCCCGACTCCGCCGACGCCGTCGAATCGGTCGTCGACCGCGCCCCGGACGACGCCCTCCGTATCACTTCGGACCACGTTCGCGCGGTCACGAACGGCCGGTCCGCTTCCGACGCCGATCCGACCCACGAATCACCTCCAGCACGAACCGGCGACGGATCGTCTCCTGGGGCCTCGACGACCCGATCTCCAGTCGAAACGGAGGGGTCTTCATCAGACCCACATACTGAGTCTCACACCACCGCCGACAGTACCGCCGACAGCACCGCCGACAGTGCCCCCCATCACGACCCCGACCTACGCGACCTAGAGGTCGGCAACGACATGACCGGTCAGAGCACCGGGACCGGTGAGTACGGCGACTTCGTCCGGACGTTCCGCGACCGCTACGAGCGGCTCTCGAAGGTGCTCCGCGGTCGCGTCAACCACCGCCCCGCCGAGGCGATCGCGGAGATGCCCGGCGGGAGCGACGCCGCGATGATCGGTCTCGTCAACGACGTCCGGTCCACAAAGTCCGGCCACTGGCTCGTCGAACTGGAGGACACGACCGGGACCTTCCCCGCGCTGGTCATGAAGGACAAGGGGCTCGCTGACCTCGTCGACGAGATCATGATGGACGAGTGCCTCGCCGTCGAGGGCACCCTCGCCGACGACTCCGGAATCCTCTTCGCCGACTCCCTCCACTTCCCCGACGTTCCTCGGACCCACCGAACCGGTGCGGCCGACCGCCACGTGCAGGCCGCGCTGATCTCCGATATCCACGTCGGTAGCGACGAGTTCATGGCCGACGCGTGGAGCCGGTTTACCGACTGGCTCCACACGCCGGAGGCCGAGCCGGTCGAGTACATCCTCCTCGCCGGCGACATGGTCGAGGGCGTCGGCGTCTACCCCGATCAGGACGAGGAGCTGGAGATCGTCGACATCTACGACCAGTACGAGGCCTTCGCGGAGCACCTCAAGGAGGTGCCGGCGGACACCGAGATCGTGATGATCCCGGGCAACCACGACGCGGTCCGGCTCGCGGAGCCCCAGCCCGGATTCAACGACGAGATCCGCTCCATCATGGACGTCCACGACGCGCGGATCGTCTCGAACCCGGCGACCGTCTCCGTCGAGGGCGTCGACGTGCTGATGTACCACGGCGTCTCGCTCGACGAGGTGATCGCGGAGCTCCCCGAGGAGAAGGCGAGCTACGACGAGCCCCACAAGGCGATGTACCAGCTGTTGAAGAAGCGCCACGTCGCCCCGCAGTTCGGCGGTCACACCCGCGTCGCGCCGGAGGAGCGCGACTACCTCGTCATCGAGGACGTGCCCGACGTGTTCCACACCGGCCACGTCCACAAGCTCGGCTGGGGGAAGTACCACAACGTGCTCGCCGTCAACTCCGGCTGCTGGCAGGCGCAGACCGACTTCCAAAAGTCCGTCAACATCGACCCCGACGCAGGGTACGCGCCTATCCTCGATCTGGACACCCTCGACATGACCGTCAGGAAGTTCGCGTAGCCGCCTCCCGATCCGTACTCGGTCGATCCCGACCGACGGTTCAACTCGGATACCGAGCCCATTCCCGCCGTGACCTGACGGTCGCCCGCGGCGCACTAGGCGGGAGCGCGACGCACCGCCGCGGTACTCCGTGCGTTTCGACTCCGTCGCCTGTTCGCCACCCCGGTGCTTCGACGACCGATCTCTCCGCTATCGATCGATCTCTACCCGCCCGCTGGTCGCGCTGTTGAGCCGCTCCACGAGCGATTCGACTTCGGCCATGGGGATCCGAAGCGCGAAGTGCACGCGCTCGTCGTAGTCGGCGTCGAACTCGACGCCCGCCGACTCGATCACCCCGCGGACCGTTCCCGAGTCGTTGTACGCGGTCTCCACGACCAGCCGGCGGTGCGGTCGCTCCTCGATCACCCCCGCCTTGTCGACTCCGTCCTTCACCGCCCGCGAGTAGGCGCGCGCGAGCCCGCCGACGCCGAGGTTCGTCCCGCCGTAGTACCGGGTCACCACCGCGACGACGTTCCGGATCTCGCGCTGTTGGAGCACGTTGAGCGCCGGCTTCCCCGCCGAGCCGGTCGGCTCCCCGTCGTCCGAGGAGTACTCCCGGAGCATGACGTCGCCGGCAGGCGTCCGTTCGGAGGCCTCGCCCGCGGGAACTCGGTACGCCGGCACGTTGTGCGTCGCGTCGTCGTACTCGGTCCGGACCCGCTCGACGAACGCCTCGGCCGCCGCCACCGTGTCGACCGGCGCGACGTGCCCGAGGAACTCCGACCCCTGCACCTCGAACGTCGCCGTCGCGGACGACTCGACCGTCAGGTACGTCTCGGTCATGGCCGTGCGCTCTCGTCGTCTCCGGTGGCTTCGCTTCCGTTCGCGTCGTCTCCGGTGGGCTCGCCGTCGCTTTCGGCCTCCTTCCGCCGTTCGAGCACGACGCTCGTCGGCGGTGCGAGCCGGTACAGCGCGAGGAACGCGACGACCCCGACGACCTCCGCGCCCTTGCCGACGATCGCCAGTGGATCGCTCGCGAGCGCCGCCGCGGTCCCGCTCCCGTGCCACCACGCGTAGCCGCCGAGGAACGCGGCGAGGGTCCCGGCGCCCAGCGCGTACAGCCGTCGGTACTCGTCCGCGCGCAGCGTCGCGGCCGCGACCGCGACGGTGAACGCCCCGCCGAGCAGGAACACGTAGGGCCGTGCGTCCGCTGGCTGGGCGAGCCGCGGCCACGCCCACAGGAAGTGGACGGCCGCGCTCAGCGCCGCGGTCTGCGCGGCCACCGCTCGAAGGAGGCGCTTCCGCGGCGCGTCGCGGCCGGCGTACCCTCGATCCGAACCGGTTTCCGTCGCGCTCATCGCGTCACTCCCACGGGTGATTCCCCGGCGCGTCGGGCCACAGCGGGTACCAGTAGGACTCGTCGTCCTCGAGTCCGAGTTCCCCGTCCAGGACCGACTGGAGTTTGAACTCCACTTGCTGGTTCCGGTCGCTCGTCCTCTTCGGCGAGAAGGGGTAGTACGCGCCGCGGCGGAACGAGTAGATCCAGTAGGCGTCCGTGTCGTCGCGTTCGAACCCGAAGACGGCCGCGAGCAGGCGGGAGCCGAACCCCTCCTCGATGAACTGGTCGGCGGCGAAGTGGATGCTCGTCACCAGATCTTCGGGATCGTCGTCCTCCAGTACGAACCACTGGTAGCCGTGGTCGTCCTCGTGCCGGTGGAACCCGGTTCCGGTGTCGATCTCGCCGGCCTCCAGGATGGCCTCGACCGTCTCGACGGCGTCGTCGAAGCGGGTGCTGTCGACGCCGGAGAAGCACAGCGCGGCCTCGCCGCAGTGGTCGTAGCCGAGGTCGGCCTCCATCGTCATGTACGCGGTCGACATCCCGAAGAGGTCTTCGGGGTCGGCCTCGCGGGTCGCGTCCGTCTCGGCGCTCGTCCCGAGCACGGCGCGGATCGTGTCGAAGATGCCCATCTATGGGCACGGCTAGGCGGCGCGGGGTTTAGGAGGTTTCCGTCGGGGGCGCGGATTCCCTCGTCGAGGGCTACTCCTCCGACTCCTCCTCGACGCGATCGAGGTACGTCAACACGCCGCGCGAGTTCAGGCTCGCGTCGGCCCTCGCGCGCTCCGGGTTCCAGAACTCCACGTCCTGGCTCGCCTCCACGAAGTGCTCCACCACGGCCTCGTCGTCGCCGAGCGCCTCCCGTTTCTCCCGGACGGCCTCGACCCACTCGACGTACGCCCGCTTCGCCTCTCCGATCAGCGACGGCTCGTACTCGCGCGGACCGAAGTGACCGAAACAGAGGTACTCCGGGTCGATCGCCTCGATGGCCGAGAGGTCCCTGAGACACTGGTCGAGATCGAACTGGGGCGGCGGCGACGTGGGTCGGACCGTGTCGACCTCCGGGACGTAGATCCCGGCGGCGTCGGCGGTGAAGACCACGTCGGCGTCGGGCTCGTGGTAGAACGCGTGGTGCGGGGCGTGCCCCGGAGCCTCGTGGACGACGAGATCGCGGTCGCCCAGATCGATCCGGTCGCCGCCGACGAGTCCCGCGATCCGGTCTTCGGGGACGGGCGCGGGCTCGTCGTAGTGCTGCCACTGGTCCCGCACGGCGGACTTCGTGCCGGCGACGAGCGCGCCCGGATCCACGAGGTGGCGGACTCCCTTCTCCGGGACGCGGACCTCGGCGTTCGGGTAGCGCTCTGCGAGGTGGCCCGCGCCGCCCGCGTGGTCGAGGTGGGCGTGCGTGGGGAGGATCCACGACAACTCTTCGCGCCCGATCCCGATCTCGTCGAGCGTCTCGAACAACGACTCGCGGTTCGCCCCCGTACCGGTGTCGATCACGATCGGCCGCTCGGCGTCGTAGACGTACACGGCCCCGTACTCGTCGGTGTCGAACATCCCGGCGTCGTGGACGTACAGGTCCGCGACGCCTCGAACCGGCTCGAACTCGCCTGCGTGCATGTTCACCACCACTGCCCCGCGACGCCTTTTAACGATCGGTCGGGGCGAAGCGATTCGGGGCCCCGCCGCCCGACCGTGGCGGACCCTTATGGTCCTTCCACCCGAGGGATCCGTATGCGCGTGCTCGTCACCGGCGCCACCGGATTCGTCGGGAGCCGCCTCATTCCGGCGCTCCTCGATCGCGGTCACGAAGTGGTCGCGCTCGTCCGCGACGCCGACGGCTACGCCCCGCCCCCGGGCGTTCACGTCGTCGAGGGCGACCTCCTCGAACCCCACACCCTCCCGCCCGCGTTCGAGATCGACGGCGACCCCGTCGACGCCGCCTACTACCTCGTTCACTCGATGGACGGCGGTCCGGGGTACGAGGAGCGGGACCGCAACTGCGCCCGGAATTTCGTCGACTCGGCGTCTGCCGCGGGCGCCGATCGAGTCGTCTATCTCGGCGGGCTCGGCGAAGATCGCGAGGGCCTCTCCGAGCACCTCAAGTCCCGCCGCGAGGTCGAACGAATCCTCGGAACCGGCGACCCGGCGCTCACGACGCTGCGGGCGGCGATCATCGTCGGCGCCGGCAGCGCGAGCTTCGAGGTGATCCACGGGCTCGCGAGTCGACTCCCCGTGATGACCACGCCGAAGTGGGTCGACACCCTCTGTCAGCCGATCGCGATCGACGACGTGGTCGGCTATCTCGTCGGGGCGCTCGAAGAGCCGTCGACCGCCGGCGACACCTTCGAGATCGGCGGTCCGAACGTGTTGACGTACGCGGAGATCCTCCGACGGACCCGCCGCCAACTCGGCCACAAACTGCGGATAATCCGGGTCCCGGTGCTGAGCCCGGAGCTGTCGGCGAAGTGGCTCCGGCTCGTCACCGACGTGAACCCCTACCTCGCCCGGTCGCTCGTCGAGGGGCTCCGAAACACCGTGATCGTCGAGGACGACCGGATCCGCGACCTCGTGCCGATCGACCAGACGCCGTTCGAGGTCGCGGTCGCGCGAGCGATCGACGAGATGGATCGGGCTAGAGAGACGCGGTCGTCGGCGACCCGGCCGGAGGGGCCGCCGTCGTGAGCCGCAACTACGGCGAGACGTGGGTGTACGAGAGCCTCGTCGGCGGGATTCCCGGGCTGGGGCTCTCTCGGGCGCTCGCGGTCGCGATCCAGTTCGCCCTGTTCGAGGTCGGCGTCGTGGCCCTCGGCTGGTACTACGGCCTGTGGGACGCGGTCCTCGCCGGCACCGTCGCCGTCGCGGTGGCGGCCGTCGGCAGCGTCGAGATGCACCGGCTCGGGGCGATCAACCGCCGGCTCCCGACGCCGGCGGCGCACAAGCGGCTGCTGTTCGGGTCGAGCATCGAGATCGTCCTCGGCGTGCTCGCGTTCATCGCCCTCGTCACGTACCTGATCGCGTGGGACGGCACGCTGATCGGGCGGCTGTTCGGTTCGGACCCGCCGATCCCGGTGGTGTACCTCACGCTGTTGATCCTCTGGGACCTCACCTACCGGATCGGCACCTCGTGGTGGAGCGCGGTCGTCGCGCTGTGGCGAGCGGTCCACGTCGACCTCCCCCCGACGGCGACGGCGCGAGTCAGGCGGCTCGACGCGGAGAACATCGCGTTCTCGCTGATCCAACTGGCGCTCGTCCCGTTCCTGCTCACCGAACCCGTCCTACTCGGGGCCGTCGTCGGACACGTTCTCGCGGTCGCGATCGTCTGTTCCGCGGCGATCGCGCTCTCTTGAGAGCAGCGGCGTTGAGGCCCGCCGACGAGCGTCGGTGTGGACGGGAATCAGACGGACCGGAGAAGGAGGACGCGAACTGCCGCCTCACTCGCCCTGCAGCTCTTGGAACTTGTCGAGGAGTGCCTCCGTGGAGTCGCCGGAATCGTACGTGAGCGATCCGGAGTACTCCGGGCGCTCGGCGTCGAAATCGGCGTCGACTTCGCTGGTCTTCTTCTCGCGACGCTCGTGTTCGGCCTCGTCGTAATCTCCCAAGCTCATTGTCGATATACCTCGGTTTCCACATCATGTTCCGGATGCCCGGCACCGCAATAGGCACCACTTAACATGGTACACACTCACTTGGAAACTGTCAGTAATATATGTATCGGTGAAATGTCGGATCTTATATGAGTTCGGACAAACGATCGACGAATCGATCGACTCAGCCGGCGTGGAGTGGTCGGTCGCGACGATGAGCGGATCGGCGAGGTCGGTCGCGATGCCCGGCTTCGGACCACCGGAACCGATTAACCCCACCGTACGGTAGCACCGGCGTGGCACAACCGCTCCGATTCAGGCGCTCGCCCGGCCGCTGGAGCGCCGACCGCGTCCGCTCGCAGCTCGAACTCCCCCTCGACGAGAACCTCGGAGCGACCGCGAGCGACCCGTGGTTCACCTCACCACCCGGATACGAGGCCCGGCGGTTCGACATGGACGACGGCTCGTTCGCGCTGTTCTGCTGGACGGACGGCGACGACGACCCGCCGGAGGGGGCCGCCGGCGGGCCGGTCGGCTACTGGGTCGGCAACACGGAGACGCCGAGCGAACTCTGGCGAACGGACAAGTACGGGTTCGACGAGGTCCCCTACCCGGTCTCACGATGGGCCCAGCGGGAGCTGCTCGCAGCCCTCCACGACGACGAACCGTGGCTCGCGGCGTACCCGCACGTCTCGTGGTTTTTCCTCCCGGTGTTCTGCTCGAAGGACGGCGCCGAGACGACGCGAGCGTTCTTCCGCGACCACGCGGCCGGGTTCCCCGACGCGACCCGCGAGGAGGGGACGGGCTTCGTGGAGGAGACGCTCCGTCCGGGGACGCTCGACGACTACCGCGAGACGATGGCGGGCAAGCTCGGCACCTCGGCGTCGCTCGATCTGGTTCGGATGAGCGCCGCGATCGCGGAGTTCACCGCGGCCCGGATCCTGACCGAGGCCGGCTACGAGGCGACTCCGGAAATCGAGGTGACGACGGGCCACTCGCTCGATTACCGCGCGACGGATCCGAACACCGGAGCCGCCTCGCTGGTCGAGGTGACGCGCCCGCAACCCGTCTCCGGACGCTCCGCGAGCGACCCCGTCGCGGCGGTCCGCGACACGGCGGAGACGAAGACGAGCGGGCAACTGGAGGCGCACGGCGGCGGCGTCACCCTCTTCGTGGACTGCACCTCGTTCCCTGCGGACGACTGGGCGGCCGTGCGCGAGGCCCAACCGGCGGTCCGACACAAACCGGTGATCGTCCTGCGCGCACGCCCGAACGGGCACGTTGAGGGGTACCGGAAGGGAACGGTGCCGCTCGATCTGTCGGCCGCGATCGACTGGGTCTGATCGGCCTGTTACGGACCGTATGCGGTCTGTTACGGACTGTATGGATCTCCCCGACCAGACGCCGACCTCCGACAGAGCCGCCGCTCTCGGATCGGGTCTCTCGAAAAACGGAGGGTCGATTCCGCTATCCGTTCAGAACGAGACCGGCGACGGCCCGTCGTCGTCGTCGGTCGTCGGGTCGCGGTCCGAGTAGAACCGCCGACCGACTCCGCGGTGACAGACGCCCGCTCGAAGCGTGGTGAACACGTCGTCCGCGTCGTCGAACGTCTGGTCACCGAACCGCTCTAGCACGTCTCCGAGACGCTCGGTGCCGTCGGCGAGCTCTACGGTCGCGTTCCCGTGGGCCGCGATCAGTTCTTCCGAGGTCGTCGGATATTGGTGCCGTTCGAGTCGGTCGTCGACGCCGTTCAAGCGCATCAACTACTGCGAGTCGCCGATGGTTCTTAATGATTGTCCATGCACAACCTTAGTCCGGCGAATCAGATTATATTTCCTTATATTGGTGTGAGTTAGCATGGGAGATCGTCGTCGCTTAGTATGGGGGTCGCCGAACTCGCCCATGAACGCGGACCGGATCGTCGCCGACCTCCACGCGCACACCACGGTCTCGGACGGCACCATGACGGCCGCGGAGCTCGCCGCGGCCGCCGCCGACGCGGGGCTCGACTGGGTCGCCGTCACCGACCACGATCGGATCCATCCCGACCTCGACGCTCCCGTCGTCGAGCGCGGCGGGGTCCGGGTCGTCCGCGGGATCGAACTCCGCGTCGACGCCGGCTTCGAGCGGCTCGATCTCCTCGGCTACGCGGTCGAACACACCGACGCGCTCGACGACGAGATCGAGCGGCTCCAGACCGATCGGAAGCAACGGGGGGCCGCGATCCTCGACGCGGTCGAGGACCGACTCGGCGTCGACCTCGGCGTCGAGCCTCGGCCCGGACTCGGACGCCCGCACATCGCGCGTGCGATCGACCAGTCGCCGGCGCCCTACGACTACGCCGGCGCCTTCGACGAGCTGATCGGGAGCGACGGCCCCTGTTACGTCGCGCGCGACGTGACGGAGCTGGAGCGCGGCGTCGAACTCCTCGGGAACGCCTGCGCGGTCGTCGGCCTCGCACACCCCTTCCGGTACGACGACGTGGACGCCGCGCTCGACGTGGCCCGCGAGCTGGACGCGGTTGAGCGGTTCTACCCCTACGGGCGCGCGGTCGACGACGCCGCAGTCGAGCGGGTGGCCGCCGAGAGCGACCTCCTCCTGACGGGCGGCACCGACGCGCACGAACGCACCCTCGCCGAGGCGGGATTGACGGCGGAGGCGTTCGCACCGGTCCGCGAGCGGCTGCCGGAGCCCGTCTCCGACCCGGCCTAACGGGCTCGGATTCCCGACTGTCCCGATCGACGAACAGGGTTAAGCCCGACGCCGACAGAGTGTGGCGTATGCGGTGTCACTACTGCGAACGGGAGGCCACCTACGAGGCCGAGCAGAGCGGCGTGGTCGTCGGGCTCTGCGAGGAGCACTTCAAGGCGCGCGTCGAGGAGCTCGCCGAGTCCGACGAGCTCGCCGCGCTCCGCGACAAGATCGACATCGAATCGTCCGAGTAGGCGTCGATCGGATCGGCCCGTCGATCCCCCGTCCTCACTTCTTTCCCGTCCCCCTTCACCGGTCGGCTCGCCGCGGACGGATCATAAAAGGCGCCTCGGAGCCAACGCTCCCCCATGCACCCAACGGACCGGCCGCGGCGCCTTCGGACCGACGGCGTCCGCCCGCTCGTCAGCGAGACCTCGCTGTCGGCGTCGGACCTCGTCGCGCCCGTCTTCGTCGACGCGACGACCGACGAGCGCGTGCCGATCGAGACGATGCCCGGCCACGAGCGCGTCCCCGTCGATCGGGCGGTCGACCGCGTCGAGGAGGTCCGCGAGACCGGCGTCGAGGCCGTCATCCTCTTCGGAATCCCCGAGTCGAAGGACCCGGAGGGAACCCGTGCGTACGCCGAGGACGGGGTCGTCCAGCGCACGATCCGCCGGATCTCAGCCGAGACCGACGCCTACGTGATCGGCGACGTCTGCCTCTGTGAGTACACCGACCACGGCCACTGCGGCGTGATCGAGGAGTCGGCGGAGACGGACCCGACGCTCACGGTGAAAAACGACGAGACGCTGGAGTTGCTCGCCGAGACCGCCGTCTCGCAGGCGGACGCGGGCGCGGACATGGTCGCGCCCTCGGCGATGACCGACGGGCAGGTCCGTGCGATCCGCGAGGCGCTCGACGCGGCGGGCCACGAGGAGGTGGCGCTGATGAGCTACGCCGTCAAGTACGAGTCCGCCTTCTACGGTCCCTTCCGCGACGCCGCCGACGGCGCGCCCGCGTTCGGCGACCGTCGGCACTACCAGATGGACCCCGCGAACCGCCGCGAGGCGCTCCGCGAGGCCCGGATCGACGCCGAGGAGGGCGCGGACGTGCTGATGGTGAAGCCCGGCCTCCCCTACCTCGACATCGTCGGTGACCTCCGGCGGGAGTTCGACCACCCGATCGCCGCGTACAACGTCTCCGGCGAGTACGCGATGATACACGCGGCCGCGGAGAAGGGCTGGCTCGACCTGGAGGCGACCGCCCACGAGTCGTTGCTGTCGCTCAAGCGCGCGGGCGCGAACCTGATCATCACGTACTTCGCCGAGGACCTGGCCGAGCGCTTATAACTCCTTCAGACAACCTGCTCGCCGTCGTCGTCGTACACCTCGATGGCGTCGACCGGGCAGACCCGCGCCGCGAACTTCGCGTCGAACTCCTCGCCGTCGGGCACGTCGACGACGAACAGGTCGTCTTCCTCCTCGGTGCTTCCCTCCAAGTCGGCCTTCCCGTCGTTCAGGTCCTTCTCGAAGGCGTCCCACTCGGCGACGCACTGGAACATCCCGACGCAGGTGTCGCGGTCGAACTTCACGTGCATGTCCCCCGGTTCGACGAGGCGGTACAAAGCGCTGGCGACGCATACACCATCTGGACATCCGGCACAGCCCGGCCGGATCCGATCGGAACACGCGGCGGCTCAGTCGCTCATTATTTCCGATCGATCTCGAGGTGAAGACCGGCAAAGCCCCAGGCGTGAGGGCCTCCGAACGTCGTTCCTGCTCGCTTCGCTGCGCGGGCTGCGACGTTCGTGGTCCCGCTCGCGTTGCTCGCGGGACTCGCGCGGCTTGCTGCGGTCCTCACTCGGTCGCTCGTTTCACTCGCTCTCTCGTTCCGGTCCTTGCTGCGCCGTGCTTCGCCCTCACGCCTGCCCCTTTGAGTCCCGCCCCGCACAGCACCCGCACCTCACACCTCCCCAGCCTCGTCGCTCGTTCGGGGCTCCCACTGGTCGCCCGCTCCCTCGCGACTCCCTCGCGCGTGCTGCTCACGGGTCGATGGCCCGCTCGCAGGCACGCGCCGACCGCATTGTTGGTCGGTCGCGGGACGTACCACCGACTTCCCTTCGCGTCGACCATCCTTTTAAGCGTCGCAGGCGCCCATCGGCGCGTATGACCACGGTCTGGCTCGTCGATCGGCAGTTCGACTCGAAGGGGCTCGTGCGGCTCACGTACTCCACCGAGGACGGCGAGCGCATGCACACGAAGGAGCTGGCAGAACAGCGCCTCGTCACGGGCGGCGGGATCACCGCCGGCCGCGAGGTCGACGAGAGCGCGCTCGGCGAGACCCCAACCGAGGAGGTCGAGCGGTTCGCGTCCGAGGCGTCGAAGATGGCCGCCGAACACGACCTCGACGACACGGTCTGATCGCGCTCGGCCGCCGTGAGCGCGACCGCCAACGCTCGATCGCGCGCCTGACCACGACTGACGCGCGATCTCTCCCTACACAACCGAGTCCGTTAAGGGGGAACCGGCGGAACGTGAGCGTGAAATGCCCAGTGGTGAGTACGACCCCGATACCGTCGAGCCGCGGTGGCAGCGGCGATGGGTCGACGAGGAGACGTACGCCTATCCCGACGACGACCCGGTCGATCCGAACACCGTCTTCTCAATCGACACGCCCCCGCCGACGGTATCGGGGAGCCTCCACATGGGCCACCTCTACGGCTTCACCCTCCAGGACTTCGTCGCGCGCTTCGAGCGCATGAACGGCGGCGCGACGTTCTTCCCGTTCGGCTACGACGACAACGGGATCGCCTCCGAGCGGCTCACCGAGGACGAGCTCGACATTCGCCACCAGGACTTCGAGCGCCGGGAGTTCCAGGCGAAGTGCCGCGAGGTCTGCGCGCAGTACGAGGAGCAGTTCACCGAGAACGTCCAGTCGCTCGGCGTCTCCGTCGACTGGGACCACACCTACCAGACGATCGAGCCGCGCGTCCAGCGCGTCTCCCAGCTGTCGTTCCTCGACCTGTATGACCAGGGCCGCGAGTACCGCGAGAAGGCGCCCGCCATCTGGTGTCCCGAGTGCGAGACCGCCATCTCGCAGGTCGAGACGGAGGACGACGAGCAGGCCAGCCACTTCAGCGACATCGCCTTCCCCGTCGTCGGGAGCGACACCGGCGGCGACGGTGCCGATGACGCCGAGGAGTTCGTCATCTCCACGACGCGCCCGGAGCTCCTCCCGGCGTGCGTCGCCGTCTTCGTCCACCCGGACGACGACGAGAACCAGGGCCTCGTCGGCGAGTCCGCCGAGGTCCCGCTGTTCGGCCACGAAGTGCCGATCATCGCCGACGAGCGCGTCGACATGGAGACGGGCTCCGGCATCGTGATGTGCTGTACGTTCGGCGACCAGAACGACATCGAGTGGTACCAGGTCCACGACCTCGACCTCCGGGTCGCCATCGACGAGTCCGGCCACATGACCGAGGTCGCCGAGGAGTACGAGGGGCTGCACTCGTCGGAGGCCGCCGAGGCCATCGTCGAGGACCTCGACGACGCCGGCGCGCTGCTCGACCGGCGCGACATCACCCACACCGTCAACGTCCACGAGCGCTGCGGGACGAGCGTCGAGTTCCTCGTCACCGAGCAGTGGTACATCGAGATGCTCGACAAGACCGACGAGTACCTCGAGATCGGTCGGGAGATGGAGTGGTCCCCGGAGAAGATGTTCAGTCGGTACGAACACTGGGTCGAGGGGCTCCAGTGGGACTGGCTCATCTCCCGCCAGCGCTCCTCCGGCATCCCGTTCCCCGTGTGGTACTGCGAGGGCTGCGACGAGGTCGTCGTCGCCGAGAAGGCCGACCTGCCCGTCGACCCGCTCTCGGACGACCCGCCGGTCGACGCGTGTCCCGAGTGCGGCCACGACGAGTTCGAACCGGAAAACGACGTGCTCGACACGTGGGCGACCTCTAGCCTGACGCCGCTGATCAACGCCGGCTGGGACTGGGACGAGGAGGCCGGAGAGTTCACCATGGAGCACCCGGAGCTGTACCGGTTCGACCTCCGGCCGCAGGGCCACGACATCATCAGCTTCTGGCTGTTCCACACCCTCGTCAAGTGCTACGAGCACACCGGCGAGGTCCCGTTCGAGGAGACGATGATCAACGGGCACGTCCTCGACGAGAACCGCGAGAAGATGTCGAAGTCCGTCGGCAACGTCGTCGAGCCCGAGACCGTGCTGGAGGAGTTCCCCGTCGACGCCACGCGCTACTGGGCCGCCGGCACCGCCGTCGGCGACGACTTCCCGTTCAAGGAGAAGGACCTCCGCGCGGGCGAGAAGTTGATCCGCAAGCTGTGGAACGCCTCCAAGCTCGTCGAGTCGCTCGCGCCGGAGCCGTACCCGGACGAGCCCGGCGACGAAGACCTTCGGGAGCTCGACCGGTGGCTGCTCGCCGAACTCGACGGCGAGATCGAGCGACTCACCGAGCTGTTCGAGGACCGCGCGTTCTCGAAGGCCCGCGACGAGCTCCGGAGCTTCTTCTGGAACACCTTCTGTGACGACTACCTCGAGATCGCCAAACAGCGCGAGGACGACGCCGCGGCGTACACGCTCCGGACGGCCCACCGGCGGTTCCTGAAGCTGTTCGCCCCCCTGCTCGCGCACGTCACCGAAGAGCTGTGGCACGACATGTACGCGGACGCCGCGAGCGAGCCGGACGGTGCCGACGCCGCGGACGGCGCCGGCGACTCCGTCCACCTCGTCGACTGGCCCGAGCCGCTCGGAATCGACGCCGATCGAGACGCGGGCGCGGCCGCCACCGCCGTGGTCGGGACGCTCCGGAAGTACAAGAGCGAGAACCAGCTCCCGCTCAACGCCGAGTTGGACGCGGTCGAGGTGTACGCCGACGTTCGGGGATTCGAAGACGACATCACGGGCGTGATGCACGTCGCCGACCTCGCCGTCCACCCCGACGAGGAGGCCCCCGTCGAGACGGTGATCACCGGGATCGACCTCGACTACGCGACGGTCGGACCGAAGTACGGCGATCAGGTCGGAGACATCGAGGCCGCGCTCGCGCAGGGGGAGTACGAGATCGACGGCGACGAGCTCAACGTCGCGGGCGTCACGCTCGTTGAGGAGGAGTTCGAGATCGAGGAGGAGCGGCAGTACCAGGGCGACGGCGAGCTGTTGGAGGCGGACGACGTGGTCGTCATCGTCCGCAACGAAGCCTAGCGCTCTCTCGGTCCGCCTCCGTCTACAGGTCGGCCCCGACGGCGTCCTCGACCGAGTCGAAGCCGTCCCGATCGAGGAGGTCGATGATTCCTTCGTTGATATCGCGCGCGAGGCCGGGGCCCTCGTAGACGAGCCCCGTGTACAGTTGTACGACGGACGCGCCCGCCCGTATCTTCTCGTAGGCGCCCTTCGCGTTCGAGATTCCACCCACACCGATCACCGGAACGTCGGTGCGTTCGGCGACGAAGCGGACCCGTTCCGTGGCGATCGACTCTATCGGTTTCCCCGAGAGGCCTCCCCGCTCGGCCTGCTGGGAACTCTTCAGCGAATTCGGCCGCGAGGTCGTGGTGTTGGTCGCGATGATCCCGTCGAGACCGAGGTCGTCGACGACGCCGAGCGCGTCCTCGACGGCCGGCTCCGGGAGATCGGGGGAGAGCTTCACGAGGAGGGGATCGGCGCCGGCGTCAGCGAGGGCACCGAGTATCTCCTCTAACGCCGCGCGGTTCTGCAGTTCACGGAGTCCCGGCGTGTTCGGGCTGGAAACGTTGACGACGAAGTAGTCGCCGGCCTCCGCCACGCGCTCGTAGGTGTACAGGTAGTCGTCGGGTGCCTCGGCGAGAGCCGTCGACTTCGACTTCCCGATGTTGATCCCCACCGGGACCTCCGGCAGCGGCTCCCTGTCGAGCCGTTCGCCGACGGTGTCGGCCCCTTCGTTGTTGAACCCCATCCGATTTATCAGGGCCTCGTCCTCCCGCAGCCGGAACAGTCGCGGCCGCGGGTTCCCCGGCTGTCGCTCGGCGGTGACGCCGCCGACCTCGACGTGGCCGAATCCCAGCGCGGCGAGGCTGCGTGGAACCTCCGCGTTCTTGTCGAATCCGGCCGCGACGCCCACGGGATTCGGAAACTCGTTCCCGAACGCCTCGACGTGCAGGCGAGAGTCATTCACGGTAAACCGGTCGCGGAGGAGGTCTGTCATTGGCGTCGTTTGTACCGCCCGTAACAGCCGGTGTGTCAGCCCGTGTGCGGTCTCTGGCGGGAGTCCGAACAACGCCGGCTTCAACAGATCGTACGCGCCCATCGTTTCGGCCTCGTCACGGACGGGTATCAATCCGCCGACCGCCGTCGCAAGGTCCACTCCACGCAACCCGACTACCGCTGTGTCTCGACCCGGTCTTCAGAAAGTGAGAGCGACGGAGAATACGCGCTTCAGAAGTCGTGTTCGAGGTCTTCCGGGCTGGAGTCGGCCTTCTGAATGATTATCTTCCCGTCTCGGACTCGAACGAACACCTCGTCTCCAATCTCCATTCCGGCGACGGCGAGCTCGTCCTCGTGGAGGTTCACGTGGACGTTGTGGTACTCCCCCTCGTCGTCCTTGGCGCCACTTGGGCTGAGCTTCTTTTTACGAACCATCGCGGTTGTGTTGGTCGAACTTCGCCATACCAGACACATAAGTGTTGTTTACCCGAACAGGACTCGCGACGGGCTTTCTGCGGTGTCGTTCGTAGCGCGTCGAAGCCGATCGACCTTCGTTCGAAGTCTCGCCGCGGCCGTGGCTGTCGATCGGTGTTCGGATCGTCTCGGAGATCGATCGAAACCGCTAGCCCGTGCGGAGTTAGTATATAAATATTTTGCAGATCAGCTTTCATTTCCCCGATATATTTATTACAGACTGTGTGTTGGGTTCGCATGGAGGATAAACCATGGTACGTGAAGACGGTAAGCGAAACTTCGCCCTTCGAGAGGAAGACGGATCGGAACCGAGTGAGTTCTCCGGTAATATGCCTCGCCAAGCCGCGCTCAAGGCCGCCAGAACTCTAGAGCCCGCGCCTTCGGAAGCGGAGGCGGAGCGCATCACGCTCCGGCTCCGTGAGAAGGGGACGCAGAAAGTCCACGAGTACGAGGGGTGGGCTTGGAAGGATAGCGCTCCCGAGGTCGACGAGGCCGACGACGACTTCTGGCTCAACGACCTCGACGATATCACGAAGGCAAACGTCTCGAAACAGGGGATCGAGTACATCGACGACGAGTAGCCTTCGAGGTCAGGCCCGTTTTTTCGCCGTGCCCATCCGCGTAGCTATCCGCTCGTTCACATTTCCCCGTCATGAAACCGCATGACGTGGCGCCGATAGTTCGACGGGGTTAAATACAACCCGGCCATCGTGACTAATGCGAAGAACGCACCTGCGAACTCGGGCCGTTCAACTCGGCCCGGTTTCGCTGGACTTGAAGAGCTTCGATGGGTTTATGACCCTTCGAAGCAGACAATCAAGTCCGCGAAGATGAGGATTTCGCCCCCTGCGCTCCGGCGTAAGAGGAAATCTGATGTGAGCCGTGGTAGTTCGGTGTCATCCAGGTCGCTGGGTGAATCGGACACCACA
>Ga0207851_100214_pt1 | contig 39245 bp, 36 predicted proteins | sample A23E3SouthBayCA_FD_187747 | JGI IMG/M metagenome (GOLD analysis project Ga0207851, IMG submission 187747) | Aerobic enrichment media microbial communities from Eden Landing Ponds, California, USA - A23 E3 (SPAdes) | ecosystem: Environmental > Aquatic > Marine > Unclassified | place: Emeryville... | reverse complement strand
CGCACCGTCGAGACGCTCTCGTCGTTCGACTACGACGACCTGCACCTCGTCGTCGGCGCGATGACCGACAAGGACCACCGCGGGATCGCGGCGGCGTTCGCGGCGGCCGACCCCGACCGCGTCACGGCCTGCCAGCCCGACCACGACCGCGCCGACGACGAGGAGGTCGTGGCGCGGGCGTTCGAGGCGGAAACCGAGGCCGCAGTCGAGACCAGAAGCGACGTGGCCGGGGCCTTCGACGACGCGCTCGCGGCCGCCGACCCCGGCGACGCGGTGATCGTCGCCGGATCGCTGTATGCCGTCAGCGAGGCGCGGGCGCGGTGGGCGCGCCCGACGGTCCCGAAGGAAATCGATTCGCTCGCCGAGGCGCGCGAGACGCTCGCCGGCGCGCACGTCTCCGAGCCGGGGACCTGGCGGATGCGCGGCAAGACCGTCCACCGCGTCCTCAAGACGCGCGTCAGGCCGCGACAGGCCCAGTACCTGAAGGAGGAACTGCTCTCGGTCGGCGGGGAGTGCGCGCTCTCGGCGCTGAACAACCAGGACGAAGAGAACCTCGATATCGTGATGAGCGGGACGCTCGCGCAGTTCAAACGCGTCGCGAACAAACTCGACGGCCAGCCCTACGGCCTCGCGCCCTTCGCCGACGAACTCCGGGCGGCGCTCGACATTGAGGCCGAGCAGGTCGGCGGCCCCGGTCACCGGGTCAGCGGGAGTGGCGGGGGCGACCACCGCGCGAGCGACAGCCCAGACGACCGCGCCTATCCGTGGAACGAGGGCACCGCGGTCATGGGCATTCTCAACATCACGCCCGACAGCTTCCACGACGGCGGCGAGTACAACTCCGTCGAGGCGGCCCGCGAGCGCGCCGCGGCGATGGTCGATGCGGGCGTCGACATCCTCGACGTGGGCGGCGAGTCGACCCGCCCGGGCGCGGACGTGGTCCCGGCCGACGAGGAGCGCGAGCGGGTGGTCCCGGTCGTCGAGGCGCTCGCGGACCTCGACGCGCTGGTCTCTATCGACACGCGCCGGGCGAGCGTCGCGCGGGCCGCGATGGAAGCGGGCGCCGACATCCTCAACGACGTGTCGGGGCTCGAAGACCCGGAGATGCGACTGGTCGCCGCGGACTACGACGCGCCCGTCGTCGTCATGCACAGCATCGAGACGCCGGTCGACCCAGGGACAGAGATCCACTACGACGACGTGGTCGAGGACGTCGTCGAGTACCTGACCGAGCGGGTCCTGCTCGCGGAGAAGGCGGGGCTCGACCGCTCGCAGATACTCGTCGACCCCGGCCTGGGCTTCGGCAAGTCAGCGGCGGAGAGTTTCGAGTTGCTCGACCGCCTCGACGAGCTGCGGGGGCTGGGCTGTCCGGTCCTGATCGGCCACTCCCACAAGTCGATGTTCGACCTCGTCGACGGGGGGCGCGCGGACGCGCTGGACGAGACGGTCGCCGCGACGGCGCTGGCGGCCGACCGCGGCGCCGACATCGTGCGCGTTCACGACGCCCACGAGAACGTCGCCGCCGTCCGCGTGGCGCGGGCGCTGGCCGATCCGGATTCGTTCAGCGGGTGACGGAGTCGCGGCTCAGCGCATCTCGTCGAGCGACCGGACGGTGTCGGACATGAGCCACGCGGTGTCGCTGTCGGTCTCCTCGATGCTGAGCGCGAAAAACGAGTCTCGCCCCTCGTCGACGGTGATGTGGTAGGCTTCGGTGGTCAACCGCTGCGTCGCGTCGGCACCGGTTCCAGTGGTCACATCTCCCCTCACCGATGCGGACTGATAACCGCCGCGATCCGCGACCGACCTCAACGATTTTTCCTGCTGGACCCCGGTGTGTTGGTATGAGCGGCATCGTCTTCTTCGCCACCGAGGACGAGGATCGGGTCGTCGAGTTCTATCGCGAGCACGCCGACGCCGACGTGTGGCTGGAGCAGGACGGCTGTACGATCCTCGACCGCGGCGGGTTCAAGTTCGGCTTCTGCGAGCGCGACCGAACCGACGACTGCGGGATCCTCACCTTCTACGACGACGACCGCGCGGCGGTCGACGCCGCCCACGAGCGCCTCGGTGACCGCGCTCGCGGCCCGCCGAGCGTCAACGAGCAGTACGACATCTACCAGTGCTTCGCCGAGGACCCCGACGGCCGCACCGTCGAGTTCCAGACGTTCCTGCACCCGCTCCCCGACGAGTGAGCGGGCGCGGCTGCGGACGTGAGCGCGACCGGCAGTATCGTGTGCGTACCTTTACCACAGCGCGGCTCGTAGGACGATGGGGTGTCGTCGAGAGGCGACGCCCCGGAGAGGGCGATGCACAAGATAGCATGCGAGAGCTGCGGACGCAAGGTAACGATCGACCGCGACCCGCCGCGGGCGCCGATGCGGTACTGCCCGCGCTGCGGGTCCGACCTGCCCACGTCGGAGGGGTGACCCGACTCGTCCCACCCGTCGCTTCGGCCGTCATTCGTTGCATCGACCGTCATTCGTCGTATCGGCTGTCATTAGTTCACCTTATATTGTACTGTGGATGTGTACCACACCCACGGCAAGGTTTAACTAACTGAGTCCATGGTATCCACTGGAACACACAGATGGCAGAAACGCAGAACGGAACTGAACGGGAACGGACCGATGGGTGTGCGGCGTTCGAAACGGCGGACGGGGACGTGGTGTTCTACGACCGCGACAACGGAGAGGCCTGGATCCAGTCCAGTTACGCCATCGACTTCACAGACATACGCGCGAGCGGTCCGGCGGAGTAGCCGGGTCGAGGAGAGTCGACCTTCGCCGGCGGAACCGCGCAGAGAGACCCTTCGCTTTCGTTTCGGTAGGTGACTCCCGGTAGCGGCCGGTCCGGTACCCGACAGCGACGCGACCGTCACTCGGCCTGGAGGCGCTCCATGTACTCGGCCATCGCGACCCAGAACGGGTCCGCGCCGGGGTGGTCGATCGGTTCGCCGTCGACCACGAGCCCCGATCCCTCGGCGACCTCGCCCACGTCCGCCGCGGGAATGTCCTCGGCGGCCAGCGCGTCGAGCACGTCGTCGACGCCCGCGGGGTCGACCGCCGCCAGCAGCGTGCCCTCGGAGATGGAGATCCACGGGTCGATGTCGAAAAAGTCGCAGGCTTCGACGACGCCCGGCTGGACCGGTACCGCGTCGCGCTCGATCTCGATGCCCACGTCCGCGGCGCGGGCCATCTCGTAGAGGCCGCCGTAGATGCCGCACTCGGTGGCGTCGTGCATCGCGGTGACCGGTCCGGCCGCCGCCGCGGTCAGCGCGTCCTCGACCGGGCTCATGTCGTAGAAGCGGTCCATCGCGGCGTCGATGTCGTCGTCGGGCATCTCGCCGCGCATGAGCGACTCGAACTGGATGGAGAGCAGGCCCGTCGCTTCGATGGCGGGCCCCTTCGTGATGACGACGCGGTCGCCGGGGCGCGCGCCGTCGGGGCGGACGAGGTCGCCGAACTCGCCGACCGACACCGCGGTGCCGCCACCGACCATCGGGTAGTTACAGCCCTCGTAGCGGCCGGTGTGGCCGGTGACGACCGAGACGCCGAACTCCTTCGCCTCGCGGTCGAACGTCTCCCAGACCGTCTCGAACTCCTCGTTCGTGATCTCCGGCGGGAGGTTGAAGTCGACCGAGAGGTGCGAAGGCGGGATCCCGGAGACGGCCACGTCGGACATGAGGATGTGGACCGCGAACCAGGCCGCGCGCTCGAAGCCGAGCGAGGGCATGATGAAGATGGGATCGGTCGCCATCGCGACGGCCTGCTCGCCCACGTCGACGACGCCGAAGTCGACGCCGTGTTGCGGACCGAGGGTCACGTCCTCGCGGTCGGCGCCGAGGTGGGGATACACGTACTCGTCGAAGAATTCGCGGTCGATCTTACCGAGTTCGGGCATATCGCGGCGTTTGCCCGCCCACCTCAAAGCACTGGCTATCCGCGTTCGGGTCCCTGTCGGTCCGCTGCCTGCCGTCCCTCTCCGGGCCGGATCCCGCGACTACGGTCCGAGATATCCCCACGCCTGCAACCGGTCGCCGTCGCCGTCGATCCACCGCTCGCCGATGTCGTCGCGGTAGTAGAGGTTCGGAATGACGATGCCGTCCACGCGCTCGTAGGCCCGCTCGCGGGCCTCCTGCATCGTCTCGCCTTTCCCGGTCGCGACGATGGGCATGCCGTTCTCGCCGGCGACGCGCCACTGGCCGTCCACCTGTTTCGTGTCCTCCAGGTGGATCCCCTCGCGGCTCTCCGTCTCGAACACGACGGCCGCGTTTCTGGAGTTCTCGTCGTAGGTCTTCTCGTCGTCGAACGGGAAGGGCGGCAGGACGACCCGGACGCCGACCTGATACCCCCGGTGGACGGACAGTTCGGGATCCGCCCCGTGTGCCAGGTCGTAGAAGAACTCGCCCGTCGCGGACTCGAACGACTCCTCCTGCAGCGCGATGGTCGGATAACCGAAGCGAGGCGTGAACTCCAGCGGGTAGATCCCGCTCTCGTTGACGATGCAGTTGAGGTCGATGCTCCCGACGTACCCCTCGTCGGCGAGCCACCCCTCCAGCTTCCCGAGCGTCTCCCGGAAGAGTCTGTTCCGGCCCGCCCAGAACATCGAGGTCCCCATCTCGCCCGTCGAGGGGCCGATGTTGCCCGGGAAGAGCTTCTTGTGCTCGAAGTTGAAGTTGATCTCGTCGACGAACCGCTCGCCGTCGAAGAAGCCACAGACCGCGACTTCGACGCCCTCGACTTTCCGCTGTAGCTGGAAGCCCTTCATGCGGTGGCCCCACGCTTTCTCGTAGGCGCGGAGGACGTCGACGACGTCGCTGCCGTCGTCCTCGCTGCCGACGTACAGCAGGCGCTTGACGTTCTGGACTTCGCCGAGCGGTTTGACGACGTAGGGAGCGGGGTTCTCCCGGACGTGTCGGATCCCCGCTTCGAACTCCCTGAAGACGTGGTGTTCGACCGTGTTGACGCCGTGGTCTTCGAGGACCTCCATCGCGTAGCCGCGGTCGTCCTCCAGGCGGTCGGTGTTCGGGGTGCCGCCGACGACCGCGTTCCCCCGCTCGCGGAGGTCCTGGGCGAGCTGACCGGTTCCGACCTCGGAACCGACCCAGATGTCGTCGAAGACGACCACGTCCGCCCACTCGACCTCGGCCTCCCAGTCGTCGGTCTTGGGCACGAACCCGTCGCCGATCTCGCGGTCGCGCTCGGCCTCGACGTAGTACTTCACGTCGTGGCCCTCGCGGTGGACCTGCCACGCGAGGTCGGTTATCAGCGCGGCGTCGAGCGAGCAGAAGAGAAACCGCTTCGATTCCATGGCGAGCGGTTCGCGTGCCGGCGTGAAATAACTAGACCACGGGCGAACGGAACCATTCCACGGACGGGCGGACACGCGGAACACTGGGCCGGTGACTGCGGTTTTTTACGGCCGCTGGGAGAACGCTGGAACCAGTGACTCCGGACGGGTTCGTCGGGCGGCGCAGGCTCGTGGTCGGGCTGGCGAGCGCGACACAGGCGGCCAGCGGCGGGATGCTCGGGACGGCGCTGGTCGTCTACGTCGGGCGCAGCGGCTCGCCGTTCGCGGTGAGCATGCTCGCGAGCGCCTTCTTCGCGAGTTCGATGGTGTTCTCGCCGCTGTGGGGCGCGGTCGGCGACCTGTTCGGACGGCGCCGGACGCTCGTGCCGGTCGCGACGCTCACCGCCGTCGCGACGTTCGCCTTCCTGCTGGCCGACGGCGTCTGGGGACTGGTCGGTCTTCGGGCGGTGCGGTCGGTGTTCGCCGTCGGCTTCGGGCCGCTCGCGCTCTCGCTCGTCCGCGCGCTGACCGCGACCGAGCGGCGCGGGCGGGCGGTCGGGTTCGTCAGCAGCGCCTCGGCCGCCGGCGACGTGGGCGCGCAACTCGCCGTCGGCGTCTTGCTCGGCGCGCTCGCACCCTCGTCGCTGTACGTCCTCGTCGGCGCGCTCGCGCTACTCACCGTCGCGCTCGTCGTCTTCTTCGAAGAGCCCGCCGGAGCCGTCTCGTCGACGGTCGGGAACCCAACGGCGGCCCGGCCGACGCTCCGGGCCGTCGCCGCGAACGTCCGGGGGCGACTGGTGCCCGACGCGGCCGAGCGCCGGCGACTCCGCCGGACGGGACTCACCTGGCTCTACGCGGGGATCGCGCTCAGACACCTCGCCGTCCAGGGCGTCGGGAGCCTCGTCCCGGTCTATCTGGTGGGACGACTCGGCCTCCCGACGGCGGCGATGGGCGTCCTGCTCGCCTCGAACCCGGCCGCGCAGGTCCTCTTGCTGTCGGTGTTCGGGTCGCTGGCCGACCGCGGCGCGCGAAAGCGCATGGTCGTCGCCGGCATCGTCCTGAGCGGCTGCTACACGCTCGTCCTCGCGGGCGCGTCGCTAGCGGCGACACCCGCCGCCCGCGGTCTCGCGGCGGCCGGCGCCTTCGTCGTCCTCGCGACCGGGTTCTCGGCGATGGACATGGGAACCGTCGCCGTGATCGGCGACCACGTGCCCGAGAGCCGGGAGTCGGCGTTCGTGGGGCTGCGCTCGACGGCCGCCGGCGTCGGCGGCGTCCTCGGCCCGGCGCTGGTCGGCGGGGCCGCCACTGCCGTCGGCTTCCCGACCGCGTTCGCACTTGCGAGTGCGTTCGCTTTCGCCGCGGCCGTGGTCGTCGCCGCGGGACTGCGCGAACCGGTCAGAACGACGATACCACCGACGGACCTGGGAACGGTCGAGACGACGGCCGGGATCGCGCAGTTGCCCGGCGCACACCGCGGATCGGACGGCGACTGACCGGGACCGAACACCGCGCCCAGTCGGACGGTCAGTCGTCGGCGTGGATCGACACTTCCTCCCACCCGTCGCGGACGTCGTCTTTCGAGAGGTCCAGGTCGTGTTTCTCCTCGCCGTGTGTGCGGACGATGCCGATGAGTTCGTCGTCGTCTTCGGACTGTACCTCGAACGCGCAGGCGCTGCAGGCGAACTGATGTGCCATCTGTGAACACTCCACTCGAACGGACACACATCAACGTTCTAACTGTTCTGTCCACGTAGTTGCGGGATTGGCGGTCGTATGGTTGCGGGATGGGCGGTCGACCCGTTTCGGCGAGATAGATGGCTTCCGACAGCGTTGTATCCGCCGGCCCGGATCGCTCGTGCGTGTCGCTGGTCTCGATCTTCGCGTCGGCGATCCTCCCGGTTGTCACGCTCGCGTTCGTCGGCTTTCTCCTCGGGCGGGCGAAAGACGTCGACGTCGGCCCGCTGAACACCGTCACCGTCTACGTCCTCGCGCCGGCGCTGGCGTTCGACAGCCTCGCCACCTCGCAACTCGCCGGAGGCACGCTCGCTCGCATCGCGCTCGGCGTCACCGTCTTCACGCTCCTGATGGGGGCCGTCGCGGAGCTCGTCGGGCGCGCGGTCGGCGTCGAGGAACCGCTGCTGTCGGCGCTCGTCCTCGTCAGCATCTTTCCGAACTCCGGCAACTACGGCATCCCGCTCTCGGAGTTCGCCTTCGGCGCGACCGGCCGTTCGACCGCGGTCATCTTCATGACCGTGCAGGGAGTGTTGCTGTACACGGTCGGCGTCTACATCGCCGCGCGCTCGGGCGCCGGGTCGTGGACGGCGGGCGTGCGCCGCGTGTTCGCGGTGCCGCTGGTCTACGCCGTCGCCGCCGCGCTCGGCGCGCGGGCGCTCGACCTCGTCCCTCCCGCGGACGGGGCCGCAATGACCACTGTCGGCCTCGTCGGCGATTCCGCCATCCCCGTCATGCTCCTCATCCTCGGCATCGAAGTGGCCGGCAGCGACTACACCGCGACGCTCCGGGAGGTCGGCGCGGCCACGGTCCTGAAGATGGGCGTCGCGCCGCTCGTCGGGGTCGCCGTCGCGCTCGCCGCCGGCTTCGGCGACGACACCGTCGCGCGGGTGTTCGTCCTCGAATCCGCCGCTCCGGTGGCGGTGACGCCGCTCATCCTCCTCATCGAGTTCGGGGACGACTCCCCCGTGGCAGGCACGACCGTCTCCGAGTTCGCGAGCACCGTCGTCCTCGTGACGATGCTGGTCAGCGTGCCCGCCATGACCGTCCTCATCTCGCTGCTGCAGAGCGGACTGCTGTGACGGCCCGACGCTCGGTCCCGTGACCGCCCACAGAAGTAGTCCGTTCGGTCGCTCGTGCGGTCCCCCGACGCGTCGCTCCCCCTCAACTGGCGGTATCCGGCGCACCGACCGCGGTCAGCGCCGCCGTTCGCGCCGCCGTCTCGTCCGACCGTCGTCGTGGACGTACTGGAGCGCCCGTATCCGCTCGGCGGCCGCCCGCTCGTCCATCTCCGAGAGGTACTCCCGGAACTTGGTCGGCGTCATGGTTCGTGATACCATACAACATGGAGGTCGATAAGCGTTTCGCCCGGGAGGTCGTTCGGACGGCGCCGCGAATCCGGTCGCGACCGGAGACAGCGGCCCCAGAGCCGCCACGAGCGGCCACCTTGCTACCGCCTGCACCACGCCCTTGCCGCTCGTTCACGTACTGGAACGTATGACGAGAAACAGTGATTCGACCGGCTCCGACACCCGTCGCCACGGCGTCGATCTCGGACGACTGGAGACCGAACTCGACTCGCGGGAGTACCCGGTCACCCGGGAAGAACTGGTCGCAGAGTACGGCGACTACGAACTCGAACTGCCGCGCGGCTCGGAGACGCTCCGGGAGGTTCTCGAACGGCAGCAGTCCGACGAGGCCGACGAGGAGCGGCAGTTCGACTCGCCGATCGAGGTCCGCCAGACGATACTCGGACTGGTCGGGTCCGATGCCGTGGGTCGCGAGGACTACAGCGACCGCGGCGGGACGCTCCGGGAGACGACCGACGAGAACTCGGTCGGCAACGGCACGTGACGCCCGGCCGGACCGAACGCCTCTTCTGACCGGACAGTTAGATGGCACCGCCCGCTCGAGCGGTCAGGACTGCCGAACGTGACGCTCGAGCGCCCGGCTGTTCCACTCGTTCGCTTTCCAGAACGCGTCGAACACGTCGCCGACCACCGGTATCGAGCCCGCGAGCGCGTCGACCGCGACCAGCCCGAGCATCTTCGCGAGCGTCCGCCGAGGGACATCGAGACGATAGGCCTCCGCGACGGGGTACAGGGAGATGACGGCCGAGACGGCGTCACCGACCACGGGCACCAGGCCGATCACCGGGTCCAGCCCGACGCGGATGTCAGTGCCCGGCACCCTGACGGCTTCGTCGAGCAGCCGACTCACCGTCTGTACCCGGTCGAGCGCCGCCGACTCTCTGGGGGTCAGCCCCTCCCCGTCGGTCGCAGTCGGGTCCTCGACGGCGCGGTCGGTGCCGACCCTCTCGAGGTCACTCTCGTCCGCTGGTTCCGCCTCGTCCGCTGCCTCGTCGCTCGCTCGTCCGGCGTCCGTTCCCTCGTCGCTCGCTCGTCCGGCGTCCGTGCTGGTCACCATACGCGGACGTGGTCGCGGAGGGACTTCGCGTCTCCCCTTGCAACTGCCACCGCGCCGGTGTCACCACGTCGTGCCTACACGCCGGTCGTCCCGTCGTCGCCGGTGAGGCCGTCGCCGGGGCCGCCGGCGTCCCCGATCTCGCGGCGCTCGAGTTCGCGGGCGACCTCGTCACGGTTCGCGCGCCACAGCACGGCGTCGGCGTCGGGGAACTCCCCGTCCTCCCGGACGGCGTCGGGGTCGACCGCGTCGTCGCCTACGTCGGGGTCGATCCGGTAGACGAAGTCGGCGCCCTCCTCGGTGCTCGCGCGCCGGAGGCTCTCGGCGCCCTCGTGCGCGTCGCCCTCGAGCACCTCCCAGGCGGTCGCGACCACCGTGTCGTCCGCGTCGACGATCGACGTCACGACTCGCTCACCTCCCCCAGTGTCTCGCACAGCGGCCCGTACTCGGCGGGGAGCTGGGCCCGCAGGTCGCGCCACTCGCGGCGGTTCACCCGCTCGCCCAGCGTCCCGAGGACTGCCCGGACGTGTGTCTCCGCGTCGCCGTCGGCGACCTCCTCGCGCCGGTCCACCCGGTCGACGAACTCCGACGGGGAGAACGCGTCGGCGTCGCCCCCGTCGGTCAGGAGCGGCCCCGCGAGGTCGTTCGGCAAGTGGTCGGCGACCGCCTCGGCCTCGCCGGCGGCGACCCGCTCGCCCAGCGTCCGGAGCGTCGCCTGTGCCCCGTCGCGGGCCGCGTCCCCGGAGTCGAAGTCACCACGCTCTCGAAGCGTCTCGGTGAGGTCGTTCTCTCGCATGGTCGCCGTTTCGGGCGAGGCGGGAACCAGGGTTGTGCTTGCACAGGCACCGTCGGACTCGACGCGCCGCTCGCGTCGGCCCGACCCGAACGGTTCGATGGCGAGCGCGCCGGTCCGTGACGAGCGCGTCGACTCAGTCGGCGAGCGCTTCCTCGGAGCCGGTGGCGGCGTTGGGGTCCTGGATCCACAGGTCGCCGAACAGGTCGTCCTGCGCGAGCCGGACCTGCCCGCGGTGGGCGAGAAAGAGCAGGCCGAGGAACGTCTGGACGCGACTGCCGCCGGACTCCTCGACCTCGCGGTAGAGCACCTCCTCGCGGCCCTTGTCGTACTGCTCGCGCAGGGCGCCGTAGACGTCGTCGATGACCGTCTCGATGTCCTCGTTGTGCGTCTTGCCCGTGACCTCCGCCGCAGTCGGCTCGTCGTCCAGCCGCAGGTCGTCGCCGCTGTGGTAGTCGAGTTGCTGGGTGCCGCGCTGGAACCCCTTCGGCGACTCCGTGGTGTCGTACTCGCGCGATTCCTTCCACCAGTTGTCCCGCTCGGCCTCGCGCAGGTCGCGGACGAGTTCGTCGAGCGTCTGAGGCATTCCGCGGGCGCGCCGACGTTCGAGCCGGCGGTCCATCTCCGACTCGAGCGCCGCGAACGGGTCCGGCCCGCCCACGGGTTCGTCGTCCATCCCCTGCTCCCAGGGCTGGTCCCACGGTTCTTCGTCTTCCTCGTCGTCTTCGTCCAGCATCGCGTCGCCTTTCATCCGCAGGAGGACGCTCGCGTAGAACAGCGCCCGTCCGGAGGTGCGCAGGTCCCGCTCGTCGAGCCGTTCGAGGAACTTGTCCGTCACCGCGACGATGTCGATGTCCCACGGGTCGATCTCTCCCTCCTCCGCGAGTCCGACCAGCACCTCGACGGGTTCGACGTCCTCGTCGTCTTCGCCGTCGGGACCATCTACTTCTACGTCCGCGTCCTCGTCGTGCCCGTTCCGACTGACCGGCACGCCCGCGTCGTCGAGCGCCGTCGCGGGATCGGGCGAATCGTCGTCGCCGTGGTCGCCGTCGATGTCGTCGCCGTCGCCACTATCGCTCCCGAACAGTCCGTCTGCGCTGTCTCCGCCGGGCGCCTCGCGGTCCTCGTGGCCGGCGATGTTGAGGGGGATGTCGTCGCCGCCGTCGGTCGCCGCCGACCTGTCCTCGGACTCCTCAGTCATCCGCGGGCACACCTCCCGCGCTCAGGTCGATACCGGTCACCGCGCTGACGTTGTCGTCCTGCATCGTCACGCCGATGGCGCGCTCGGAGCGTTCGAGCATCGCCGAGCGGTGGGTGACGACGACGAACTGCGCCTTCCCGGCGAGTTCGTCGACCATCTCGCCGACGAGGTCGGCGTTGGCCGCGTCGAGGAAGGCGTCCACCTCGTCGAGCGCGTAGAACGGCGCCGGGTTGTGCCGCTGGATGGCGAAGATGAAGGCGAGCGCGGTCAGGGACTTCTCCCCGCCGCTCATCGCGTTGAGCCGCTGGATCGGCTTGTCGCCCGGCTGGGCCTTCATCGTCAGCCCGCCGTCGAACGGGTCCTCGTCGTTCTCGAGGTGGAGCGTGCCGGTCCCGTTCGAGAGCCGCTCGAAGATGTCCCGGAACTGCTCGTTGATCGCGTCGTAGGACTCCATGAACGTCTGCTTCTTGTTCTCCTCGTAGGTTTCGATCCGGTCGCGGATCCCTTCGGCCTCCTCGACCAGGGTCCCTTTCTTGTCCTCCAGGTCCGCCAGGTCGTCGGCCACGCGGTCGTACTCCTCGATGGCGCGCATGTTCACGGGTTCGAGCGCCTCCATCTCGCCTTCGAGCCGCTCGATCTCCGCCTCGACCTCGTCGTGGTCGGGGATCTCCTCGGGGTCGTAGTCGCCGACCGCCGCCTCGAGTTCGTCGACCTCCCACTCGAGTCGCTCGCGCTCGTCGGTCAGACTCTCCAGGTCGCGCTCCACGTCCCCGACCGCCTCGGCCTTCTCGTCGCGCTCGCGCCGCGCCTCCTTGAGGTCCGCCTTCAGGTCCTCGCGCTCGTCTTTCAGCTCCGCGAGCTCCGACTCCAGTTCCGCGACGGCCTCGCGTTTCTCCTCGAGGACGGCCTCCTTCTCCGAAATCTGATCCTCGAACTCCGCGATGTGCTCTTCTTTCTCGGCTTTCCTGTTCTGCGCCGTCTCTATCTTCTCGTGGAGCTCCTCGATGGCGTCCTCGGCGTACTCCTTCTCCAGCTGGAACTCGTTGAGCTTCGCGTCGATGTCGTCGACGTCGTCTTCGAGGTCGTCGACGGCCGCCGTGATCTCGTCGGCTCGACTCGTCAGCTCCGGCAGCTCCGAGTCCTCGACCTCGCTCTCCAGTTCGTCGATCTCGGCCTGTAACTCCTCGATCGCGACCGTCTTCTCGTCGATCTCGGCCTCGATCTCGTCCATCTCCGCCGAGACCTCGTCGCGTTCGTCCTCGATCTCGGAGAGCCGTTCGGTCAGCGTGTCGATCTTCTCCTCGACCTCCTCGATCTTGCTCTCGCGGCGCTCGAGGTCGGTCTCGATGTCGCGGACCTGCTCGGTGGCCGCAGACTCCTTGTCGCGGGCGTCGTCGAGGCGGTCCTCGACGTCCCGCAGGTCCTCGCGGATCGACTGCCGCTCGTCTTCGAGGTCGTTGATCGTCGCGGCGATCCGCTCTAGCTGGCCCTGTCCGCCCGAGAAGGAGTAGCGAGTCCCCTTCGAGGAGCCGCCGGTCATCGCGCCCGACTTCTCGACGAGGTCCCCCTCGAGCGTGACCATCCGGAAGTCGCCCATGAACTCGCGGGCGGTGTCCATGTCGTCGACGACGAGCGTGTCGCCCAGCACGTACGAAAAGACGCCCGCGTAGTCGGGGTCGAAGTCCACGAGATTATAGGCGAAATCCACCACGCCCGGATCGCTCGGCGCCGACGGGAGCGAGCGGTTCTGCATCTCCGTGATCGGCAGGAATGTCGCCCGGCCGGCGTTGCGCGATTTGAGGTAGTCGATACAGCGCTGTCCCGTCTTGTCGTCGTCGACGACGACGTGGGCGAGGCGCCCGCCCGCGGCCGTCTCGCAGGCGACTGCGTACTCGGCGTCGACGCCGCCGAGTTGCCCGACCGTGCCGTGGACGCTGTCGATGCCCGCGTTCAGGATGGTCGTCACCGCGCGGCCGTACGAGGAGTCGCCGTCCTGTCCGGCCTTGGCCTCGAGTTCGGCGTACTCCTGCTGTTTGGCCGTGAGTTCGTCTTCGATCTCGTCGAGGTCCGACTGGAGCTCCCGGCGCTCGGCTTTCAGGTCGTCGACCACCTCGGAGATTGTCGCGCGGTTTTTCTTCGCTTTCTCGAGTTCGCCCTCGAGATCGGAGATCTCGGCTTCGATCTCCGGGATCCGCTCTTCGAGCTCTTCGATCTCGCTTTCGGTCTCCCGTTGCTCGTTCGAGCGGCGACGGGCCTCGTCGAGCAGGCGGTCCTGCTCGCGCTGGCAGTCGTTTTTCTCGGCTTTCAGCTCCTCCAGCGCGGCCCGCTTCTCGTCGAGTTCGGCCTTGACCTCCTCGAACTGCTCGCCGACCTCGTCGATGCGAGCCTCGACCTCCTCGAGTTCCGCCTCCTTCTCCTGGATGTCCGCCTTGAGCGAGGATTTCGCGACTTTCTGCTCGCGGATGTCGCTCTCGAGTTCGTCGATGGTCTCCTGTTTGCGGTCGATCTCGACGAACGCCTGCCGGCGCTCGTTCTCGGCGTCATCGGCGGCCTCCTCGGCGCTCTCGATCTTGTCCTCGAGCCGCGAGATGTCGCCTTTGACCTCCTCCATCTCGCGTTTGATCGCGAGCTGTTCGTCCTCGCCTTTCCGTTCGATCTCGGCGTTGAGCTCGTCGAGTTCGTCCTCGAGTCGGACCACGCGACCCTCGCGCTCGTCGAGTTCGCCCTGCAGGTCCGCGAGTTCCGATTCGAGGTCGGCGATGTCGTCCTCGACGGTCGCGAGGTCGTCGCGTTTGTCCTCCAGTTCGGCGGCCTTGCGGTAGCTCTCGTACTCCTGTTTCTCCTCGCGCAGGTCCTGGTACTCCAGCGCCGTCTCGCGCTCGTCTTCGAGCTGGTCGAGACGGTCCGCTTTCTCCTCGATGCGGAGTTCCGCTTCCTCGATGCGCTCCTCGACGACATCGAGTTCTTCGAAGGCGGCCTCTTTCTTCTGGTCGAACTCGGCGACGCCGGCGATCTCGTCGATTATCTCCCGGCGAGCGGCCGGCGTCATGTTGATGATCTCGGTCACGTCGCCCTGCATGACGACGTTGTATCCCTCGGGGGTGACCCCGGCCTGGGCGAGCAGGTCCTTGATGTCTGAGAGGTTGACCGAGCGGCCGTTGATGTAGTAGTAGGAGTAGTAGTTGTCGTCGGTCTCCTTGACGCGACGTTTGATGGAGATCTCGTCGACGTCGCCGACCTTCTCGGTTCCGGCGGCGCTGACGACCTGCGAGCGCTCGAGGGTGCCGTCGTCGTTGGCGAAGATGACCTCCACGCTGGCCTCGCGCTCGCCCTCGAAGGACTCGCCCTCCTGGTGGCTGGGGTTGTAGATGAGGTCGGTGAGCTTCTCGGCGCGGATGCCCGACGTGCGCGCCAGTCCCAGGGCGAACAGGACGGCGTCGATGATGTTGGACTTGCCCGATCCGTTCGGGCCGCTCACGGTCGTGAAGTCCTCGTAGAAGGGGATCCGGGTCTTCCGGCCGAAGCTCTTGAAGTTGTCGAGGACGAGTTCTTTGATGTGCATGGTCCTCGGGGAGACCGCCCTACGCGACGATGATGTCGCTCTGGCCGGTCTCCGTGCTATCCTCCCCGTCGTCCTCCTCCGTGTTAGTAGTGTCGGCCTGCGCTTCGTCTGGAGATACCGAACTGTTCGGGTTCTCCGGGACGAAGCCCAGGTCCTCGTCGACGGCGTTTTCCAGCTCCCGCAGACGGACCTTGCACTCGACGAGTTCGTCCGTCAGCCCTTCGACGGACGCCTCGAGTTCCTTGACGCGTGATTCGAGTTCCTCGACGCGGTTCCCGCACATACCACCATCACAGTCGGCCCCCGACATAAACGTACGTCAGACATTCACATCGAACCTGACAGGTGTCGGGTGGTTGGTGGGTCGGGTGGTCAGGTAGTCGGTCGGCTGGGTGGTCGCGCACTCTCCAAGCGGACCAGATGTTCGGACCACGGCCCGCGAGATCTCCGGTGACCGGGCGCCGGACCGCTGGACGCGCGGCCGGTCTAGACAGTTTTAGCCCACATTTATTTTCACTGGGGTAACACCCACTTGTATGCGACATAGATTAGCGGTGGTGGCGGTCGTGGCGATGGTCGTCCTCGCGGGCTGTTCGGGGGGCGGCGGGTCGTCGACGCCGACCGATGATGCATCGACGCCGACCGACGCGCCGGCCGACGGGATGGACACGCCGACGAAGACGCCGGCGGGGGAGACGCCGACTGAAGGGGGATCGACGCCGACTGACGCCGCGGGCGACGGCGACACGCCGACGAAGACACCGGCATCGGACGATACGCCGACGAAGACACCGGCATCGGACGATACGCCGACGCCGACGCCGACGGCGACTCCGTCCGGAAGCACCCCGACGGCGACGCCAGCCGGTAGCACCGGGGGACCGCCCGGCTACGAGGACGGCGAGTTCTTCAACCGCACGCGCTTCGGACAGGCCTACCTCCAGCACATCGCTGCGGGGCCGGTCGCGTTCAACATGACGCTGCGAAACAACACCGCGGAGGCGTCCCAGAACATCGGGTTCTCACTCGTGAACGACACCGAGGAGACGCTCATCACGCTCAACAACCTGGAAAAGTCGGGCTCGACGACGTACTTCGTCCAGAACGGGACCGACGCCACCCGGAACACGACCTCCGGCGAGATCCGGTACGCGAAGGGGAACAACAACGGCATCGAGTTGGGTGCCGCGTTCCTGACCATCTTCGCCGTTCTCCCGAGCGTGTACTTCTCCGCGATGGAGTGGGAACAGACCGACACCCGGACCAGCGGCGGAGACACGTACTACGTCTACGAATCGAACTCGCTGAATCAGACGGCGCTGGAGCAGAGCGACTGGGAGACGGACGGGAGCTTCGAGACCGCGACCGGGCACATGGTGATGCGCTCTGACGGCCTCGTGCGCAACGCGACGGTCACGCTCTCGGGCACGACCGCGTCCGGGACCGAGGTCGATCTCGACATCGAGATGTCGATGCGCGACGGCTCCGACATCACCGTCGAGAAGCCCGACTGGTTCGACGAGTCCGACGCGGAGAGTTCGGGCTGAGCCGCCAGCGGTACCCGTTTTTCGCGCCGTTCGCGGCGAGCAACGGACCGAGAGAGGGGTCTGCACCGGACGCGACCGTGACCGCGGTCGTTAGCCTTTAGCCCCGCGGTACCGAACCGCGGGTAATGACCGCACAAGCCGTCGCGAGCGAGGAACTCGCGACCGTCATCGGGCTGGAGGTCCACGTCCAGCTCGAGACGGACACGAAGATCTTCTGTGGCTGTTCGACCGAGCCCTCCGAGGAGCCGAACACGAACACCTGCCCGGTGTGTCTCGGCCTGCCGGGCGCGCTGCCGGTCGTCAACGAGGGCGCCGTCGAGGCCGCCGTCAAGATCGGTAAGGCCATCGACGCCGACATCCCCGAAGAGACGACCTTCCACCGGAAGAACTACTACTACCCCGACCTCCCGAAGAACTTCCAGATCACCCAGTACGACGCCCCGATCTGCCAGGAGGGCGAACTCGAGTTCTCGGTCGAGGGCGAGCGGCGCTCGGTCTCGATCCGCCGCGCCCACCTCGAAGAGGACCCCGGCAGCCTCCAGCACAAGGGCGGCTCCATCGACACCGCCGACTACACGCTGGTCGACTACAACCGCGCGGGCACGCCGCTGATGGAGATCGTCACGAAACCCGACTTCCGCTCGCCGGGCGAGGTGCGAGCCTTCCTCGCGAAGCTCACGGAAGTCCTCGAATATCTGGGCGTCTTCGACGCCACCCGCGACGGTTCCCTGCGCGTGGACGCCAACCTCTCCATCGTCGACGGCGAAGACGTGGCCGCCGACGGCTCCATCGGCACGGATGCCCTGGAGGAGGCCAACCGCACCGAGGTCAAGAACATCTCCAGTCACAAGGGCGCGGAGAAGGCCCTCGCGTACGAGGAAACGCGGCAGAAAAACGCCATCGAGCGCGGTCGCGCCGTCGAGCAGGAGACCCGCCACTGGGACGAGTCCAAGGGCGTCACGCTCTCGATGCGTTCGAAGGAAGAGGAGAAGGATTACCGCTACTTCCGCGAGGCCGACCTCCCGCCGCTGCAGGTCAGCGACTGGAAGGCGAAACTCGAGATTCCGGAGCTTCCCGACGCCCGCCGCGAGCGCTTCCAGGCCGAGTACGGCCTCAACGAGGAGGCCGCGGACAAACTCACCAGCACGAAGGAGGTCGCGGACTTCTTCGAGGAGGTGGCCGAGCGGTTCGACCCCGACCTCGCCGCGACGTGGGTCGCCGACGAACTCCTCGGGGAACTCAATTACCGCGACATGCAGATTACGGACGTGTCCGACCGATTCGACGAGATCGAGCGGCTCGTCGAACTCGTCGCGGCCGACGAGATCACGACGAAAAACGCCCGCGAGACGGTACTCCGGGGAATGCTCGACGACGGCGACTCGCCCGACGAGATCGTCGAGCGCGAGGAACTCGGGAAGACCAGCGGCGACGAGGTCCAGCAGGCCGTCGAGGAAGCCATCGACGAGAACCCCGACGCCGTCGAGGACTACCACGACGGCGACGGCGGCGCGATCAACTTCCTCGTGGGCCAGGTGATGCAGAAGACGGGCGGCAGTGCGGATCCCGGTGACGTGAATCAGCTGTTGCGCGACGAACTGGACGGGTAGGACCGACCGCGAACAGCGTGAGCGGTCGGCTTTTTGTTCCAGCTTTTTCAAGGAGTGGTGCCCGCAGGCCGTCTCCGGCGGCCGAGGACACCCGACGCAGAAAAAGGTGGCAGCGAGACGGGCGGCAGTGCGGATCCCGGTGACGTGAATCAGCTGTTGCGCGACGAACTGGACGGGTAGGAGCCACGGCGGTTCTCGGGTCTTTTCACGACGAAGGGAGAGCCGTCAGTCGCTCGTCGCGGGGGTTCCGGCGGGCTGGTCGGTCGACTGCGGGTCGGTCCAGCGCGTCCAGACGACGAGAAAGGCCGGGATGACGACCAGGGCGGTCACAAGCGAGAGGACGAGCGAGAGCGCGACGAGGATCCCCATGTTCCGGAACTGGGTGAACGTCGCGAGCGCGAGGCTGCCGAAAGCGCCGACGGTGGTGGCGGTGCTGCCGAGCAAGGCGCCGCCGGTGCCCGTCACCGTCCGGTGGAGGGCCGCGCCGGGAGAGTGGGCGGCGAGCTCCTCGACGTAGCGGTGGGAGACGTGGATGCTGTAGTCGATACCGAGGCCGACGGCGAGACTCACCATGAGAGCGGTGAAGAGCGTCAGCGGGACGCCGAGGAGCGCCATCGCGCCGAAGACGTAGGTCAGCACGAACACGACTGCGAGCCCGGTGATCGCGCCGAGCGCGGCGCTGCCGTGCATGAGCCTGAAGACGCCGGCGAGCAGGAGGCCCACGGCCGCGAGCGCGACGGCGAGAGTCACGAAGATGTTGTTCCGGATCTCGCGGACCTCGGCCTGCGCGACGACTGCTTCGCCGGTGGCGGTCGCGGTGACGCTCAACTGCGCGGCGTCCGCGTTGTCGCCGACGGCCGCGCCGCTCTCACCTTCGCCGGCGCGCTCGACCACGTCGGCCGCGTCGGTCGCGACCGCGGTCTGGTCGTCGTAGCCGGCGCTCCCTCGCATCGGGACGACGACGCGGACGGACTCGTAGGCGCCGTCGGTCCGCTCGATCACCTGGCCAGCGGTCTCTGGGGCGGCCGCGAACAGCGCGTCGTAGACGGCGGTGACGTTCGATTCCGGAACGCCGTCGTCGTCGGTGTCGGTGCGGTCGAGCGTCGCGCGGAGGTCGGGATCGGTCGCGGCGGTGGCGCGCAGCACCGACAGTGGCGTGCGGACCGGGACAGTGCCGTCAGCGCGACGGTAGGCCACCTCGGCGTCTCTGAGGCGATCCGTCGCCTCACCCACCCCGTGTAAGACCTCTGGGTCGGTCACGCCGCCGCGAACGAGGACCTGGACGGGAAGTTGGTCGCTGCTCGACCGGTACGTGTCCCGGACGTAGGAGCTGTGTTCGGCGTAGGGGTACTCCTGGGTGCCCAGCGGTTCTGGGAGGTCCTGTTTCCACTCGGCGGGCTCCTCGATGGGGGTGTACGGTTTCGAGTCGAGCGTCGTGACGCTGTAGGCGCCGATGGCGCTGGTCAGGAGCGCGAAGACGATGATCGCCCGCGGGGCGCGCCGGGCGGCGCGGGTACCCAGCGAGAGAAGGCGGCTCGTCCGCCCGCCGACGCCGAAGGCCTCGCGGGTCCGGTCGCGCCCGAGTCGGCCTTCGAGGAACCCGTCGATCTCGACTTTCAGCGCGGGGACGAGCGTGACGAAGACGACGAGCGCGGCGACGATGCCGAGGCTGGTCGCGAGCGCGAGACTGCGGATGGTCGACAGCGAGTTCGTCAGGTTCGAGAGGAAGCCGATGGCGGTCGTCAGCGTCACGAGCACCAGCGCGGTGCCGACCGAGCGGACGGCCGCGCGCATCGCCGGCCGGATCTCGGTCGGGGCATCGCTGTCGGCGTCCGCGCCGACGGAACGGTGTTCGCGGTAGCGCATGAAGACGTGGATGCCGTAGTCGATGGAGAGGCCGACGATGAGGATCGGCGCGACGATGCTGGCCTGGGTGAACGGGACGCCGAGCCAGCCGACGAGCCCGAGCATCCAGACCAGCGTCAGGACGACGCCGGCGAAGCCGACCAGGACGTCGACGAGGTCGCGGTAGGCGACCGCCAGGACGAGCAGGACGAACACGAGCGCCACCGGCCCGACGAGTTCGAGCGTGTCGCCGATCAGCTTCGACTGGACGTCGGACATGGCGGGCCCGCTCAACATGAAGTACTCGGCGCTCGCGTCGGTCTCGACCGCGGTCGCGGTGTCCGACAGCGCCGCCTGCGCGACGGGGACCGCGCCGCGACGAGCGGTGCTGCCGTCGGAGACGAACCGAAAGGCGATCCGGCGGCTCTCTGCGGTGGCCGTTCCGGGCTCGTAGGAGGCTGGCAGTAGTCTGGAGGCGGTCGTGTCGTCAGCGAGGACCTGTTCGACGGCGCGGCGCACCTCGGCCGGCTCGGCGGCCGCGAGCGCGTCGGTCTGTGCGTCGAGCGTCGCCGCGCCACCGTCCGCGACTCGGCGGGCGACCAGCGTCGAGACGCCGACGACGCCGCGGTCGTCTGCGAGTTTCGCGGCCACCGTCTCGTTGTCGAGGGCGCGCTGCTGGTAGCGAAGGGAAGCCAGAAGCGACGGCTTCGAGAGGACGTTACCGTCGGTGTCGCGGACGTACACCGAGACGACGGTCCGGTTCTCGGCGCCGACGTCGTAGTTGGCCCGGACGTACTCGCTCGCGTTGGCGGCCGACGAGTCCGCGGCGAGTTCGCCCTGGTCGCCGTCGGAGATGGCGGTGATGCCGCTGCCGACGGCGACCGTCGCCAGTACCATGACGACGACGATCAGCGTGCTGTGCTCCGTCACGAACGCGGGGATCCGCGCGAGTGGATTGCTCTCTCTCATCTGTCAGGGGTGTCGGTCGAGTTGGTGTCGGTTGGGCGGGTATCGGTCGACGGATCGGCGGAGGGGGCCGCCGAGTCGAGTTCGGTCGTCGAAACGTCGCGGACCGGGACGCCCGAATGGGCGACTTCGAGGACGACGGTCGGTTTCGCGGCGGGCGAGGAGACGACTGCCGTGACCGTCTCCGCGGTCGCGTGGGCCGCCTCGACGCCGGGAATCGCTTCGAGGTCGACGTCGGGCACGCGGTCGACGCGGAGCGTGACCGCGGTCAGTCCGGTCGGGTCGTCCGCCTCGTCGCTGCCGACGACGCGGACCAGCTCCCCGTCGCGGAGGACGCCGCCGCGGTCGGGTAGCGGTGCCGGCCCGCGGAGTCGACGTACGGCGAGGAGGACTGTGGTCCCTCGCTCGCGCTCGGCTCGGAGGACCGAGCGAAGCCTCGCGACCCCCAACGGGTCCAGGCCCGCGGTCGGAGCGTCGAGGACCAGCAGGTCGGGGTCGCCGGCCAGCGCCGCCGCGAGCGCGACCCGGCGTGCGGTTCCAGCGGCGTAGGTCTCGGCCGGTCGGACCGCGGTATCCGGGTCGACGCCGACGCGGTCGAGCAGCGCCGTCGGCGCCGCCGCGTCTTCGGCAGCCGCGGCCGGCGCGGCGGCCCCGGTGCTCCGGGTAGCCGACCGAACGTGATCCAGTCCCGTTCGCCCGGGATCGAGCGCGGACCGCTCCCGGACGCGGCCGACGCGGCTGCGCAGTTCGTCGCGGTCTTCGACGGGATCATATCCGAATACAGATGTGTCTCCGGAGGTCGGCTGGTCGTCGCCGCAGACGAGGTCTAGCAGCGTCGACTTCCCGGCGCCGTTCGGACCGAGGAGCGCGAAACTCTCGCCGCTCTCGACCGTCAGGTCGACGCCGTCAAGGCGGACGCCGGCCTCGTCTCGCTTCGTCAGATCGGTCGTTTCGATCGGGTTCATCGGGTATCGCGGGTGGTCCCGCGTTCGGCTCTCCCGACGAGACCCACGTAAGTCTTATTGAAGAAATGACATATATCGCGACTGATTCAAAAGCGATCTTGAGCGCAGCGGCGGTGCTGAGGGGGAGCCGCTCCGAGCCGGTCGGCGGGCGGTCCCGAGCGCTCAAACGTCGTTGAGTGAGGAGTGTGACAAGATCAGCGATCGACGCCCGGATCGCGTCGCACGCGCTCGGCGCTGCGGACGGAGAGGTCGTCGGCGGCGGTCAGTCGAAGGACGTCGCCGTCGACGCGGTAGGTCACCTCGTAGACGGCGGGGTCGGTGTCGACGCGGTCGGTGCGCCACCGGCCGCTCTCGAGGTTCGCGCCGATGTCGCGGGCGCCCTCGGCGGTGACGTCGACGCCGTGGCCCCAGTGGAAGGAGACGGAGGCGGGATGGGTCGCGAGCCACATCGGCGGCGGGGCGTTGACGCGCCACCAGCACCGCCGGCAGCGGCCGGTGGCGACGTACTGCGCGCCCTCGCCGGTGGTCTCGACGTCCGGCGCGACGACATCGACGTCGGCGATTCCGCCGCACTCGCTGCAGACGCCGTCGCGGAACTGGCCGACCATCTCGACGGTTCGGGTGGTCGTACTCGCCAGGAGCGACTCGGGGTCGCGGTCGCGGACCTGCGCGGGCGTCACCGGCGTCCCGCCGACCTTCCGGTCGCAGGCCTGGCAGACGTACAGCAACGCGCGGTCGTCGACCGTCGCTCGCAACCCCTCGGCGTCGCAGTAGGGGCATCGCCCGTCGGTCTCGACGGGTTCGAAGTCGATCCCGCCGGCGTACCCGCCCGAGAGGACGAGTCGGACGATGGCGTTGCCGGCGAAGGTGATCGTCCAGCCGTCGTCAACCTGTCTGAGGTAGTCGCCGGCGAGTTCGTTCAGGTGGTAGGAGAGTTGCGACGTGGAGTCGACGTCGAGGCGGTCGTACAGTTCCGAGAACGTCAGCGTCGGCATCCCGCCCGCCGGCGAGAGCGATTGCTCGTCCATCGCTTCCGCGAAAGTGTGCAGGACGGCGATCCGGGTCGGGTCGCCGAGCGTTCCGAAGGCCGCGGCCGCTCGCTCCTCGTCGACCATACGGTCACTCGAACGTGTCGGGGTTTCATCGTTTCGACCGGCACGGGTAGTCCGGTCGTCACGTGTGGCCGGCCGCCGTTCGACGCGCGTATCAGAACGTCCTTGAGCGTCCGGTCCGGAGTACCAGTAATGGCATACAGCGCGGACCCGGCGGCGCTCGGGCGCGTCGTCGCCCACTCGGGGACGACCCACGCGGGGACGCCCCACTGGCTCCTGGGAGCGCTGACGCTCGTCGGCGTCGCCGTCGCTGTCGGCGGGTGGACGGCGCTCCGGACGGACGACTACGCCGACCGCCTCGGCGCTGCGGCGCTGGGTCTCGGCGCCGTCCTGACGATCGCGGGCCTGATCGGCCTCGTCGAGATCCAGATCGCGCCGCGATCGACGCCCGACTGGACGCGCTGGTTCCCCGTCGTCAACACCGTCGCGGCCATCGTCGTCGCGCTGGGCAGCCTCGTCGTCGTCCGCTGGAAGTGGCCCGAGCGGCCCCGCTACGTCGGGCTCGGCTTCCTGCTCGCGTGCTGGGTCGCCTACCCGGCGATGATGCCCAACGAGGGGCTCTCGCATCCCTTCGGCTACCTGCTCGTCCTCGGCGTCCCGCTCGCGGTGGCCGCGGTCCTCCGACTGGACGGCGACGACGTGCTCCGGACCGCGCTGGCGGACGCGCGCTCGAAGGCAGTCTCGCTCGTGGCGTTCGCCATGTTCGCGGTCTTTTTCGTCGTCTCCGCGGGCACGATGTCGATAAACCCGGACGTGACGCCCGAGATCGCCGGCGAGGGGTTCGTCACGACCCAGCGGGTCGCGGGACCGCTGGTCTACTGGCCGGCCGTCGAGTTCTACCTCCCGTCGGTCCCGCTCGCGGGCTACGTCTCGCCCGGTACTGTGGTGCTCGTCGGTCTCCTCGGCGGACTGGTCGCGCTCAACGCCGGGCTGGTCGCGCGCCAGTCGACCGCCGAGGGCGCGACGGACTCGCCGCGGGCGATGGTCGGGACGCTCGCGGCGTCGGGCGCGACCGCCTGCTGTTGCTGCGCGCCCGCGCTCTACGGCGCGGTCGGCGTTCTCTTCAGCGCGGCCGCGTCGCCGGTCTACTGGGCGTTCATGGACCCCACCTCGCCCGTCGGCGGCGTCTTCCTCGCCGCGAGCGTGGTCGTGCTGACCGGGAGCGCGATCCGCGCGAGCCACGACCCCGCCTGTCGGCTCCCGCGCGAACCCGACGCCGCGCCGGCCGCCGAGGGGACGGCGTGACGTCCGTCTGGGGCGGGCTATCGAGCGCTACGGGTCCGTCTGGGGCGGGCTATCGAGCGCTACGGAGTCCTCCGCACACGCCCGCGAGCGCGACGCGTTCGCGCCCGCTCGATCGCACGCACACACGCGCTATCCGCCGATTTCCCGAAACCTTATGAACTGACGGCCACCTATCCACTCCCGATGAATACCCCTCTCTCGCCCCGAGGTGACCCCCGGTGGAACTGATAATCACCGAGAAGAACAACGCGGCCCGACGCATCGCGGAGATCCTCAGCGATGGCAGCGCGACCACGAGCCAGCGCAACGGCGTCAACGTCTACGAGTGGGGCACGAAGACCTGCGTCGGCCTCTCCGGCCACGTCGTCGGCGTCGACTTCCCCGAGGAGTACTCCGACTGGCGCGACGTTGAGCCCGTCGAACTCATCGACGCCGACATCGTCAAGTCGCCCACCCAGGAGAACATCGTCCGCACGCTCCGGCAACTGGCCCGCCGGGCCGACGAGGCCATCATCGCGACGGACTACGACCGCGAGGGCGAACTCATCGGCAAGGAGGCCTACGAGCTCATCCGCGAGGAGACCGACGTGCCGGTCAAGCGGGTGCGCTTTTCCTCGATCACCGACCGCGAGGTGCGCAACGCGTTCGCCGAACCCGACGACATCGACTTCGACCTCGCGGCGGCGGGCGAGGCCCGCCAGGTCATCGACCTCGTCTGGGGCGCCGCGCTCACCCGTTTTCTCTCCCTCTCCGCGCGGCAACTCGGCGAGGACTTCATCTCGGTTGGCAGGGTGCAGTCGCCGACGCTCAAGCTGATCGTCGACCGCGAACGCGAGATACAGGCGTTCGAGCCCGACGACTACTGGGAGCTGTTCGCCGACCTCGCGAAGAACGGCGATAGCTTCGAGGCGCAGTACTTCTACGACGACGACGGCAGCGAGGCCGAGCGGGTCTGGGTCGAGGGCGACGCCGACGACGCCCACGAACGCCTGCGCGCGGCCGACAGCGCGGAGGTGACGACCGTCCGCCGGCGGACCCGCACCGACAGCCCGCCCGCGCCGTTCAACACCACCGCCTTCATCTCCGCCGCGGGCTCGCTCGGCTACTCGGCCCAGCGCGCGATGTCTATCGCCGAGGAACTGTACACGACCGGGTATATCACCTACCCGCGGACCGACAACACGGTCTACCCCGAGGACCTCGATCCGGAGGAACTCGTCGCGGCCTTCGGCGACAGTCGGGCGTTCGGCGACGACGCCGAGACGCTGCTCGCGCTCGACGAACTGGAACCCACCGAGGGCGACGACGAGACGACCGACCACCCGCCGATCCACCCGACCGGCGAACTGCCCGACCGGGGCGACCTCTCCGAGGACGAATGGGAGGTGTACGAACTCGTCGTCCGCCGATTCTTCGCGACGGTCGCCGAGCCCGCGACGTGGGCGCACCTCCGCGTCGTCGCCGAGGCCAACGGCTGTCAGTTGAAAGCCACCGGGAAGCGCCTGCTCGAAGCCGGCTATCACGAGGTGTACCCCTACTCGTCGGCCAGCGAGTCGTTCCTCCCGGACCTCGCCGAGGGCGACGCGCTCGACGTGACCGACGTGCGCCTGGAGGCGAAACAGACCCAGCCGCCGCGCCGGTACGGCCAGTCCCGGCTCATCGAGACGATGTCCGACCTGGGGCTGGGGACGAAGGCGACCCGTCACAACACCCTCGAGAAGCTCTACGACCGCGGCTACATCGAGAGCGACCCGCCCCGTCCGACCGCGCTCGCGGAGGCCGTCGTCGAGGCCGCCGAGGAGTTCGCCGAGCACGTCGTCAGCGACGAGATGACCGCGCAACTGGAGGCGGACATGACCGCCATCGCCGAGGGCGAGGCCACGCTCGACGACGTGACCGCCGAGTCCCGCGAGATGCTCGAACGGGTGTTCGAGGAGCTGCGCGAGTCGCGTGAGGCCGTCGGCGACCACCTCCAGGAGTCGCTGAAAGCCGACCGCCGACTCGGCCCCTGTCCCGAGAGCGACCACGACCTGCTCGTCCGGCAGAGCCGGCAGGGGTCGTACTTCGTCGGCTGCGACGGCTACCCCGACTGCCAGTATACCCTCCCGCTCCCGAGTTCGGGCGAGCCGCTCGTCCTGGAGGAGACCTGCGAGGAACACGGCCTGAATCACGTGAAGATGCTCGCCGGCCGGGACACGTTCGTCCACGGCTGTCCGCAGTGCGCCGCCGACGAGGCCGACGAGAGCGAGGACGAGGTCATCGGCGCCTGTCCCGAGTGCGGGGACGAGGAGGGCGGGAACCTCGCCATCAAACATCTCCGCTCTGGCTCGCGCCTCGTGGGGTGTACGCGCTATCCCGACTGCGACTACTCGCTGCCGCTCCCGCGCCGCGGCGACATCGAGGTGACCGACGACTACTGCGACGACCACGGTCTGCCGGAACTCGTCGTCCACAGCGGCGACGACCCGTGGGAACTGGGCTGTCCGATCTGCAACTACAAGGAGTACCAGGCCCGCCAGGCCGTCGACGACCTGGAGGATCTGGACGGCATCGGTCCCGCGACGGCCGAACGGCTCGAAGCCGTCGGTATCGAGGCGCCCGAGGACCTCGTCGACGCCGATCCGGAGGAAGTGGCCGCGGAGGTCCAGGGCGTCAGCGCCGACCAGGTCCGCGACTGGCAGTCACAGCTCCCGGACCTCGAGACGGACGACGACGACCCCGACGACGACGGCGGGACAGACGCCGAGGACGCCGCCGACTCCGACGCCGAACCCGAACCCGGCGTCGCCGACGACTGACCGGTCGGAGTTCGGGTTTCCCCGAGTTCTCAGAGCCACTCGGTACTCGCGTAGGTTACACCGTCGACCGCCGACTGCGGGTAGTGGCCCGCGATCGCGTCGACGATTGCGGCCACTGTGTCGGCTCCGAGCGTTTCGTCCGCGACGAAGAACACTGGCGTTCCCTGCGTGACGGTGCGGAAATCGTCGTCGTACGTGAGTAGGATTCGGTCGGCGTCGGAAAGGTATGCCACGATATCCTCGTCGTGGGTCCCGGCTCCGAGGCTCGGAACGGACTCGACGCGCTCGACGTCGTGACCGAGCGCGTCGAGACGGGCCCCGACGGACCGTGCGACGTTCTCGTCGAGGAGCAACCGATAGCTCATTCGCCGTCGGGCGGCACGAGGTCCGACCGCTCGCGCGTCGCCGCCGCGGCGTCCTGGTGGTCGCGCTCGACCGCCGCCATCTCGTCGGGGTGGCTGTGGTAGTACGCCAGCGCGCCGTAGACGTCCGCCAGTTCGAGACCGAGCTGGTCGGCAACTCGCTCCGGCGCGTTTCCCCGGTCTTCGACCCGCGACTGGACGACCCGGACAGTGACGCGACGCCCCTCGACGTGTGGCTCGTCGTGGATCTCCGACTCATCACCCGAAACGATACCGTATCCCTGGGTCGCCATCCTGATCCGACGTAGGGTCGCTATCGCATTTAAACGTCCGGCCACCTTTTTCTGCGTCGGGTTTCCTCGGCGCGCAGTGCGCGCCTGCGGGACCCACTCCTCGAAAAAGCTGTCTTCGTGAGCGACGCGAACGAAGGCTCGTCAGAGCTCGCTCTGACGGTGGACCAAAAAAGGCCAGCCGTCTCGCTCGCTACGCTCGCTCGCGGCCGGTGACTGATCCTGTCCGCCTTCAAAAACCCACGTGCGAAGTCGAACTCGGCCCGTCGTCACCGTCATCTATTCTGCCCAGATTGTCGAAGGTGTACTCGTCGTCGGTCAGGTAGACCGCGCCGTCCGCGACGGTCACGTCCACGTCCGGCAGCGTCGTTCCTGCGGCCATTCCGTTGTCCCACCACCTTTTTCTGCGTCGGGTTTCCTCGGTGCGCTCCGCGCACCTGCGGGAACCACTCCTTGAAAAAGCTGGACCAAAAAGGCCGGCCGTCTCGCTCGCTGCGCTCGCTCGCGGCCGGTGACTACTGCTGGTCTCAAAAGCCGACGTGGGAGGTGGAACTCGGGCCGTCGTCACCGTCGTCGATACCGCCCAGATGGTCGAAGGAGTACTCGTCGTCGGTCAGATACACCGCGCCGTCCGCGACGGTCACGTCCACGTCGGGGAGCGTCGTTCCAGCGGCCATTCCGTTATCGCAGTCACCGGCGCAGGCGTCGAACATAGAGCCGTGCTTCGGGCAGATGATCGCGCCGTCGCGCATGGGGACGCCGCGGCCCGTGTCGAAGCGCTGGGCCTCGTGCGTACAGCGGTTGATCCACGCGCGGACGCCGCCCGTGTTTTCCTCGTCGGGCGTTCCGCCGTCTGTCACCGCGTCCTCGCAGGGGACGAGGATGATCTCTTCGGCCATGTCGAAGGAGTTGCTCGCGGTGAACAGCACCGACCCGTTCTCGTGGACCTCCGCGACGGTCGCGAGTTCCGAACCCTCGGGCATCGTCCCCCGATTCGCCCGGAGCGAAATGAATCTGGCGGCGGGGTAGCGAGAGTGTGAACCGCGCCAGCCGCGACCGACTCTGTTTCCGGTACCGAGACTTCTGAACTCTTCTGAACTGCGGTGGCGCGCGCCGTCGCGCCCTCTGTGGCGCGACGAAGTCGCGCGAGGGACGAGCATCGAGGAGCGAGCGAAGCGACCGACGAGACGCGAGGAGGCTGGGGAGGTGCGAGGTTGACGCCTCCCCAACCAGCCGACGTTCTCAGCCTACCGCAACGAGAGTTTCCTGGCGGACTGAACGGGCGAGGCGTGCGAGGCGCCTGCGCCTCGATGCCGAACGGCGAAGGCGTGAGCGGGCGGTGCGGAGAGCGCGGATATCCCGCTCAGCGACCGCGAGTGCGAGGCTCGACGGGAGGAGAGCCTCGACGGCGAACGGCGCCTGGCGCCGTGAGCGAGCTCGGCGAGGGCTTTCACCGCTCAGGATCGGGTGCGGTGGCGGTGCTGTCTGCGGTCGACAAGCCGACCAGTGCTCGGAGCAGGGTGCACACAGCGACCACACCCGACGGAGACCCGGCAGACCCGCAGGCGAGGCCAACCCTTTTCGGTCGCACACCCGTCCATCTGGTATGGTCCAGGTAGCAGTCGTCGGCGGCGGCGCCGCCGGTCTGAGCGCAGCACTGTTCACGGCGAAAAACGGCCTCGACACAGTCGTCTTCGACACCGACGGGACGTGGCTCCACAAGGCTCACCTGTTCAACTATCTCGGCATCGAGAGCGAGGACGGCTCCGCGTTCGTCGAGGACGCCCGCGAACAGGTCGACTCCTTCGGCGTCGACCGCCATCAGGGCGAGGAAGTCACCGGCGTGGCCGAGGACGGCGGCGGCTTCACGGTGACGACAGAGGACGACGAGTACGGTGCCGACTACGTCGTCCTCGCGACCGGTGCCAAGCGCGACCTCGCCGAGGACCTCGGCTGTGACTTCACCGACGAGGACGTCGTCGACGTCGGCGTCTCGATGGAGACCAGCGTCGCCGACGCCTACGCCACCGGCGCGATGGTCCGCGCCGAGGAGTGGCAGGCGGTCATCTCCGCCGGCGACGGCGCCGCCGCCGCGCTCAACATCCTCTCGAAGGAGAAAGGCGAGCACTTCCACGACTTCGACACGCCCGCCGACGCGGAGTGAGGAGTTTCGGAGTCCGTCGCCGGTCTTTCGAGTCGAAAGCCCTCGACCCGCTCGCTAGCTGCTTTTTCGACCGTAGACGACACCGCGACCGCAACCGCACTCGATCCTGAGCGGTGAAAGCCCTCGTCCCTCGCGCGACTTCGTCGCGACACGTCGTGCTCGCGGCGGAGCCGCTCGCTTCGCGGCGCAAAGCGCCGCGCTTGCCGCGACGGCGCGCGCCACTGTGGCCAGTCGAGGCGAGCGGGTCACCGGATCCGATGGGGACGACCGGAAGACGAAAGTCGCGGCTCCCGTAACGGCCGGCAATGGCCGACGGGACGGCGAACGAGACGCTTTCGGGGCGGTTGGCCGCGCGCGTGCCGCCGCTGGCCGCGCTGGCCGTCGCCGTCGCGGCGGTGTCGACGAGCGCGATTTTGATCCGCTGGAGCGGTGCGCCGTCGGTGGTCAAGGCGTTCTATCGCGTTCTCTTCACGACTCTCCTCCTCGGGCCGCTGGCGTTCTCGCGACACGGCGAGGACCTGCGCTCGCTCGGTCGTCGGGACGCGCTGGCGGCGGCGGTGACGGGCGTCGCGCTCGCGGTCCACTTCGCGGCGTGGTTCCAGTCCGTCGAGTGGACGAGCGTCGCGGCCTCGGTGACGCTCGTCCAGGCCCAGCCGCTGTTCGTCGCCGTCGGCGCCGCCCTGTTCCTGAGCGAGCGCCTGACCAGGCGGAAACTCGCCGGGATTCTCGTCGCGATGGTGGGCATCGTCGTGATGTCGGCGGGCGATCTGCTCGGCGGGGGCGCGGTCGGTCCGCGGCCGCTCGCGGGGAACGCCCTCGCCGTGGTCGGGGCGGTGATGATGGCCGCGTACGTCCTCTCCGGGCGCTCGCTCCGGGCGCGAGTGGCGCTGGTGCCCTACGTCACCGTCGTCTACACCGCGTGTGCGGTCGTCCTCGGTGCCCTCGCCGTCGCCCGCGGCGCGCCCCTCCTCGGGTACCCACCGGTCGAGTGGGGGCTCTTTCTCGCGATGGCTATCGGCCCTGGCGTGTTCGGCCACACCGTGATCAACTGGGCGCTCGAACACGTCGAGTCCTCGGTCGTGAGCGTCGCGCTGCTGGGCGAACCCGTCGGGAGCACCCTGCTGGCGCTCCTCTTGCTCTCGGAAGTGCCGGGCGGTTGGACAGTCGTCGGCGGTGTGGTCGTCCTCGGCGGAATCGCAGTGACCGCGAGAGCGCGTGAGAACTGACCGCTTGCCGTGCTCTCGCTTGCCGTGCTCTCGCTGGCAGGGCTCTGTCCCGGCCGCTCCCCCGGTCAGGCCGCGGCGTCGGCGCCGTCGCCGTTGTTGCTGCCGGCCTCGATCCCGTCGCGCCGCGTCGCGCCGCCGGGTTCGCCCGCCGCCGCGACGCGCTCGGCGCGCGCTTTGAGCGCGGCGTTGACGGCCTCGAAGTTGACCTCGGTAGCCTCGCCGTAGCGCCCGAGCAGGAATCCGGCGAGCAGCCCTCCGAACTCCTCGTGTTGATTGAGCCGCGAGCGGCCGTCGCCGAGGTCCTCGATACTGAAGACGTGTTCCCCGTCGAAGAGGCCGCGGACGTAGAGGTGCCCGAGCCACCGGAGTTCCGTTTCGGGTGTGGCCCGCAACACCCGCGGTCGAAAGGTCGGCATCCGGCCGCCGTCGGGGCCGGGCGCGACTGTGAGGCGCTCGCCCTCGACGGCCCGCCCGTCGATCCGCGTCCGGTCGTTCCACTCCGGATAGGCCTCGAAGTCCGTGAGGACCTCCCATACCACCGCCGGCGGGGCGTCGATATCGACGCTCGTGAAGATCTCGTTCATAGCCTCTAGAGGCGCGCTCAGAGCATAGTCGTTGCGTGACGCGTGCTATCTCTGACTGTCGAAAATGTATCCTTCAGGCCGCGTGCTTCTCGATCTCGCCTTTGACCGCGGCGGCGTCGAAGTCGTGCTCGGGGCGCATGTTGACGAAGTCGAGGAACTCCAGCGCGTCCAGCAGGTCGTCGGGGTCGTGGACTTCGAGGGCGGCCTCGACGGCCTCGCGGGCGCCGATCAGCGGTTCGAGCGCGCCCAGCGCACAGGCGGTGTCGTAGGACCGCGCGTCCTCGATCGCGCTCTCCCGGACTTTCGTCGCGTCGATGAAGTAGAGTTCGCCGCCCGAAAAGAGGACGTTCTCGCGCTGGAGGTCGCCGTGGGCGAGCGTCGCGTCGTGGATGGTTTCGAGAGCCTCGAAGATTTCGACGGCGTGTTCGCGCACTTCGTCGGGCGAGAGGTCGCCGAGCGTCCGGAACTCGGGGAGGTACTCCAGCACCATGACCGCGACGTCCTCGTACTCGAAGGCCTCCTTGGGTTCGGGGGCGTTCACGCCGAGTTCGCGCATCCGCCGGTTCGCGTCGAGTTCGTGCTCGGCCATCTCGATGGGCGTGTCGAACCGCTCGAAAAACCCCTCGGTACCGCTGGAGAAGGCACCGAGGTTGCGCCCGGCGGTCAACAGCGCGTGAACCAGCGAGTTCTGCTGGGTGACCACCTTGACGAACAGGCGGTCGTTGACGACGCAGGGCGTCGAGAGCCAGTTGTTCGCCTCCAGGAACGCCACCCGGGCCGTCTCGATGTCGTAGCGGTCCATCACCTCGCGGATAGCACCCTCTAAGGTCGGCCAGGGCACTTTCCCCCGGAGGAGCCGCCGAAACGCCATGTGTCCACCGAGAGGACCGTCAGCGATAAATCGTTTGCGACCATCAGTCACGACAGATCTTCGCACGACACACCACCCCACGACACTCGATAGCACGCCCGGCGGCTTTTACTGGCTCGGCGCCCAAGCCCGGAGCATGGACTTCTCGGTCCCCGAGGAACACCGGCTGATCCGCGAGACGGTGCGCGAATTCTGCGACGCAGAGATCGCCCCCATCGCCCAGGAGATCGAGGACGACCACCGCTTCCCGACCGAGATATTCGACCGGCTCGCCGACCTCGACGTGATGGGCGTCCCCGTCGACGAGGAGTGGGGCGGGCTCGGCGGCGACCAGTTGATGTACGCGCTCGTCACGGAGGAACTCGGTCGCGTTTCGGGGTCGATCGGCCTCTCCTACGCCGCGCACGTCTCGCTCGGCTCGAAACCGATCGAGCTGTTCGGGACCGACGCCCAGAGAGAACGGTGGCTCCGCCCGCTGGCGACCGGCGAGGTGCTGGGGTCGTGGGCGCTGACCGAGCCGAACTCGGGCTCGGACGCCTCGGACATGGAGACCACCGCCGTTCGGGACGGCGACGAGTGGGTTCTCGACGGCACGAAGCAGTTCATCACCAACGCTACCGAAGCGGGATCGGTCCTCGTCAAGGCCGTCACCGACCCCGACGCGGGCTACGACGGCATCTCGACGTTCATCGTCGACCCGGACGACGACGGCTTCGAGGTGACCTCGGTCTGGGACAAGATGGGCCTCAACGCCTCGCCGACCTGTGAGATCCAGCTGGACGGGGTCCGTCTCTCCGAGGACCGCCTGCTGGGCGAGCCCGGCGACGGCTGGGACCAGACGAAAAAGACGCTCGACGGCGGCCGGATCTCCATCGCAGCGCTCTCGGTCGGGCTGGCGCAGGGCGCCTTCGAAGCGGCCCTCTCGTACGCGAAAGAGCGCGAGCAGTTCGGCCAGCCCATCGGCGAGTTCGACGCCGTCCGGGACATGCTCGTCGCGATGGACCGCAAGATCGAGCGGGCCCGCCTCCTCACGCACAAGGCGGCAGTGATGTACGACGAGGGCGACGACGTGACGCGGCTGTCCTCGATGGCCAAGTTGGACGCCTCGGAGATCTCGCGGGAGGTCGCCGAGGACGCCGTGCAGGTGCTGGGTGGGTACGGCTACACGACCGACTTCGCGCCACAGCGCTTCTTCCGCGACGCCAAGCTCATGGAGATCGGCGAGGGCACCAGCGAGATCCAGCGGCTCGTCCTCGGGCGCGAACTCGGGCTGTAGCGTCCTCGCTCGTTCGAACCGAGTTCGTCGGCCGCGAGCGGTCGCCGCCCCGAGTTCGGGGAAACCTCGGTCCCGTCACGGAGAGAGTTCGGACCGAATTCGGAAGATCATCAAATAGTCTATGTGTGTCGGTCGAGCTATGCCACCGACGCGACGCCAGCTCATCGCGGCGACCGGAACGTGTCTCGCGCTCGCCGGTTGTTCCGGCGACGGCGGCTCGACCGACGCTCCCGACGGCGAAGACGGTGACGGCGGAAACGGGGGCGACGGGAGTGACAACGGAACCACACCCACCCCGACCGGGACAGCGGCCGCCGCCGAGCCAACGGATGCGACGACGGGAACCGACGGTGGCGTGACCGTCCGGGCCCGGTCCCATCCGGAACTCGGGGAGATTCTCGTCGATAGCGAGGGGATGACCCTCTACATGTTCGACTCGGACGAGCGCGGGAGCGGGTCGAGTACGTGCTCGGGCGGGTGCGCGGAGAACTGGCCGCCGCTGACCGTCGAGGGAGACCCCGTGGCGGGAAGCGGGGCCGGGACCGCGCTGACGACGTTCGAGCGCGGGGACGGGTCGACGCAGGTCTCGGCGAACGGCTGGCCGCTGTACTACTTCGCGAGCGACGCGGGGCCGGGCGACGCCGCCGGTCAGGGCGTCGGCGGCGTCTGGTGGGTGCTCCGCGCGGACGGCACGCCCGTCCGGTCGGCGGGCACGGCGACCGAGACGGCGACTTCTCCGTCAGCGGACCCGTACACTGTCGAGGTGGCACCGGGTGGCGAGTTCGTCTTCGGGCCCGAGACGTTCGAGGTGTCCGCCGGTGACACCGTCCGCTGGGTGTGGCGAGGGGACGGCCACAACGTCCGCGCCGACTTGACGCCCGACGGGAGCGACTGGCGCGGCACGCCGGGCGACGACCTCTTCGACGCCGGCCACGAGTACACCCACACCTTCGACGTCACCGGCGAGTACAGCTACTACTGCGTCCCGCACCAGGGACTGGGGATGACCGGGTCGTTCACCGTCAGCGAGTGAGTCGCGAGGCGGTGGTCGACTGCTCCGGCGACAGGGCAGGTCACCGCTCCGATTCGAGCAGGCCGTATCGGAGCACATCGACGTGTTCCCCGCGGACGAACGCATGGTCGCGCAGTCGGCCCTCTCGTTCGAAGCCGAGGCGGTCGAGCACCCGCTGAGAGGCGGTGTTGGGTTCGAGGACCCGCGCGAACACCCTGTGAAGACGACGTTCGTCGAATCCGTAGGTCACGACGCGCTCTGCGGCCGCCGTCGCGTAGCCGTCGCCTCAGAAATCCGGGTCGAAGAAGTAACCGAGTTCCCCGACGCCGAACGTATCGTCGACGTTCACGAGGTCGACGACGCCGACCCGTTCGCCGTCGGCGCGGGCGACGAACCGCACGCCCGAATCGAGCGATTCGACGAACTCACGTTCCTCGGCGAGCGGCTGGGGACGATAGAGCGTCAGTCCCTGCCGGACTCGGTGGTCGTTGACGAGGCGGTGGCAGAAGTCAAGGTCGCTCTCGCCGACCACCTCGTCTGCATCGTCTCCGTCGTCTCCGGGTTCGGTTTCGCAGGGGTGGAGCGTGACCCGGCCGGCGTCGAGGAAGACGGGCGGCGAGGCGGTCATTCGGTGCCGTCCCACTCGTCGGCGAGCAGGCCGAATCGCACCGAATCGACGCGCTCGCCGTCGGCAAAGGCGTGGTCCCGCAGTCGCCCTTCCTCCTCGAAGCCGGCCTTCTCGAGGACGCGCATCGAGGCGTCGTTGAACGCGAAGACGCGCGCCCAGATCTTGGCGAACCGGCGTTCCTCGAAGCCGTATGCGACCAGCCGCTCGACCGCCGCGGTGGCGTAGCCCTTGCCCCAGTGATCCGGGTCGAAGAAGTAGCCCACTTCCGCGGTGCCCCAGGTGTCGATCACGTCGGTGAAGCCGATTGTCCCGACCGGGTCGCCGTCGGCGGAGACGAGGAAGCCGTCGTGGTCCTCGGACTCGAACCACTCGCGCTCGTCGGCCATGCTCAGGGGTTGCGTCGCGTTGATCCCCCGGCGCACCTCGGGGTGGTTGATCAACTTCTGGAGGAACTCCAGGTCCTCTTCCTCGACGGGGTGGAAGGCGATGTCCTCACCCCGCATGAACACTGGACCGGGCATACCTCCGACTCTCCCGCGCCCGCCTTCAGCGTTCTCCCAGTGTGTGACAGTCTGGCTCACGAGGCGAATCTGGGGGAGGTGCGGCACTCTACCGACCATCCGCGGTGGCGCGCGCCGTCGCGCCCTCTGTGGCGCGACAGCGCGCGCGAGGGATGAGGAGCGCAGGAACGAGCACCGCAGGAGGCTGGAGAGGCGTGAGGCTCACGCCCACCCGAACAGCCGCCGGGCAGAGCCCGCCTCAACAGAATCCTCCTGGTGTACTGAAAGGGCGAGGCGTGCGAGGCGCGTGCGCCTCGATGCCGAACGGCGCTGCCGTGAGGCGCGCTCGCGTGCACTTCAGTCGCCTGAGCGGGCCAGTATCCGCGCGGGCGGTGCGGAGAGCGCGGATATCCCGCTCAGGCGACCGCGAGTGCGAGGCTCGACGGGAGGAGAGCCTCGACGGCGAACGGCGCCTGGCGCCGTGAGCGAGCGGGGCGAGGGCTTTCATCTCTCAGGATCAGTCGCGGTCGCGGTGTCGTCTACGGTCGCGGTTACAGTGTCTATGACTCTGAGCGAGCGGGGCAAGGGCTTTCATCTCTCAGGATCAGTCGCAGTCGCGGTGTCGTCTGCGGTCGCGGTTACAGTGTCTATGACTCTGAGCGAGCGGGGCGAGGGCTTTCAACGCACACGATTACCCGCGGTTGCGGTCGCGGTGTCATTCGGGTTCAAGATGACAGCTATCGGACGGAGACTCGATACCGTTCTCACTCGCACACTCGCTCGGTCAGGGGAACTCGCGGAGGTTGTCGAGCATCCCATCCAGATCGGACGAACAGACGGCGAGCGAGAAGCCGTCGACGCGGGCCAGATCGGCGGCGTACTCCCAGACGGTCTCGTCGTCGAGGCCGTGGAGGACCACGGCGTGGGGGGAGGGTTTGACGACGCGGAGCGCCACCAGCGGGCCTTCGCCGCTGGTGACGTCGGTGAACACGAGCGCGCGGTTGGTCGACTGGCCGTAGAGGTGGTAGAACTCCTCGGAGGAGAGCCGCGAGATGGCCTGGATGGAGTTGATGACGGTGTGGCCGGCGACGGTGTCGTGACTGCCGGAGACGAGTTCGGTCGCGCCGATGGCGTCGTAAAAGCGCTCCATGGGGACGGCGGTCTGGTACTCCCGGAGGTCGTGGACGATATCGGCGTCGAATCCCGCCGAGAGGACGCGGGCGTGCTGGCGGATGCGACTGCCGCCGCGGCGCTCGTCGATATCGAGCAGCGCCCTGACCGTCCGCCTGACCACACCGATCCCCGGACTCTCGCGGCGGCCGCTCTCGTAGTCCGAGACGACCGACGGCGAGACGCCGAGTTCGTCCGCCAGCTCCGTCTGGGCGACCTCGAAGTCCGTCCGCCACTTCCGCAGGGTCCCGCCGGGGTCGTCGCTGACCGCTACCTCCCCCGCGATCTTCTCGGCCAGTTCCCGACGCTGTCCGTTCGCCATACCGCCGGATATCGGCAACTGTCGATAAAAGCGTATCGGATCGTCGAAATGCCGCCGCTGACGTGGGTGACGGGACTGGAGACGGCAGCGCCACTGCACCCGACACTGTGACCGCCACCGCGACCGCAACCGCAGTCGCTCCCGAGCGGTGAAAGCCCTCGCCCCGCTCGCGGTCGCTGGACGGGATATTCTCGCTCTCCGCACCGCCCGCGCGGATAGAGCCACGCTCAGGCGACCACGCAAGCGCGAGCGCGCCTCGCCCGTTCACTCCGCCAGGACCGCACTGCCACCGGCCGGCACAGCACCGCTACCGCCCGGCACAGCCACACACCTCCCCAGCCGATTCCGGTGCTCGTACCTGCGCTCCTCATCCCTCGCGCGGCTTCGTCGCGCGCATGAAAGCGCGCGACAGCGCGCGCCACCGCACCGGACGACTGCTGGCCCGCAGGAGCTATCCCGTCGATCCGCCGAGGCTATTAGTGTGGTCCGGGCGTCGTCGGCGGTATGGTCGCGGGAGTCGACGTCGTGGCGCAGACGGACACGCCGGCGCCGGAGATCGGGCCGACGGAACTACCGGACCTGCTGCCGGTCCTGATCCGTGCGGGGTGGTTCGCGGCGGGGTTTCTCGCGGTGACGGTCGTCGGATTCTACCTCGTCGAACCGGCGGTCGCGCGGATCGTCCGCCAGCGCAACCCCGACAACTCGACGATCCAGGAGGCCATCTCCCGGTACGTGCAGGTGGTCGTGTTGCTCCTCGCCGTGGTGGTCGGGACGGCCGTCGCGGGGTACGGGCGACTGCTGAGCAACTCCGCGCTGGTGGTCGCCGCGGCGACGGTCGTCCTCGGCGTCGCCGGCCAGGCCGTCATCGGATCGCTCGTCAGCGGGATGGCGCTGGTCTTCGACCCCGAGTTCAACGTCGGCGATTACATCGAGTGGGGCGAGAGGGAGGGAACCGTCGAGTCGATCACGCTCCGGGTGACTCGCGTGCGAACGCCCGACGGCGAGTACGTGACCGTGCCGAACACCCAGTTGACCGACCAGGCGGTCACCCGCCCCTACAGCCGCGGGCGCTACCGCGTCGTCGAGCACGTCGGCATCGCCTACGACGACGAGGTCGAGGCGGCGCTGACCCACCTCGAGGACGCGGCCGGCGAACTCGAATCGGTGCGCACCCACCCCGAACCGACGGCGTACGTCGAAGAGTTCGGCGGCGACGCCGTCCTCTTGCGCGCCCACTACTGGATCGACGAACCGACCCGCCGCGACGTGTTCGCGGTCCGCTCGGACTACGCCCAGATCGTCAAGCGGCGTCTCGAAACCGACGGGATCACCATCAGCCCGCCGTCGAAGCGGGACCTCGAAGGGCGGATCGCCGTCGAGGGATAGAGCGGGGCACGTCGGACCGCCACTCGCTCCGCAACCACTATACGCCGCTCGCGCCTCCCTCCGACAATGACCGACTGGACGGAGAAGTATCGTCCCTCGTCGCTCGCGGAGATCCGCGGCAACGACAAGGCCCGCGACGCCCTCCGTGAGTGGGCCGACTCGTGGGACAGCCACCGCGAGGCCGTCATCCTCCACGGCTCGCCCGGCATCGGCAAAACCTCCGCCGCCCACGCGCTCGCGACCGACTTCGACTGGCCGACCATCGAACTCAACGCGTCGGACTCCCGGACCAAGGACGTCATCGAACGCGTCGCCGGCGAGGCCGCCAAGTCCGGCACCCTGACCGCCGGCGGGAGCGGCCGCCGG
>Ga0207851_100213_pt1 | contig 39597 bp, 34 predicted proteins | sample A23E3SouthBayCA_FD_187747 | JGI IMG/M metagenome (GOLD analysis project Ga0207851, IMG submission 187747) | Aerobic enrichment media microbial communities from Eden Landing Ponds, California, USA - A23 E3 (SPAdes) | ecosystem: Environmental > Aquatic > Marine > Unclassified | place: Emeryville... | reverse complement strand
GAAGGCACGCAGACTGTCGAGTTCCGCGTTGGTGGCAGCGCCGTCGCGAGCCAGGACGTCACGCTGGGCGCTGGCGAGTCGACGACCGTCACCTTCGAGAACATCGACACGTCGTCGCTGAGCCCCGGTGCCTACACGCACGGTGTCTTCAGCGCCAACGACAGCGCGACCGCCGCGCTCGCCGTCGAGGAGCCGCCGACGGCCACGCCGACGCCGTCGCCGACTCCGACCGATTCGCCGACGCCGACGGACGAGCCGTCGACGCCGACGGACGAGCCGTCGACGCCGACGGACACGGCGACCGCGACCGACACCCCGACTGAGGAGCCGACGACCACCGGCGACGGTGGCCCCGGCTTCGGTGTCGCTCTCGCTGTCATCGCGCTGCTCGCGGCCGCGCTCGTTGCTGTGCGCCGCCGCGACTAACGACGAACCACCGGAGTAACCTCCGGCCCTGACGCACACTCCATTTTTTCGCGCGCTACCCCGCGAGCGACTGCACACCGCAGCGCACTATTCATCGGTAGCCGCCGTCCTCGCGGTCGTGTGAGCGACGGACACGTAACGACAAAACCTATATCCGCGATCGAATAAGGGGGAGACAGACCAATGATCGACGGGCTGCTGGGAGTGCTGGAACGGGCGACCGCGCTGTCGGGCCCTCTCGCGTGGCTCGTGATCGGGACCTTCCTCGCCGGTGCCGTCCTCGAGTGGACCGGCGAGCGCGAGCGCGCCCGCGTCGCGGCCGTGGCTGGCTGGGCGCTGTTCGGGGTCTTCTGGTTTTCGCTCATCTACCACTTCGCGGTCGTCCAGAAGAGCATCATCGAGGGGATCGGGAGCGTCGTCGCCGTCCCGCTGTCGTTCTACGTGGGCTATCTGCTCTGGGAGGGCCGGGACTCGCTGTTCGTGCTCTCGCGGGCGATCCCGATCATGGGGCTGGTCTTCTTCCCGGTCGAATCGATCCCGATCCTGCGGCGATTCCTCGTCGAGACCGTCACGCGACAGACGGAGTTCCTGATGGGGATGACGGGGCACCATCCCGAGGTGGTCAACGGGGCACAGGTGACGACGATGGACGCCGACCCGTACCGGAACACCTTCGTCTTCTTCACCGAACCGGGGTGGGACGACGGCGAGCAGCACAAGATCACGTACACGATACTGACCGCCTGCACGGGGATCGGGAGCATGTCGATTTTCGCCGGGCTGATCGCGGCGACGGAGGCGCCGCTGGGCCGGAAGCTCCGTGCGCTCGCCGTCTCGCTCCCGGTCATTTACGTGTTGAACCTCGTCCGGAACGTCTTCATCGGGGTCACCTTCGGCAAGCAGTACCTCCACGTCTTTCCCGACCTGGTGTTGACGCTGTTCGGGAGCGAGAACGCGCCGAAAGTGTCCTACTACGTCGCCGACCGGATCCTGGCCCAGAGCCTCTCGGTCGTCGCACTGGTCGGGATCACCTATCTCGTGGTCAGGGAACTCCCCGAGATTCTCGATATTGTCGAGGACTTGTTGTTTCTCGTCACCGGCTCGGAGTACGACCTCCGGAGCGCGATGGAGGTCGGCGCGGTCCGCGCCGATGGCGGCGGCGAGACGTAGCGGGGCAGTCGCTCGGAGTTCGACGACTATTCGACCAGTTCGTCGAGCAGCGCGTCCGGTGCGCCCCCGAGAGCCGCGAGCGCGTCGCGTTCGACGTAGTGGAGTGACCCGGGAACGACGAGCAGGTGGAGCGGGTCGCCGAACGACTCGGTCGCGAGCGTCGAGAGGCGGTCAGCCCGAACGACCGGGTCGGGGCTGCCCGCGCGGGCGACGACGACGCCGAGGCTGTCCGCATCGAGGCGGTCGTCGGCAGCGTCGACGAGCAACGCAGCGGCGTGGTCGGCGCGCATGTAGTCGTCGTTCGCGGCATCGATGTCGAGGAAGACGAGCGTGTGGAGGCCGCGCTCGCGGTTGGCGTCGATGGTGTCGACGACGCTGTCGGGGACGCCGTCACCGCCGTGTGACCGCTCGAACGGTAGCGTGGTCGCCTTCCCGAACCGGTAGTTCTGGAGGCCGGTGAGCGAACTCGCGGCGGACTGGGCGGTCGTCCCGTGGACGACGCGGGTGTCGATACCGCGCTCGTGGGCCCGCAGTCGGAGGTCGACGTGGGTCGTCGAGATCATCGTGTCGCCGGCGGTGAGAAAGACCACGTCCCGCTCGGCGGCGGCGTCGAGCACGTCGTCCGGTGACTGCTCGACACCGGCGCGGTCGCGGACTTCGATCTCCGTGTCGTGGTAGGCTTCGAGGTCGGCGACGGTTGCGCCGGCGAGTTTGCTGGTGTAGAACTCGGCGACGACGCGGTCGGCGGCGGCGACGGCCTCGCGGCCGGCCACTGTTATCGACCGCTCGTCGTAGAGCCCGAGTCCGACGAAGGTGAGCATACCACCGCTCGACGGCCGAGCGGATTAAGCCTCGCGAAGGCGCCCGCTCGTGTCGTCCGTCCGAAATCGGGCGGTTCGATCGAGAAACGCCAGCTTTACCGCTGGACAGCGTCGAATCGGGGTATGGAGGTCCCCTGCGTCCGCGTCGCGCGCGAGGACGGCGAGGAAACGCGCCGCGAGCTGGCGGCGGCCGGCCTCGTCGACGGGGAACACGAGATCACCGTCGAAGACGGGTGGCTCTACCTCCCGGTCACGGATCCGGACGCCGTCCCCGGCGAGTTCGAGGTCGTCACGCACCCCGTCGAGAGCCGCGAGACGCAGGTGATGCCGGCCGACCTCGTGGAGTTCACACCGAGCTACGAGCGACTCGGTGAAGTCGTGATCATCGACGAGGACGACCCCGAGCGCGCTCGCGAACTCGCCGACGCCATCGTCGAGTCCGCGCTCCCGGTGAAGACAGTGCTGAACCGCGCCTCGAAGGTCAAAGGCGTCGAACGCGTCCGCGACTGGGAGGTGCTGGTCGGCGAGAGCACCGAAGCGGTCCACCGCGAGTACGGCTGCGAGTTCGCGCTCGACCTCGCCGAGGTGTACTTCTCGCCGCGACTCGCGACCGAGCGCCACCGGGTCGTGGAACAGGTCGAGGCGGGCGAGCAGGCGTTCGACATGTTCGCCGGCGTCGGGCCGTTCGTGATCCCGTTCGCGAAACGCGGCGCGACCGTCGTCGGCGTCGACATCAACGAGACCGCGATCGAGTACCTCCGCGAGAACGCGCGGCGCAACGGTGTCGAGGAGCGCGTGACCGCCGTCGCTGGTGACGTGCGCGAGATCGCGCCCGACTACGAGGGCTGGGCCGACAGGATCGTGATGAACCTGCCCCATAGCGCCGACGAGTTCCTCGACACTGCTGTCCTGCTGGCCGGCGACGAGTGCCTGGTCCACTACTACGACATCCAGCACGAGGACGACCCCTACGGGGCGGGCGAGCGGGCGATCCGCGAGGCTGCCGAACCCGAGTACGAAGTGGCGGTCGAGACGCGTCACACGGTGCGGTCGTACGCGCCACACGAGGTGAACGTCTGCCTGGACGTGCGCCTCTCGCGGGCGTGACTGCGTGGCAGGGGCGCCCCGATTCGCAATCCTTATTGCGGTTATCGGCCGAACGATGAAGTGGACACAGCGCCGGTGTAGCTCAGACTGGCTAGAGCGAATCCTTCGTAAGGATTAGGCCGAGGGTTCAAATCCCTCCACCGGCTTTCTGCTGCGAGCAACACGCGAGCAGCGAAAGTCATCGAGGGATTTGAACCAGGGAGGAGCTTCGCTCCGACAGTGGTTCACAATCCTCTCCACCGGCTTCCCTTCTCGGAACGGCCTAAGCTTGTACTCGTCAGTCCGCCGGTCGTGCGTCACCAGTCCCTGACATTCTTGGTAAACTCGGTACAGAGAGGTCGACCCGCCGGAGCAGTTGCGCGTTGATGGCGACGATGACCGTACTCAGCGACATCAGAAGCGCTCCCACAGCTGGCGACAACAGGATACCGACAGGTGCGAGCACACCGGCGGCCAGAGGGATGGCGAAGACGTTGTAGCCAGCCGCCCAGACGATGTTCTCCTGCATCTTCCGGTAGCTGGCCTTGCTGAGCTTCACCAGTCGGACCACGTCCATCGGATCGTTCTGGACGAGGATGATGTCCGCAGACTGGACGGCGACGTCGGTTCCGCTGCCGATAGCGATGCCGACGTCCGCTCTCGTCAGGGCGGGCGCGTCGTTGACACCGTCGCCGACCATCGCAACGAGTTTGCCCTCCTCTTGCAGTTCCTGGACCTTCGTGTCCTTGTCCTCGGGCAACACCTCCGCGAAGACGGTGGCGATGCCGAGTTCCTCGGCGACTGCGGTGGCCACGTCCTCGCTGTCGCCCGTGAGCATCGCCACCTCGATGCCGAGGTCGTGGAGCGCGTCGACGACGTGGTAGCTCTCGTCTCTGATCACGTCGGCCATGGCGAAGGCCCCGATCAACTCACCGTTTCGAACCAGGTACACCACCGTCCGGGCGTTCTCGCCGGCCTCGTCGGCAAACGCGGCGAGGGAACCGGGCACCTCGCTATCGAGATCGGTCAGCAGATTCGGCCCCCCGACGTGGATCTCTTGTCCGTCGACGGTCGCCCTGACACCGCGGCCTTTCATCGCCTCGAATCCGCTCGCGTCGGGGACGGTCACGCCGCGCTCGGTGGCCGCCTCGCGGATGGCGCGGGCGATCATGTGTTCGGAATCGCTCTCGACGGCCGCCGCGAGCGCGAGCGCGTCGTCTTCCCCGACGCCCGCGACTGTCTCCGTCCCCACGACGCCGTGTTCGCCCTCGGTGAGCGTCCCGGTCTTGTCGAAGACGATGGTGTCCAGTTTGCGGGCCTGCTCCATGGCGATGCGGTCTCGGACGAGTATCCCGTTGCGGGCAGCCAGCGACGTGTTGATGGCGACCACGAGCGGGATGGCGAGCCCGAGCGCGTGCGGGCAGGCGATGACCAGCACCGTGACCACCCGCTCGATGACCGCGGCGTCGAAGGCGGTCGCCACCGTCCACGCGATGGCGGTCACGATCGCCGCGCCGACGGCGACGTAGAACAGCCACCCCGCCGCCCGGTCGGCCAGTACTTGCGTCCTCGACTTGCTCGACTGGGCCGCCTCGACCAGTCGCATGATGCCCGCGAGCGTCGTGTCGTCGCCAGTCGCGTCGATGCGAACGCGAAGACTCCCGTCGCCGTTGACCGTGCCACCGATGACTCCGTCGCCCGGCTCTTTCGAGACCGGTTTCGACTCGCCCGTAATCATCGCCTCGTTCACGTCCGACTCACCCTCCTCGACGACGCCGTCCGCGGGGACGCTCGCACCCGGTCGCACGAGAACGAGGTCGTCTTCCGAGAGGTCGCTGACCGGGACTTCCTCGGTGCCGTCGTCGGTGATTCGCTCGGCGGTGTCGGGCATGAGCTTCGCCAGTTCGTCGAGTGCGCTCGAGGCCCGCCTGACCGACCGCATCTCTATCCAGTGGCCCAGCAGCATGATGTCGATGAGCGTCACCAGTTCCCAGAAGAACGCCGACGAGGTGGGAACGACGACGCTCGCCAGACTGTAGACGAACGCGACGCTGATCGCCATCGAGATGAGCGTCATCATCCCCGGCGCTCTGTCGCGTAGCTCCGGGACGGCCATCCGGAGGAACGGCACGCCACCGTAGGCGAAGACGACGACGGCGAAGACGGGATTTACCCACTCGCTGCCGGGGAACGCCGGGACCGAGTAACCGAGCCACGACTGGAGAGTCTCGCTGTAGAGGAGAACCGGGATCGAGAGGAGTGTCGAGACGAAAAACCGCCTCCGGAACATCTGCTCGTGACCCGCGTGCATCCCGCCGTGATCGCCGTGGCTGTCGCCCTCGTGCTCGTCGTGACTGCTGTCGTGACGGGCGTGCTCGTCGTGACTGCCGCTACGGTCGCCGCGACCGTGTTCTCCGTGGTCGGAACCGCTCGAAGACCGGGAATCGTCCACGAGTTACTCACCGCCTCGCAGTTTCCGACGGCGGCCGTTGAACTCTTCCTCGTCGATTTCGCCCTCGGCGTAGCGACGCCGCAGAACAGTGAGTGCGTCGTCGGTCGTTCCCCCGCCGGCGTCGCGCCGGGTGAAAAACAGGTACCCGAGACCGAGCGGGACGCCGAGCAGGACGACCATCCACAGCGTCATCCACAGGTATCCGAGGGCTCCACCGTGAGACCCCATCCAGCCGTCGTGGTGGTGGAAGCCGTCGTCACCGCTGTGGGCGACGGCAGGGCCGCTGACAGCGAGCACGAGTATCACGAGCAGTGCCACCGTTGCGAGGTACCGCCCCCCGCTCCGCTGTCCGAGTGTTTGGTGCATGTTGGCATATACGACCGACTCCTTCACGTCGATTTCGGTTACGAATCAAATCTCAATCGCGGAGAGAACACTCTCTTCTGAAGTGTTATCGAACAAAAATCCGCAATCGAATCCGTGAGCGACTGGGGACGTCGCGGCGACCTCAGTTCGACGACGGACGGATGTCGCTACGGTGTCAGGCCATCCCGCATCAGACCGTCGCGTCGTACCCGCGTCCGCTAGGGCAGCGACGAGTGCCTCGGTGTCGGTATCGCCGTTGGTGGTCACCCGTTCGGCGTCTCGGTCGGCCTCTGCGTCCCGGACGCCGGGGGACTCCCTCCACTGCGTCCTCGACGGTCTGTTCGCAGTGCTCGCAGCTATCTGGTGACCGGTAGCCTGAAGCGACTGCCGCCGGACGATTCAGGCATGCGAAGCGAGGACGAGATCCGCGAGCGGATCGCCGAACTCGAAGCGAAATACGACAGACACGACCCGCCGACCTCCCAGTTAGAAGACGAGGCCGAAGTGGCGATCCTCCGCGCCATCGAGGAACTGGAGTGGGTGCTCGGTGAGTACGACGCCGAGTCCGGGTTCACGACCTGAGCGGCGACCGTGGACCACCTGCGCGACGCCGTCCTGGCGGCCGCGAGCGGGAGCGTGCTGCTCGCGACGCTCGCCGCGAGCGACTCCATCGGATCCCTCTCTGACCCGACAGCGGCGGTCGCGGGCGTCGCCGCGGCCCTCGCGGTCGAGGGCCTGTTCGTCGCCGACACACCCGCGGCCTCGCTCTGGGAGCGTCGCCGGGTCCGCGTTGCGAGCGCGGCGGCGCTGTTGGGCGGGTGCGCGGCGCTCGCGTGGGTGACAGGGACGTGGATCCTCGCCGCGGCCTGCTGGGGACTGGCGACGTACTTCGCGCTGCTCGCGTTGGTGCTGACCGGCGTCTGGGACGCGGACGGAACAGAACGCGCCGACGGCGACTGACCGTCAGTGCGTCAGGAGGAGGACCTGCTCGTCAGTGCGGACGATGCAAAAGGGACTCCCGGGGTCGCCGAAGGTGTTCTCGCGGCGCTCCGAGACGAACAGTTTCTCGAAGACCTCCCCGCAGGCGGGGCAGGCGAAGTCGTTCCGGTTGGCGAGGTGAGTCGTCTCGCGGTCCTCTTTCAGGAGTTTGAGCCCGTGGCGGTAGTCGTGGTAGTCGAAGTGCCCGTCGACCTCCAGCGGTTCCATACCGTGATCTGGGTCGATCCGCTATTCAAACCGGGGGTCGATGTTGGTCGAACACCGCGGGAAAACGGGACCGTCGTCAGATCTCGGCGCCGACGTAGAGGACGACGACGAGGAAGATCCAGACGACGTCGACGAAGTGCCAGTACATCGAGGCGGTGCTGACGGAGGTGTGTCGCTCGGCGGAGTACTGCCCGCGCAGGCCGCGCACGAAGACGATGCCGAGCAGGACGGCGCCGAGGGTGACGTGGAGGCCGTGGAGGCCGGTCAGGCCGTAGAACGCCGAGCCGAACGCGCCCTCGGTGAGCGTGAAGTTCTCGTGGACGATGAACTCGTAGTACTCGTAGACCTGGCCGCCGATGAAGACGACGCCGAGCACGAGCGTCACGCCGAGCCACTGAAGGAAGCGAGTGCGGTTGTCCTTCCGGAGCGCGATGTGACCGAGGTGAAGCGTGATGCTGGAGAGCACCAGGATGGCGGTGTTGGCGATGACGAGGCTGCCGACGAGGTGGGGAAAGCCCTCTGTCGACCACGCGCCGGCGCGGATGAAGAAGTAGTAGATGAACCCGGCGCCGAAGGTGGCGATCTCGGAGCCGAGGAACAGTATCATCGCGAGACGGAGCGTGCCGCCGCCGTGTTCGTCCGTGCCCCGCTCCCAGAAGTTGACGACGAAGGCGTGATACAGCCAGCCGTAGAGTCCGGCGAGGAACACGCCCACGCCGCCGATGAAGGCGATCGGTCCGATGCTAGATCCGACGATGGGGTCCTCGGCCTGCCCGAGCACCCACAGCGCCGCGGCGGCGTAGATGCCCGTCGCGCCGATGGCGGTGACGAACGGCCACCAGCTCGCCTCGCCGAACCCGCGCGGCCAGTCTTCCACCGCTGGGAGATGGTGTCCGCCATCGTCCCCGTGGCCCTCGTTCGTATCGTCCGCGAAACTCATATCTCGGAGTTACGCCAGCAAGACCAAAAAGGCTCTCAATGCGTCCCGGCCGCACCGTATTCTCCCGATCGTTCGTGCGGGTTCGTCCCGTCCCCGCACGCGGTTTCCGCTGCCTTCTCGCGTGGTTTCCGCGGGCCCGTGTACGGGGTGTGTGACGAACGTGTTCGGGGGTGTCAGGGGTGATGAACGTGTTCGGCAGCGTCAGGGTCCCGGGACATCGTCCGAACTCCGGGGCGGTCCGGAGCGGCGCTTCGACACTTTGAGGCTCTGGGGGTCACTACCCCCGGTAGATGGGTCGCTCCCGTGCGCCGAACGCGGTCGGACAGGCCGTGACCGTCGGGACCGCCGTCGCGGTCGTCGCCGCGCTCGCGCGGCCAGTCGCGGCACACGGCGGCACGCTCGGGGGCGCCGCTCGCGAGACGGCGACCGTCCCGACGTGGCTGCTGGTCGCGACCGGCGGCGGCGTCGTCGGCGCCTCGTTCCTCCTCGCGAGTTTCGCGACCGACCGCGAGTTCGTCGCGTCGATCCACGCCGGTCGGCGGGAGATACCGGTCCCCGCTCGAACGGTGCTGGTCTGGATAGCCCGCGCGGTCGGCCTCACGGCGCTCGCGGCCGTCCTGGTCGTCGGCTTCACCGGTCCGACGGACGCGCTCTCGAACACCGCCGTTCTCGTCGTCTGGGCCGGCTGGTGGGCCGGCTTCTCCATGACGACGTATCTGGTCGGGAACGCCTGGCCTGTCCTCAACCCGTGGCGGACGCTCGCGGCCGCGGTTCCGTCGGTCGGCCGAACCTATATCTGGCGCGGCGGCGCGTGGGCCAGCGTCGCCGGCCTGCTCGCGCTGGTCTGGCTCGAGGTGGTCAGCCCGCTGGCCGACGAACCCCGCACCCTCGCGACCACAGTGCTGGCCTACTCGGTCGTGACGCTCGCGGGCTGTGTCGTCTACGAGACCGACGCGTGGTTCCGCTCGGTCGACCCCGTGGCCAGGGTCTTCCGCTACTACGGCGCCGTCGCACCGGCCGGGATCGACGACGACGGCTCGCTCGCGCTCCGCGTCCCGGGCGCCGGCCTGACCGACGACATCCTGGGGGGCGTCGACGAGGTGGCGTTCGTCGTCGCCTTGCTGTGGGTGACGACCTTCGACGGCCTCGTCGCGACGCCCGCCTGGGAGGCGGTCGCCACGACGGTCGTCGGCTGGGGCCTCCCGCCCGAGATCCTCTATCCCGCGGCGCTCGTCGCGGGTTTCGGACTCTTCTTCGGCATCTACCTCCTCGCCGCGCACGCGGCGCGCGAGACCGCCGACACGTTCGTCGCGGCGCCGACGCTGGCCCGGCGCTTCGCGCCCTCGCTGCTGGCCATCGCCGCCGGCTACCACGTCGCGCACTTCCTCGGTTACTTCGTCCGGCTGATCCCCGCGCTCTCGCTGTCGGTCACCGCGCCGTTCGAGACCGTGAACCCGGAGGTGATCGTCCTCCCGGACTGGTTCGGGCTGATCGGCATTTTCGGCGTGCTCGGCGGACACGTCCTCGCCATCGCGGCCGCTCACGCGGTCGCGTTCGACCTCTTCCCGGGACGGATCCAGGCGATCCGGAGCCAGTACCCGTTCATCGTCGCGATGGTCTTCTACACGATGGTGAGCCTCTGGGTCGTCACCCGCCCCGACGTGCAACCCCCCTACATCTGACCCATGAGCGACACCGACTCCATCGAGACGGCGGCGTCCGAACGGACCGACGGGACGGCCTACGACGTGCCGCCCGACCGCTCCGCAGTCGACTGCGAGTACTGCGGGCGGCCGTTCGCCGGCGAGTCACTGCTCGCGCTCCACCGCGGGCACGCCCATCCCACCCAGATCACCGAGTCGGAATGCGAGGCCTTCGAGGACGCCTACGACGCCGAGACCGGGCAGCTGCGCCGTTTCCGACTCAAGTCGCTCACCGCGCTGGTGCTCCTGTATTTCGGCCTGCTGATGGTCTACGCGCTCGTGATCTGAGTCGTCCGGTCGGGGAGTCGGTCGCCTCGCCGACGCCGCGGTCGTTCGCCGGCGTAACGTAACTTTATTGCGCGCGAGGCGGCTGGTAGCGGGTATGGAACTGCGCGTCATCGAGAAAGAGGCGACGATGATCTCTATCGAGATCGCCGGGGAGGACCACACGTTCATGAACGTGCTCAAGGGCGCGCTGCTGGAGACGGAGGGCGTGACCGCCGCGACCTACGACATGAACCCCGAACAGTCCGGCGGCCAGACCGACCCGGTCCTGACCATCAAGACCGACGAGGCGACCGACTCGCTCGACGCCCTCGAGGCCGGCGCCGAACGCGTCATGGACAAGTCCGACGACCTCCGCGCCGCCTTCGAGGCCGCGGCCTGAGACCGCGACGACCGCGGCCTGCCGACGCCGCGCTCTCTCCGAGGCCAATCCTTTTGCCGCCTGTGGCCCTCCGTGGGCGTAGATGACCGCGAGCGACTCTGACGAGGTGGCCGACGCCACCGACAAGGACCCGGACCCGCCCCCCGAGGATCCGGACCTGTCTCGCGAGGACCCGGACATCGACGACGTGCTCGACGACCTCGAAGAGCTCGAGGAACTGGTCGACTCCGACGAGGAACGCGAGCAGGTCCGCGAAGCGATGCGGACCGCCCGCCGGGCCGGGCGGCCGCGCGTGTTCGGCCGTATCCGGGACAGCTTCGACGCGCGCGACGCCGGCGAGGCGGTCGTCGGGAGCTTCGTCTTCGGCATCCCGATGATAGTCGAGGGGGGGACCCTGGAGATCGGCGAGGCCATCGCCGACTCGGTGCCGGCGATGGCGCTGACGGGGCTGCTCGGGCTGGCGTTCGTCTGGGGCGTCCTCCACGCCGCGCGCTTCGAGGCGATCGAGGCCGACCTGCTGTTCGGCGTGATTCCGATCCGACTGGTGAGCATCGTCGCCATCGCGGGGGGACTGTCGGTCGGGTTGATGACGCTGTGGGCCCGCGTCGACTGGGGCGAACCGAGAGTCGCGTTCGCGCAGTGTCTCGTGACCGGCGTCGTGATGGCCGTCGGCGCGTCGCTGGGGGACGTGCTGCCCGAGTGACTCTCTGCAGTCGGTCTCACTCGCCGTCCGGGAGACCGTCTCGGTCGCGCTCGCGCTCGCTTTCCTCGTTTTCGTCCCTGGCTTCGTCCTCGTCGGGGAGGTCGTAGGCGTCCAGCGGCGCCCCGCTGTTGTCGCCGATACCGGTGGTGACGATGAGGCGCATCCCCTCGCGGACGCTCATCTCGGTCTCGTGGATCTGTGAGTCGGGCACCATCACGAGGCGGCCGGCGGTCGGGTTCGGGCTGTTGGGGAGGAACACGGAGTAGGCCTGCTCGCCGGTCACGTCGTCGATTGCGCGGCGGCCCTCCCCGGTGACGAGGCCGATGGAGTAGAGGTCTTCGCGCGGGTACTCGACGAGTACGACGCTCTCGTAGCCGGTGTCGCGGTCGACGAGCGAGGTGGCGACCTGCCGGACGCTCCCGTAGATAGTGCTGACCAGCGGGATGAAGTTGACCGTGCGTCCGACGTTGCCGAAGAGGTGTTTGCCGATCGACCACTGGGCCATCAGGCCGAGAACGGTGATCGCGCCGACGATGAACGAGACGGCGATCACCTGCGCCACGAGTTCGATGTTCGCGGTGTACTCCACGAGTCGCGTCTCGGCGACGATCGGGTTGATGAACTGCAGCGACCAGTTGACCAGGATCGTGAGGACGTAGAGAGTGACGACCAGCGGCGCGATGAGGATGAGTCCGGCGACGAAGGCGTCTTTGAATCGTGACGACACGCTCATAGAGTGGGGTTACCGCGAACCCGGAAAAAGATGGGGCCCGGGGTGCCGGAGTCGACCGCGCGTAACACCGCCCTATACCGCGGTTTCGAACCGTGGCGACGCCTTACCGTCACCTGTCGTGGCGCTACCGGACGGATGCAGGCGCTTTACCGACCGCGGGACGTGTAAACGGTCTGGCGTGGTTAAGACGGTCCGGGTGAATCCGGAGACACCGTGAGTTCAGACGACACACCCGCCACAGCGGGATTCGAGACCTGGCGACGAGCACTCGAGAACGCGTTCACAGACGCGAACGAACGGAGCGTCACCGTCTACGTTCGGTCGACGCTCCCACCGCTCGGCGCGAAATCCAGACAGGAACGGGTCATCGATCGGCTCGACGCGCTCGCCGAACGCGGAATCGTCGACGAGGTCGACCTCGTCGTCACCGGCGACCGGCTCTGTCTCTGTGACACCTGTACCGGGACCCCCGGCGGTGCCGAGGTCTTCGACCGCGTGCAGCGACTGCGCGAGTGGCGCGGCCCGTACGACGCCAGCGCGACGCCGTTTTTCGAGTTGCGCGAGTTCTCCTCGGAGATCGCCGGGGAACACGCCCGCGCCATCGTCCCGCCGCGAGTCGCCGTCGCGCTCTCGTTCGACGGCTCCCTCGTCGGCGTCTTCCCGTGCCGGATCGGGTCGGAAACCTACTCGATCGACGATTTTCTCGAGACCCTCTCGGCGCTGGAGCCGCCGGAGCTCTCGGTGGTCGAACCGTAGACCGCGCCCGTCTCACGACCACCGGACGACCCCCTCTCGCGCTCTCTAGGCTCTCCCTTCTCGCAACTGCGTACGCGTTCAAGCGCGCCCAGCGACCGCGTAAGCCGATCCAAACGCCGAATCGGAGCGACGCCGCGGGACGGTCGAGGACGGGGACTCGCGTCCGCGCTCCGCTCGGGCCGGCGGTCGCGGTGCGCCGCTCTCGGGCGGCTATCGACCCCCTACTCCGGGGTCGCGCGCTCAAATCGATGTATAACAATACCGTATTTCGCGGAACGAACGGACATGGCAGCGTTGACTTCTCCGCCCCGTCCGCCCGGTTCGATCGCCGGCCGGGCCGGTACGACCGCCCGCCACGCGACCGATTCGAGCGCCGGCGATCGGCTCTCCGGGAGGGCCGAGTGATGTGCGGGATCATCGCCGTCGTCGGGAGGAACGACGTCGCGTCCGCGCTCCTGACGGGCCTCGAGAACCTGGAGTACCGCGGCTACGACTCCGCGGGCGTGGCGGTGAAAAACGGCGTCGGCGTCGACGTGATCAAACGCGAGGGCCGGGTCGCGGACCTGGCGGCGGCGCTCTCGACGGCGCCGCCGTCCGGACGGGTCGGCATCGGCCACACCCGTTGGAGCACGCACGGGCGTCCCTCGAACGCGAACGCCCACCCCCACGCCGACTGCGACGGACGCCTCGCGGTCGTCCACAACGGGATCATCGAGAACCACGCGACGTTGCGCTCGCGACTCGCCGACGCCGGCCACGAGTTCACCAGCGAGACCGACACCGAGGTCGTCCCGCACCTGGTCGAGCACCACCTCGACGCGGGTGCGGAACCGGCCACCGCGTTCCGTCGCGCGGTCGCCGACCTCGAGGGGAGCTACGCCGTCGCCATGGTCCACGAGGCCGAGGAGACGGTCTACGCAGCTCGACAGGGCTCTCCGCTCGTCCTCGGTGTCGCCGAGGACGGCTACTACCTCGCCAGCGACGTGCCCGCCTTCCTGGAGTTCACCGACGACGTGGTCTACCTGCAGGACGGCGATACGGTCCGGGTCTCGGCCGGGGGGTACGACGTCTTCGACGAGGTCGGCGCGCCGGTCGACCGCGCCGTCGAGTCGGTCGACTGGACGCCCGACGACGTGGGCAAGGGCCGGTTCGACCACTACATGGCAAAAGAGATCGACGAACAGCCGACCGCCATCGCACAGGCCGTCGAGGGCCGCGCCGACGTCGAGAGCGAGGCGGTCCGTTTCGACTCGCTGCCGGCCGACGCCTTCGACGGGATCGAGCGGGTCCAGTTCGTCGCCTGCGGGACCTCGTATCACGCCGCCCGCTACGGCGCGCAACTGCTCCGCGACCGCGGCGTCCCGGCGCGGGCCTTCCTCGCCAGCGAGTACGTCGTCTCGACGCCGCCAGCTACCGACGGGACGATCCTCGTGGGAGTGACACAGAGCGGCGAGACGGCGGACACGCTCGCCGCGCTCCGCCACGGGCAGTCGGTCGGGCTCCCGACCCTCGCGGTCACGAACGTCGTCGGATCCACGGCCGCTCGCGAGTGCGACGAGGCGGTCTTCATCCGCGCCGGTCCGGAGATCGGCGTCGCCGCGACGAAGACCTTCTCCTCGCAGGTGGCGACGCTCGCTCTGCTCGCCGAGCGGATCCGCCGGGACGTTCGCGGCGCGTACAGCGATCGACTCCCGGCCCTGCTCGTCGGCCTGCGGGACCTGCCCGGCGCGGTCGAGCGCATCCTCGACGACAGCGAGGCCGCCCGGGTCGCCGAGACCTACCGCGACAGCGACGCGTACTTCTTCGTCGGGCGGGGCACCGGCCGCCCCGTCGCCTCCGAGGGGGCGCTGAAGCTGAAGGAAATCTCCTACGAGCACGCCGAGGGGTTCCCGGCTGGCGAACTCAAACACGGGCCGCTCGCGCTGGTGACGCCGTCGACGCCTGTGTTCGCGGTCTGCACCGGCGCGCACACGGAGAAGCTCCTCGGGACGATCGAAGAGGTACAGGCTCGCGACGCGCCCGTGGTCGCGGTCGCACCCGAGTCGCTTGACGCGGTCGCCGCGACCGCGGACGAGACGTTGCCCGTGCCGGACGCCGATCCCGAGCTCGTCGGTCTGCTCGCGAACGTCCAGTTGCAGTTGCTCTCCTACCACACGGCGACGTTGCTCGATAGACCCGTGGACAAGCCGCGGAACCTCGCCAAGAGCGTCACGGTGGAGTGAGTCGCGCGACGCTCGCGAGAGCCGTCGTCCCGCGAGTCAGGGCTTTCCACAGGCCTCCGCCGCACCGCGTTTCTCGCCCGCTCTCGCCGGTGAGGTCGTCCGTTACCGCTTCTCGGACAGGTCACAGACGGCGCTCGTCGCGGTGACGATGAAGGCGTCGTTTTTCAACTGTTCCTCGGAGTCCGGGAGGAAGATCACCCGGTCGCTGTCGTCGACGACGCTGATCCGCTCCCACGGGACCGATTCGTACCCGAGGTCGTCGTACGGGTCGGGGTCGACGGGTTCGTCCGCCCACGCCGACGGAACCGACCCCGTCGCGTCGTCGATCCGCCCGGTCCGTTTCACGTCGGCCCGTTCGTCGTCGTCTGTCATCTCACGCGCCACCTCCCAGTAGGCGACGCGTACCAGTCTGCCTGCGTCGGTTCACGTTCCGGTAATTCCACCATACCCGTATAATCGTATTGTCCAGCTGATACGCATTGGGCGCGAACGCTTGCCGGTCGGCTACGGAATCGTTACCGGATACGTGCCGCACGATTCCGGAACGCCGACGAGTTCGATCGCCGGTCGACGGTCGGATCGCCGCCGCGACACGCGATTCACCGCCGGTACGTCTGCCTTACTCGGTGTCCGGTGTCGGCCCGGTGTCCGGCCGAACCGCTGTCAGTCATCGGTCAGGAGCGAGCCCATCGGACGACCGCTCGCGGCACGCCGAGCAGGCCGGTCCCGGGTCGCCCGTCCCGAACCCAGAGGGCGACGACGAGCGCGAGGACGACGACCTCGCCCAGCAGGTACGCCTGTCCGCGGGGCGTGGCCAGAAACGCCTGGAACCTGGCGAACAGTCGCGAGACCTCGGCGAGGAAGGCGGTGTCCTCGATGGGGCGGCGGGCGACGAACGGCCAGAACAGGAACGAGGTCGCCGCCTCGCCGCTCGTGAATAGCGGGTAGAGGCTGTCCCCGGCGAGGTGCGAGCCGTAGCCGACGGCGAATCCGGTGCCGACCGCCGGCGCCGACCGCCGCCGAGCGAGCGCCCAGCCGAGCAGGCAACACGGGACCGCGAACGCCAGGGAGTGGGCCAGCGAGATCCCGCTCGGGAGGACGCTGAACGTCCACGCGAGCGGCTTGTCGATCAGGTCCGGCAGCTGTGTGGCGACGGCGAGCGCGTAGGTGTCTCGCTCGCCCGGCCGCTCGCGCCCGGCCGCGCGGCCGCCCAGACTGTACAGCAGGTAGCCGAAGACGAGGTGTTCCCAGGGCCACATCGCTACACCGTCCCCGCCCACCCGCGCGCTCTCGCGCTCACCTTCGGGCGTCGCCGCTCCGACCCGGTGTCGCGGCAGTGCCGGCCCCTTCCGTCGGGCGGTCGACCGCACGTCGTCAGCGACGGCCGGGCGCGAACCCTCTCCATGCTGGCCGTGCTCGGGCCCGGGACGCCGTTACTATACTCCGCCTATTCGCTCGGTTCGGGCGGCGACGCGCGACTCGTGGTGTCCGGTGTCGTACCGTAAGGTGACCATTACTTTGCCGAGGTCGCCGGACTGGCCGCACATGGCGCAGACGTTCACACGCTTCGCGCGGCGATCGACCCCGGCCGGGCGAGCGCGCGAGTCGTTCGGGCAGTCGCGCGGCGAGACAGCGCGCCGGCGGGGTGACCGCCGGTGAGCGACGCGCTCGTCTCCGTCGTCGTGCCCACGCACTACCGCAACGAGAGCCTCCGCGAGACGCTCGGGTCGATCCGCCGACAGACGTACCACCCCGTCGAAGTCGTGGTCGTCGACGACTCCGGCGAGGGCCACGCTCGAACGGCCGTCGAGGACTTCGACGTCACGTACGTTCCACACGAGGAAAACCGTGGTTCGAACCCCGCGCGAAACACCGGCATCCGCGCGAGTTCGGGCGAGTACGTCCAGTTGCTCGACGACGACGACTCCCTGTTTCCACGGAAGATCGAGAAGCAGGTCGCGCTGCTGGAAGCCGAGCCCGACGCGGGCGTCGCCTACGGCGGCGTCGCCACGAAGGCCGACGAGCGAGTGTTGCCCGACCCCGACTGCCGGGACGACCCGCTCCGTTGCGCGCTGCAGATCATCTACCCCGGCACCTTCCCCTCCTCGATGCTGATCGAGCGCGAGGTCCTGACGGAGGTGCTGCCGCTCCGGTACCGCCCCGCGGCGGACGACATCGGGTGGACGATCGAGCTGGCCCGGCGGACGGACTTCGCCGCCGTCGACGAGGTGCTGACCGACATCGGCCGTTCCGAGGACCACCAGTCCGACTCCATCGAGTTCCCGCTGGAGGTCCGGAAGATAATCCGCGAGTACGACCATCTCTACGAGCGCTATCCCCCTGAAGTTCGGCACGCGGCGCTGAGTTTCATGTACGAGTCGCTGGCGATCCACGCGCTCGACGACAGGTGGTGGTCGCCGCGGGCGCCGCTGGCCTACGCGAAGGCGGCCTACCACGGCGGCCCAGTGTCCTCCTCGCGGCCCGTCCTCCTCGCCGCGGTGGCCGCGTCGCTGCTGGGCCGGCCCGGCGTCGACTTCGCCGCTCGCGTTCGCGCGACCGTCGGCTGATACCTGGCCGCGAAGGGGGGTCATTACTTTCCCCCTGCTGGGGTTCCGGCCGCACATGACAGCGGCTGTCGCAGGCGAACGAGCTCGCGGCGAGCGGCTGTGCCGTCAGCCCGGTGTCACGGCGGTACTCGGAGACACGGCGGTACTCGGAGACACGGCGGTAACTCGAGGGGGAGCGAGCGGCCGATGACCGGTCGCGTCTCCGTCGTCCTGACCACGTATTACCGCAACGAGCAACTGCGGGCGGCGATCGAATCGGTCCGGCGGCAGACCTACGACTCCATCAGGGTGCTCGTGGTCGACGGCTCCGGCGAGGCCCACGCCCGCCCCGTCGCCGCGGAGTACGACGTCGACTACCTCGCCCAGGACGAGGACCGCGGCGTCGTCGGCGCCCGGAACGCCGGGATACGGGCGACAGACGGCGAGTACGTCCAGTTCCTGGACGACGACGACCGCATCCGTCCCCGGAAGATAGAGACACAGGTGGCGCTGCTCGAGTCCGACCCGGGGGCGGGCGTCGCCTACGGCGGTGTGGTCACGAAAGCCGGCGACGAGGTGTACCCCGACCCCGCCTGCCGGGACGACCCGCTGCGCTGTGCCCTGCAGATCATCTACCCCGGCACCTTCCCCTCCTCGATGCTGATCGAGCGCGACGTGCTCGAAGCCATCGCCCCGCTGAAACGGCGCCCCTCGGCGGACGACATCGGGTGGACGATCGAGCTGGCCCGGCGGACGGACTTCGCCGCCGTCGACGAGGTGCTGACCGACATCGGCCGCTCGGAGGACCACGACTCCGACTCCATCGAGTTCCCGCTGGAGGTCCGGAAGATAATCCGCGAGTACGACCACCTCTACGAGTGCTATCCGCCCGCGGTCCGTCACGCGGCGCTGAGTTTCATGTACGAGTCGCTGGCGATCCACGCGCTGGACGACCGGTGGTGGTCGCCGACCGCGCCGGTCGCCTACCTCAAGGCGGCCTACCACGGCGGCGCGGTTTCCAGTCCGCGCCCCGTTTTGCTCGCCGCCGCTGCCGCCTCGCTGTTCGGCCGGCCCGGCGTCGACCTCGCCTCGCGCGCGCGGGAACTGCTATCGAGGTCGGTGGTCGGGTCGGGGTCGGTGATTCGGTGACCGCGCGACGCGCGGTCGCCCGTGAGACGACGGAACTCGCGGCTGAGACGACGCGACTCGCGGCGGCGGAGACCGCGCCGTCGGTCTGCCACGGGCGTCGAAGGCCGACCATAACAAACCGACACCGGGCGGTAGGACCGGGCAGAGTCGACTGACATGACACCCCAGCGTTTCAGCGACAGCCGGGCGGCGGACGGCGCGAGCGGCCGTGACCGAGCGACGAGCGACTCGACGAGTACGTCCCCGGACCGCCGTGACTCGCGGGACGCGCTCGACCTCGACGTGTTGCTCGTGGGCACGTTCGGCGGCGGCGGCGTCCACCACTACGTCGAGGAGCAGGCCGAACGACTCTCCCCCTACGCCGATATCGAGACCTACGACATGGGGATGCCCCCCGTCGACGCGGGGCGGACGCGCGTCCTCCAGGGGCTCGTCCTCGGTCTCCTCGCGGCGCTTCGCTTCCCGTTCCGGGACCCGCCCGACATCGCGCACGTCCACACCTCCCACCGGTTCTCGTTCTATCGCGCGTCCGTCTACGTCTTCGTCGCGAAGTACCTCTGGGGCGTGCCCGTCGTCGTCCACGTTCACGGGTCGGGCTTCGACGACTTCGTCGACACCGACTCGCTCGCGGTCGCCGAACTCCAGCGCCGCGTCTTCCGGGCGAGCGACGAGGTCGTCGTCCTCTCGCCGTACTGGCGGGACGTGGTCGCCCGGCGAGCCGACCCGGCCAAAGTGCGCGTCCTCCCGAACGCGGTCGAACCCGACCGCTACCCGGACCCGACGCCGGCTTCGGACGCCCACGTCGTCTTCGTCTCCAACCTCGTCGAGCGCAAGGGCGTGACCGAACTCGTCGCGGCCGTCGAAGACCTGCTCGAGCGCCGCCCCGGCGAGGTCAGCGTGTCCATCGCCGGCGACGGTCCGCTCGCCGACGAGGTGCGGGCGCTCGACGTGGCCCACGAGGCGGTCTCGTACCTCGGCTACGTCTCGGAGGAGCGAAAGCGCGACCTCCTCTGTTCGGGCTCTCTCTACGTGCTCCCGACCTACGCCGAGGGGCTCCCCATCGCGATGCTGGAGGGGATGGCCGGCGGCAACGCGGTGGTCTCGACGGACGTTGGGTCGATCCCGGAGGTCGTCGACGAGGACAGCGGGATCCTCGTCCCGCCGGGCGACGTCGACGCGCTCGCGGCGGCGCTCGAAGCGCTCGCCACCGACGCCGAGCGCCGGGCGCGACTGGCCGCGAACAACCGCGCGGCCGTCGAGGAGCGCTACGCCTGGGACCGCGTCGTCGACGAACTGCTGGAGATGTACGCCTCGCACGCGCGAGCGAAGGGGTCTGGTTCGGTCGACGCGGTTCCGGCGTGAGAACGGTGGCCGTTGATCGCTGAGCGAACCGGTCGCCGACCCCCCGTAGCGAAAGTAGATCCACTTTCGCTCCGGGTCTGGCCGACCTCTATCACCGACACGTCCCACCCCGAAGACATGGGCGCGACGTTCGACGACGAGCGGATCGACGACGCGGGTGAGACGCGCAGACACTTCACGACGGTCGTCCTGGAGGAACAGTCCGACGGACAGTGGCTCGCGACGCAACGAGGCGTGGACGTGGAGGGACACGGCGAGACCGCGGCCGAGGCCGCGACCGAGTACTGTCGCCGGGTCGAACATGGCGAGTAGCGCCGAAGGGTCGAACACGGTGAGTAGCGCCGAAATCGCGCGGAAGATCGACGCTGAGCGGCGACTGCACTGCCCCGAACACCACACCCGGCTCGACTACCGCGGCGGCCGGATCGTCCACTGCCGGGGCTGTGGCTTCGGCTACCGCTTCGAGCGGCTCACCGACACGGAGACGGACGCGCTCGCCGACGCGCCGCCGCCGGACACCGCACTACCAGACGCCGCGTCATCGCCCGGCGCGTCGTCGCCGGACGGGCCGACGGCGGTCAGTCCAGGTGTTCGCGCGCCCAGACCTCGAAGGTCGTGACCGCGCTGAGGGCGTCCATCTCCTCGCCCTCGCGAGCGAGGTGGCGCTCCCGGCGCGCCTCGACCGCGTCGGCGTCGAAAAAGCGGCGCTCCTTGGCGCCGTCGACGAGGCCGTCGATCCGCGACCGGAACTCGTCGTGCTCGCGGTACCACTCGCCGGCCGTGCTCCGGCCGCCGTAGGTGGGCTGGCCGCGCAGCTGGCCCAGCGCCGTGCTGGCGAAGAATCCCGCGACGTGTAGCGGGAACGGGCGCGTCGGCTTCAGCCGCGAGCGCTCGTAGGGGATCTCCGCGAGGTCGGTGTCGAGCGCGCGCATCAGCCGGACCTTCGACCTGACGACGCCGTGGATGAGGCCGTCGCCGACCGGGAGCGTCCCCATGCGGTAGGAGAGCGGGAGCTTCGCGGCGGTCTCGAGGAAGTCGCCGTCGGCGTAGGGGACGCGGGTGCCGGTCGCCAGCCGCGGGACGGGGTTGCTGGCGTGGACGAACCGCGGGTAGTAGTTCTGGAAGTGCGCGTCGACGACCGATTCGGCGAACGTCGGCTCGTCGACGCGGCGGGCCTCTTTCCGGAACGACCCCATCGGGTCCGCCTCGACGGCGAGGAGGGCCTCGACGTCGGCGGCCTCGAGCGACGCCTCGCTCCGGTACATCGACTCGACGAGCGACGACGGCTCGGTGAAGTGCGCCCGCGAGAGGTGCTGGCCGACGAGTTCGCCGACGACCCCTTCCATCATGACGTCCGGCGGCCGGCCATCGATGGCGAAGGTCGCGGTGAGGTTGAGGAGCGTGTTCCACTTCACCATGCCGTCGGTCGCGAGCACGGACTCCTCGAGCACCGGCAGGACCGTCTCCGGCCCGAGTTCGACCCGCTCGAGGGGGAGTTCGAGCGCGTCCGCGACGTCCTGCGCGAGACGCGGGTTGACGCCGCCGCCGGGGTTGGCGTCGTAGGTGTACGTCGACAGCGACTCCATGGTCGTCCCGTCGCCGGTCCGCCCGTCCGGACCGGCCGCCGCGGCGCCGCCGGTCGGGCAGGTCGGCCCTTCGCGGTAGTTGCGCGCGAGTTCGCTGATCGTCGCGCGGCTGTCGAGACCGCCCGAGAGCCAGAGGCCGACGTCGCCGGAGACCGACCCCGCGGTGCGGTCGACGGTCCGCCGGAAGGCGGCGACGAGGTCGTGGAAGTACTCGTCGGTCGGGCGCGCGGGCTCGTAGTCGGGGTGCCAGTAGCGACGCTCGGTCACCGCGCCGTCGCGGTACTCGACGAGCGTCGCAGGGTGGAGCGACTTCACTCCCTCGAGCAGCGTCGTGTCGCTCCACATCCCGCCGACGAGCAGGAGGTCGCTGACGCCCTGCGGGTCGACCGCCGGGTCGTCGAGCGCCGCGACGAACGGCGCGAGCCCCGAGGCGAAGAGGAAGCCGTCCTCGGTCGAAAACAGCGGCGGCCGGCTTCCGATCTTGTCGGTGGCGAGGAGCGCCCTGTCGTCCGCGGCGTCGACGAAGGCGACGGTGAACGGCCCCTCCAGCGCGGCGAGGGTCCGCTCGGGCGCGCGGCGGAGGTGCTCGAAAACGGTGGCCACGTCCCAGCCGAGCTCGCCGAGGTTCGTGACGGCGCCGTCGATCGCGCCGGCGGCCCGTCCGTCCGTCCAGAAGGCGTGACCCTCGGGGTCGCGGTCTCCGTGATGCGCGGCGCCGATCCCGTAGGCTCCCGCCTCGAAGCGCTCGGTCTCGTGGCGGTCGGTCGGATCGAGCGCGTCGACCAGCCCGTCGAGGCCCGTGGCGTCGACCGTGCCGCCGGCGATTCCGGTCATCGCCCCGTCGTTTTCCCGGCCGGCCATTCAGTATACGCTCTGTAACCCGCGCGTCCCGCCGCGGACCCCACCCCGCCGTGACCCCCTCGCTACGACCTCCGGCGGACTCCCCCGGATCGCTCGTCCCGACCGTTTCCGTTCGCGTCGTTCGCGGGGCTCCGAATCGCCGTCGGCGCGCGCCCGTCTCGGCTCGGGCCGGTAAACGCGCCATAACGAAGTGTTCGCTGGCGCTCCGGTTTGACATGCGCGAGACCGGACGCTCGGTCCTTCTCGTCGAGAACCTCGACCTGGCGTCGCCGATGGGCTGTACCGTCGCCTACTACCTCGCCGCGGAACTGGCCGACGACCACGAGGTCCACGCGCTCTGCCGGAGACGCGAGGCCCGCCGCGAGGCGGGCTCTCCGCCGGAGGGCGTTCGACTCCACGCCATCGACACCGGCGAGGTCCCGGTCCTCTCCGGACTGGTGTTCGTCGTCGCCGCGACGCTGTACGCCGCGGTGCTGGGCGCGCGCCACCGCTACGACGCCGTCTACGCCTTCCAGAACGACCTGATCCAGGGGTGGGTCGGCGCCGTCGCCGCCGGCGGGACCTTCGTCGCAAACCTGCAGTCGGTACCGGTCCGACAGGGCCGGGACTTCACGGCCGAGGGGAACGCCGACGTTTCAGTCCGCGAGCGGCTCTCGCTCGCCCTCTACAGCGCGTACGCCGCGGTGACGGGTCGGCTGATCCGGCGGGCCGACGTCGTGGTCAGTCTCACCGAGGGGATCCGCGACCTGACGGCCGAGACCTACGATATCGACCTCTCGGACGCCAGCGTCGTCGGTATGGGCATCGACACCGAGACGTTCGGCCCGCGAGCGGCCGAAAACCGGTCGACGGCGGCGGCCGACGGCTCCGGTGCGACGGCCGCCGGACACGCTGCTGGCCGAGCCGACGGCGACCCCTGGACGCTCGTCTACGTCGGGACGATCCGCGCGACGCGCGGGCTCGACGACGTGATCGAGGCGCTGGCGGCGACCGACCACGACGTCGAGCTCCGGGTCGCCGGCACGGGGCCGGACGAGCACGTCGCCGACCTGCGGCGGCTGGCCGCCGACCGTGGCGTCGCCGACCGGGTCGAGTGGCTGGGGCTCGTCCCCCACGACGAGGTGCCGGCCCTGCTCCGGGCGGCCGACGCGGCGGTGTCGCCGCTGGCCGACATCGAGTCCTACCGCGTCAGCTACCCGGCGAAGCTCCTCGAGTACCTGGCCGCCGGGTGTCTCGTCGTCGCGACCGACATCGAACCCCACCGCCTCCTCGTCGAGGACGGGGAGAACGGCTACCTCTACGAGCCGGGCGCCGCGGGGTTCCGGCGGGCGCTCGACCGCTGTCTCGCCGCCCCCGACCACGAACGGGTCCGAGCGGCTGCGCGAGCGACCGCGAAAGAACGCGAGTGGGAGACGGTCGTCGCCGAGCACGAACGCGCGGTCTTCGGAACCGCCGGCGCCGAGAGCCGAGACCGCGTGAGATCCGGAGGTTGAGACCGCGTGAGACCCGGGGATTGAGGCCGCGGGACCGGGGGTTGAGACCGCGGGAGCGCCCGTCCCGCGAGTGCGAGTGATGGGCGTTCCCGAACGTGTCCGCGTGCGACCGATCAGACGTTCCGGAGCGTCGCGGCGCTGACGGTGCTGCCGTCGAGCGTGAGCGCGTACTCGTCGCCGGCGAGTTCGGTGCTCCACGACTCGACGCTCCCGGTGAACTCGTAGTCGTCGACGCCGCCGTTGCCGACGACGCCCTCGACGGTCCACGTGCCGTCGCTGTTCTGCGTGATCGCGTCCGAGCCGTTGGCCGACGAGCCGCGGGTGATCTCGCCGCTGGTCGTCAGCGCGTAACTCCGCCAGCCGGTGTTGTCGCCCGCCTCGACGGCGAGCGTGTGGGTGACCGGCCCGGAGTCCGTCGAGCCGCCCGACAGGTCGCTCGGGCTGACCTCGCTGCCGTCGAGCGTGAGCGCGTACTCGTCGCCGGCGAGTTCGGTGCTCCACGATTCGACGCTGCCGGCGAACTCGTAGTCGTCGACGCCGCCGTTGCCGACGACGCCCTCGACGGTCCACGTGCCGTCGCCGTTCTGCGTGATCTCGTCCGAGCCGTTGGCCGACGAGCCGCGGGTGATCTCACCGCTGGTCGTGAGGGTGTACCGACCCCACCCGGAGTCCGCGGCGGCCTCGACGGCGAGCGTGTGGGTGCTCGTCCCGGAGTCCGTCGAGTCGTCGGTCGAGTCACCCGACGAACCGCTGGGGAGCTCGCTCGGGCTGACCTCGCTGCCGTCGAGCGTGAGCGTGTAATCGCTCGCGTCGAACTCCGTCGACCAGGCGAGGACCTCGCCTTCGAAGCTGTAGTCGTCGACGCCGCCGTTGCCGACGACGCCCTCGACGGTCCACGAGCCGTCGCCGTTCTGCGTGATCTCGTCCGAGGGGTTCGCCGCCTGACCGCGGGTGATCTCGCCGCTGGTCGTCAGCGCGTAGCGTCCCCACCCGGAGTTCGCGCCCGCCTCGATGGCGACGGTGTGCGAACTCGACCCGGCGTCGGTCGAATCGTCCGTCGTGTCGCCCGTGGAGTCGCCGGACGACACGCCGGACCCGTCCGACCCGCCGGTGGCCCCGCTGGCCGCCTCCTCGGGCGTCGTCGGCGCGCCCGCCGGCGGCGAGGTCCGGAGTTCGCGGTCGGCCGACGAGCCGTTGATCGTCCCGGCGTAGTTGATGTCCTGACCGGTCGTCTCGTAGACGGTGTTCTCGACGGTGACGGTGGCGTCCTCGCCGCTGTCCCAGTTGTTCGTCCCGCAGACGATGTCGCCGTCCGCGTGGTTCGTCGAGGCGCCGCTGAAGTCGCAGTCGATCACGCGCGTGTCGTTGAACCTGAGCCAGGCGCCACGGTCGCCGCCCCGCGAGACGCAGTTTTTGACGAACGAGCCGTCGGATCCGATCCGGAAGTGAGAGGAGACGCAGTCGGCCCCGAAGGAGTTCGTGATCTCGACGACGCCCTGATGGCCCGTCGGACGGGTGCTCCCGTCGGGGTCGTCGTCGGCGGGGTAACCGGGCGTGCTGGCGTAGATGGCGTTGCCGGCCATGCCCTGGATGTTCACGCCGTCTATCTGCAGCGTCCCGCCGTGGGTCCGGTAGACGTAGATCCCGGTGACCCCCGGGTAGGTGCTGTCGACGACGCCGTCGGCGAAGTAGTAGTTCTCGATGACGCCGGTCCCTCCCTCGTCGACGCGGACCGAGAGCGGCCACGCGTTGTCGACGCCCGCGTCCCAGACGCCCTTGACGCCGATGTTCCGGACCGCCCAGCCGCTCCCGGACGCGTTGACCTTCCAGGTCGCTCCCGACGCGGAGATGTCTATCAGTTTGTTCTCGAACGTCTCTCCGTCCCCGAGCTCTACCTCGAAGTGACCGCCCTCGGGGACGGTAATGGTCTCGTACTCGGACGCCGCTGCCGCCTTTCCGCCGGCCGCGACCATCGCGGCCGCGCCCGCTGCCGCGGTCAGGTACGACCGCCGCGAAAGAAGACGTTTAGATGTTGCCTCGCTGGATCGTTCGGCTCCGTCCGAATCTTTGTCCGGCATGCACCTCGGCCGTCCGTAACCACCCCTATAAGGATGCCTCTTATGGCAGTTAGGTACACTGTAACGTTCGGTAATGCGTTCGTATCGAGATAGTAGTCGAATCCTTCCCGCAACGACGTGGCCACTACCCGGGACGTTCTCACAGCGGGGTCGCCGTCGCCCGGCGCTCGGGCGACACGGGATCGCCCGTTTCGAGTCGTCTCGTTGTCCACTTCGGCCGTCCTCTCTCGCGGATATCTCGCGTCCCCGACCGGTTCGGTAACGAGTGCTTACGGCCGGTACGCGGCTCTTTCGCTCGCCTCCCGCCCGGGGGCACGACCACGACCCGCCGACCGGAGCCACCGCACCGGTGGGCGGGCGCGAACCCGCCTCGAGCGTCGCCGCGGGCCGGCGACGCGCGGTCGCAAACCGGTCCCGGGGGTGGTGATCTCGGACGCTATCGGCGCGAAATTTCCGATCAGCCGGCCGCAACGTGCCGGATAGTAAACGGGAGATAACAAAGAGGACCCGCCGTGACCCTCCGGCGATGCTTCGGAGACACGTGCAGTCTCGTCCGACCGCTCAGTCGCGAAGAGACACCGAGTTGAGGCCGGCCGCAGGGGGCGGTCCTGGCCATCGCCCGACGCCGGAGGGCGGTCCGCGTCACCGCTCGCCGGCGCAGCGCGGTCCGCACCACCGTCGACCATCGCGGAGACGGGGGCGTGCATGTCCGTGAGCGAGTACTTCGGCGGCGTCCCGTCGGCCGACCTCCGGCTCGACACCGCCGCCGCCGCGATCGGGCTGTTGCTGGCGATCGCGCTGTTCCCGCTGCGGTTCTACGTCTCGTCGGTGTTCGTCGGGACCGTGCCGCTGGTCCTGGGGGCGGCGAGCGCGCTCTACCTCGTCGCCGACCGCTACGGCACCGAGTACCCCTCGCTCGAGGCGTCGCGAGTCGGCGCCGCGCGCGCCCACCAGTTGCGCGCCGCGACGGCGGTCGGCCTCGCCGGCATGGTGTTCGTCACGGCCCTGACGGGCGGCCGCACGGTACCGTTTTTCGCCGTCGCCGGGCTGGTCGGGACGCTCCTGTTCGCCCAGATCGCCTTCGTGCGCCGCGAGGCGCTCGAACCCGCGCTCGTACTGGTCCAGATCGTCGGCTTCACGCTGCTGGTGCGGTGGCTGGCGCTGGCGACGACGCCCGGCCTCATCGGCGTCGACGCGTGGGTCCACTTGCCCGACTACGCGGCATCGGTCCGCGCGTCGGGCGGCCTCGGGGCCATCGCCGACTCGCAGTACTACAGCGCGCCGTTCTATCACCTGCTCGTCGTCGGCGCCGCCGAGGTGTTCGGCTCGTCGCTCCGGACCGCGCTCTACGCCACCCTCGGGCTCGTCGTCCCGCTGTCGGTCTGTCTGGTCTACTACACGGCGGGGCAGTCCCTCTCGGCGCGGTGGGCGCTGTTCGCCACCGCGACCTTCGCCGTGGCCGACCACGTCGTCCGCTGGGGCCTGCACCTCATCCCGACGAGCATGGGGCTGGTCTTCTTCCTCGGCGTCTTCTACGGCGTCTCGACGGTCTACACGACCGAGCGCTCGCGGGCCGCCTACGGGTTCGTCGTCCTGTTCGCGCTCGCGACCGTCCTCACCCACCAGATATCGGCGTTCGTCGTGTTGCTCTTCCTGTCCGTGGGCACGCTGGTCCAGGGCTACCTCCGCTTCGTCGCGCCGCGGGTTACCCGCTCGCGGACCGCCGACGTGCCCGCCGGGGTGAACTTCGCCGCCGTCTTGCTCGTCGTCGCGCCGGTCACGCTCGCCGACTGGACCCTCGGGCCGCGCGAGGGGCAGGCGTTCCTCCCCGCGATGGTCGAGTCCGCGACCACGCGGCTCGGCGGGGCCGGCTTCCTCGACCTCGCGAGCGCCGGCGGCGGCTCGACCGCGAGCGTCGCGTCGGTCGTGACGCACGTCCCGCGCTCGGTCCAGCTCGTCGACACGGTCGGCTTCCTGGCCCTCTTGCTCGTGACCGTCGTCGGCGTGTTCGCGCTCCTGCGCCACGCCTACCTCGGGTCGCTCCCGCTGGTCTGGATCGCCGCCGCGGCGGTCATGTTGCTCGTCACGCTCGGGATGCCGCTTTTCGGCCTCTACTTCCTCGTCCCGACCCGCTGGTACGCGTTCATGTACGTGCCGATGGTGATCCTGGCGGCCTACGGGATGTACCACGCAGAGGTGTCGCTCTCGGCCAGACAGGCCGCCGCACTGCTGGTTCTGTTCGCGCTCGTCTTCCCGGGGGCGATGCTCGTCAACCACTCCGCGACCCGCGACGCGCCCGTCAACGAGGACGCCTACCACCGCTTCGCCTTCTCGCAGGGCGAGCTGGAGGCCGCGGGGACGATCGCGACCCTCCACCCGACCGGCGAGGCGATCACAGCCGACGACCCGTACTTCCTGCTGTTCCGGAACCGCCACGTGATGACCGCGGACCCGCTCGAACTGGCGAGCGACGGGACCGTCACCGGGACGCGCGTGGTCTACCGGTCACATCTCGCCACCGGCGGCACGCAGGTCCGCTACGACGGGGAGATGGTCCGGGCGCAACTGCCCGCCGGCAGCGTCTGTCGTCCGTCGATGGACGTGGTGTACACGAACGGCGACGTGACCTACTGTACCGCACCCTGAATGGCTCGAACGCTCACCCGACACCCATGACCCGAACGCTCACCCGACACCCATGACCCGAACCACTTCACCGCTCACGGCCGCGCTGTATCGCCCGACCGCAGGCACGCTCACCGCCGCCAGCGTCTACGCGCTGGCCGCGGCGGCGCTGTTGCTGTTCGTCGAGGGGCTTCCGACCGCCGTCCGGATCCCGCTGGCGCTCCCGCTGGTCCTCGCGGTCCCCGGCTACGCGGCGGTCACGGCGCTCGTCCCCGGGCCCCGCCCGCCGCGCGACGCCGACGGCACCGAACCCGGCCGCAGACCCGAACCCGGACTGAGCGCCGGCGAGCGCCTGGTGCTCTCGGTCGTCGCGAGCATCGCCCTCGTCCCGGCCGCCGTGCTCGCGACGCTTCCCGTGACCGGCGTCGGTCGCGCGCCGACGCTCGTCGCCGTCGCGGCGCTCACCCTGGTCCTCTCGGCCGTCGCTATCCTCCGCCTGCCGGCGCGGACGGGGGCCGAGGCTCGCCGCGAGGCGGTCCCCGCGTTCGGCCGGCCGTCGGTCCCGACCGACGCCGTGTCGCTGGTCGCGGTCGGCCTCGTCGCCGTGCTCTTGCTCTCGAGCGCCGGGCTCGCGCTGACGAGCGGGAGCGACGCGCTCCGGACGGAGTTCTACGTCGCCGACCAGCCCGCGGGCGAGGCCGCCGGCACCTACGATCTCCGGATCGACCACCACGGCGGGACCGCACAGACGTACACGCTCGCTGTCGCAGTCTCCGATGGGGACGGGAACGGCGACGAAGTGACCTGGCGCGCGCTCCAGCGCCGGACCGTGACCGTGGGGCCCGACGAGACCGGCGCCGAGAGCGTCGCGCTCTCGGACGCGGACATCGAAGGCGCCTCGCGGCTCCGCCTCGCGCTCTACACCGGCGACCCGCCGGCGGCCCTCGCCGACGCGACGCCCCACCGGACGCTCGAACTGTCTCTCGGCGAGTCCGGCGAGTGATCGTCGCCCCTCGATATTCTCAGTCGCCGCCGATCTGACCGCTCTCGGGCGTTATCTCTTGCCCATCGAGCAACAGGAAGTACTCCTCCGGATCCGCGTCGGTCCACCAGTCAAGCAGCGTCCCTTCGAAGACGTACGTGTCGTGGGTTCCGCTCTCGACGCGGCCGCCGGCGCGGACCCGCTCGTCCATCTCAAGCCAGCGGTCGGTCCGCTCGGTGGACGCGCAGTGGATCAGCGTCCCGTCGACGGTGAAGTCGTACCGGAGGGCCGGTCCGTGGGTGGGCGAGGCGACGGTCAGGGCCGACTGTCGCTGTCGGTCGTCGGGCGTGACCGTCGACGTGACGACCACGCGGTAGTTCCGGTGGTCGACGTCGGCGTCCCACTCGAGCAGCGACCCCTTGAAGCGGTAGTCGTCCTGTCCGCCCTGGCCGACGATGCCGGTCACGGTCGTCCGACCGTCGCCGTCCTCGATCTCGTCGCTCGGGTTGGCGTAGGCGGCCCTCTCGACCGGGCCGTCGACGGTGAACTCGTACTGGACCCACGGTCCGCTGTCGACGCTCTCGACGCGGAGGTGTTTCGTCGTGGTACCGGGGTTCCCGTCTCCGTCGCCGCTCGCGGCGGCTTCGGGTGTCGTCGGTGCGTCGGCCGGCGGGGCCGTCCGCAGGTCCCTGTCCGCCGACTGCCCCAGTATCGCCCCGGCGTACTCGATGTCCTGGCCGGTCGTCTCGTAGACGGTGTTCTCGACGGTGACGGTGGCGTCCTCGCCGCTCACCCAGTTGTTGGTACCGCAGACGACGTCGCCGTCGGCCGGGTGGTCGGAGCTGCCGCTGAGGTCGGAATCGACGACGCGCGTGTCGTCGAACCGCGCCCAGACGCCCCGATCCCCGCCGCGGGCCACGCAGTTTTCGACGAACGAGCCGTCGGTGCCGATCCGGAAGTGCGAGGAGAGACAGTCCGCCGCGAAGGAGTTCGTGATCTCGACGGTGCCGCCGCCGCCGGTCGGGCGCGTCTTCCCGACCGGGTCGTCGTCGGCGGGGTAGCCGGGCGTGCTGGCGTAGATGGCGTTGCCGGCCATCCCCTGGATGTTCACGCCGTCTATCTGCAGCCGTCCGGCGTGGTAGTGCCTGGCGTAGATGCCGGTGACGCCCGGATAGGTGTCGTCGACGGCGCCGTCGCCGAAGTAGAAGTTCTCGACGCGGCCGGTGGCGCCGGCGTCGACGGCCACCGACAGCGGCCACGCGTTCTCGACGCTGTCCCAGACGCCTCTGATCCCGAGGTTCCGGACCTGCCAGTCGGCGCCGAGGGCCTCCACCTCCCAGGTCGCACCCGGTGCTGTGATGTCGACGAGCGTGTTCTCGAATCGCCCACCGTCCGCGACGCGGACGGCGAAGTGCCCGCCGGGCGGAACCGTGATCGTCTCGTAGTTCGGGTCCGTCGCGGGTCCCGAGTCTGCCGCGACCGAACGCCCACAGCCCGCCGCGGCGAGTCCGAGCGCACACATGGCGGACGAGAGATACGCCCGCCGCGAGAGGAGTCGATCCGATCCCTGCCAGCCGCCGCGTGAGTCGCGCATCTGGAGACGCCGTTGGGCCCTCTGCCTCAAAATTATGGTCGCCGTGTCGGTCCGTAAGCGTTTCCTGACTGCTGGTATGGACCTTCTACCGGCTGCGTTCGCTGCTGTCACGCCCCGTCCGCGCCGGCCGCACGGGGCGGGACCGTCCGATCCCGCCGCGCGGTCGAGCGGCCGCGGCGTACACACCGAATAACAACGGATCGTCGGCTGCCCCGTCTTCCCAATGACGACGCCGTGGTGTCGTGCGTGCCTGGACGCGACCGCGCTCGAGGGGCTGGCCGACGCCGGGACGGGGCCGCGCCGGACCGGAGGGCGGCCCGCGCGGGACTGACATGGACGAGTCGCTCAAGCGCGGGTTCCGCTCGCTCGTCAGCGCCAAGGTCGCGATGTCGGTCATCGGCGCGGCAACGCTGCCGCTGGTCGTCCGCGTCCTCGGTCCCGGGAGGTACGGCGACTACGCCTTCCTCATGTCGACCTTTTCCCTGCTGATGCTCGTCGTGACCCCGGCCGTCACCGAGGGCGTACAGAAGTTCGTCGCCGAGGACCGCGACCGTCCGGAGTGGCGGGCCCACGTCGTCGGCTTCTACCTCCGGCTCGCGCTCGTCCTCGCCGCGGTCGGCTCGGTCGCCCTCGCCGCGCTGACCTGGATCGGCGTCGTCGAGCGGTTTCTCGACCCCCGGTTCACCCTCTTTTTCTATGTCCTGTCCGCCCACGTCGTGTTCACGCAGCTGAAGGTGTTCACGCGTCACACCCTCCTCGGGCTCGGCCTCGAGCGGTTCTCCGAGGGGTTCTCGGTGCTCGTGAAGCTAATCTCCCGCGGCGTCGGTCTCACGCTCGCGTTCGTGGGCTTCGGCGTCGTCGGCTTCCTCGCCGCCGACCTGCTCGCGGCCGCCGTCTTCGTCCTCGCGGGCGCGCTCGTCCTCCGGGGTCAGATCTCCCTGTCCGGCGCCGTCCGGACGCGTCCGGACGTCCCCGTACGCGAACTCCTCTCGTTCAACGGACTGAACGTGGTGACGGTGCTCCTGATGATGTCGCTGCTCCACGTCGACGTCATGATGGTCCGCCTGATCGAGGGCGACGCCGAGGCCGGCTACTACAAGGCCGCCCTCGTGATCGCCGAGTACGTCCTGCTGATGTCGCGGTCGCTCCAGTCGCTGATGCTCCACTCGGCGTCGCGGCTCTGGTCGCAGGGCCGGACCGGTCGCATCCAGTCGCTCGCCTCGCGGCTGACCCGCTACGTCTTCCTCTCGACGGCCCTGCTCGCCGTCGGGATCTTCGTCCTCGCCGACCGGGTCATGCCGCTGTACTTCGGCCCGGAGTTCACCGCCAGCGTCCGCCCGCTGGCCATCCTCCTGCCGGGCGTCGTCGGCTTCGCGCTCGCCCGTCCCATCTACGGGATCAACAAGGGCAGCGGTCGTCTCGGCCCGCTGGTCTACGCCCTCGGCGCGACCGCGGCGATCAACGTCGTCGCCAACGCCGTCCTGATCCCGCGGTACGGCCTCACCGGCGCCGCCGTCGCCACGAGCGTCAGTTACGGCCTGATGTTCCTGTTCCAGGCGGGCTGTGCCGCCTACCTGGGCTACTCACCCGTCGAAGACGCCCGTCCGCTGCGTCTCGTCGCCACGGTCGTCCCGACGCTGGTCGCCCTCGTCGCCCTCGACAGCGTGATCGCCTCCGACTATCTCGCGCTCGCCGTCGTCCCGCCCGCCGGCTTCTTTCTGTTCACGACGCTCGCGCTGGCTACCGGCGCCGTCGGCCGCGCCGAGTTCGACGAGGCCGTCACGGTTCTCCCCGCCCAGGTCCACCGGCGCATCCCCCGCCTCGGCGTCGACTGATATCCCGCGAGCCATTCATTATAGAAGTTTTATCTAAACTCCAAGTCCTCGGGTTTTCGATTGGACCCACTCGATCACGGTCTCCGATCGCCGATTTCGGTGTCCGGATACCGATATATCGAACCGAGAACGGCTCTCGGGCGAATAAAGCGGCCCGTGACTCTCCGATCCGCGGTGATCGTCCCGCGATTCGAGGTCCGGGGAGTCCGACGCGTCGCCGCGTGTCCCCTCACAGAGCTACCTGTCGGAGATCGACGACTCGACACCGAAGATGTCGGATATCGACGTTTCGATGTGGGAGACGAGACGAGTTCCTCCGCCCGACCCGCGAGAGGGCGAGCGAAGGGGCGACGGTCCCGCGGGGCCAGAGTATCGGAAATAAATGATATATTGATATACGAAAGATCGGTCGGATGGCGGCTCGGTCCGACGGCTCGCACGCGGTCGGAGTATGCGCGGCATAACAAACCGATTCGGGTCGGAAGGGTCGCACATGACCGACAGGCCGGACGTGCTCTTCGTCGTCCTGGACTCGCTGCGGACGGACCGCGTCTCGACGTACGGCGCCGACCGCGAGACGACTCCCGCGCTCGACCGCTTCGCCGAGCGCGCGACCCGCTACGACAGCGCCTACGTCCCCGCACCGTGGACGCTGCCCTCCCACTGCTCGCTCTTTACCGGTCGCGCGCCGACGGAACACGGCGTCACGAACGGTTTCTCCGACCGGCGGCCGGCCCTCCCCGACGACGAGCGGACGGTCGCGGAGACGCTCTCCGGGCGAGGGTACCGGACCGCGGGCTTCTCGAACAATCCGTGGGTCGGCCAGCTGTCGGGACTGGACCGCGGGTTCGACCACTTCGTCGAGTGGGACCTGGAGGTGAGCCGCGCGGGCGCCGACGAGCGTCGCCGCGACGCCGCCTACTCGCGGTTGCACTCCGTCCTCGGTCGGGTGACGCGCCAGCCCCTCGTCCTGCTGAAGCGGCGCTTTTTCACGGGGAACCTCGTCACGCGCGCCCGGCGGTGGTTCGACAGGGAGAGCTGCCCGACGTTTACGTTCCTGAACCTGATGGAGGCTCACAGTCCCTACTACCCGCCGGAACGGGCCTTCGAGGAACTCGGTCTGTCGGCGCCCGGCCCGCTCGAGGCGCGCTCGCTGAACACGAAGCTGCTGGCGAACGTCCTCGGCAAGCGCGACCTCTCCGCCGACGAGCGCCGCCGCGTCCGCGACTTCCTCGACGCGAGTATCCGATATCAGGACCGCGAGTTCGACCGGCTCCTCGACGGCCTGCGCGACCGCGGTCGGTTCGAGGACGCGCTCGTCGTCGTCGCGGCCGACCACGGCAAGACCCTCGGCGAGTTCGACCGCGACGCCACGCCGCCCCACTACCTCCGGGACATCAACGTGCGGGTCCCGCTGCTGGTCAAACGCCCCGGTCAGACGACCGCCGAGACGGTCGCCGACCCCGTGGAACTCGCCGGGCTGTTCGACCTGCTCGTCGACCCCGCCGCGACCGCCGAGCAGACCGCGGGGGACGCCCGTCCCGTCCCGTCGCTCGCCACCGACGACGGCTACGCGCTCGTCGAGGACCACGTCCCCCACACGGCCGACGAGGCGACCGAGGTCGAGCGCTGGCGCGCGCTCGCCGACGGCGAGCGGACCTACCTCGCCGGCCCCGACGGCGCCGAGTACCTCCTCCGCGGGCGCGGCCCCGATGAGCGGACCGTCCCGCTGTCGTCGGTCGACGACGCGGTGCTGGAGCGCTTCCGTGACGCGCTCGCCGCGCGCGTCGACGGCTTCGAGGCCGGCGGAGAGAGGCCGGGGGACGCCCCCGCGGAGTCGATGGACGAACAGGTGGCCTCGCAGCTTCAGGACCTGGGGTATCTCGGCTGAGAGACGGTCCGTCGCGGGCGCTGTCCGAGCGGACTCCGGCGGGCCTGTCCGAGCGGATCACGACGGAAACACGTCGGGCGCGACCCGCTGGATCGCGCCGCGGTCGGCGGCGGTGTTGAAGGGGTTCCAGAGAAGGCCGCGGTCGGGGTCACTGGCGAGGAAGACGTAGGCGTTCGAGGTGGGGATCCGCGGCGGGTCGCCGGTGCGGTCGGCGAGGGCGGGCCGGCGGTCGTAGCTCGCGAGCGTCGTCCACTCGGCGAAGCCGTCGGCCGCCGAGGCGGTGACGACCGTCGCGCGCTCGTCGGCCGTCGCCCCGTCGCCCGGCGCGGTACGGTCCTCGCCCACCTCGCTCGCCGTCGAGAGCACGACGCGCTCGGTCCCCTCGACGTCGACCGTCGCCGCGTAGTAGACGGAGCTCTCGGCAGTCCCGACCTGTTCCGGTGTCGGGCCGGGACCGGCGAGTTCGGTCCGCGGGAGCGCGAACAGTCGGATCTCGTCGGCGTAGGCGCAGTCCATCCCCCAGACGATCGCGTCGCGCGTGAACGCGAGTTCCACCGCGCGCCACTTCTGGCTCCCGCCGCCGACCACCTCGACAGCGCCCGCCCCGTCGCCGACCCGGAGGATCCACGACTCGTCGTCGGCGTCGCCGGTCGTCACCCAGAGGTCGCCCTCGTAGGGGTCGACGGCGACGGAGTGGGCGTGACGTACTCGCGGGAGCTCGAGGAACGGCTCCCACGAGCGCCCGAAGTCGGTCGACCGCAGGACCCGCGCAGTCGCCGCCTCGTCGAGCGGGTACTCCGCGAGGTAGGTCTCGCCCTCGCGGTGACAGACCGCGGTGGGCAACACCCCCATCGGCGGCGAGGACGGCGGCAGCGAGTGGGTCCGATCCCACGTCCGGCCGCCGTCGGCCGAGGCGAAGACGTGTGACCCGGCCGTGGCCAGCAGTCGGTCGCCCGAGAGCGCCCAGCAATTGACGGTCGGGTACGCGCCGACGAGCGGTTCGAGCAGGTCTGTCCACGGCCGGGAAGTCAGCACGCGCTCGCGGACACCGTCGAGGCCGCGCTCGGCGAGCGGGACCGTTCCGCGGCGCTCGAACTCGCCGTCGGGTCGCTCGCGATAGACCGTCCGCCCGGCGGTCGCGTACACCCGTCCGTCGCGGAGGTCCTGGAGTCGCATCGGCCGGTTCCGCTGTCGCATCGGTCGGTCCTGACGTGTCATCGGTCAGGGTTCTGCGCCGACGCCGTCGGCGGGCGCGGTGGGTCTGTCCTCGCTCCGGGACCGCCGTCGGAGCCCTTCGACGCCGTCGAGGTCGGTCGGATCGGTCGCGACCCGGGCAAGGAGTGCCGAGAGGTTCTCAGTCCCGGCGAGGTACTCCTCGCGGCGTCGTTGCCAGCGGTCCCCCGCGGTCGGGTCCGACATGATCTCGGTCGCCCGGTCGAGGACCGCGTCGGTCTCGCGGACGTTTTCGAGCAATCCCGCCTCGCCGAGTTCGACGAAGTTACCCATGTCCTCGTCGCCGACGAAGGAGTTCGAGCGGATGGTGGGCGTCCCGAGCAGCGCGGCCTCCGTCGCGATGGTCTGGGTGTCGGCGACGACGAGGGCGGCCTCGGCGAGCGCGTCGTGCATCCGCGCGGGGTGGATGTCGAACGGACGCGCCGGGAGCGCGTCGAAGTCCATCTCCCCGCCCTCGTCGGAGACCAGCACCGTCGCCGACCCGGCCAGCGCGTCGATCAGGCGCTCGCGCTCGGCCGGCGAGAAGCCGCTCTGACCCACGTCGTGGTGCGATCCGAAGGCATTGAACCGACAGATAACGTACGGGTCGTCGCCGACGCCGAGCGCGTCCCTGATCCCGGGATCCGTCTCGACGACCTCGGGGTGGAGGTACGCGCTCTCTTTGAAGCCGTCGAAGACGTAGTGGTTCGCGCCGAGGTCCTTGCGGAACGCGGCGGGCGTGACGAGCGCGCTCGCGAACGGCCGGGAGATCAGGTGGTCGACCGACGTGGGTTCGGAGTCGAGGACGAGGATCGTCCGGGTGCGGGTGACCGCGCCGGCGTGGGCGGCGTAGGCGCCCATCCCGAATATCAGGTCGGGATCGAACGACCGCGCGGCGCGGACGATCCGCGCGTAGTGGCCCGGGAGGCGGCGCATCAGCGAGAACTTCGTCGTCTCGCAGCGGCCGTACACCTCGTGAGGCAGGTCGTAGTGCTCCAGGAGGGCGACGGTGCAGCCGTAGTCGCGCGCGAGGACCAGCACCTCGTGACCCCGGTCGCGCAGCTCGGTGACGACGTTGCGGTACAGGTGGACGTGTGCCGGCGTGTTCGTGAAGACGAGGTATCTCATTGTGGATCCGTGCGGGCCGGACGGTCGCGGCGCGGGGCCGGACCGCGGTCGCACCCGTGTCGTCCGCGCTTTTCCGCGTCGGCCGCTTTGTTATGCCGGACGATCCGAACGGAAGCGACTCTCTACGCCCGTTCCCAGCGGCCCCGCCCGTGTTCCCACCCGGTCCCCGCCCGCGCTCGTTCCCGGCCGTCCAGCCGCTGTCCCGCGACTGATTCGGCCCCGTTCCACCGCCGGCACGGTTCCCGCGAGCGAGCGGCGACCCGTCGGCCGGTGTCGGCTCGGCGACCCGGTAAGCCGACCATTACAACGGCTTCGCCTGACTTACTCGGGACATGGACGAAATAGACCCGGCAGAGGACAGCGAGACGAGCGAGCTGACCCGACGCGACGCGCTCTCCGTCGGGGTGGGGTCGCTGGCCGCCGTCGCCGGCCTCGGCGCACTGACCGGCTCCGCGGCCGCGTGGGAGCGCGAAATCACCGATTTCCGCGGCTGTAGCGAGGTCTGGCTCGTCGTGGGCGAGGCCGACTTGCCGAGCGGCGGCGCTTATTCCGAACAGTACCCCCTGACGGTGAGCGTCGTCGTCGCCGAGGACGGGGCGGCGGTCTGTCGCACCGTCGAGATCACCGACGAGGCGGCGACGACGATCCCCGGTCAGTACGGCGACGCGCCGGTCGTGAAATATCGCGTCTTCGGTGACGAGAAGGTCCTCGGCGTGCTCTGGCGCAACCCCGCGGGGAACCCGCGCTGGCTGGCGGTCAACGACCACCGCTGTGCGAACACGCCGAACGCGCCGTCGGTCTCCGACGCCGAATGCGTCCCCGACGACGTGTCGACCGCGCCCCCCGGCGGCCGACGAGGCGGTCGTCGAGGTGGACGCCGGCGCCACGGCAGGCCGTTCCGGCGGCACTGACGAGGCTGGTGCCCGCCACCGACAGCAAGAGTGGTCCGGACGCGCCGGGGCGCCTTCGCGGGCGCGGGACCTCTCCGTGCGCTGTGCTCGTCGCAGCTCCCGGTCGGTCGCCGCGGTCGACCGCGGAATGGAGGGCGTAACTAATCCGCTGCGTGACCACAGGTTCTCAGTATCGATGCATTCACCGACGCTCGTCCGCCGGGGAGCGCTCGCGAGCCTCCTCGGCGGCCTATTGTTCGGCCCGTACGCAGTCGCGAAGCCGGTCGTGACCGCCCGGATCGCCGCCACGGGGTGGCATCTCCCCGGGCTCTCCGCCGACGCGACGAATCAGCTGTTCCACGCTCTCGAAGCCGTCCCCGTCCTCATGATGGCCGCCGGGGTGGTCGCGCTCGCGACCCGGTACGAGGACCTCCGACACGGAGTCGGCCGCGCTGGTGCGGTCGTCGCGCTGCTCGGATTCGCGTCCATGACCGTGTTTCACTGGATCGAACACCTGGCCCCGGCGCTGAGGGTCGCGGTCCTCACCGGCTCGCTCAACTGGTTCGAGGCCGGATACTACGCCGGCTGGGTGACGATCAACGTCGGTCTGTTCGCCTCTGGCCTCGCCCTCTCGCGGTCGGGCGGCCGGCCCCGGACCGTCGGCCGGGCGCTGCTGGTCCCCTTCCCGCTCGCGACTGCCGGCAGCGTGCTGGCCGTCCTGACCGGTGCCTACACCTTCGCCGGGACGCACCGACTCGTCGCCGCCGCCACGTGGGTCTTCCTCGGCGCCCTCTTGCTGCTGGGGCCGCGACCGGCCGACGACACACCACAGACGGTGCCGTCGCGCGGGACCCGCACCGACGGCGGCGGTCCGAACGCGCCTGACGACCCATAGAGAGTCTATAACAATCCCGTCGCTCGCGGTACGAGCGGGCGATGCGAACGCTGTTGATAGGTCTCGACGCCGCGTGCGACCGCGTGCTCGGACCGCTGGTCGACGCGGGCGAGGTGCCGACGCTCGAGGGGCTGTTCGCGGACGGGGTCTCCGGTCCGCTCCGGTCGCAGGTGCCGCCCTGGACCGCGAGCGCGTGGCCGTCGCTGTACACCGGCACGA
>Ga0207851_100212_pt1 | contig 39738 bp, 35 predicted proteins | sample A23E3SouthBayCA_FD_187747 | JGI IMG/M metagenome (GOLD analysis project Ga0207851, IMG submission 187747) | Aerobic enrichment media microbial communities from Eden Landing Ponds, California, USA - A23 E3 (SPAdes) | ecosystem: Environmental > Aquatic > Marine > Unclassified | place: Emeryville... | reverse complement strand
CCCTTCTTGACGACGGGGACGCTGATGGCACCGGGGATAGTGTTGTTCTGGCCGGTGCCGTCCCGCAGGTTCTGGAGGGGGAGACAGATGTTCCGGAGCTTCCGGGCGCGCTCCCAGTTCTCGTCTTGCAGCGCGTCGAACAGCGCCAGGCCGACTTCCGGGCGGAAGTTGCTGACACCCGCGGAGAAGCCCTCGATCCCTTCCGCCCAGTACGAAACCGCGAACGGTTCCGCGAGGCCGTCCACCCAGACCACGTCGTCGGCACCGCGCTCGACGGCCGCCCCGAGTTTCACGGGGTCCTCGATGGCGTATTTGACGCCGGCGACGCTGTCGAGACGCGACAGGTCGACGAGGTAGTCGACCGACGGTTCGAACCCGCGGACGTACGGGACGAGCGGTTGCTCCGTGACGGACCCGAGTTCCCGGTAGTAGTCGAGCAGTCCCTGCTCGTGGATGTAGGTGTGGTCCGGCGGCATCACCATCATCGCGTCGACGCCGAGGCGCTCGTAGGCCCTGATCAGCTCCTGTGCGTCCGCCGTGGATCCCCCGACGCCAGCGAGTACGCAGGCGTCGTCCGGCAGCGCTTCGACGCTGATGCGGGCGTGCTCGACCCGTTCCTCCTGTGAGAGCGAGTGATATTCGCTGATGTTCGCCGTCGCCAGGAACGTCCTGATCCCCTCGTCGTAGAGAGTCCTGGCGTTCGACGCGAGGCAGTCGGCCTGTATCGACAGAGAGTCGTCGAAAGGTGTCAGTAGGCCGACGGCAACGCCTCGAAGGCGCTCCCGTACCTGGTCGGCTGACAATCGCATGATGTGGGCATACCTCGCGTCGAATATAAACCCATCGTCTAACTGCTAACGGGTTCTCCAGCGGTCGTGTCCGCCCGCGTGATCTGGGCGGCCGCTGACCTCACGCTTTCCTGCCGAACGTCGACGCCACGCGCTCGTAGTGCTGTTCGAGCCGGTCGCGGTCGCGGTCGGAAAGCGACACCAGCGGCGGCCGGACTGGGCCGCCGTCGTACCCGGCGAGGTCCATCCCCGATTTGACGACCGGGACGTTGTTGCCGTTGGCGAGGGAGCTCCCTCGCCCGGGTTCCTCGCGCAGGTCCTCGAGCGGTCGGAGGCTGCGCTGGATCGTCCGCGCGCGGTCCCAGTTCTCCTTCTCGATGGCCTCGAACAGCGCCAGCGTCGCCTTCGGGAGGAAGTTCCCGATACCGGTCGTGTAGCCGGTCGCGCCCTCGATCGCGAACGCGAGGGCGTAGCGCTCGGCGATACCGTTGACCCAGGTCACCTCGCCGGTCGCGTCGTCGACGGTCTGGGCGAACTCCTTGACGTCCGCCTGCGCGAACTTCACCGCGACGACTTCCTCGCGCTCGGTCAGTTCGACGACGACGCGCCGGGTCACGTCGGGCCCGCGCTTGTAGATAACGACGCCGAGGTCCGTCGCGTCGCAGATGGCGTGGTAGTACTCCGCGAGCCCCTGCTCGTGGGCGTAGGTGTGGACGGGATGCATCACCATCACCGCGTCGGCGCCGGCCGCGGCGTAATCGTCCGCGAGCTCCCTGACTTCCGGGAGACTACCCCCGACGCCGCCGGCGATAGTGGCGTCGTCGCCGGTCGCCTCGACGTGCGTCTCGACGACCGCCGCGCGTTCGTCGTCGGTCAGCGCGTAGTACTCGCCGGTGTTTCCACACGGAACGAACAGGCGCGCGCCCGCCCGGTACAGGTCCGCGAGGTTCGCCGCCAGCGCATCGTGGTCGACCGCCGACCCGTCCTCGGTGAACGGGACCGCAGTCGTGAAAGCCACGTCTTCGAAGTTACTCCGCAGTCGAGAGGCCTCCATGTCGGATCGGTCGTGAAACGCGCTAATAAAGCTACTCCCCGATCTCTCGCCGGTCCCCTCCGAGGGGTGCCGTCTTTTCGACCGCGAGTCCGGAACACCGGCGGTCCCGGATCGGTGCCGTGCGCAAGCTATATGCGCGCCGCGGGACCTGTCTCGGCCATGGAGATAACCGACCTCGAAGTCGTCGGCCTCTCGCACACGCTCCCCGAAGGAGAGGGGCTCGGCGATGCCCGCGGGTTCGGCCGCGACCGCGCGACGACGCTGCTCAGACTCGAAACCGACGACGGTCTCGTCGGCTGGGGCGAGGCGTTCGCTCCCGGCCCGGTCGTCGAAGCGACCGTCGACGAACTGTTCCGCGACGACGTCGTCGGGATGGACCCCTACGACGCGGAGGGGCTCGCCGTCGATTCGTTCGTCGATCCCTACCACTTCGGCGGGAGCGTCTTCGTCCAGAGCGTCGTCAGCGCCGTCGACGTGGCCTGCTGGGACATCCGCGGGAAGGCCGCCGGCCGCCCCGTCTACCGCCTGCTCGGCGGCGGCGAGTGCGAGTCGCTCCTGCCCTACGCCTCGACGATGTACTACACCGAACGGGACCGCCCCATCGCCGAACCCATCGAGGAGGCCGTGGCGGACGGCTTCACCGCCGCGAAGATCAAGATCGGCGCCGACCCCGAGAGCGACGTCGAACGGGTCCGCACCGCTCGCGAGATCCTCGGCGACGACGCACGGCTGATGGTCGACATGAACGGCAACTACCGGCCCGACCAGGCCGTCCGGACCGCCCGCGCCATCGAGGAGTTCGACGTGACGTGGATCGAGGAGCCGGTCCCGCCGGAGAACCTCTCGGGTTACCGCGAACTCAAGGGCCAGATCGACACCGCCATCGCCGCCGGCGAGGCCCACTACGGCCGCTTCGAGTTCAAGCGACTGGTCGACGAGCGACTGGTCGACGTGGTCCAGCCCAATATGGCCCGCTGTGGCGGCCTCTCCGAGGCCCGACGGATCGCCGACCTCGCGTCGACCGAGAACGTCGCCGTGCGCCCGCACATCTGGAACAGCGCGGTCGGGCTGGCCGCAGCGGTGCAGTTCGCCGCCAGCGTTCCCGACTATCCCCACACCCGGAACGTTCCCGACCCGATGATGGTCGAGTTCGACCGCAGCCCGAACCCGCTCCGCGAGGAAATCCTCGAGACGCCGTTCGACCCCACTGGTGGCACGCTCGCGGTGCCCCAGGAACCCGGCCTCGGTATCTCCGTCGACGAGGACGCGATCGAGCGGTATCGCGCGGACTGACCGCGGGACCGTTCTCCGGACCGCGACACTCGCCCACTCTTCCCCCGCGCGGGTTTTTCGATGTCGAAACCGTTTTCACCGTTGCTGAATTCTGGCTGACAATGCCACCGCGTGAGAGTTGTGACCGCGAAGAGACGCCACCGTCCGAACGAGAAGCGGCCCTGACGCCGGGTCGGAACCGCATCCCGGACCTGCGGGAACGGGTGCGAAGCGCCGTCGACCGGTCCGACGGCGACCTCTCGCGTCGGCGGATGCTCGCGCTCGCTGGCACGGGCCTGCTCGGCTCTCTCGCGGGCTGTAGCGGCGGCGGCTCGGGTGGGACGGACACGCCCGCGGACACGCCGACAGAGACGCCGACCGACGCGCCGACCGCATCGCCGACGGCGACCGGGACGCCGACCGAGACGGCGACGCCGACAGCCAGCCCGACGGCGACCCAGTCCATCGAGGAGATGATAGCGGAGTACAACTGTCCCGACCCGGACAAGGAGGCCGACATCGTCGTGGCGAAAGACGGCAGCGGCGACTTCGAGACCGTCGGCGCCGCCATCGAGGAGATCCCCCACGCAGACTTCGAGGGCACGCGCGTCCGCATCGAGCCCGGCACCTACAAGGAGAAGCTCACGCTCCCCTCGAACAAGACCGACGTGACGTTCGTCGGCGGCGGAGAGAGCCCGGAGGACACGATTCTCACATACGACGACCACGCCGACAAGACCGACGAGAACGGCGACCCGATCGGCACGTCGGGCTCGTCGAGTTTCTTCGTCTGGGGACCGGACTTCACCGCGAAGAACCTCACCTTCCGCAACAACGCCAATCCGGTCGCACAGGCAGTCGCAATCCGCATCGACGCCGACCGCGCCGCCTTCGAGAACTGCCGCTTCATCGGCAACCAGGACACCCTCTACAACTACGGCGAGCGCACGCGCCAGTACTTCAAGGACTGTTACGTCGAGGGCGACGTGGACTTCATCTTCGGCTCGGCCGCAGCCTACTTCGACAACTGCGAGATCTACTGCAAGGGCGAGGGCTACATCGCGGCCCCCGCCCAGCCCGAGGACATGGACTACGGGTACGTCTTCAACAACTGCACCGTCCACGGCGACGCGCCCGCCGAGTCGGTGTATCTGGGCCGCCCGTGGGAGCGCTTCGGTCAGGCCGTCTTCCTGAATACCTCCCTGAGCGATATCATCCGCCCGAAAGGCTGGGAGCCCTGGGTCGAGCAGAACCACCCCGACAAGACCGAGACGGCCTTCATGGCCGAGCACGCCAACGAGGGACCGGGCTACCAGCCCAACCGCCGCGTCGACTGGTCCCACCAGCTCAGCGAGTCCGAGGCCGAGGAGTACACCCTCGAGAGCGTGTTCCCCGAGTGGAACATCCGCGAGTGCCTGAACCAGTAGGTCGCTCCGCGTAGCCCGCTCGCCGATTCCGACTTTCGACGCCTCGTCGTTCTGCGTTCGCTTCTCCCGTTCGATCCACTGCCGCGCGGCGTCGCCGTCGCGGTGCTGTTGCGGTGGCATTGCGGTGGCGTCGTGGCGCTGTTGCGGTGGCGCGCGCCGTCGCGCCCTCCGTGGCGCGACGGAGCCGCGCGAGGGATGAGCACCGAGGAGCGAGCGACGGGAGCGACGAGACGCGAAGAGGCTGGGGAGGTGTGAGGCCGTCCGCGGTCGCGGTGCGGTGCTGTGCGGGGCGGTGTCGTCGCGGCCCCTAGTGGATTGAAAGGGCGAGGCGCGCTCGCGTCCAGTTCAGTCGTCTGAGCGGGCACTATCCGCGCGAGTGCGGCGCTGTGCGGTTGTCCGACGCGCGGATATCCCGGTCAGCGACCGCGAGCGGGTCGAGGGCTTTCACCTCACTCCGTCGAGTGCGGTCGCGGTGTGGTCCGCGGTCACGAGATAGACAGTTAGCGAGCGGGGCGAAGGCTTTCACCGCAGAGGATTGGCTGCGGTTGCGGCCACTGCTAGCGATCGGACCGAACCAGTCGAACGAAAAACCGAATCAGTCGAACGAAAAACCGAATCAGCGGACGAACCGATCCGGAGAAACCGACGTCCAGTCACTCGGGCGGGGCGTCCCACTCGGTGCCGTCGTCCTGTGGGTCGTAGCCGATGCGGGCGCGGGCGTGTTCGAGGTCGAACCAGCGCGTCTGGTTGTCGCTGACGCCGCTGAAGATGCCGAACTCGACGCTGTCGTCGTCGAGACAGCAGGCCACTTCGTGCGCGAAGTCTCGCCGAGAGTGCCACATCGCCTTCATCCGCGCGACTCGGCGCTCGTACTCGGGACTGCCGCGTTCGAAGTCGCCGTTGTCGACGCCGCGCTCGGCGTCGCCGTAGGGGTGGTCGTACTCGGGCATGCGGACGCTACAGACCCGGAGCGCGTAGAACTGCTTGGGGTACTCGTAGTTCTCGATGTAGTAGCGACCGAGGTCCTCGCCGAAGGACTTGGAGGCGCCGTAGTACGAGTCGGGGCGGACGGGGTCGGTGTGGTCGAGGACGAGGTCGTGGTCGGCCGAGTACAGTTCCGGCGCGAACTCGTCTTCGTACATCCCCATGACGTGGTTCGAGGAGATGAAGACGAACGACTCGACTTCCTGCTCGCGCGCGGCCTCGAGCGCGTTGTACATCCCGATGATGTTGGGTTCGAGGATGGTTCCCCAGTCGCCGTCGGTGCCGGGGTAGGCGGCCATGTGGACCATGGCGTCGTGGCCGGCGGCGGTCTCTCGGACCGCGTCGGCGTCGCTGATGTCGCCGACGACGGTGTCGAAGCCGCCGTAGGGGTGGTCCGCCGGGCGGTCGGACCGGTTGTAGTAGGTGAAGTCGTACTCCGGGCGGTCGTGCAGGTGGTCCATGATCGCCGTCCCACAGCGACCGTAGACGCCTGTCGCCAGTACGTTCATACCCGATAGGGGGATCGATTCCCTATTAAAACAACGGATCCGTGCCGATGGTAAAAGGTGACACGCGACTCCTCGACGCGCTCACTAGCTGTCGCAATGACCGCAGACGACGCTGTGACCGCAGACCACACCGCAACCGCATTCGATCCCGTGCGTCGAAAGCCCTCGCCCCGATCGCTAGCTGTGGTCTCGGCCGGAGATGCTACCGCAACCGCACCTGATCCTGTGCAATGAAAGCCCTCGCCCCGCTCGCGGTCGCTGACCGAGATATCCGCGCTCTCCGCACCGCCCGTGCGGATAGAGCTCGCTCAGGCGACTACATGAACGCGAGCGCGCCTCGCCCTTTCAGTCCACCGGGAGAGCAAGCTCTCCCGAGCCCTGGCTCGCACGGCTCGCCAGGACACCAGGACCGCACCACTCCGCCACCGCACGGCACCGCCCCGCCACCGCACAGCACCGCACCACAACCGCAGACAGCCACAAGCCTCCCCAGCCGATTGCGTTGCTCGTCGTGCCTCCTGCGCTACTCGTCCCTCGCACGGTAGTCGTCGCGCGCATGAAAGCGCGCGACAGCGCGCGCCACCGCACCGTACCCAAAACCGACCGTGAACGCACCCCTCAAGAGCCTGCGGGCCGTGGTGACTCGCAATGAGCGATACCGGTGGGCCACTCTCGCCAGACAGACCGGACGCCGAGAGCGATTTCCGGGTGGACGCCCCCTTCGACCCCGCGGGCGACCAGCCCGAGGCCATCGAGCAGCTGGTCGACGGCTTCGAACGCCAGGGTCACGACAAGCAGACGCTGCTCGGCGTGACGGGGTCAGGCAAGACCAACACCGTCTCGTGGACGGTCGAAGAGGTACAACAGCCGACGCTGGTCATCGCCCACAACAAGACGCTGGCGGCCCAGCTGTACGAGGAGTTCCGCGAACTCTTCCCGGACAACGCCGTCGAGTACTTCGTCAGCTACTACGACTACTACCAGCCCGAGGCCTACGTCGAGCAGACGGACACCTTCATCGACAAGGACGCCTCGATCAACGACGAGATCGACCGACTGCGCCACTCCGCGACGCGGTCGCTGCTCACCCGCGAGGACGTCATCGTCGTCGCGTCGGTCTCGGCCATCTACGGCCTGGGCGACCCGCAGAACTACGTCGACATGTCCCTCCGCCTCGAAGTGGGTCAGGAGATCGACCGCGACGAACTCCTGGGGCAACTGGTGGACCTGAACTACGAGCGCAACGACGTGGACTTCACGCAGGGCACGTTCCGGGTTCGGGGGGACACCGTCGAGATCTACCCGATGTACGGCCGCTACGCCGTCCGCGTGGAGTTCTGGGGCGAGGAGATCGACCGCATGCTCAAGGTCGACCCGCTGGAAGGTGAGGTGAAATCGTCCGAGCCCGCCGTCCTCGTCCACCCCGCCGAACACTACTCGATCCCCGAGGAGCGACTGGAACGGGCGATCGAGGAGATCGAGGAGCTGAAAGAGCAGCGAGTGCGGTACTTCGAGCGCCAGGGCGACGCCGTCGCGGCCCAGCGCATCGAGGAGCGCACCACCTTCGACCTGGAGATGATGCGCGAGACGGGCTACTGCTCGGGTATCGAGAACTACTCCGTCCACCTCTCCGAGCGCGACTCCGGCGAGGCGCCGTACACCCTCTTAGACTACTTCCCCGACGACTTCCTCACCGTCATCGACGAGTCCCACCAGACGATCCCGCAGATCAAGGGACAGTTCGAGGGCGACCGCTCGCGCAAGGAGAGTCTCATCGACAACGGGTTTCGGTTGCCGACGGCCTACGACAACCGCCCGCTCACCTTCGAGGAGTTCGAGGAGAAGACCGACCGGACGCTGTACGTCTCCGCGACGCCGAGCGACTACGAGCGCCAGAATTCGGGACAGGTCGTCGAACAGATCGTTCGGCCCACGCACCTCGTCGACCCCGCGGTCGAGGTCTCACCGGCGGAAGGACAGGTCGAGAACCTCCTCGACCGGATCGACGACCGGGTCGAGCGCGACGAGCGCGTACTCGTGACGACGCTGACCAAGCGGATGGCCGAGGACCTCACGGAGTACCTCTCCGAGGCCGGCGTCGAGGTGGAGTACATGCACGACGAGACCGACACTCTCGAGCGGCACGAACTCATCCGCTCGCTTCGCCTCGGGGAGATCGACGTGCTCGTGGGGATCAACCTCCTCCGAGAGGGACTGGACATCCCCGAGGTGTCGCTCGTCGCCATCCTCGACGCCGACCAGGAGGGGTTCCTGCGGTCGGAGACCACCCTCGTCCAGACGATGGGGCGGGCGGCCAGAAACGTCAACGGCGAAGTCGTGCTGTACGCCGACGACGTGAGCGCGGCGATGGAGTCGGCCATCGAGGAGACCAACCGCCGCCGCGAGATCCAGCAGGCGTACAACGAGAAACACGGCTTCGAGCCCACGACAATCGAGAAGGAGGTCGGCGAGTCGTCGCTGCCGGGGAGCAAGACCGACACCGGCGGGGCGTCCTCGCTCGACCCCGCGGACGACGAGGAGGCCGCCCGCGCCATCGAGCGACTCGAAGAACGGATGGAGGAGGCCGCCGACAACCTGGAGTTCGAACTCGCCGCGGACATCCGCGACCGTATCCACGAGTTGCGCGAGGAGTACGAGATGGCCGACGACGAGGAGGGTGTCGTGCCGGAACCGGTGGACGAGAGTTTCTAACTCACGTATTCGACGCGAAGTTCCCACGGCGGTCCGGCGAGGTCCGAGAATCTCACGCGACAGGGGTGACGCTGTCGGCTGGGGTACCGCACTCTCGAGGACTCTCCGGGCGACCGCTCTTGCCCGCTATACAAATTCACTTGTTCTACTGAAAGCGTTGTTGGAAAGCTTTATTCGGGTCCCGTCACACAGGACGGAGTACGCCGCGAGCGGTCGAAATCGGCGGCCTCGGGCACTGTGCCCGGACAGCCGAGCGGCCGCGAACTCGCACTCAGGACCCGAGAGTGGCGACACTACCCATGAGCACGCTGACCGAGCAGTCGACGATCCGCTCCGTGCTGGAGCGGGCACGCACAGGCCACGAAGACGTCATCGACGACGAGACCGTAGACGAGCTCGTCGCGTCGATAGAGCGCTCGCTGTACGCGGGCGTCGACGCCGACGAACGCGACGAGGGCATCGTCGGCGAGTTGACGGCGCGCATCGAGCGCCATCCCGCCTACGACGACGCCGCGGCCCGCGTCGCCCGGCGCAGACACTTCCGGGATGTGACCGACGAGATTCCGCCCGAGGACGGGTGGCCGGCGGGAGAGAGCGACGATAGCGAGTACGCCGAAGCCTACCGCGAGGCGTTCGTCGAGGGCATCGAGGCGGGCGTCCGCGCCGATATCGTGGACGAGCGCATGTTGACCTACGACCTGGAAGAGATGGCGGCGGCGCTGGTCCCCGCCCGCGACGAGCGCCTGGACTACCAGGCCGTCTCGACGCTCGCCCAGCGCTATTTCCTCAACGACGACGGCGACCCGCTGGAACTCCCGCAGGCGTTCTGGCTGCGGGTCGCGATGGGCATCGCGCTCCGCGAACCCGTCGACGAGCGCGCCGACAGGGCGAAGGAGTTCTACGGGTTGCTCTCGACCCTGCGGTTCGTCCACTCGACGCCGACGCTCTTCCACGCCGGCACGACCCACCCCCAGTTGGCGTCGTGTTACGTCACGACCGTTCCCGACGACCTGGAGGGTATCTTCGACGCCTACAAGGCCCACGCGAAGCTCTCGAAGTGGTCCGGCGGGCTGGGAACGGACTGGACGCCCGTGCGAGCGTCGGGTTCGCTCATCGAGTCGACCGGGGTGGAATCGACGGGAACGGTGCCCTTCCTCAAGATCTCCAACGACGTGACCGCGGCGATCAACCGCTCGGGCAAGCGCCGCGGGGCGGCCTGTGCCTACATGGAGCCGTGGCACCTCGATTTCCCGGATTTCATCGACCTGAAGCGGAACACCGGCGACGAGCGCCGGCGCACCCACGACATGAACACGGCGGCGTGGGTCCCTGACCTGTTCATGGAGCGCGTCGAAAACGACGAGCAGTGGACCCTCTTCTCGCCGGACGAGGCCCCGGACCTCCACGAGACCTACGGCGAGGAGTTCGCCGACCTCTATCGCGAGTACGAGGAGCGTGCGGACGCGGGGGAACTGCGCCAGTACGAACGGGTCGACGCCGCCGACCTGTGGCGCGAGATGCTCACGCGCCTGTTCGAGACGGGGCACCCGTGGATCACGTTCAAGGACGCCTGTAACGTCCGCTCGCCGCAGGACCACGCCGGCACGATCCGCTCGTCGAACCTCTGTACGGAGATCACGCTCAACACCTCGACCGAGGAGACGGCGGTCTGTAACCTCGGGTCGGTCAACCTCTCCGAGCACGTCTCCGGCGCGGCGCGGAGCGCCGCGGAAGACGCGAACGGCGAAACCGTGAGCGCCGCCGAAGGGATCGACCGCGAGAAGCTCGAATCGACCGTCGGGACGGCGATGCGGATGCTCGACAACGTCGTCGACCTGAACTTCTACCCCACGGATCGGTCGGAAGAGTCGAACCTCACCCACCGGCCCATCGGCCTCGGGATGATGGGCTTCCACGAGGCGCTGCTCGAACGGGAGATCCCGATGAACTCCGAGCGGGCGGTCGAGTTCGCCGACGAGGTGACGGAACTCGTCGCGTACAACGCCGTCCTGACCTCCTCGAAACTCGCCCGCGAGCGCGGGACCTACGAGAGCTACGAGGGGTCGAAGTGGGACCGGGGTATCCTCCCGCAGGACACCGTCGAACTGCTGGAGGACGAGCGAGGTCGCGACGTGGCCGTCGACGTCGAGGAACGACTCGACTGGGAGCGGGTGCGCGAGCACGTCGCAGAGCACGGCATGCGCAACTCGAACACGATGGCGGTCGCGCCGACCGCGACCATCTCGACCATCGCGGGCACATCCGCGTCCATCGAACCGCTGTACTCCAATCTCTACGTCAAATCGAACATGAGCGGCGACTTCACCGTCGTCAACGAGCACCTCGTCGATGACCTCGACGAACGAGGGCTGTGGACCGACGAGGTCCGCGATCAGTTGAAGTTCCACGACGGCTCCGTTCAGGAAATCGGCGAGATTCCCGACGAGTTGCGAGAGCTGTATCGCACCGCCTTCGAGGTCGACCCGCGCCACCAGTTGCGGCTGTCGGCGGCCCGCGGCGTCTGGATCGACCAGAGCCAGTCGCACAACGTCTTCTTCCCCGAAACCGACGGCAGCCTCCTCGCCGACGTCTACGAGACGGCGTGGGACCTCGGGCTGAAGACGACCTACTACCTCCGGACCCTCGGCGCCAGTCAGTTCGAGAAGTCCACGCTGGACATGAGCGAGTACGGCCGCACGCAGACGAAATCCCGGGGCGGTGACGTGGCCGGCGGCGAGGGCCGCGACACGGACGGGCGAACGGACAGCGAAGCGAGCGACTCGACGGACAGCGACCTGCCGAGCGTCGAGGACCCGACCTGCGACGCCTGTCAGTGAGACGCGAGTCGAGGAGAGATACTCATGCCAATCACGTACACCACAGATTCGGACACGCACGACCCGAACAAGATCCTGCCGATGGACTACGACTGGGCGCGCGAGTACTACCAGTCCGGCGTCGCCAACAACTGGACGCCCGAGGAGATCGCGATGGGCGAAGACGTCCGCCAGTTCGAGGACGGGACAGTTTCGGACGCCGAGAAGCAACTCGTCGAGTGGAACCTCGGCTTCTTCTCGACGGCCGAGTCGCTCACCGCGAACAACATCGTCCTCGCCGTCTACGACTACGTCACCGCGCCGGAGTGTCGCCAGTACCTCCTCCGGCAGGCCTACGAGGAGGCCGTCCACACCGACACGTTCATCTACTGCTGTGACTCGCTGGGCTACGACCCGGACTACCTCTACGGGATGTACGACCGCATCCCCGCCATCGAGGCCAAAGACGACTTCGTCGTCGACCTGACCCGCGTCGTCGACGACCCCGAGTTCACCATCGACAGCCCCGAGGACGTCCGCGCGTTCCTGCGCGATCTGGTCGGGTTCTACGTCGTCATGGAAGGGATCTTCTTCTACGCCGGGTTCGCGATGATGCTCGGGCTCAAACGCCAGAACAAGCTCACGGGCATCGGTCAGCAGTTCGAGTACATCATGCGCGACGAGTCGCTGCACCTGGGTTTCGGTGTCGACCTCATCAAACAGATCAGGGTCGAGACCGACGCCTGGACCGACGACTTCGAGGCCGAGATGATCGAGTTGATCACCGACGCGGTCGAACTCGAACAGCGCTACGCCCGCGAGGCCTGCCCGGACGAGATCCTCGGAATGGGTCCCGAGCAGTTCGCCGAGTACGTCGAGTTCGTCGCCGACCGGCGGCTGGGTCAGCTGGAGCTTCCGGAGCAGTACGGGACGGAGAATCCCTTCCCGTGGATGAGCGAGGCCGCCGACCTCGACAAGGAGAAGAACTTCTTCGAGACGCAGGTCACCGAGTACCAGAGCGGCGGGCAACTGGAGTGGTGAGCGAGCGGTCGGGCGCTACGAGTCGTCCGGAGTGGGAACGGATCCGAGACGAACGCGAGGGAGACGGCGCTAACCGGACGCGTTGCGGCGGTGAGCGCCGCCGTCAGGGAGGGGGATTTACGTAGGTCGAACATAATGTTCGGGCCATCATGACGACGGCCGACGACGTGCGGGCGCTGATTTCGGACACGTACCCGAGCGACTGGATCCAGTTCAACTCGCTCGGCGCCTGGACGTTCAGAGACGACGTGGACCTGCGCATCGAGAGCGACGAGAAGCTCGACGGGCGCTTCGAGGCGCCCTGGACCTACCAGATCCAGTCGCAGTGTCAGAGCTACAGCTACATCGTCTACTACGGCGAGTCGCCGGTCGAGTACCACACCGTCGTCGGCGTCGACGACTTCCGGGCGCACATCCCGATGCCCCAGGAGCCCGCGGCGCCGAACCAGCCCTTCACCATCACCCCCTATCAGGCGACCCTGGGGCGGATCATCACCGGCGACCCGCAGACCTTCGACGCCTATCTCAACCGCACCGGCATCGAAATCATGGGGTGAGGCGGCGGTCGCTGCCTCGCGTGTCCCTCAGCTCTCCGAATCGACGACTGCGGGCGGGTCCGCGCCGCGCTTCTCGTCGAGGACGGCTCGCTCGTCGGCCGAGAGGTCGGGTTCGTCCGCCGAGCGGTCCCGCTCGCGGTAGCGGTCGAGTCCCGCCTGATACCGCTCGCGCGAGCGGTCGGTGTTCGTGTCGCTGTCACTGAGTGGTCGGTCGAGCACGAGTTCGGCGACACCGGTCTCGTCGCCGGTGAAATGAAACCCTGCGCGGTAGAGCGCCTGGTAGGCGAAGGGGTTGTTGACGGCGATGCGGGCGCGCTCGAAGCCCCGTTCGCGAGCGTGCTCGGCGACGAACGCGGCGAGTCGCGGCCCGATCCCCTCGCTGCGGCGGTCCTCGCGGACGGTGATATAGCGGATCCGACACACAGTCTCGTCGGTGCGGTCGGCGTCGAAGGCCGCCGCGGCGACGATGTCTCGGGTATCCGCGCCGCCGTGATCGTTGAGGGCGTCAGCCTCGTGTTCCGGGGGGGCCGCGTCGCCGGCGCCGGCCTCCCGGACCACGGCCTTGCCGGTCGCGGACATGACGAACTTCCCGGCGTAGCTGAACCGATGGTAATCCAGCGCCAGCGTCGGCCCCTCTGCCGGCCACCCCAGCAGTTCGAACTGCATTATCTGGGGGTAGTCGGCGTGTATGGAAATGTGTCGTGGTGTGTTGAGTGTGAAAATTGCTACCCCAACGACCTGAACAGCGACCGTCAACCGCGTCACAGCCCCGTGGTGAACTCCGGAACCGCCACCGCGAACAGCCTGAAAGCCCCCGCTCGCTCCGGTCGGGGGCCTCGCTGCGCTCCTCGGGCTTCGCCCTGCGGTGCTTACGTCGTCCGCCGTCCCGGAGCGAGCGGCCCCTTTCATTCCCACCCGATTCGGCTGGTCGGACAGTCTGTGCGGGTGGGAATGAAAGGGGCGACGCGTTCGACGACGCACGACGACGCAAGCACCACAGCGAGTGCAACGAGCGAGGAGCGCAGCGAGGCGCGCGAGTCGAACGCGTCGGGGCTTTCAGGCTGTTCGCGGTCGCTGTCACGGTCACTGTTGTGGGTGCTTTCACACTGTTTGCGGTGGTTGTGCGTGCTGTTCCATCACCAGCAGAGTGCCCGAGCGTTATCACGGCGGCCACCGTACAACGAATATGGCACTCGGGGACGTTGCACCCTTTCACCGGTTCGCGCGGCTGTACGACCTCGGGATGTACCGCGCCGATCCGGAAACCCTGCAGGTCGGCCTCGACCGCGCGGAGGGGTCGGTCGAGTTGCTCCTCGATGTCGGCGGCGGCACGGGCAGAGCCTCGCGCGCCCTGTCGGGGCCGCGAACGGTCGTCGTCGACGCCGCGCGCGGGATGCTCCGGGAAGCGCGCGGCCACGGACTCGAAACGATCCAGGGCGACGCGGCGACGCTGCCCATCGGCGACGGCGCCGCGGACGCTATCGTAATCGTCGACGCCTTGCACCACATGGCCGACGTCGAAGGAGTCGTCGCGGCCGCACACCGCGCGCTCCGGCCGGGCGGCGTCCTCGTGATCCGGGAGTTCGACCCGACGACGCTGCGCGGACGCGGACTCGCCCTCGGCGAACGGATCGTCGGCTTCGACTCGACGTTCTACCCCCCGGAAGACCTCCGCGACCGCCTCGCTTCGGCTGGCTTCGACGCGACGGTCCCGGACCGCGGGTTCGGCTACACGGTGGCGGGCGTCGCGGAAAAGTGAGACCGGCCCCAAAACCCGCTCAGACCACGTTGACGTAGGGGATGGGGACCACGAACTGGCCGCCGGCCTCGCGGTAGTCGGCCTCGTTTTCGAGGATGTCCTCCTTGTAGTTCCAGGCGAGCAGGAAGGCGTACTCGGGCCGGTCCTCGCGGAGCGCGTCGGGTTCGCGGACGGGGATGTTCATCCCCGGCGAGTAGGTGCCCTGTTTCGCGGGCGTGGTGTCGACGAGGTAGTCGAGCGTCTCCGGGCCGATGTCGCAGTAGTTCAGGAGGACGTTCCCCTTCGCGGGGGCGGCGTAGCCGACGATGGAGGCGTCGCCCTCACCCAGGGAAGCCAACAGCGAGCGGACGCTGTCGCGGGTGCGCTCGACGCGCCGGGCGAACTCGTCGTAGGCGTCGCGCTCGTCCAGACCGAAGGCGAGTTCGAGTTTGCGGTAGTCGTCGACGACGCCCTTCGGAGCGCGGTCGGCGGATTCGCGCTGGATGTGGACGCGGACGGTCCCGCCGTGGACGGGCATCCGGTCCACGTCGAGGACCTGCATGTCGAACTGCGAGACGAGCGCCTGGAACGCCCGGATCGAGAAGTAGGAGATGTGCTCGTGGTAGACGGTGTCGAACTGGTTGTTGCTGAGCAGGTCGACGAGGTAGGGCACCTCGACGACGAAGACGCCGTCGTCGGCGAGGAGTGTGTCGATACCGGTCACGAGGCCGTGGAGGTCGTCGATGTGGCCGACGACGTTGTTGGCGCAGACGGCGTTCGCGGCGCCGTGGCTCTCGCGGATGTCGGCGGCGACGTCGGGGCCGAACAGGGCAGTGACGGTCTCGACGCCGCGGCCGCGGGCGGCCTCGGTGACGTTGTCGGCGGGGTCGACGCCGAGGACGTCGATGGCGTCGTCGAACTGGCTCAGGAGGACGCCGTCGTTGCAGCCGATCTCGACGACGAAGTCGCCGTCGTCGAGGTACCGCGACTCGACGGCGTCGGCGTAGGCGCCGAAGTGGTCGAACAGGGGCCGCGACGCCGAGGAGAAGTAGGGGTAGTCCCGAAAGAGAATCTCGGCGTCGACGGTGTGCTGGAGCTGGACGTGACTGCAGGCGTCGCAGACGACGACCTCCAGAGGGTACTCGGGTTCTTCCGCGGCCGGATCGTCGACGAAGCCGTTCGCCGGCGGCATCGCACCGAGGTCGAGAAACGAGTAGAGACTCGCCCCCTCGCACACGCGGCACTGCTCGACTCGCTCGTAATCTTGATCCCCGGTCATGAAGTATACGTTCGAGTCGCTTGCGCTTCTCTTGAAGGTTCGGGTGGACCGCTGGCAGTTTACAGCTCGAAGTAGTCGGGGTGGTCGAGGATGTACTGCCGGTCGGTCTCGGGCAGGTCCTCGAAGGCGAGCGTCGCCGCGCAGCGATAGCCCGGACAGTGCATGACGCGCTCTTCTTCGAGGAGGTTCCCCGAGACGACGGTCCCGCAGTTCGGACAGGTGAGCGTGATGATGCGCATGGTCAGATATGACGCGTGGCGTGCATAGTCAGAGTTTGAGCCGCGAGTTCTCGCCGATGACGAGGCGGTGGCCGTCCGGGAGGAAGCCGTCCTTGCTCTCCAGGACCGTCCCGCGGCCGATCAGGCTGTCGACGAACTTCTCGCGGGCGGTGATCGTCGACTCGCCGACGACGACGCTGTTCTCGACGTGGGCGCCGCGGATCTCGGTATCCGGGCCGACCGAGGTGTAGGGGCCGACGTACGTCCCGCCACCGATCACGGTGTCGGCGGCGATGGAGACCGGGCCGCGCACGACCGCGCCGGCCTCGATGGTCGCGGACGCGTGGAGGTCGACCTTGCCCATGGTCTCGGCCTCGGGGTGAACCGCGCCGTCGGTCGCGAACGCCGCCTCGTCGAGCACGAGCCTGTTGGCCTCGAGGATGTCCTCGGGCTTGCCGGTGTCCTTCCACCACCCCTCGACGCGGTGGGAGTAGACGGGCTTGCCCTCGTCGATGAGCGTCTGGAAGACGTCGGTGATCTCGAGTTCGCCGCGCTCGGATGGCGTGACTCCCTCGACGGCGTCGAAGACCGCCGCCGAGAACAGGTAGATACCGATGACGACCAGGTCGCTCTCGGGGTCGTCGGGTTTCTCGTCGATGCGGACGACGTTGCCCGCCTCGTCCAACGTGGCGACGCCGAACTGCTCGGGGTTGGGGACCCGCTGGAGCGCGACGCCCGCCGAGTAATCGCCCTCCGCGAAGCGGTCGACGAACTTCGTGATCGGTTCGTTGAGCATGTTGTCGCCGAGGTAGACGACGAAGTCGTCGCCGTCGACGAAATCGCGGGTGCACCCGACGGCGTGGGCGAGGCCGAGCGGTTTGCCCTGGACGATGTAGGTGATCTCGACGCCGATGTCGCTCCCGTCGCCGAGAAAGTCCTGGACCGCTTCGCGGCCATGCGTGCCGAGGACGACGCCGATCTCGGTGATCCCCGCCTCCTTCAGGTCCTCGATCGCGTACTGGATCACCGGTTTGTTCGCGATGGGGATGAGCTGTTTCGGCCCGGTGTGGGTGATCGGGCGGAGCCGCGACCCCGTCCCGCCCGCGAGGAGGACGCCCTTCATCCCTTCATCGTGCCCCCTTCATCGTGCCCCCCGCCCGCGAGCGACGACGGCGACGGCGCGCTCGCTGGCCGACCGAGAACGCACGACGTCGCGCCCATCGGCCCGCCGATCGGTTTCCCGCCCGCGTCTGTGCATGATAGCTAGCGGTTTCGCCCCGGACGTATTAAAGACACTTCCCAGATCCCTTCGCCCGGTGCCACTACTCAGAGGTACGCCGCGCGGTGCTCGCGGTAGAACTCGACCGTCTCGCGCAGACCCGTCTCGAGGTCGACTGACGGTTCCCAGTCGAGCGCCGCCCGGAGTTTCGCGGGGTCGCAGTAGACGTCGCCGCGGTCGATCTTCGCCCATTCCTCGGGCCAGGGGACGAGTTCCACCTCGCCCGTGCCGGCCACGTCGACGATGGTCCGGGCGAGCGATTCGAGCGTCGTCCCCTCGCCGCTGCCGAGGACGTACTCCTCGCCGAGCACCGCCTCCGAGGTGCCCATCCGCTCGAGGGCGTCGACCACGTCCGCGACGTGGACGATATCGCGTTGCATCGTCCCCGGTTCGAAGACGGTGATCGTCTCGTCTTTCACCGCGGTGGCGACGAAGATGCCCTGGACGCCGTAGCCGGTGTCTGTCGGCGCGTGCGGGCCGTAGACGTTCGCAAGCCGGCAGACGGTAGTGGGGACGCCGTGCTGTTCGTGGTAGATCCGGCAGTAGTGCTCGGCGGTGCGCTTGTGCGCGCCGTAGAGATCCATCGGCCGCGCGGGGGTCGCCTCGTCGACCGGGAGGTCGGTGGGGCGACCGTAGACGGCGAGCGAACTCGTGTAGACGACTCGCGGGGACGGGTCACAGGCGTCGGCCGCTTCGAGGACGTTCAGCGTGCCCTCGCAGTTGATCGCGAGATCCGCGCTCGGGTGGTCGCCCGCGTACGAGCGGTCGTTCTGGGCGGCGCAGTGGTAGACCAGGTCGGCCTCGGCGACGCAGTCGGCGACGACGTCCGCCTCGCGAACGTCGGCCTCGACGACCGTCACTTCGTCCTCGATACCCGCGATGTTGGCGGGGTTGCTCCCCAGATGCGGGAGTCGGGCGTCGAGGAGCGTGACCTCGGCGCCCGCCGCGACGAGCGAGTGGGCGAGGTTGCTGCCCACGAAGCCCAGCCCGCCCGTGATCAGGACGCGTCGCGACGACCAGTGGGGACGGCGCGACGACGAGTCGGTCATAGCCCCGCTCCGCGGACGGGCGGCAAAAGCCTCCCGGAAGCTGTCTTTCGGGGTTCAGTTCGGTCGGGGCCGGCGGCCGCGGGACCAGTCGGTGGGTTTATTCGCCGGTCTGCGGGAGAGTCGGGGTATGGTACGGCGACGGCTCCGCGCGCTCCGCCGCGCGCTGGTCCCCGGCGGCGGCGTCACGGGGCGGGCCGTCGCCGGCGGGGTCTGGCTCACGGCCGCGAACGCCCTCAACAGCGTCCTCAACCTCGTAATGTTGGTCGTCATCGCGAACTTCCTCGCGCCCGCGGACTTCGGGCTGATGGCCATCGCGCTCGTGACGCTGGGCGCGCTGGAGAGCCTCTCCGAACTGGGACTGGACAAGGCGCTGATCCAGCGGAGCGAGGCCGACGTCGACCGGTATCTCGACACCGCATGGACGCTCCAGATCGCCCGCGGGGTCGCCATCGCCGTCGTCCTCTTTCTCGCCGCGCCGCTGGCTGCCGACTTCTTCGGCGAACCGCGCGCGACGGCGGTGATCCGCGTCATCGGCCTCGGGCCGCTGATCCTCGGCGCGCAGAACCCCGGCGTGATGTACCTCGACAAGAACATGGAGTTCCACAGGCGGTTCGTCTACGAGGTCGGCGGGAGCTTCTCGTACGTGGTCAGCGGTGTCGCGCTCGCGGTCGTCCTGGGAAACGTCTGGGCGCTCGTCTTCGGTGTGCTCGTCGACCGCACAGTGAGGCTCCTCGCGTCCTATCTGCTGCACGACTACCGCCCGCGACCCGCGTTCGACCGCGAACTCGCGCGGGAGCTGTACGGTTTCGGCAAGTGGATCACCGCCTCGATGGTGATCTACTTCCTCTTCACGAGCGGCGACGACGCCTTCGTCGGCTGGTATCTGAGCGCCACCGCGCTGGGCTTCTACCAGATCGCCTATCGCTTCTCGAACGCGCCGGCGACGGAGGTGACCCAGATCGTCTCCGAGGTGGCGTTCCCGGCCTACGCGAGCGTGCAGGGCAGCGTCGCGAAGCTCCGCGAGGGATTCTTCCGGACGCTCCAGGTGACGACGGTCGTCTCCTTCCCGATGGCCGCGGGCATCTTCGCCATCTCGCCGGTGTTCGTGGAGGCGTTCCTCGGCGAGACGTGGGAGCCGGTCGTCCCGGTGATGCAGATACTGGCGGTCCACGGCGCGATGCGGTCGTTCGGCGCGACGTTCGGACCGCTGTTCGAGGCGGTCGGGCGACCCGACTACAGCACGAAGCTCCAGGCGCTGAACCTGGTGATCCTCGCGGCGCTCATCTATCCGCTGACGGCGCGGTGGGGCATCGACGGCACGGCGCTGGCGGTGCTGGGCGTGTCGGTCATCGTTCCCGTGCCCGTCTACCTGGTTCTGAAGGTGGTCGACGGGAGCCTCGTGCGGTTCCTCCGGACGCTCGTGGTCCCGCTCGCGGGCTCGGTGGTGATGGGCCTCGCTGTGGTCCTGGCCGACCGGAGCCTCGAGACGGGCGTCCCGGCCGCGGAGTTCGTTGCGCTCGTTTTGGTGGGCGTCGGCGTCTACGCGGCGGTCGTGCTCGCGGCCGAGCGGTGGTTCGGCTACGGGATCTTCGCATTGTTGCGGACGATGCGCGAGTCCATCTCCTGAGCGGCGACACGCGCCCGAACGCGGGCGACGCGGTCAGAACAGCGACTCAGAACAACGACCGCAGGATCGATCCGTACTCGCGGTAGAGTGCCGCGTTCCGCGGGTCGTACCGGAGCGCTCGCAGCGTCGCGCGGAGCCCGCCCCGATAATCGCCGGTCTCGTAGAGGCGATACCGGAGTTCCCGGACGGAGTGATTGGACATCGCGCGGGCGAAGTCGCGCCGGGTCACGGGCGGGTCGCCGTCGGCGTACTGGTGACGGATGCGGCGCAGGACGACCTTCTCCTCCGCGAAGACGGTGTCTGAGCTGCGCCCGAGGTTGGCGTGGTCGTCGTCGCGGAGCATCCGGACGATGGGGGCGCCCATCTCGTAGACGGCGTCGTAGTGCCGGGCGGCGACGAGCCAGTGCTCCCAGTCGCTGACGACCCTGAGGTCGGGGTCGCCCCACGGGCGCTCGTCGTCGGTGATGTGGTCGCGTCGGAAGAGGACCGACGGGCTGGCGAGGAACATCCCCTCGCGATAGAGCTTCTCGAAGAAGGCGGCGGCGTCGACGCGGCCGTCACCCCGCCAGCTCCCCCAGGTCGTGAAGGGCTCACCGTCGAGGTCGACGAACGTGGCCGGCGAGTAGACGAAGCCCACGTCGGGATGCTCGTCGAGGACGGCGACCTGTCTCTCGAGGCGCTCGGGCTCGGAGACGTCGTCCTGCGGGTGGACGCCGAGGTACTCGCCGCTCGCGAGTTCGATAGCGCGGTTGGTCGCCGCGGTGACGCCGGCGTTGTCCTGGCTGACGTAGACGATGTCGTCGTGGGGGAGAAACTGTTCGATGACGGCCTCGCTGTCGTCGGGCGAGCCGTCGTTGACGATGACGAGTTCGACGGAATCGAACGTCTGGTCGAGCACCGACTCGACGGCGTCGGCGACGAAGTCTTCCCCGCCGTAGACGGGCATGAGGAAACTCACCCGATACTCCCGGGACATCCGTCCGAGCGTGGGTCGGCGGGCGTCAAATAGTAACCGGTGGCCACAGCGGTCGCGGAGTGGTAACCGCGCTCGTCCGGGCCGGAAGACAAGCGAACCAGTGAAAACGGCGGCGGTCCAAGTCGCGGGCAATGAGTTCCGCCGTTCGGACGGTCGGTGGGCGCGTGGACCCGGCGCCGGTCACGGCGCTCGTGGCGCTCGGCGACCTGGCGTGTATCGGCGCTTTCGTCGTCGCCGGGGAGATCAGCCACAACGTCGACCCGGCGGCCAACCCCCTGTACGTCGCCGAGACGGCGACGCCGTTCCTGGTCGGCTGGGCGCTGGTGGCCCTGCTGGGCGGGCTCTACGCGGCCGACGCGCGGCGGTCGGCACGGCGCGCGGTCGCGCTGACGGTGCCGGCGTGGGTCGGCGCGGCGCTGGTCGCACAGGCGATCCGCGCAACGCCGATGTTCCACGGCGACGCCGCGCTCACCTTCTTCCTCGTCTCGGTCGGCGTCGGGCTGGCGCTGCTGGTGCCGTGGCGGGTCGCGGCGAGCAGGCTGTTCCCGGTGGAGCAGTGACGGGTCGCGCGAGGCGCTCGGGATGTCCGGTGACAGGGACGAACGCGGCGACGGAGTCGCCGCTGACCGCAGGTGAGAACGGAGAGGGGTCGACGGGAAGAGGGGGTAGTGGAAGGGTGGTGGGTTACGGCAGGTGGCGACCGGGGAGGAGACCCGCTCTGAAAGTCGCCCCGACGGACCGGGTTCAGCAGATCTCTTCGACCGGGACCGCGACTGTCGACTGGATCCACGCCTGGTGGTTCTCGCGGTCGTAGATGACGAACTCCTCGTCGCCGATGTTCAACTCGGCGTATCGTCGCCGCTTTTCGGCCGTCGCGGTCCGTCCGTCGGGGTCGTCCGTTGCGTTTGGGGTCATTACTGTCGTGAGTCGGCAACGAGTGCCTCCTCTGTCCCTCCGGATAGCCATTGCGTAGTTCGTACCTTAAGCACTACCCCCGAGATATCAGTAGAGATAATAGCCGCGAGAAGGGGCAACTGGCCCGAACGGCGACACCGGGGCGCGTGAGAGTACGGCGGCTCTCCTCGCACGCCCATCGTCCGTTTTCTATCGTGATAACGGAGCTACGCGGTCGGAGGCGCCGATCTCCACGAGAACCCGTGGTCTGTCACATGGGTGTCGCAGTCGCGACCGCACTCGGCGGTCCGGCAGGGTGTTCGTCCGAGTGGATTCGAGCCAGTTGCCTCGAGCGGGGGCTGTGACCTATCGTCGGGTCAGCTCGATCTCGGCCCCGTCCTCCCGCTCCGATACGTCGAGTCCGGACCTCAACCGGTCCCCCCTCGGACGATCGGCCGCGAGAGTCGCGCGCACGCCGTTTTCTCTGGAATAACCAATTCATAAGTTATGGAGATGTTACCCGACGCCACGGGAGCAAATACAGAATGCCTATTTAGAATAATCCAGGGTGATTATGGGCAACACTTATGTATTACTGCCCGGTAGTTAATGATAGATATGGCTCGCTACTACGACCTCGTTCTCGGCCTCATCCCGCTCACGTTCGTTAGCATCACCGTCGCGCTCGTCGTCGCCGGCCTCGCGACGACGACGGCGGTCACCGGCGGTTCGCTGGTCTCTGTCGGCCTCGTCGGCCACGCCATGTTCGTCAACGGTCCCGTGGACACCTCCGTCGACACCACGGCCCAGACGTCAGAGACGACCCACCAGCCCGCCGACTGAGCGACTCGCCGAGACCGTTTCCGCCCGTTCGTTTCGTTTTCCCGTGTTTCCACAGCCGTCGGCCCGTGACACCGTCCCCGGACACGGAAGCGTATGGCCGCCGGTTTGAAACGCTCACGCGGACAAGACCCGTCTATGACAGACGCGCTGTTCCTGACCAGCGAGGACGTCGCTGGCCTCGCGACGCCCGCCGAGTACGTCGACGCCGTCCGCGATGGATATCGCCAGCGCGGCGAGGGTGCGCCCGCTCGCCCCCGAACCAGACTCACCGCCGACGACCCACCGGGAATGCTGACCGGTTACTCCGCGATATTGCCCGAGACGGGCGCGATGGGCGGCTACATGTACAGCGCCGGGTTCGGCTCGGCCGACGCCCACTTCGTCCTTCCACTGTTCGATTCGGAATCGGGCGAGCCGCTGGCCGTCTTCGACGGCGCGAGCATGAATCCCCTGAAGACCGGTGCCGTCGGCGCCGTCGGGACGGACGCCCTCGCCCGGGAGTCGGTGACCGATCTCGCCGTCGTCGGCAGCGGCGCGCAGGCCCGCGGCCAGCTCCGCGCCGCCGTCACTGTCCGGGATTTCGAGACCGTGCGCGTCTACTCACCGACGCGCGAGCACCGCGAGGCCTTCGCCGACCGCATGGACGACGAGGTGGCGCCGGCGGTCCGGGCCGTCGAGTCGAGCGCCGCTGCCGTCGCCAACGCCGACGTGGTGGTCACCGCCACGACCGCCTCGGAGCCGGTCTTCGACGGCGCCGACCTCGCCGACGGCACCCACGTCACCTGCATGGGGCAGTACCACCCCGAGAAACGCGAGGTCGACGGGAACACGGTCGCTCGCTCGACGTACGTCCCTGACTTGCGTGCGCGAGTCACGCGAGACGCCGGCGCCTTCCTCCTCGCCCGGGAGGAGGGGCTGGTCGACGACGACCACGTCCACGCCGAACTGGGCGGGGTCGTGGCGGGCGAAGCGGCCGGTCGGACGAGCGACGACGAAGTGACCCTCTTCGACAGCGGCGGCACCGCCATCGAGACCGTCGCGGCGGCGTACATGCTGTACGAGAAGGTGCGGGAGGCGGGGCTGGGGCAGGAAATCGAGTTCTCGCCCGCGAGCCAGGCGTTCGAATAGTGAGTCCCTGTGGCGGAGTGCATTCTGTGAGTCGGAAGTCCTCGACCCGCTCGCTAGCTGTGGTCTCGGCCACAGACAGAACCACGACCGCACTCGATCGTGAGCGTTGAAAGCCCTCGACCCGCTCGCTACGAGTCACAGCTACCGCGACCGCACTCGATCCTCAGTGCTGAAAGCCCTCGACACGCTCGCGGTCGCTGAACGATATTTCCGCGCTCTCCGCACCGCCCGCGCGGATAGTGGTCGTTCAGACGACTACATGAACGCGAGCGCGTCTCGCCCTTTCAGTCCACCAGGACCGCACAGCACCGCTACCGCACCACACAGCACCGCAACCGAACCGCACCACACAGCACCGCAACCGAACCGCACCACACAGCACCGCACGTCACCCACCGCTCCGGAAGACCGGCTTCGATATCACCCGGTCCGGTTCACTCGCCGTCGCGCACGTCGGCTTTCAGGTCGTCGGCGTAGGCGTCGGCCAGTCGAGTCGGCTCGGGGAGTTTGTAGCCGGCGATGGTCCGGGCGACGAGGTCCGCGGCGGTGTCGGCGCTCACTCGGTGACCGGGGCTGACGTAGACTGGGTTGACGTGGCGGGCGCCGTCGTACTGCTTGGTCTGAACGGCGTGCCCGATGACCGTCCCCGGCGCGGCCGTCTCGACGTCCGCGTCGGCCTCGATGGGAACCCGGGCGCCGGCCGGGAGCTTCCTGTCGAGCGATTCTCGCGGGGTGCCACAGAGCAGGCTCTTGGCGACGCCGACGGCCGGGAGATCGAGCGTGACGCCGATGTGCGTCGCGAGGCCGGCCTCGCGGAAGTGGATACGGCCGCTGCCGTCGACGACGGCCACGTCGGGGTCGCAATCGAGTTCCGCGAACGCGGCGAGGATCGCACCGCCCTCGCGGAAGCTCAGCAGGCCCGGAATGTAGGGTATCTCGGTCGGTTCGACGGCGTGGGCGCGCTCGACGACCGCGCCGTCGCGGAGGACGACGATGGCGCTGACAGCGCGGTCGTCGACGAACGCCTGGTCGACGCCGGCGACGAGCGGCGAGTCCGTCGCGGCGGTCGCGGTGGCGTCGCCTCCGCCAGTGTCGAGGCGTGCCTGTGTGCCGTCGCCGCTCCCGCCACCACCGCCGACGCCGCCGACGCGGACGCCGGCGGGGTCGAAGGCGAGGTCGTCGGCGAAGACGGCGGTCTCGGCGATATCGCGCTGGAGGGCTTCCATCTCGTCGCGAGAGAGCGACGGATCGGGGACGAACTCGGGTCGAACTGGCGTCATGTGTGGAACGAGGGTGACGGCGCGGTCAGAACGGGCCGCGTCCGCCGGGGCCGCCCGGGCCGCCGGGGCCGCGTCCTCCACCGCCCATCTGCATCTTCGAGGGGGTCGCGATGCGATTCTTGACGCGGTAGCCGTAAACGAGGCCGATGAGCAGGCCGACGCCGTGGGCGCCGTGGGCGATGCCGCCGCCGATGCCGCCGAGGACGCCGGTGATGCTCAGGAGGGCGTAGAAGCCGGTGATGATCCAGATGGGCACCGGGACCGGCGGGATGAGCAGGATGACTCTGAGACTGGGGTTGAGAACCGTCAGGACGGCCATGATGGCGAGGGCGGCGCCGCTGGCGCCGAGGGCACCGACGGTCTCGCCCTGTGCCATCTGGATCGCGATCTGACCGAGGCCGGCGAGGACGCCGCTCCCGAGGAAAAGCAGCGTGAAATCGCGCGAGCCGACGTAGCGCTCGACCTGCTGGCCGAAGAAGTAGATCACGATGCTGTTGCCTGCGATGTGGTAGAGACCGCCGTGGGAGAAGATCGAGGTGACCCACGTCCAGACGTACTCGGGGTGGACCGGCGAGATGGTGAACGCGGCGCTCCAGGTGGGCGAGAGACGCGGGTACCCGAGCGCGGGGAAGACCAGGTACTGGAGCGCGAAGGTGACCCACATCAGCCCGAGGAAGACGTAGGTCATGTTCCCCCGGAAGTAACCGAGGGCGCCGCCGGTCTGCGTGAGACCGCCGAGTCGCGCGCCGATCCCGCCGCCGGACCCGCCCCGGTCCTCGACGCTGTCGTCGAACCCGCTGTCGAAGACGCCGCCGGGGTCGTCCCACTCGGCGAGTCCGGGACAGTCGTGGTTCTCGGGGAGCCGGTGTTCCGCACAGAAGGTGCCCCCGCAGTGTCGACACTGGTAGGGCATGTTCTCCTGTTTCCCACACGCGTCGCAGTTCGACATTGTGCGCAGTTGGGATGGAACCGGCAAAGGGATTGTGCTTATGCGAGCGGGATAGACCGGTCGGAGACCGGCGATGGGTCGCGAACGGGGCGTTTGCAGGGTCTGTGTCCGACCCCACCCACTTACATAGGATCATCGCGTCAGTAGCGGGTGTGAACGAGGCGAACGACGACCCGCGGGTCCTCATCGTCGACGACGAGTCGGAAGTCGCGGACGTGTACGAACTCCGGCTGCGCGACGAGTACGACACGGAAACGGCCTACGGGGGCGAGGAGGCGCTGGAGACCGTCGACGAGACCGTCGACGTGGTTCTGCTCGACCGGCGGATGCCCGGCGTCTCGGGCGACGACGTGCTGGAGGCTGTCCGCGAGCGCGGCCTCGGCTGCCGGGTCGTGATGATCACGGCCGTCGACCCGGACTTCGACATCGTCGACATGCCCTTCGACGACTACCTCTGCAAACCGGTCCAGAAAGAGGACCTCGTCGCGGCCATCGAACAGCAGCTGACGGCCAGCCGCTACGACGACCGGCTCACCGAGTACCTCGAGGTCACCTCGAAGATCGCCCTGCTCGAGGCCGAGAAACCGGCGAGCGAACTCGACGCCAACGACCGGGTCGGCGAACTCCGCGACCGCGCCGACCGGCTCCGGGCGGAGATGGACGACGCCCTCTCGTCGTTCGACGACTTCGAGGCCGCGTTCAAAGAGATCTCCCGCCACGAATAGCCCGCGAACTGCGACCGACCGGCCGCCGTCCGTCTCTCCTGACCGGAACGCTCACTGTTACCGACAGCCGCGGCACCGAACGCCCGCGCGACTACCCACAGAGGTTGGCGGTGACGAAGACGTCGCCGGACATCGTTATCTCGAGGCCGACGCCGACCTGTTTCGCGCCGGGGCGAGCGAGGCGCTCGTGATAGATCGAGTTCGACCACCAGAGGTCGACGATCCGGCGAGCGACCTCGGTCTCGTTGCCGTTGACGCGGACCTCGTTGCCGACTCGGTAGCGCGTGCCGGCCGTGGCCCGCCCGACCACCTCCAGTTCGTTGCCGTCGGCGCGTATCTGCCGGTCGCCGTCCTCGGTGACCCACCGACAGGTCACGTAGAGGTCACGCGCCTCGTAGCGGTCGACGCTGGACGTGCCGTCTACCTCGTGGGCCGCCCTGTCGGCGGCGGCCATCGCGAAGCTGTGGTTCTCGGCCATCCAGTCGAGCCGTTCCAGCACCGACCCGTCCCCGTCGCCGTCGAGCGGGTCGAGTCCCTCGCTCTCCCGGCGGTCGTTGAGGAACCGGACGACCAGCGCCGCGATCTCCGACCGGTCGAACTCCCGGGGCGGCACGGTCGTCGGCGTCGGATCGGGCGTCGGCGTGGCCGTCTCCGTCGGCGTAGCCGTCGGCGTCGCAGCGGGCGTCGGCGTGGGCGTCGGCGCGGCCGTGGGCGACGAGACCGGTGTCGGCGTCCGCGTCGCCGTCGGCGTCGCAGCGGGCGTGGGTGCCGGTCCGGCGGCCGTCCCGGTCGGCGTGGTCGCGGACGGCGGCGCAGCGGCGGTCGGCGTCGGCGTTCCGGGCGGCGTGAGCGGGAGCGGCGTCGAATCGCGGGCCGTCACCGTCCCCTGGTCGCCCCCGCCCGATCCGCCCATCACGGCGGCCCCCACCAGCGCCCCCACGACCAGCGACAGCACCGCCACGCCGGACAGCACCAGGAGCACCGCCTTGTTCATGTTCGCGAGTCAGTGTCCCCGACAATAACTGTTGTGCAGCCGCGGGTCGCGTCCGGAACGGGCTGCTCCCGGAACTGGCCGCGGCGCCGGCGGCCCCGCCGTCAGTCGTCGGCCTCCAGCGGCGTCACGAGCGCGCCCCGGACGGTCTCGGCGACGGCGTCCGCGGCGGTCGTCGCGACGACATCGACGTCCGCTGTGGCGCTCGCCTCCGCACTCCCGTCCGCACCCGCGCTCCCGTCCGCATCGACGCGGACGACGCGGTCGTGGTCGCGGACGAGCGCGCGGACCGAGGCCGGGGCAGTGCCGGCGAGGACTGCCGCGTCGGCCTCGGCCAGTAAGTCGCGGGCGGCCGCCTCCGCTTCGGCGTCGACCGGCGAGAACGCCGACGCCGTCACTGTCTCGACATCGAGGTCCGCCGCGACCGCGGCCGCCACGTCACCCTCGGGGAGCACGCCCGCGGTCACCGTCGCGCCCGCCGCGGCGAGCGTCGCGATCGTCCGGGCGGCCGCGGGACCGCTCCCCGCGACGTGCACCGCACAGTCCAGGTCGACCGTCGCCGGGAACGGCGTCACGGTCGGCGCGTCGGTCACGGGGTTCGAGAGGACTGCCGCGTCGGCGTCGAAGGCCGTCCGCAGTCGGGCGCGGGTCAGCACCTCCTCGGGCGGGCCGACCGCGATGCAGTCGCCGTCGGCCAGCACGGCGATCCGGTCGCAGAAGCGAGCGGCGAGGTCGAGGTCGTGGATGGCCGCGAGCGCCGCCGTCCCTTCCGATTCGACGAGGTCGCGGACGAGTTCGAGCGTGCGGACCTGGTGGTTGACGTCGAGGCTCGCGGTCGGTTCGTCGAGGACGAGCGCGGGCGTCTCCTGGGCTAGCGCGCGGGCGAGGACGACCCGCTGGCGCTCGCCGCCGCTGAGCGACCCGACGACCCGGTCGGCGAAGCGGGCGGTCTCGGTCCAGTCCATCGCCCGCTCGACGGCCGCGGCGGCGTCGGGATCGGCCGAGAGACGCCCGTGGTAGGGGGTGCGTCCCATCTCGACCACGTCGGCGGCGGTGAAATCGAACGCGAGCGTCGTGTCCTGTGGCACCGTCGCGACCCGGCGGCTCGTCTCGCGGGCCGAGAGGTCGTGGACGTCAGCGCCGTCGATCCGGACGGCGCCCGAGTCGGGCGCGACGACGCCGTTTATCGCTTTCAGCAGGGTGGTCTTGCCGGCGCCGTTGCGGCCGACGAGCCCCACGAACTCCCCGGGCGCGACCGACAGCGAGACCTCGTCCAGAACTGCGCTCTCGCCGTAGCTGACGGTCACGTCGCGGACCTCGACGAGTGAGTCGGCGGTCGCGTCCGGGCCGGTATCGGTGTCCGCTCCGGCGTTCGCTCCGGTGTTCGCGCGGTCGACCGCGGGTTCCTCGGACTCGTCTGTCTCGACGGCGGGCAACAGCGCCGCGAGCGGGTCGGGCAGGTCGGGGCTCACAGCGAGTGCACCTCCCGCGTCCGGAGGAGATAGAGGAAGAAAGGCGCGCCGAGCGCGGCGGTGACGATGCCGACGGGGAGCGGGCCGCCGGCGAAGGCGCCGACGCGGGCGACGGTGTCGGTCGCGACGAGGAAGGCGGCGCCGGCGACGGCGCTCGTCGGGAGCAGGACGCGATGGTCGGGGCCGACGACCAGGCGCAGCATGTGCGGGACGACGAGGCCGACGAAGCCGATGACGCCCGCGACGGCGACTGCCGCGGCGGTGACGACGCTCGACACCGCGAGCATGACGCGCTTGGTGCGCTCGACCTCGATTCCGAGCGTGTGGGCGTCCTCCTCACCCAGGAGGAGGACGTTCAGGTCGCGAGCGTAGGCCAGCAAGACGAGGACGCCGCCGACGGCGACGGGGAGCGTGACGGCCACCTCGTCCCACGCGGCGTTGTCGAGATTGCCCATCAGCCAGTAGATCGCCTGTTCGAGGTCCTGCCCGGCGTGGAGCAGGAGGAAGGAGGTGACGGCGCCGAGGAACGTCTGGACGGCCACGCCCGCGAGGAGGAGCGTCGCGACCGGTGTGCGCCCGCCCTCCGTGGCGATCAGGTAGACCGCGAAGGCCGTCAGGACGGCGCCCAGAAACGCGGAGAGCTGGAGCCCGAACGGCCCCGAGACCGAGAGCGCGATGGTCGCGACGGCGCCGACCGCGGCGCCGGAGGAGACGCCGATGATCGACGGGTCGGCCATCGGGTTCCGGAAGAAGCCCTGCATCACGGTGCCGGCGGCCGCCAGCGCGAAGCCGACGACGGCCGCGAGCGCGATCCGGGGCAAGCGGATCCGCCGGACGATGACCTCGCCGGTGCGGTCGACCGGGAGGTCGAACAGGTAGGTGTACTCGGCGCGGACGCTCGGCACCGGAATCGTGAGGCCGAATGTGGAGAGCCCGCCGACGGAGACGCCGACGCTCGTCGGGACGCCGACGGCGTTGACGGTCGCCTTCGCGACCGTCGGCAGGTCGAGCGAGACGGGACCGATCGTCGCGCTCACGAGGGCGGTGATGACGAGGACAACGGTCAGCCCGGCCGACCAGACCGCCGCGCGCGTCCACGGTCGTCTGCCTGCGGCCGGGCGATCGGTCGTGGACCCGCCGGCGGCCGCGCCTGCGGCCGACTCGGCGTCGGCTGATCCGCCGGACCGGTCACTGTCGGTGCCCGTGGCCGCGCCCATGCTGACTGCAAGTGCGGTTGCAGTAGATAAATATTTATTGCAAAGGTCCGCACGGCCGGACGCCATGAGAGAAACGCGCGTGCCGTTGGGCGTCGCGCTCGCAGTCGTCGCCGTGCTGGGAGTAGTGGCTCCCGCGGCGGCCGCGGGGGCCGGTGCCGGCGGTACCGCTCTCGCCGGATCGGACGCGAGCGCCGGGAGCGCCCCGGTGGACTGCTCGTTTCCGATGACGGTGACCGACGCGAGCGGGGCGGAGGTAACGATCGACGAAGAGCCGGAGCGAGTCGTCGTCGCCGGCGCCAGCGCCGCGCAGACGATGTGGGCGATGGACGCACAGGGCAAGGTCGTCGGGATGCCGAACAACTACGCGACGGCCTACCTCGACGGGCGCGAGGGGATCCCGAACGTGGTGAACGCGCGCCTGCAGCCGGTCCAGGAGAAGATCGTCGACGCGGAGCCGGACCTGGTGCTCGCGCCGAACATCATCCAGAACGACACCGTCGCGAGCATGCGCGACGCCGGGCTGACGGTCTACCGCTTCCACGAGGCGACCTCGTTCGCCGACGTCTACGCCAAGACCGAGCTGACCGGCCGACTCGTCGGCGAGTACGAGGCAGGTGCACAGGTCAGCGCCCGGATGAAGGCGGAGGTGTCGGCCGTCCGCGACGCCGTCGCCGACGAGCAACGCGAGAAGGTGTTCTACAACCTCGGCGGCGGGTGGACCGTTCGCCCGGACACGTTCATCGGCGACATCATCGCGACGGCGGGCGGGGAGAACATCGCCGCGGGCCGTCTCGACCGCCGGTACGCGCCGCTGCCCTCCGAGGAGATCCTCGTCGAGGACCCCGAGTGGATCCTCACGACGACCGGGCTCCCGCTGCCCAAGAACACGGGGATCAACGAGTCGACCGCCGTCGAGCGGAACCAGATCGTTTCCGTGAACGGGAACTTCCTGAACCAGCCGGGGCCGCGCAACGTCGAGCCGCTGGTCCAGTTGGCGAGCGCGCTCCACCCCGACGCGATGGCCGACGTGAACGTCAGTAGCGTCGAACCCGCCGCGCCCGAGCAGTGCGCCGGGACGGTGTCGACGCCGACCGACGCGGACGAGGACGGAGACGGCGCCACGCCGACCGCGACGCCCGACGGCACGGACGACGCCACGCCGACCGAAGCGATGGACGGCGAGACGCCGACCGACAGCGTGGAGACGCCGGGCGCCGACGTGACGACGACGAGCGACGGCGGGCCCGGCTTCACCGCCGCGAGCGCGCTCGTCGCCGCGCTGGTCGGTGCCTTGCTGATGCGTCGCCGGCGGTAACACCGCGCCTTTTCGATTTTTCGCGGTCGGGGAGCGACGCGACCGGAAAGACCCTTACGTGACGGCCGCCCACGGACGGACATGGTCGAGAACGTCATCTGGCCGGCGGCGCTGGACGCCGGGTGTACCCGTTCGGAGGGGCGCCGCGTGGCGAGGGATCTCGCCGTGCCGGAGCCGACGGTCGACGAGATCGCCCAGGCGGTCCAGCAGGTCGGTTACGACGCCGTCATCGAGCGGGACGTGACCTACCCCCGAGAGTACGAACCGCGCGGCCGAGTGCTGGTGAAAGACGCCGACGACGCGAGCAAGACCGACCTCCTCGGCGCCGTCGCCGCCTACCTCGGGGTCATCCGCGACTCGTGACGCCCGTCGAGTTCCGCGGTGCGGTGGCGGGTCGGAGGCGACGATGAGGCGCGTCGGCGAAGTCGTCGGCATCGCCCAGGGCGTCGCCGTCGTCCGCGCGCCCGACGCCGACCACGCCGACATCGGCACGCCGGTCGTCGACGAGAACCTGGACGACTGCGGCCGCGTCGTCGACGTCTTCGGCCCCGTCGAACGGCCCTACCTCGCCGTCTCGCCCGACGACGAGGTCCACCTCCCCGCGCTCGTCGGATCGCCGCTGTACGCGCGGTGAGTCGGGAGCGGCGACCGCGTTCTGCGGGGCGGTCAGGCGAGTTCGTACAGCGACCGTCCCTCCGTCGCTATCACCCGATCTCCGACGAGCGCGAGGCTCGTGCCCCCCTCGCCGGGGAACGTGCGCGTCCACAGTTCGTCGCCGGACGCAGCGTCGTAGGCTCGGACCACGCTCGCGGGCGCCTCGGGGCCGGCGCGAACGTCACCCGCGACCACGAGCGTCCCGTCCGCGAGGGTCGGATCGGAGGCGTACCAGTCGGTCTCGGCGTGCCACAGTCGGTCGCCGGTTTCGAGGTCGTACCGCGCGACGACCCCCGCTTCGAGGCCGTCGACCCCGGCGGCGACGTAACCGTCCCGGCCCGAAACGGCGGGGGTTGAGACGTCTGCCACCCCACCGTCGCCGAACGCCTCGGGTCCCCAGAGCCGGTCGCCGGTCTCGGCGTCGAACGCCGCGAGCGCGCCCTCCGACATTCCGCGAGTCCCCACGACCAGTCGGCCGTCCGCGACCGCGGGCGGGTGGGGAGTCCCTCGCACGCTCGGGGCCGTCCAGGCGCGTTCGGGGCCGGGTGAGACCAGGCGAGCGGGACGGTTCCGTTCCCGGTAGGCGAGCGTTCCGACGCGTCCGCCCGCGGTGTAGAGGCGCCCGTCCGACAGCGCGGTCGTCTCGCCGCGGGCGGTCCAGTTCCGGCCGCCGCCGTCGTAGGCGACTACGTCGCCCCAGTTGGTCCCGACGTAGACCTCGTCCCGTCCGACGGTCAGTCCCTCGGCGTGGTCGGGGACGGTGGCGCGATACGCTCGCTCGTCTCCGTCGAACCCCAGGAGTTCGGTGTCCGTTCCGGTCCGGCGGACCGCGTGTAGCCGGCCGTCGGGACCGAAGCCGGCGAACCCGGCCCGGAACTCGCCGTAGGGAGTCGACTCCCCGCCGGCCTCGGCGGCCAGTTGCGTCCCGAACACCGCGATCCGGTCGGGTCCAGCGAGCGGGACGTGGTAGGCGTCGTCGCCGCCGGCGGACGCGATCGCCGCGAGTTCCCGCGCCGCGGGCGGCTCGCGGGGCGGACTGGCGTAGGGGTTGTGCGCGGTGTTGGCGGGGTCGTACCGGTCGAGGGGCCAGGTTCCCGGTTCGGGCGTCCACGTCTCGAACGCGGCGTCGGGTGCGCCGTGGACGAGACGATAGCCGCCGTAGCCACAGGCCGCGACGGCGGCACCGCCCGCGAGGAGGCGTCGGCGCGTGATGGAGGGCATGTCTCGAAACCACCGCACGCTGTCAGATATGGATTTCCCACACAAACGTTCACCTCGCAGACCGAACGAATACCGCGCAAGCATCCGCGCGCCAGCGGCGCGCGGTTCACTGCTCGGAGCGACTGAAAGGAGCGGAGAGCAGCATTTTTCCCCATGTTTTTACGGCGGAGGATTCCCGCAGCGCGCCCCCGGCGCGCGAGGAACTCTCCGCCGTAAAAAGTGGGTGCAAAAGTGGGTCGTAATGCTGAAACGGGTCGTGGCCGACACGTGAACATGGACAAACGGTCGCGCGCCTACGCCGCGGTCGGGGCGATCGTCGGCATCTTCTTGCTCGTTCAGCTGGGCGCGCTGGCGCTCGTGACGCCGTTCAAGGAGGCGGGCTATCAGGCCGTCGACGACCCGCAGGACCCCGCGAACAGCATCGCGTACGTCTTTTTCATCCTCGTGATGACCGGCGTCATGCTCGCGATCATCAGGTACGACGTGCAGTGGCTCCTTCGACTCCTGCTCGTCTGGACCGGCGCGTACATCTGCCTGTACGTCCTGACGGTGCTCGTTCCCGCCGTCGTGGTCGTTCCCATCGACGGCTTCGAGGTCAACGCCGTCGCGTGGGCCGGCGCGATAGCGCTCGGGGTCGCGCTGTGGACCTATCCGGAGTGGTACGTCATCGACATCGCCGGGATCGTGATGGGCGCCGGCGCCGCGGCCCTGTTCGGCATCAGTTTCGGCGTGCTCCCCGCGCTCATTCTCCTCACTGTGCTCGCCGTCTACGACGCCATCAGCGTCTACGGCACCGAACACATGCTCACGCTCGCGTCGGGCGTGATGGAGCTCAAGGTCCCCATCGTCCTCGTCGTCCCGCTCTCGCTGTCCTATTCCTACCTCGACGCCGAAATGCCGGACCCGAAAGGCGGCAAAGAGGGAGCAGAGGTGACCGAGGCGACTGACGGCGAAACGGTGGACGCCTCGCCCGCGGCCGAAGAGGGACAGCCGGCCGCGGCCAACGGCGGTCCGGCGGGTGACGCTGCGGCGGGCGAGGCTGCAGTCGAGGAGGAGGGCGAGAGCGCGACCGACGGGAGTCCCGAGAGCGACGACCTCTCGCTCGACAGGGAAGCGCTGTTCATCGGCCTCGGCGACGCGGTGATCCCGACCGTCCTCGTCGCGAGCGCGTCGTTTTTCGCGCCCGAGTCGGTCCCGACGGTCGCCCTCCCGGGAGTGACCGCCAGCGTCCCCGCCCTGACCGCGCTCGTCGGGACGATGGTCGGGCTGGTCATTCTGCTCCGGATGGTCCTGAAAGGGCGCGCTCACGCCGGATTACCCCTGTTGAACGGCGGCGCCATCGCCGGCTACCTGATCGGTTCGCTGGCGAGCGGCCTCTCGCTGGTGACCGCCCTCGGTCTCGACCCGTACCTCTGAGCGCCGGTATTTCTTTGTCCCGGCGGATCGAAGCGGTGGGCCGTCATGGTCCTTCAGTTCGCTCTCCCGGTGCTGGTCGGGTTCACGTTCGTCATGCTCGCCGCCTACGCCGGCACGCTGCGCGCGCTCGAGGTGTACTTCGACCCCGACGAGGACAGCGTCTTCCTCTCCGACGATTCCGAGCCGCCCCGAACGTCGTGAACGAGAGGTGATGGGTGTCTCGACCGCCAGTGATTTCGAGCGCTGAAAGCCCTCGACCCGCTCGCCACGAGATACCGCAACCGCGACCGCACTCGATCCAGAGCGTCGAAAGCCCTCGACCCGCTCGCGGTCGCTGACGGGACATATCCGCGCATCGAACACCCGCACCGCGCCGCACTCGCGCGGATAGCGGTCCCGCAGCGACTCCACTTCGACGCGAGCGGGCCTCGCCCTTTCAGTCCACCAGGACCGCAACCGCACCGCCACCGCGGACGGCCTCACACCTCCCCAGCCTCCTCGCGTCTCGTCGCTCGCATGCTCGCTCCTCGGTGTCTGCGCGCGGGCTGGGCCCGCGCTCATGGTCCGAGGGACCGGAGGTCCCTCGCTACTCGTCCCTCGCACGGTACGTCGCGCCACGTCGTGCTCGCGGCAGAGCCGCTCGTTTCGCGGCGACAAGCGCCGCGCCCGGCGCGACGGCGCGCGCCACCGCAGTTGGTCGATTACTCGCCGTCGTCCACCACACCGACGAGCAGAAACGTCTCGGGGCGGACGGCCACGAAATCGATGTCGAACCCGGCGTCTGCGAGGACTTCACTCGCGGAGTCGGCGGTGTGGCGCTGGTCGAGCGGCGGACCGCGCTCGCCGCGGCCGTCCGCCGACCAGTCGGCGACGACGAACCGGCCACCGGGTCCGAGAACGCGCGCGCTCTCGGTGACGGCGGCGCGGGGGAGTTCGTGGAAGGTGTTGGTCGTGTAGACGGCGTCCATCGACTCGTCGTCGAACGGGAGCGGGTCGGTGTCGCTGGTGACGAGCGTGACGTTCTCGGGGACGCCCTTTTCGCGGTAGCGGTCGTGCATCCCTTCCTGCACGTCGACGGCGTGGACGCGACCCGCGTGGGGCGCCACGTCGTCGGTGTAGAAGCCGGTGCCGCTGCCCAGGTCGACGACGGCGTCGTCGGGGTCGGGATCGAGCGCCCAGACGAGTTCCTCCGCGGAGAGGTTGCGGTAGCGTGCGGCGGCGTCCTCCAGCCGGTCGGCGTTCTCGACCGAGAAGGTGTGGTAGTCCATCGTCCGTGGTTGGGCGGCGGCGGGGAAATATCCATCTCCGGCGGGGCGCAACGGCGGGGGATTAACTATCGGGGGGTCGTCGTGGGGCGCATGAAGACGGCGCTCATCACGGGGTCGTCGTCCGGCATCGGCCGGGCGACGGCGGTCGAGTTCCTCCGGCGGGAGTGGACGGTCTACGCGACAGCCCGCGACACCGCGGACGTGGCCGACCTGGCCGACGCGGGCTGCGAGACGGCACAAGTGGACGTGACCGACGACGGCGACGTCGAACGGGTCGTCGAGCGCGTGATGGACGAGACGGGCCGGATCGACTGCCTGGTCAACAACGCCGGCTACGCCCAGTACGGCCCCGTCGAGGACGTTCCCGTCGAGGCGGTTCGCGACCAGTTCGACGTGAACGTCTACGGCCCCCATCGCGTGACGCGGGCTGCCCTCCCCTACATGCGCCGGCGCGAATCGGGGACGATCGTCAACGTCTCCAGCGTGCAGGGTCGCGTGGCGTCGGGCGGGACCGGCGCGTACAGCGGGTCGAAACACGCCCTCGAAGCTATGAGCGACGCGCTCCGCGTCGAGGTCGAGGATTTCGGCGTCGACGTGGTCGTCGTCGAACCGGGTCCGGTCCGGACTCGCTTCGACGAGCGCGCCGAAAGCGAGATCGACCGTCTCGACCGCTCGGGAGCCTACGACGACCTCTACGCGCTCATGGAGGATTCGGACGTCCTCGCCAGCGGCGGCGACTTCGGCGTCCACCCCTCGGAGGTCGCGGCGGTGATCGGCGACGCCGCCTGTGACTCGGACCCGGACCCGCGCTACACCGTCGGCACGTTCGCCCGGTTCGCCGTGGCGACGCGGCACCTCCCCGACCGCTGGCGCGACGGCGCCTACCGACTGGTCCGCTGGGTGCTCTCCTGACGATGGAGGCGCCGACGGTCCGTATCGACGACCGCGAAAATCTCGCCCGGACTGATGCCCACGCGACGGTGCTCGACGCGCTCGCGGCCGGTGTCGCGGCCGCCCACCCCGAGCGCGTGCTGTCCGAGGCGCTCTCCGTTTCGGGGGATCAGTTGCGCGTTGGGGACGCGGTCTACGACCTCGCGGCCTACGACGAGGTCGTGGTCCTCGGCGGCGGGAACGCGGCCGCGGGGGTCGCCGCCGCGCTCGAATCGCTGCTCGGTGATTCCCTCGACGGTGGCGTCGTCGTCACCGACGACCCCGCGCCAATCGAGCGCGTCGACGTGGTCGAGGGGTCGCATCCGGTGCCAGACGAGGCCGCCGCGGCGGGGGCTCGCCGTGTCCGCGAGACCGCCGACGCGGCCGGGGCCGACACGCTCGTCTTCGCTGTCGTCACGGGCGGCGGGAGCGCTCTGTTGCCCGCGCCCGCCGACGGGCTGACACTGACGGACCTGCAGGCGACCACGGAGGCGCTGCTCGCGAGCGGCGCCGCCATCGACGAGGTCAACGCCGTCCGCAAGCACTGCTCGACCGTGAAGGGCGGGCGCCTCGCCGCGGCGGCCGCGCCGGCGACGGTCGTCACGCTCGCGTTCAGCGACGTGGTCGGCGACGACCTCGCGACTATCGCCAGCGGTCCGACCGCGCCCGATCCCTCGACTTTCGGGGACGCCGTCGCCGTCCTCGACCGGTACGACCTCGACGTACCCGACAGCGTCCGCGCCCACCTCGAAGCGGGCGCGGCGGGCGAGCGGAGCGAGACACCCGGCCCCGACACGGACTTCTCACACGTCCGCTATCACGTCCTCGCGGACGGCTGGACGGCCATCGACGCCGCCCGGAGCGTGGCTGCCGAGGCTGGCTACGAGACGGTCGTTCTCTCCTCGCGCGTCCGCGGCGAGGCCCGCGAGCAGGGACTGGCCCACGCCGCCGTCGCCGAGGAAATCGCGGCGACCGGGAACCCCGTCGACCCGCCCGCGGTCGTCCTCTCGGGCGGCGAGACGACGGTGACAGTGCGGGGCGACGGCTCCGGTGGCCCGAACCAGGAGTTCGCGCTCCGCGCCGCGCTCGAACTGCCCGAGGGGGCGGTCCTGGGCGCCGTCGACACCGACGGCCGGGACGGCGGGAGCGACGCCGCGGGTGCGCTCGTCGACGGCGACACCGTGCCCGACGCCGCCACTGCCGCCCGCGCCCGCGAGCGCCTCGCGAACAACGACGCCGAACCATTCCTCGCAGAACGCAGCGCGCTCATCCGGACCGGATCCACCGGGACCAACGTCAACGACCTGCGCGTGTTGCTCGTCGAGTGAGCGGGGCGACTGTTCCTGACTGACTGTTCGGTGTGCGGTGAGTGCGGTAGGTGCGGTGGGTGCGGTGAGCGGTTGCGAATGGTGCGGTGGGTGCGGTGAGCGGTTGCGGTGGCGCGCGCCGTCGCGGCCTCCGTGCCGCGATGTTTCCGTGCGAGGGACGAGCACCGAGGAGCGAGCATGCGAGCGACGAGACGCGAGGAGGCTGGGGAGGTGTGAGGCCGTCCGCGGTGGCGGTGCGGAGGCGGTGCCGTGCGGTGGGTGGGACTGAAAGGGGCGACACGTTCGACCCGTCCCGGACGACGCAAGCACAACAACGAGCGGAGCGAGTGAGGAGCGCAGCGAGGCCCGGACGGTCGAACGCGTCGGGGCTTTCCGCTGTTCGCGGTCGCGGCGGTCGAACAGACACCTCCGTTCGCGGTCGCGTTGGTCCGGGATCACGCCCGAAACGCCATTCAGACACTCACGCCGACGTTATTTCACGCCGGTCCACGAAAACCACGACAATGACCGACAGGCGCTCGCTCGGTATCCTCGCGTTCGAGGAGGTCGAAGAACTCGACGCGGTCGGGCCGTACGAAGTCTTCCAGAAAGCCACGAAGTACGGCGCCGACTGGACGGTCGAGATGCTCGCGCCGGCCGAAACCGACCGCGTCACCGCCGCCGCCGGCCTGCGATTCGAGTCCGACGGCGTCTTCGACGCCGACACCGCCCCGGACTACCTGCTCGTGCCCGGGGGCAGCTGGAACGATTCCGCGGCGGACGAGCCCGTCGCCGGGGCTCC